>FSWK01000457.1_pt1 | contig 18272 bp, 14 predicted proteins | sample 1637951 | NCBI WGS metagenome assembly FSWK01 (sample SAMEA3914789, study PRJEB12502) | metagenome | biome: forest; material: soil | place: Canada | collected 2011-07-03 | depth 0.3 m | reverse complement strand
GGGCAAATACAAGGTCGAATTGGTGATGCCTGCAGTCGCCTATGACCCAGCCACCATGCCGCTGTCGGGGAAGAAGCCCGCCGGCGGGCAGACAGCCGGGAACGACGCACCGCCCGCGGCGACCCCGCCACCCGCGGGCGCCGGCGAGGAGCTGCCCAAAGGCATGCTCGGCGCCGCCTGCTTCGCGGGCCTGAAAGCGGGCGACCCCACCGACGCCGAGAACCAGTTCATCCTCTCGCTCGCGCACCGCTCCTCTTCTTCGGACGAGCACCTGCGGATGATGCGAATTGTCTACAAGGGGTTTCGCCAGACGGGCGCCGCGCCGCCGGCCGCCGCGGGCATGTCGGCGCAGTTCGCCGTCGAGTCCGGCTGGGGCAAGTCGGTGACCGGGAAGTTCAATTACTTTGGCATCAAGGGAGAGCCCGGGACGCTGTGCAAGACCACCGAGCACGACCTGTCGGACGCCGAGGTCGAGCGGCTCACGCAGAAGGGGCTCTGGATCAGCTCGGAGCCGGCCACCAAGAAGGATGGAACGCCTTATACCATTCACCATATCAAGGCCGCGTTCCGCGATTACAGCGGCCTGACCGACGGGCTGCAGCACATGTATGATCTCCTCGCCGGCAAGACCAAGACGAAGAACTATATCAAGCACCAGGTGCTGGAATCGCCGACGCCGGAGGAGTTCTGCAAGCGCATCCGGGAAGCCGGATATGCCACCGCGGTCGACTACACCGAGGTGCTCAAAGGCGTGCTGAAGACCGTCGATCAATACGCCTTCAACAAGAAGGGCAATTCGAACGAGATCCTGGCGGCCACGGCCAATTCCGACATCGATCCTTCCCGCTTCGCGTAATCAACGAGACCCTGAATGAGCGACGTCAAGCTGGACTTTGCGCATCGGTCGAAAGCGTTTACCGGGACTCCGCTGGCGGACCTGCTGCTGGACGCCGGCTGTCCGCCGCTGGAGAAATCGCACGAGAAGAGCGACGCGGTGGTGGCGCTGCAGACGGCCCTGAACCTGCTCGGCTACGACTGCGGCGAGGCCGACGGCAAGTTCGGGCCGGCCACGGCGGCGGTGGTGCAGACCTTCCAGAAGGACGTGGTGGGCAAGGTCCGCAGCAGCGACTTCGGCGCCGACTCGCCCGGCGATGGACGCGCCGACTGGCTGACGCTGCTGGCGCTCGACGCCGCCTGCGCGGCGAAAGAGGGCGGCGCCCTGGCCGGCCCGGCGGCGGCCGGCGGTCCCGGAGCGACGCCCGCGCCGGCCGGACCGAAGCCAGGTCCGAAGCCCGCGGGTGGCGGAGGGCCCGCGCCCGCCCAGCCTGGCGCCGCTCCGGCACCGGGCGCCGATCCGGCCGCGCCCGCCGCCGACCCCGCCCAGCCGAAATCGACGGTCCGCGCCGGATATGACCTGCTGCCGGAGGATCTGAAAGCCCGTTATCTGAAGATGAGCTTTAACGTCGATGGCAATCAGGTCGATTTCGAGCTCGAGCACCTCAAATATCAGAACATGCATTTCAAGGATAAGGTCGAGAAGGGCGTCAAGGTCTTCAATGAATCGTGCAAGGACTTCCTCGTCAGCCTGATCCTGAATGAGCTGCAGAAGAAGGAGATGGACTGGCTGCAGCAGAACATCGGGGCCCGGCTGGCCACGGGGGCCCCGGCGTTCGTCGCGCGCGCGTTCATGGGGAAAGGCGCGCCGGACGAGATCCAGGCGGTGCTGAAGATCGCCGCGAAGATCACCACGCGCCTGCGCGAGGACTGGCGCGATCAGGGCAGTCTCTCGGCCACCCTGGCAGACTTCTACAAGCGGAACATGGGCCTCGACTGCAATGGATTCGCCGGCAACTACGCGAAAGCCATCGGCGCCAGCTACGGGCCCGAGACCTTCATTCCCAACTTCGCTCCTGCCGGCAAGCGGCGCCGGAAGCTCGACGAGATCCTGCCCGGCGACGTGATCATCTGGAACCCGACGCACATCGCCACCATCCAGGGCCGGCGCGGCGACGGCGACTTCGACATCGTCGAATCCAACGGCGAGCCAGAGGTGCAGGGCCTGGGCAACACCACCCGGCGCCTGAAGGAGACCGGCGGCGACAGCATCCGGATCCAGAAGGTCTATCCGAACCGCCTGGGCGATCTCGAGACCGTCTGGGTCGCGACCCTGAAATAAAACCGGGGACACCATACGGATTTCCCGGCCCGTAATCCGTATGGTGTCCCCGAATTAAAGCAGCTGGATGAGCGCGGCCTGGTCCAGCTCCAGGCGCGCGCCGTCGAGGGCGGCGGCGGCCGAGGCGAAGACTTTCGCGTCCTCCTCCAGCAGCGCGGCGGCCTTCGCCTTGGGGACCTTGCTCTGCGCGAGCCACCGCGAGAGCCGCTTGTGCGAGGCGTGCTTCTCGGCCGTCACCCGCTCGCGCGCCTGCGCGATCAGCCGCTCGAGGCGGTGCTGCGCGTCGACCTCGGCGTGCCGCAGCGCCAGCTCGACCGCGGCGATGAAGGGCGCGGGAGGGCCGCCGTCGGGCGCCGGGACCGGCTCGATCTTCTGTGCCGAATCAAGTTGCGCCGCCAGGTCCTGCGACACCGCCGCGCCGCCGCGGCCGTCCAGCCGGACCACCACGCGCACCGAGCCCTCCTCGAGGTGCCGCGCCGCCCGCCGCGAGGGCACGCGCGCGCCCTGCGCCAGGTCGGCCGCCTCGGGCAGGACGACCAGGTAGCGCGCATCCAGCGCCGCGCCGGTCGCCCCGCGGACCCGCGCGCGATACACCGTGGCGCGGCCCAGCTCGCCGTCGCGCACCCAGCCGAACAGCGCCTCGACCAGCGGGTGGCCGGTGGCGAACGAGTCGTGCTCCTCGTGCGCCACCGAGACCGCGCGGCGGAACGAGCCCAGCACCATGCGGTCCTGCTCGAGATCGAAGCCGGCGAGCGCGTCGACCTTCAACTCCGGCCCGACGTGAAAGGAGACCTCGCCGGGCAGCACGTCCACCTCGATGTCCACCGCGAGGCCGATGCGCTTGGCCGCCTCGATGGTCACGCTCTCCAGCCGCGACTCGAGGTGCTCGGCCACCGCGCCCAGCGCCGCGGCCGCGTCGGCGCCCGGCGGAATGCGCGCGCCCAGCCTGCGCGCGCCGCGCTCGGCCAGCGCCTTGACGGCGGCGACGTCGGTGCTGCGCCGGTCCAATAAAGGATCGTACGCGCGCGCGACCTCGGCCCGCGCCGCCGACACGCGCGCGCCGATCTCCGCGGTCACGCGGCTCCAGTCGGCGCTGCCGGGCTCGCCCATGCCCAGCGCCAAGAGCTCGCTCTCGACGCGCTCGAGCACCGGGTCGAGGCCGCCGACCGGCTCGGTGAACACGCCCACGCCCGCGTCGAGCACGTCGAGCACGCGCGCCGCCAGCGTGCCGATGGGCCGGAAGGCATAGATGCGCACCTCGCGCGACTGGCCGATGCGATCGATGCGGCCGATGCGCTGCTCGATGGCCGCGGGGCTCCACGCCAGGTCGTAATTGACCAAGACATGGCAATGCTGAAAATTCCGGCCCTCGCCGCCCAGCTCGGTGCAGAGCAGCACGCGCGGACCGTCGGGATCGCGGAAGCGCGCCACCAGCTTGTCGCGCTCGGCGGGGGTGAGGTCGCCGGCATAGGCGAGCGCCTCGATCCCCGCGGCCGCGCCGGAGGACTTCGCGAGCGCCGCGCGCAGGTACTCGATGGTCTCGCGCGCCTCGGCGAAGACCAGGACTTTAGAGCCCGCGAGCTCCTCGAAGAGCAGCTTGCGGAACGCGTCGAGCTTGGAGTCGCCCAGCGTCGCTAGCTCGGTGGCGCGCGCCGCCAGATCCTCCAGCCCCGCCGTGCGCAGGCCCGCCGCCAGCGCGGGCGGCGAGCTGCCGAGGCGCCGCAGCAGCGACCCCAGCACCGCGCCCGAGGGCAGCTTGCTCTCGGTGGCGAGCGCCCCGCGCACGTCGCGCTCGAGCGCCTTCTCGGCGTCGCTCAGCTCGACGTCGATCTTGCGCAGCACGCGCGGCGTGAAGCCGCCCACGATCGACCGGCGGTTGCGCAGCAGGCGCGCCGACAGCCCGTAGCTCTCGGAGAGGTGCTTGAGCAGCGGCTCGCCCTCGAGCCCGCGCAGCTCGGTGTCGTCGGGGAAGAGGTCGACGATCTTCTGGCGCGCCGACTCGTCGCCGGCCAGCAGCGCGCGCACCAGCGTGGACAGGTCGCCCTGCCGCGAGAGCCGCGCGCGCAGCTCGGCCTCGGTGGCCGCGGGCGCCGGGTCCACCAGCCGCAAGAGCGCGTGGTACTCGGCCGGGTCCAGCTGCAGCGGCGTCGCGGTCAGGAGCAAGAGGCCCCAGCTGCGCTTCGCCAGCGCGCTCGCGACCTCATACGCGCGCTCGCCGCGCAGGTGGTGCGCCTCGTCGATGATGACCAGGTCCCAGCCCGCCTCGGCCGCCTCTTCCGCCTCTTCCTTCGAGCGCGACAGCCACTCCAGCGAGGTGATCACCAGCGGGTGCCGCGCCCACGGCGTGTCGCCCGGCTCGTCGGATGGCGTCAGCGGATCGGGCTGGCTCTCCAGCGCGGCCTCGCGATCGCCGTGCGCGCGGTCGGGGTCCATCAGCGTGAAGAGCAGGTTGAACTTGTGGAACAGCTCCGCCAGCCACTGGACGGTGAGGTGCGACGGCGCGACCACCAGGCAGCGCTTGACCAGCCCCGCGTGCAGCATGGCCGAGAGCACCAGACCGGCTTCGATGGTCTTGCCGAGACCCACTTCGTCAGCCAGCACGAAGCGCGGCTGCGGCGCGGAGAGCACCTGGTGCGCCACCGAGACCTGGTGCGGCTTGACGTAGACGCGCGACGCGAACAGCGCGCCCAGCGCGTCGGCGCGGCGCTCGAGATCGAGCTTGACCGCCTCGGCGCGCAGCTGGAAATCCTCGGCGTGGCCCCAGCGGCCCGACGCGAGCTGCTCCAGCGGCCCCTCGCGCGGCGGCAGCGCGCGCAGCTCGGCTTCGCTGCGGATCGACGGCTTCTTGCCGGGCGTCTCGACCGTGTAGCGGTACAGCTCGTACGACGGCCCCGGCAGTGCGCGCAGCACCGTCGCGGGCGAGCCGTCGGCCAGCTGCGCGGGCGAGTTGGGCGTGAACTTGAACCGCGCCAGCTGCGGGTCGCGCAGCGAGAGGATCACCGGCTCGCCGGGACGGCCCGGAAACTGCGCCGACAGGCGCGGCGGGTCGTCGCTGGTGGCGAGCACGTGGCCCACGCCCCAGGCTCCCTGGGCGCGGTGAACAATCTTCATGCCTCTTAGAAAGAGCGCCATCGGGCGGACCTTCTATACTGGAAACAAATGGACGGCCACGCGCAAGCGACGGGAAAAGCGAGACCGGGTTGGATGGCCTTCCTGCGCGCGTGCGCGCTGCTCGGCGTCACGGGCTTCGGGGGAGGGCTCGCCATCCTGGCCCAGGCGGGCGACCTCTTCGAGCGCAAGCGCTGGCTCACCGAGCGCGAGTGGGTCCACACCGCCACCGTCGCGCAGCTGGTGCCGGGCGGCGCGGCCACCAATGCGCTGGCGTACGCGGGGCTGCGCTTCTTCGGTCCGCTGGGGGCGCTCGCGGCGGTGCTCGTCTACGTCACGCCGGCGGCAGCGATGATGATCGCCTTCGGGCTCGGCTACTCCCGGGTGCACGAGGTCCCGCACCTCGACGCGGTGCTGGCTGGCTTCAACGCCGCGGTGGTGGGCCTGGTGGTCGCGGTCACCTGGCGGCTCGGGCAGGCGGGCCTGCGGCGCGGCTGGCAGGCGGTTTTGGCCGGCCTGGCGCTCGCGCTCGAGCGGCTGGGCCACGCCACGGTTCTCGAGGTCATCGTCTTCGGCATCCTCGCCGGACTCGCCGCCGACTCGGTGCAGAAGGGCTTCCGGCTGCGCGCGCGCAGGCGGCACCGGTCGCGCAACGGAGCGCCGCAACCGCCCGATGCCGAGGTGGCCGCGCCCGGCTCGGACCCCACGCACGCACCCGGCCCGGCGTTGCTGAACAAGATCGATCCGGTGATGCCGACCGCCGGCGCCGCCGCTCGCAAGGAGCTGCCCTCCGCGGACGACGACAGCGAGGGACCCGGCGGCGCGGGCCTGGGCGCGCTCTGGCTGATGCTGGTGCCGCGCACGCCGGGCGCGTTCCAGCGCCGCATCGACGCGCTGAAGAGCTGGCTGGGCCTGTCGGGCCTCGCGGTTCCGGTGGGGCTCGCGCTGGTCCTGACCTTCGCGCGCGTCGGCGCGGTCGCGTATGGCGGCGGCTTCACCATCGTGCCGCTGCTCGAGCGCGAGGCCGTCGAGCAGCACGCCTGGATCACCCACCAGGAGTTCGCCGACGCCATCGCGCTGGGCCAGGTGACGCCGGGCCCGGTGATCATCGCCGCCACCTTCATTGGCACCCGCGCCGGCGGCGTGCTGGGCGGCATCCTCGCCACGCTCGGCGTCTTCGGCGTTCCCGCGCTGATGGTCATCGGCGGCGGCGCCTGGCTCGACCGCTGGCGACGCGCCCGCGCGGTCAAGGCGGCGCTGCGCGGCCTGGTCCCCGCGGTGGTCGGCATGATGGCGGCGGCGGCGTTCGGCCTCGCGGGCGCCGGCATCCACGACGAGACCGGCGTCGTTCTCGCTGCCGTCGCCTTCGTGGGCGTGGCACAGTTCAAGCTCAACCCGGCCGTGGTGGTCGCCCTCTCCGGAGCGGTGCGCGTGGGACTAGGGGTCTTCGCCAATGTCTGAAGATCTGCGCAGGGCCGCCGGCGAGCACGCCGCGTCGCTGGTCGAAGATGGAATGGTGATCGGCTATGGCACCGGCCGCGCCGCCACCGCCGCGCTCGAGGCGCTGGCCCGCCGCGGCCTGCGCGTCCGCGGCGTCCCGACCTCCGCGCGCACGGCCGAGACCTGCGCGCGCCTCGGCCTCGCGCTCATCACGCTCGAGGACGATCCGGTGCTCGACCTGGTCATCGACGGCGCCGACGAGGTCGACCCCGATCTGCAGATCCTCAAGGGCGGCGGCGGCGCGCACGTGCGCGAGAAGCTGGTCGCGCTCGCGGCCCGGCGGCGCATCATCGTGATGGAGGAGTCCAAGCTGGTGGCGCGGCTGGGGCTGACGCGCGGGCTACCCATCGAGCTGGTCGCGTTCGGCTGGCGATCCACGCTGTCGCGCGTGGCCGCGGTGCTGCCGGGAGCCGCGCGCCGCGAGGGACCGCTCAGCGACAACGGCGGCGTGCTGGTGGACGCGCCGCTGCCTCCGGAGGCCGACCTGCACGCCATCGATCTCTCGCTCAAGGCCATCAGCGGCGTGATCGATCACGGGCTCTTCCTCGATCTCCAGCCGACGGTGGTGGTGGGCGGCGCGGCCGGAGTGCGCGTGCTGCCCTGAACTGCGCGCGGCATCCGGAGGCGCTCGCGGGCTGGCAGTGCGCCGGGTGCGGCCAGGCGCTCTGTCCGAAGTGCGCGGGCTTTCGCCAGGCCGGCCATGGGATCATCGAGGTCTGTCTCTCGTGCGGAGGCCTCGCCTCGACGCTGCGCGAGCGGCGCGCGGTGCTGCGGCCGTTCGGCCTGGACTCGCTGCGCGAGGCGGTCCGCTGGCCGTTCTCGAAGGAGGGCCTGCTCTCGGCCTTCGCCTGCGCGGTGGTGCTGTGGCTGCTCTCGAAAGGCGGCGCCATCGGCGGCCTCTGCGCCGACGGCCTGATCGTGTCTTTTCTTTTCCGCATCACCGTCTCCACCGCGCGCGGGGCCGACGACTTCCGCGGCGCCGACGACTTCCGCGGCTTCTTCGAGGATGTGCTGGGTCCGCTCTTCCGCGCGCTGGTCGCGAGCATCTGGTCGTGGGGGCCGTTCTTCGCCTTCGTGATCTGGCGGCGCGGCGGCTTCTTCACCGCCGACGACCCGCTCCAGCTGCGCGAGGTGGACGGGCCGCTGCCCGTCGTCATCCTGCTCGCGGGCACCCTGCTCTTCCCGATGTCGCTGCTCGCCGGCGCGCTCGAGTCTCCGCTGGTGCAGCTGCTCAATCCGTTCTTCGTCATCGGCTATGCGGTGCGGCTGGGCCGCGATTACCTGCGGGTGTCGCTGTTCTGCCTGACCGTCTCGCTCGCCGAGTCGGTGCTGCTCAAGCTGCTCGGCTTCGTCGATGCGCACGTGCTCGGGCTGCCGGAGGTCGTGCAGCTCACCGCGCTGCTCTATCCGCCGCTGATGATGTTCCGCGCGCTGGGGCTGCTGGTGCGCGCGCGCGGGGACGAGCTGGGCTACGGCGGCGCGTCGGCGTACCTGGAGCCTGTGCTGGGCGCGGTGCGGCCGGAGACCGAGCTGCTGGCGCCCGACCGCGAGGCGATGCTGCGAGGCGCGCCGCTCGATGGGGGCGACGCCGGGATCGCTTCGGAGTCCGGGCACGGGGACGGCTCCGCGGACGGGTCCGCTGCCGCTATCGCTGCCGCCGCCGCTGTCGGGGGGGCTCCGCTCGGGGAGACCGAGGCTGGCTTCAGCCCGTCGGGCTCGGGCTCTCGCGCGGCCCACGGATCCTCCGGCGCGGAGCCGACGGCCTTGGCGCCGGAGGGCGCCGCCGGCAGCGCCGGACTTCCTCTCGCGACGGCTCCCGGCGGCGCGGCGGAGCTGTTCGAGCTCGCGCGGCGAGCGACCGAGCGCGATTACGCGGCCGCGGCCCTCCTGCTCGCCCGCGTGCGCGGCGCGGTCCCCGCGAGCCTGCTCTCGGCAGCCTCGTGGATGGAGCTGGCCAAAGCCTCCCTCGCCGGCGCGCGCGCCGACCTCGCCGTCGAATCGCTGCGCCGCGCGGTGGCGATCGCGCCCGGCGGTCCCCACGCGCCGCAGGCGCTGCTCCAGGCCGCGCGGATTCTCGACGAGAAGCTCGGCGACCGCGCCGCGTCCGACGGCCTCTTGCGCGAGCTCGTCGAGCGCCACCCGGGCACGAACGAGGCGCGCTTCGCCGCCCGGCGGCTGGCAGGCAGCTGAGGCTGCGTTCCTCCAGAGCCGGACCGCGCGTCCGGATAGCACGCCCCGGCGAGCCCGAAGCAACCAGTGAGTCAGCAGCATTGAACGCCTGTGGCGCTCAAGCATGGATCGCCAGCCGTCCTTGGCGTCGATGATGGCTCGAATGTCTTTGAACGAGAGCGCTGAGCCATCTCGTCATACTTGAGGACAGCTCCCGAACTCCCCTGTGGCCCGGGGACTCTCGACGGCTCTCCCCTTTCGTCGCTTGCGAGAACGAGGGATAGCGGATGAGCAGAGTACCCGACGTGGAGAGACTGAATCCGTCGCAACAGGAATAGAATGGAGGAACTCCGGCGAGATATCGCCGTACTTAGGGCCCACGCACAAACTACTCGATCAATAAGGAAGCCAGGAAGAATCTCCTGGTTTCCTGGTTTCCTCATTCATTTTTCTGATCAGTTGTTCATTCGCGGGTCCTTAGCCCCTCAGCCCATGAACTGCCGCTCCCGACGGCGGCGGGGCGACCCGATTCTCATCCAGTGGATAACCGAGCTCGACACTTTGAAAGGCGGACACGGCTTTCTTCAGTTCCTCAAGTTCGTGAATCACAGTGCTCTCCGAGGTCCTCTCCGTCAGCACCGAGCCTTGCGCGGGCCCGCCGAGGTACCGCAACCGTGCGGAGTGCTCGCACCGCGGAGTTGCTCAGCCCGCCCCGCGCTGCCTGCGCCATCCCTCGGCCAGGAGCCATGTTCCCGGCGGCGACGCGCAGTCCGGCATGAAGTCTGAAGTCAGCCCATCGCCGCTCGCCGCCCGATGGCCCGCGCGGCCTGTTCTCTCCTCGTGGATGGCCGCATTCTCCAGCACGTAGCGGCGCGCGCGCCCGACCTCCGTGGGCGTCCCGAGGATGTGCGCGTGGAAGCGATCGGCGAAGACCCGCCCGGTCCGCTCCATGGAGCGGTTGAGCGCGCGCGCCATGCGGATCTCCAGCGACTGGAGCCCGCGGGAGAGCGCGACCCGGTTGCCCGCCTCGACGATCAAGTGGAGATGATTCGACAGGATGGAGAAGTGGACCACGCGCAGCCTGGCCGGGCCGGATTGCGCGTGAGCGCCTTTCAAGCCCGCAAAGGCCCGCTTCAGCGCCCGCACGGAGCGGCCGCGCCGGAGGCTCCACACCTCGCGGCGCACCTTCAGGGTCACGTGGACCGGCTTGCGCGCGTCGAGCGGCGGTCGCCGGAGGTGCGGAACTCCCGGCCCCGCCTGGCCGTCCTTTCGCGGACGACCAGCCCCCTCGCGCGCGCCGCCCCATCCGGCTTTGCGCGCGAGCGTCAGTTGTCTGGGCCGGCGGGTCTTCTGCATCTTGAATAGCATATACATTGAGAGATCATCTGTCAAGCCAATGGCCCTCTCCCAAGCGCAACAAAGACGAGTCGCGGGCGCGCCAGCGGCGGCTCGCCGGGCAGGCCAATTCGAGCTCGGCGCCCGGCGGGACTTGCGATCGGGTGCATGCGCGACCGCGCATCGGCCTCGTGTAAGTCAGATCCGCCCGCCGCGGCCGCTACTGGCGGTGGCGCAGCGGCGCGAACCAGCCGCGCACTCCGGTGTCCCAGACGGTCCTGGACACCAGCGCGACCAGGAGCAAGGCCAGGAGCGCCTGCGCCGGATGCGCCGCCACCTGCGCGGTCAGCGGCAGCGACGCGCCGGCCAGCGACCAGTGCGCGGCAGGGAGGCCGGCGCGCTCGCCGAGGGCCGCGAGCCCGACGCACGCGACCGCCGTGCCGGCGACGCTCACGCGCGCGACGCGAAGCGGACCCAGGTGCAGCAGGACGCCGCCGGCGACCAGCGCGATGGCGAGCCCCGGCGGCACGCCCTTCCCCGCCAGCACGGCGGCCAGCAGCGTCGCGCCCGCGACGTCGACCCGCGCCACCAGCGGCACCACCAGCAGGAGCGCGACCGCCCAGGGCTCGCGCGGCAGCGGCGCGGGCGCGAGCGCATCGAGGGCGGCCGCGCCGGCGAGCGCGGCCAGCAGCCAGGGCGCCCGGCGCCGCAGCGGCGAGAGCGCGAGGCGCCGCACCAGCGCGGCGACGCCACGCTCATCGGGCGAGCCCGGGGACTCGGAGCGCGCCGTCGGCCGCACCGGCGCGGCATCCGCGGCATCGATTGCAGGACCGTGCGAGTTGCCATTGCGCGCGGCGCCGGCCAGCGCCCCGGCACCCTCGCGCGGCGAGAGCAGCAGCAGGAGCAGCAGCGCCCCCGCCGGGACCGGCCCCAGCAGCACCAGCGCAATCAGCACCGCATCGAGCGGCACCTGCGTCCACCGCCGCGCCAACAGCCCCGCCACCAGCGCGGGCGCCGCCGCGAGCAGGAGCGCCAGCAGCGGGCGGGCGAATCCCGCGCTCGCCGGCGGATGCACCAGCGCTCCGAAGCCCGCGACGCCCAGACCCAGAAGGCACGCGAGCATGTCGGCGGCCCGGCCCCGGCGCGAGGAGAAGCGCTGCTCGCGGATCTCGTCGGCGACCACGTGCAGGAGCGCTCCGGCGGTCACCGCCGTCGCCACCTGCAGCAGCGCGGTGTCGGTCCGCAGTCCGGGCAGGAGCACGCTGAAGAGCACCCCGATCACTCCCGCCGCGGCGATGCCGAGCACGCGGAAGAGCGCCTCGCGCGTCCCCAGCAATGCGAGAAAGGGCAGCGTCACCGCGGCGGTGAGCGGCGCGTGGTGCGCGACCAGCGCGACCTCCAGGTCGACGCGGCCCTCGGGCGCCTGCAGCGCCGCCACCAGCGCCAGGCCCTCGACCACCGAGTGGAAGACCAGCGCCGCGAAGCCCACCTCGGCCGCCACGCGCGGTCCGGTCAGCCCGCGCCCGCGCAAGAGGCCGGGGCCGAACGAGCGCGCGGCGACCTCCAGCAGCCAGGGCAGCGCGAAGCCGAGCGCGATCCAGAGCAGCGCGGAGGCGCCCATGGCGGGCAGGAGCTCGGGCAGCAGGTGGAACGCCACCACTCCCGCCGCGGCGGCGAACGCGAACGTCCGCGTCAGCTCCAGCAGCGCTTGGCGCCGCTGCGCCAGGAGCGCGAGCGCGCCGCCCAGCAGCGCGGAGAGAGCGGCGAGTGAGACGGCGAGCGGCATGGCCTAGGCAGCGCAGCGCTGGCAGAGCCCGCGCAGCTCGAGCAGGTGACCCTGCACCACGAAGCCGGGCGCGCGCACCCGCAGCGCGGCCAGCGCCTTCTCGACCGCGCCGGAGCGGAACTCGCGGGCCACGCCGCAGCCCGTGCAGACGATGGCGTGGTGGCAGGAGGGCTTGCGCTGCGCGCAGGGCCGCAGGGCGGACGACCCCAGGACCCGGTGCACGAGGCCCAGCTCCAGCAGCGTCGAGACGTTGCGATAGACCGAGACGCGGTCGACCCGGACCCCGCGCCGCCTGAGCTCGCTGTGCAGCTCGCGCGGGCCCAGCGGCGTCTCCCCGCCAAGCTCCTCCAGGAGCAGCAGCAGCGCCCGCCGCATGGGGGTGATGCGCCGTCCGCCGCGCCGCAGGGCCTCTTCTGCCTGGACCGAGAACCTCATGGGCGCGACGCTAGCGCAGATGCAACAGAGTTGCATCTGGAAAAACTCCTTGCCGGCGCCCGGGGAATCGCGCATGAACCCGCGCCGTGAATCTGCCCGCGCTGCTCAGCGCCTTCGGCCTCATCTTCCTGCTCGAGCTCCCCGACAAGACCGCCTATACGGTCCTGATCCTCTCGACGCGCCATCGCGCGGTCCCCGTGCTGCTGGGCTCGATGGCGGCCTTCGCGGTGCAGAGCGCCCTCGCGGTGCTGCTGGGAACGCTGCTGCACCGGCTCCCCGCGCACCTGGTCGAGTGGGGCGCCATCGGCCTGATGGCCGTCTTCGGCCTGCTGCTGCTGCTGGGCAAGGACGAGGAGGTGGCCGACCAGCCGATGCCCGACGGCCACGTCTTCCTCACCAGCTTCGGGCTCGTCTTCGTCGCCGAGCTTGGCGACGCCACGCAGTTCGCCACCGCGGCGCTGGTCGCGCGCCTCGATGACCGGTGGTCGGTGTACGCCGGCGCCACGCTCGCGCTGTGGGCCGTCGCCGCCATCGCGGTCACGGTGGGGCGGCAGCTGGGCGACCGCATCCCCAAGAAGCTGCTGCGCCGCGTGGCCGGGACGATCTTCCTGCTGCTCGCCACCTACGTGGCGTTCAGGCAGCTCTGAAGCACCGCGGCGGCGCGCGCAAATGCGCCCGGCTCCGGCAGCAGACTCACCACCAGATAAGCACTCTCCGGAAAATCAAAGAAGTATCCCGGGTGCACCAGCACGCCGCGCTCGAGCAGCGCCAGCGCCCACTCTTCTTCCGAGCGCGCGCGCGGCACCGCGAGGATGGCGCTCCAGCCGCCCTCCGACGGCAGCACGCTCCAGGGAGCGTCGGGCGCGCGCGCGGCAAGGAGCGCAGCGAGGTTCACGGCCAGCCGCGCGCGAAGCTCCCGCTGGAATTCGTGCCGTCCCGCGAGCAGCGCCGGCGCGGCCAGCTGCACCGGCGTCGAGACGCTCAAGTAGGTGTCGGCGATGAGCTCCAGCTTGCGCAGCGCCTCGTCGTGGCCCGGCCCCGCGGCGACACACCAGCCGAGCTTGAGCTGCGGCAGGCCCGCGACCTTCGACAGGCCCGAGAGCGAAAACGAGAGCACGTCGTCGAACGCCGCGGCGGTGCGCATCCGGCGCGGATCGGGCTGCCAGGCGAAGTCGGCGAAGACCTCGTCGCTGATCAGCGCCGCGCCGTGCCACGCACAGGAGGCCGCGAGCCGCGCGCGCTCGGTCAGCTTGAGGAAGGCGCCGGTCGGGTTGCCGGGGCTCACCACCAGCACGGCGCGCGTCCGCTCGCTGAAGGGCAGGTCCTCGAACGACAGGTGCCACTCGCCGTCGAAGCGAAAGCGATACGGCACCGCGCGGACCGCCTCCAGCGCGGTCAGGAAGCCGAAGAGCGGATAGCTGGGCTCGGGCACCAGCACCTCGTCGCCCGGATCGCAGAGCAGCTTGAAGAGGAACGAATAGGCCTCGCTGGTCGAGGCCGTCAGCAGCACCTGCCCGGCGGAGACGCCGTGATAGCCGGCGACCGCTTCGCGCGCCGGCAGCAGCCCGCGCGGCTCCGGGTCGTACGACGGCGCGGGCGGGAGCGCGACGGCGGTCCTTTCAAGAAGGCCGATGCGGGTCGGGTTCGATTCGGTGAGATCGATGACCGGCAGCCCCGCCGCACGCCGCGCGGCGAGCGCCTGCGAGAGCGCGTTCTCGGGGGCGAGCGAGAGCCGGCTCACGCCTCGGGCATGGAGATCTCGCCGCGCGTGGGCAGCGGCAGCCGCTCGCGGTCCTTCACCACGAAGCGCAGCGCGGACCAGATCTCGTCGACCGAGATGATCTTGTTGTCGGTGAGGCCGGCCGCGAGGCCCACCGAGCGCACCAGCTCCTCGGTGAGGTCGGTGAAGAAGCCCGAGCTCTTGCGCGGCCAGGCGACCCAGAGGTAGCCGCGGGGCGCGAGCGCGTGCTTGGCCTTGGGGAAGAGCTCGCCCAGCACGGCGCGCGAAGAAGAGAAGAGCACGATGACGTCGGCCAGGCTGACGACCTTGGAGGTCACCGACGCGCCTGCGGGCAGCGGGTCGAGCTTGTGCGCGAAGCCGATGGGCGGATCGAGCAGCAGCACCCGCCGGTCCTCCTTGATGCCGAGCTTCCTGGTGAGCGTGACTTCCGAGGCTGGATCCATCCGTGGTTGCATCTAGGGGCGAGCCGGCGAAATTGGCAAGTGGCCGGGGCGCGCACGGTCGAAAATACGCTGTACAGTTGCACGGTGAAGACCATCCGGATCGGCCTGTTGGGAGTGGGAACCGTCGGCGACGCCGTGGCGCGGGCGCTGGTGGAGCGGCGCGACGTGCTCTCGCGCGCAGCCGGCGCGCACTTGATCGTCCAGCGCGCGGCGGTGCGGAGCTTGAGCAAGCCGCGGGCGGTCTCGCCCGAGCGGCTGGTGACCGATCCCTCGGCGGTGGTGGACGCGGACGACGTCGACGTCATCGTCGAGCTGCTCGGCGGCGAGGAGCCGTCGCGGTCCTTGATCGCGCGGGGCTTGAGCCGCGGCCGGCCGGTGGTCACCGCCAACAAGCGCGTGGTGGCCTGGCACGGGCCGCAGCTGTTCGCGCTGGCGGCCGCCAACGGCGCGGAGCTGCGCTACGAAGCGGCGGTGGGCGGCGGCATCCCGCTGATCGCGCCGCTGACCGACGACCTCGCGGCCAATCGCATCGTCGAGCTGAAGGCGATCATCAATGGCACCTGCAATTACATCCTGACGCAGATGGCGCTGGGCGCTTCGCTGGGCGACGCGCTCGCGCAGGCCCAGGCGCTGGGCTACGCCGAGGCCGATCCGCGCGACGACGTGGACGCGGTGGACGCCGCCGACAAGCTCTGCATCCTGGTGCGGCTCGCGTTCGGCGTGCCCTGCACCTCGGGCGAGATCTTCCGCGAGGGCATCCGCGGCCTCGACCAGCGCGACCTCGCCTTCGGCCGCGAGCTGGGCTACGGGCTCAAGCTGCTGGCCATCGCGCGCCGGACGCCGGAGGCGGGCGGAGCCGGGCCGGGCGCGCAGGGCGGAGCAAGAATCGAAGCTCGCGTGCACCCGGCGTTCCTGCCGCTGGAGCATCCGCTCGCGCGCGTGGACGGCCCGCAGAACGCGGTGCACGTCGTCGGCGATCTGTGCGGTCCGGTGATGTTCAGCGGACAGGGCGCGGGCGGCGACGCCACCGCGAGCGCGGTGCTGGCCGACCTGGTGCAAGTGGCGCGCAGGCTGGCGCTGGGCGATCCGGTCCAGCCGCTGCGCGAGCCTGCCGCGGACGCGCGCCTGCTGCCGATGGGCGAGGTGCCGACCCGCTGCTACTTCCGGCTCGCGGTGGACGATGTCCCGGGCGTCTTCGCGCAGGTGACGAAAGTCCTCGCCGATCACGAGATCGGCCTCGCCAGCGTGATCCAGCGCGAGCCCGGCAGGCAGGGCTCCGCCGAAGTCGTGCTGCTCACCTATGCCGCGCCAGAGGCGGCGCTGGTCCGGGCCGAGCAGGAGCTGGCGCGGCTGCCGTGCATGCGCGCCGTCCGCGCCCGCATCCGGGTGGAGGCGCCCGGGGAGCATTCGAGTCGCGCCGCCCAGCATGCGAGTCAGCATGCGAGTTCGGCGACGCAGCATTCGAGTTCCGCGGGAGGTGCGCGATGAGGCGCGGCGTCCTGGCGCGCTTCGGCGACCGCCTGCCGCTCACCGCGCGCACGCCCGCGCTCACGCTCGGCGAAGGCGACACCCCGCTGGTGGCCGCGCCGCGGCTCGCGCGCGAGATCGGCTGCAAGTCCCTCTGGCTCAAGTTCGAAGGCCAGAACCCGACCGGCTCGTTTAAAGACCGCGGCATGGTCCTGGCCATCGCCAAGGCGGTCGAGGACGGCGCCGCCGCGGCGGTCTGCGCCTCGACCGGCAACACCTCGGCGAGCGCGGCCGCCTACTGCGCCGCCATCGGCATCGCCTGCCGCGTGGTGGTCCCCGACGGCAAGGTGGCGCTGGGCAAGCTGGCGCAGGCCGTGGCGCACGGCGCGCGCATCGTCATCCTGCGCGGCAACTTCGACGAGGCGCTGGTCGCCGTCCGCGCCCTCGCCGCGAAGACCGGCATCGCTCTGGTCAACAGCGTCAATCCTTATCGAATCGAGGGTCAGAAGACCTCGGCATTTGAAATCCTCGAGACGCTGGGACACGCGCCGGACGGCCTCGCGCTGCCGGTCGGCAACGCCGGCAACATCACCGCTTATTGGAAAGGCTTCCGCGAGGCGGGCGCGAAGCCCGTGCTCTACGGCATCCAGGCCGCGGGCGCGGCGCCGCTCGTCTCGGGCGTGCCGGTCGAGCACCCCGAGACGCTCGCCACCGCAATCCGCATCGGCAACCCGGCGTCGTGGGCGGGCGCGGTGGCGGCGCGCACCGAGTCGGGCGGACTTTTCGATAAAGTCACCGACGATCAGATTATCGAAGCTTATCGAATGCTGGCCTCGGGCGCGGGCGTCTTCTGCGAGCCCGCCAGCGCCGCGCCGGTGGCGGGCCTGCTGCAGCTTTCGCGCGCGCAGCCGGGCCGCTTCGCCGGACAGGAGCTGGTCGCGGTGCTCACCGGGCACGGGCTGAAAGATCCGCAGACCGCCATCGCCAGCGCGCCCGCGCTCGGCGCGCCGGTCGCGCGCGAACACCTCGAGGAGGCGCTGCGATGAACGACGTCCGGGCGAAGCCGTTCACGCTGATGGTCCCCTGCTCCACCTCGAACCTGGGGCCGGGATTCGACGCGCTGGGCATCGCGCTCTCCGGCCCCGATCTCATCGTGCGCGCGACCCCGGGCGGCGAGGGCCTGCGCATCTCGCGGCTGTCGGGCGAGGGCGCGGACCGGCTGCCGCGCGATACGAGCAATCGCGTGATCCAGGCGGCGCGGCAGGCGGCGGTCGCGGCCGGCAAGGACCCGGCGCTGCTCGCCGCCGACCTCGAGATCCACTCGTCGATTCCGCTCAAGCGCGGCCTCGGCTCCTCGGCGGCGGCGGCGGTGGCGGGCGCGATGCTGGCCGATCAGCTGCTCGAGGGCGCGGTGGGCCTCGACCGCGTCCAGCAGGTGGCCGTCGAGCTCGAAGGCCATCCCGACAACGTGGTGCCGTGCCTGCGCGGCGGCGCGCAGGTCTCGGTGCGCGACGCCGAGGGCCGGGTGCTGTGGTGCGAGATCCCCATCAAGCTCCCGCTGCGCGGCGCCATCTACATCCCTGATCAGGAGCTCGCCACCTCGGCCGCGCGCGCGGTGCTGCCGCGCGAGGTGCCGCTCGCGGACGCGGTCTTCAACCTGGGGAGGACCGCGCTCTTCGTGGCCGCGCTGGGGCAGGGCCGCATCGAGCTGCTCGGCGAGGCCATGGAGGATCGCATCCACCAGACGCCGCGCGCGGGCCTCTTGCCGTGGCTGCCCGAGCTGCTGCGCGAGGCGCGGGCGGCGGGCGCGGCGGGCGCGGCGCTGTCGGGGGCCGGCACGACGGTGTTCGCGCTCTGCTCTCCCGAGTCGGCCCGCGCCGTCGCCGCGCGGATGATGGAGGTCGCCGCCGCGCGCGGCGTGGGGGGCCGCTCCGACGTCGTCGAGGTCGCGGTCCAGGGCGCGCACGTCCTGGGCTGACGGCGCGCAGCCGCCCTGCTCCGCGCGGACCCTTAAGGGCCCGCGAAAGAACAACTTGATTATGAGGAAGCCAGGAAACGAGGAAGGCTACTCTTGGCTTCCTGGTTTCCTCATGGTCAACCGATCGAGTTATT
>FSWK01000118.1_pt1 | contig 19119 bp, 15 predicted proteins | sample 1637951 | NCBI WGS metagenome assembly FSWK01 (sample SAMEA3914789, study PRJEB12502) | metagenome | biome: forest; material: soil | place: Canada | collected 2011-07-03 | depth 0.3 m | reverse complement strand
GGCCGGGACCCGCGCGCGCTGGCTGGACGGGCCGGACGCCATCGTCACTGCGCTGGCCAGCGAGGCGCGCGAGGGCGACGTGGTGCTGGTGATGTCCAACGGCGGTTTCGGCGGCATCCACGAGAAGCTGCTCCAGGCGCTGGCCGCGCGCGCATGAGCGACCAGGCGGAGCTGCACGCGACCTGCATCGCCGCGGCCGAGGCGGGCGCGCGCGTGCTGCGGGAGCTGTTCGACCAGCCGCGCGAGGTGCACCACAAGGGCCGCATCGACCTGGTCACCGACGCGGACCGCGCGGCCGAGGCGCGCATCCTCGCGGTGCTGGACGAGCGCGCGCCGGGCGTGCGCGTGCTGGCCGAGGAGAGCGGCGAGCATGGGAGCCTGGGCGAGGCGCGCTTCATCGTCGACCCGCTCGACGGCACCACCAACTACGCGCACGGCCTGCCCCTCTTTGCCTGCACGGTGGCGGCGGAGGTCTCGGGCACGGTGGTCGCGGGCTGCACCATCGACCCCTCGCGCGGCGAGCTGTTTCACGCGCGGCGCGGCGGCGGCGCGTTCGTGCGCAGGAGCGGCGGCGGAGAGCTGGACCGCCCGCTGCGCGTCTCGCCGGCGCGCGAGTTCTCGCAGGCGCTGGTCTGCACCGGCTTTCCGGCCGACCGCCGCGAGCGGCTGCAGTGGCTGCTGCAGACCTTCGCGCGCTTCACCGAGCTGGCGCAGGGCACGCGGCGGCTGGGCAGCGCCGCGCTCGATCTCGCGTTCGTCGCGGCGGGCCGGCTGGACGGCTTCTGGGAGCAGGGCCTCAAGCCGTGGGACGTCGCGGCAGGTCAGCTGCTGGTCGAGGAAGCGGGCGGGCTGGTCACCCGCTTCGACGGCTCGCCGCACGACCTGGCCGGCGGCGAAATCCTCGCCGGAAATCCAGCGCTCCACGCCGCGATGGCGCAGATCCTGCGCGGCTGAATCTTCGCGCCATCGCGCCTTCGCGGCGCCGTATGTCTTTACTTCTGCGCGTTGACGTCGTCGCGGCGGTTCTGCTTCCAGGCGTCCTCGTCGTGACCGGTGGCCTTGGGCTTCTCGGCGCCGAAGCTGATGGCGGTGATCTGCTCGTCCTTCACGCCGAGGTTGTCGAGGTACTTCCGGGCCGCGTCGGCGCGCCGCTGGCCGAGCGCCAGGTTGTACTGCTCGGAGCCGCGCTCGTCGGCGTTGCCGCCGATCTTGACCTTCAGCTCCGGGTGCTTGACCAGGATGCCGGCCACGTCCGAGAGCTTCGCCTCGGCGTCCTTGGTGAGCGTGGCCTGATCGAACTCGAAGAAGACGCTGACGCCCTGGAGCGCCTTGAGCGCGGCGTCGAGGTCGGCCTGCCCCTGGGCGTGGAACTCCTCGGCCGAGGGCTGCTTCTTGCTGGCCGACGCGTCGGTGGCCTGGGCTGCGGCCGGCGGCGCGGCGGCGGCGCTGGCCTCGGCCTTCGGCTGCGCGTGGGAGCAGGCGAGCAGGCCTGCTGCGGAGACGAGCGCTGTCAGTCCGATCTTGAGCTTCATGTTGTTGCCTCCCGGGAACTCCCGCTAACGAATAGCCGGACCGGGCGGTTTATTCACCCGAAACGACCTCCGGGCAAACTATTTTGTGCTCAAACGATCGGCGCTCATTGCGGCGTGACGGCAAAGGTGGACGACGGCTCGGTGCGGACGTTGCCGTAGGTGTCGTAGGCGGTGAAGGCGAGCGTCCCGTCGGCCCGCTGCTGCACGCGGCAGAAGCCGGTGTAGCTGGGGTTGGCGCCGCCCAGGCCGCAGACGACTGATCGGCCCCCGTACGCGCTGGTGTCGTGGCTGTAGTCGTGCGCGTGCGCGGTGAGGATGAGCGAGTACTTGTGGCGGACGGCGACGTCGTGGGACCACTGCGGACCCGTGCGCGAGCCGGTCATCGGGTGGTGCCTGGCGACGATGGTGTACTTCGCGATGCGGTCGGCCTCGGCCAGCGTGGACTCGGCCCAGGCCTGCGCGGTGGCGTCGGCGTAGTTGTCGGCGAGGAAGACGATGCGGGCGAGCCCGAAGCGCGTCTGGATGTCGAGCTTGTAGTAGGGCAGCGTCTTCTGCGAGACCAGCTGCAGCGCCTCGGAGTACGCGGTGAAGTTGGCGTCGGACGGGTTGCCGCTGCAGTCGGTGGACTCGCACTCGTGGTTGCCCATGGTCATGAACCAGGGCGGCGCGAAGCTCGCGAGCGAGTCGGTGTAGAGCTTGATCTGCGCGCGCGCCGAAGTGAGGCTCTGCGTGCAGGCGAACAGGTGATCGCCGAGGTCGAGCGCGAACTGCGGCGAGAGCTTCGCCATGGCGGCCACGTCGGCCTTGAACGAGTCCTGCGGATAGAGCGAGAGGGTGTCGCAGGTGGGCGGCCGCGTATCGCCGGTCATGACGAAGTCGAGCAGGTCGACGGTGCCGCCGCCGGGGCCGACGCCGGTGCCCGCGCCGGGTGTCCCGGCGTCAGGAGCGCCAGCGTCAGGTGTCCCGGCGTCGGGCGGAACCGTCCCGGCGTCCGGACCGGCGGAGCCGCCCTGGCACTCGTTCCGGACGCAGAGGTCGCCCGGGTCGCAGTCGGTGTCGTGCTGGCAGAGGTGGCGAGGGCGCGAGCTGCCTGCGCAGGCGGCGGCGAGGCTGAGGCAGAGGACGGCGAGCTTCATGCCGCGCAGATCGTCAGAGGTGCACTTCGCTGCGCATCGGGAGGGTGGCCGATGGCTCCGGGGCGGTCTCAGCGCACCACGAGAGCCAGGTGCTCTCAGCGCACCAGGAGAGCCAGGTGCTCTCAGCGCACCACGAGATAGATGGCGATGGCCACGCCCACCGCGGCCGCGAAGCCGCGCAGCGCCGACGGCGGCAGGCGGCGCACCACGCGGACCCCGAGATATCCGCCCGCGATGGCGCCGAGCGCGAGCGGGACATCGGCGCGGAAGACCAGCGCGCCGGTGGGGTGCTGCAGCTCGAGGATGGCGAGCGTCGCCGCCGCCACCAGGTTGGACACCAGGCTGACCACGACCTTGAGCGCGTTGACCTCGCCGAGATCGCGCTTCATCAGGAGGCCCATGGCGGCCAGGAAGAGGATGCCGGCGCCGGCGCCGAAGTAACCGGCGTAGAGGGCGATGATGAGATTCGCGGCGAAGACCAGCAGCGGCGAGTCGAAGCTGGCCTTGCGCCGCGCCAGCGCGCGCGCGATCGGCGGGTTCAGCAGCAGCAGCAGCGCCGAGACGATCAGCAGCACCGGCACCACCCGCGCGAAGACGGCGGCCCCCAGGTGCAGCAGCAGCCACGCGCCGAGCGCGCCGCCCACGACTGACGGCACGATGGCGCGGATCGCGTCGCGGCGGAGCGCCTTCAAGTCGGTGTTGTATCCGACCAGCGCCGCCAGATAGCCGGGCACCAGGCCGACGGTGGAGGTAGCGTTCGCCGCGATGGGCGAGAGCCCGGCCGCCAGGAGCGCCGGAAAGCTCAGCAACGTTCCGCCCCCGGCTGCAGCGTTGACGCTGCTGGCGACGAGGCCGGAGAGAAACAGCCAGAGGTCCGTGCGGTGGGTCATCGGCGGCGGCTTTTATAGCAGCTGACCGACGGCGGATCGGTCAAATGACCGATGTACAACAAATCGATCAGACCTTGGTCCCTGTTGCGTGATCAGATCTTGGTCTACTGACACTGCCTCGCAAGATCTGGTGTCGTCACCGGAAGGCATGGGAGACCGGATGCTCGAGTTGCAAGCAGCGCGCGCCAGATTGTACGTCGTCTTTGAAGGTTCCCGCGGCGACCGCCGGCCGGTCTCGGCAAGGCCGCGCGCACCCCGCAGCGGCATCAAGGTCCGGGTGGCCGTCGAGCAGGAGGCGATCCGGAGCGAGCAGGTCTTCCTCCTCTTCCGGCGCGGCGACGGCGACATGGTCATCGGCGCGTCGGCGAGCCGCGATCTGCTGGAGGGGATGCGCTCTCGGCTGGGGCGCTCGGCCGATGCGTACGAGATCGCCGCGGTGCCGGTGGTGCGGCAGCGGGTCGCTCCGCGCGCCTGACGCAAAAGCGGACACCATTGAATGAATTGAATGGTGTCCCCTTGGAGCTCCCTGAGAGCCGGATCTCTCTGGAGAGCTAGACCGTGCGGCGCCGGCCCGTCAGCGACAGATAAGCGAAGAGCACGATGATCGCGCCGACGATCGACGAGATGATCCCGCCCGGGGTGAAGCCCCAGGAGCCGTCCGGGGCGCTGTCGGCGCCGAAGCCGAAGAAGGCGTGGCCGAGCATTCCGCCCACCAGCGACCCGACCATCCCGAGCACGGCCGTCATCAGCCACCCCATCGGCTGGCTGCCCGGATAGATGGCGCGCGCGAGCAGGCCGACGATGAGTCCGAAGATGAGGAATCCGATGATGTGCATTTGACCTCCCGGGAAAGTGACGCGGTATCGTATGCACTGCCGGTTGCGCGCTGCTCGGACGGGTGGCAGGAGAGCAGGAGCAGGCCCGGTCTCGCGACCGATCAGCGCGCCTGCACCGCGTGCCGCAGCCGCGCGAGGAAGATGAGCAGGCTGCCGATGGCCGCGCCGAGGAGCCATCCCGCGGCGACGTCGGTGGGCCAGTGCGCTCCCAGATAAACGCGCGAGATCCCGACCAGCAGGGCCACTGCCGTGGCCAGCGGCGCGAGCGCGGGCGCGCCCCAGGCCATCACCACCGCGGCGGCGGCGGCCTCGGTCGCGTGCGCCGAGGGGAACGACTGGCCGGAGCCGCAGCCGTCGATGGCGACGACCGAGCGCGGCTCGGCGGCGCAGGGCCGCACCCGCGAGAAGGCGGGCTTGAGCAGGCGGACCGAGACGAGGTCGCCCGCGCCGACGGCGAGGCAGAGCAGCAGCCCCGCGAGCAGGCCGTGCGGCGACTTCCGCCAGAGGTAGAGGGCAGCGAAGAGCGCCAGCGGCAGGAGCAGCAGGCGGCTCGAGGCTGCCCGCATCACGGTGTCGAGCCAGCCGATGCCGGGACGATTGAAGAAGGCCAGCAGCTCCGCGTCGATGGGCGGCGGCGTCACGTCTGCGCACGATAGCAAGAAATCGACAGCACCCGTGGCGGGATTTTCGCGCGCCCCGCGTCTCTTCCTGCATGGCCTGCCCAACGCCTCGCGAGCTGGAAGAGCGCCTCGGTCCCGAGGGTCTCACCGACCTGACGGCGCGCGCCGCGCTGCTCGGCCACTTGCGCCGCTGCCGCAAGTGCAAGGAATTGGCGGCGGTGCTGCTCGAGCTGGAGGTGGAGGAATCGCCCCGCGAGGCGCGCGCGCTCGACCGCCTGCGCAAGCCGGCGCGGACCCTCCTGCACAGCGCCTCGCAGCTGGCGGGGCCCGGGTCGCTGCTGCACATCGTGCCGTCGCCCGAGGAGCGCGCGCGGCTCTTGCGGCGGCGGCTGCGACATGCGCCGCCGCGCTGGCGGCTCCCGGCGGCCGTCGTCTCCGGCCTGGGTCTCGCGGCCGCGGTCGCGCTGGTGGCCCTGCGGCCCGGCGATCCGGCGGCGGCGCTGCTGCCGCTGCAGGGCGAGTCGCGGGCGCTGGAGCCGGTCATCAGCGGCCTGCCGTGGGCGGCGTACCAGCCGGCGCGCGGGGCGCGGGATGAGAGCGCGTTCGACCCGCCGCTGCGCAAGCTGCTGGAGGCGCGCGAGAAGCACAAGCCCGGCGCCGAGCGCGCGCTGGCGATGCTCTTCCTGCTGCGCGGCGGCGGCGGCGACGCGGCCCGCACCGACCGCGCGCTGCTCGACGCGGGGGAGGGCGCCGACGCCGACAACGATCGCGGCGTGGCGCTGTTCGCGCGCGGCGACCACGCGGCGGCGCTGGAGCAGTTCGATCGCGCGCTCGCCGCCGACAGCCGGCACCGGGCCGCCCGCTTCAACCGCGCGCTGGCGCTGGCGCGGCTGGGGCTGCACGCGCAGGCGGCAGAGGCCTTCGAGGCGCTCGCCGACCACTCGCCCTGGGGCAGCGAAGCCGCGAGCCGCGCCCAGCGGCAGCGCACCCGGTCTCCGGCGCCGCTCTCGCCCGGCGCGCGGCTCGATGCGCTGCACGCGCTCTTCGCCGCCTCGCGGCTCTCCGAGGTGGAGGCCGTGCAAGCGCAGCTGGCCGCGCTGCCGCAGGGAGTGGTCACCGATCTGGTGGCGCTCGCGCGCTGGGCCGCCGCGCTGCCGCCGGCGCAGCTCGCGCGGCACTTCGAGCAGTGGAAGCAGTACCTGCTGCACCGCGAGGACGCGATGGCGGGCCAGCTCGATCCGGCCGAGGCCGAGCGCTTCGCCGCCGCGACCGAGGGCGACCGCATCCTCTGGGCCCCGGCGCTGCAGCTCGCCGCGTTCGTCCGGCAGTCGCGGGGCGAGTGGCGCGCGGCGCAGGGGCTGCAGGCGCGGCTCCTCCAGGGCTGCCGCGAGCGCGGCTGCGCGGTCGAGAACCAGGCCATCGCCCTCGATGAGCTGGCCGACGCCGCGGGTCGCGACGGCGACTTCGCCACCGCGCACCGGCTGCAGGACCGCGCGCAGGCGCTCTTCTCCGGCGTCGGCGCCGGGCTCCAGCTCGCCGAGCTGCACCGCAAGCGGGCCGCGCTGCTGGCGGAAGAGGGCCGCGACGCCGACGCTGCCGCCGCGGCCGAGCTCGCGCTGGCCACGCTCGATGCACCCGACTCTCCCGACGCCGTGCACGTGCAGGGACTGGCCCTGGCCGAGGCGGCGCACGTCGCGGCCCATCGCGGGCAGCCGCGCGCGGCGCTGGAGCTGGGAGAGGCCGCGCTCGAGCTGCTGCGCACGGGCGCTTCGCGCGAGGAGGAGGCGGAGGTTGCCGCGCAGCTCGCTGCGGACGAGGTGACGCTGGGGCGCGCGGGTGAGGCGCGCGTGCAGCTCGAGGCCGAGGTCGCGCGGATGGAGGGCCTTGGCCATCTCAACGGCGTCGCCGAGCTGCGCGCCACGCTCGCCGACCTGCTCGTGAAGCTGGGCGATGCTCAGGGCGCCGCGGACCAGGCCGGGCGCGGGCTCGCGGTGGCCGCGGATGGCTGGAGCTCGGCGCGGGCGCGGCTCTCGCTGCTGCACGCGCGCGCGCTGCGGGCGCTGGGGCGCGAGCCGGAGGCCGTCGGCGAGCTGTCGGCGGCGCTCGACCGCGCGGCGGCGGCGGCGCGCGACCACGTCAGCCAGGCGGACAATCCGGACCTGCGTCCCGAGGCGCTCGCGGCCGAGCTGGCCGCCATCTACCAGCAGCAGGGCCGGCGCGCCGAAGAGCTGCTGCTGCCGCTCGACAAGCTGCGCGCGGCCGCGCTGGGAGCGGTCGCGGCGCAGCCGGGCTGGTCCGATGCGCTGCCGAAGGGCAGCTGCGTCCTGGGCGTGCTGGCGGGCGCGCGCGGCGCGGCGGTCGCGTTGATCTGGCCGGGCGGCGGCGAGGCGCGCGTGGTGGAGCAGGGCCAGCCCGCGCTGCTGCCCGCCGGCATCGAGCAGCAGCTGCTGCCCGCCGGCATCGAGCAGCAGCTGCTGCCCGCCGGCATTGAGCAGCAGCAGCTGCCCGCCGGCATTGAGCAGCAGCAGCTGCTCAAAGGGGTCGAGCAGCGCTGCTCTCCCTCGGGCGAGCTGTGGATCTTCTCCAGCGCGCCGCTCGACCTCGCGTCAGTCCCGATTCAAGGCGTGCCGCTGTCGCGCTGGATCTCGCTGGGCACGGCGTCGTCGCTGACGCGGATGCTGGCGGCCGAGGAGCGGCCCGCGTCGGCGCTGCTGGTGCGCGACGCGCAGACCGAAGGCGACGGCGCCGGAGCCGCGCCGGCGCTGCCCGCGAGCCGGGGCGAGCGCGAGAGCATGGCGCAGCTCGCTCCCGAGGTCTTCGAGCTCGCGGGCCGCGCCGCCACTCCGGACGCGGTGCTCTCGCGCGCGGCCAGCGAGCCGCTGCTGCACTTCGCGGTCCACGGCTTCGACGGTCCGGAGGGCGGCTCGCTCCAGCTGGCGGGCGCGGCGGGGCGGCTGGGCGCGCGCGAGATCTCCGCGCAGCGGCTGCGCGCGGGCGCGCGGGTGGTGCTGTCGTCGTGCGAGGCGGCGGCGACGCCGGGACCGCGCGGGGTGATGTTCGCCTTCGCGCGCGCCGGGGCCACGGCGATCGTCGCCGCCCGCGACCGCGTCGACGACGCCGCCGCCGCGCGTTGGGCGCAGGCCTTCTATGCCTCGCTCGCCCGCGGCCGCGACTTCGCGCAGGCCAACCACGACGCCGCGCTGCTCGACCCTCGCGGCGCCGCGTTCGTCGTGATGAAATAAGTAGCCAGGAGGGAATTCAAGCCCCATGTCCGAACTCGACGCCATCGCCGATCGCACGCTCTCGTTCATCTTCACCCGCTGCCAGGCCCGCCTCGACGGCGACGATCTCGTCGTCACGGTCCCGACGCCGGTGAGCTTCCGCGCGGCCGTGGCCACGCACGACTCGGCCGGCATCGCCTGGAGCGGTCCGTTTCCCGCAACCGGAGAGTTGCGCATCGAGTGCAGCGGCGCCGGCACCCAGCGGCTGGACGTCAGCGACTACCAGGTCACGCACGCCTACGCCGAGGCGGTCTCCTTCCGCTTCACCGGCGGGGTCTTCTACGGCCGCACCCTCTCGCGCGACGGCTGGGCGCTCGCCGTCTCGGGCGCGGTGGAGTCGGCCGATGGACTGCCCGACGGCTGGCAGGAGTGGGACGCGCTCTTGGTCGAGAGCGCGAGCCCCACCAAGGAGCGCGCCGTCCGCCCCGGCGACCAGCCGGGGCCGGTGCGCGGCAGCGCGAGCTTCCACTTGAACGGCGGCTCGCTCAACGGCCCGCACATCCCGTTTCCCTGAAAGCGCCCTGCCTTCTTCGGCGACGATGCGCGCCGGGTGGCGCGAGCCCCCGCGCGGCGTGATACAGAGGCCGCGTCAAACTCTCAGGGAGGCGGCTCAAATGGCTCGCATGGTGAAGTGCGTGAAGCTGCAGCGGGAGCTTCCCGGGCTGGAGTTCAAGCCGTTCCAGAACGAGCTCGGGCAGAAGATCTACGACAACGTCTCGCAAGAGGCGTGGAAGCTGTGGCTCGAGCACTTCAAGATGATCATGAACGAGTACCGGCTGGCCGGCGGCACCGAGCAGGCCAACCAGGTCCTCTTCGATCAGTGCGACAAGTTCTTCTTCGGCGAGGGCGCCTCGCTGCCGCCCGACTACAAGCCGCCCGCCGCCAAGGGCTGACGCTGCGCGGTCCCGGCGACATCGTCGTCGTCTCCTGCTACGAGCTGGGCCGGCAGCCCTTCGCGGTCGCCAGCGCGCTGGCCGGCCTGCACGGCGCCGGGTTCCAGCCGTCGGTGCAGGACGTCTCGGTGGACAAGCTGGACGTCGCCGCCCTGCAGCGCGCGAAGCTCGTCGCCATCTCGGTGCCGATGCACACCGCGCTGCGCCTGGGAACGCGCGTCGCGGCGCAGGCGGCCGGCTCGGCGCACGTCTGCTTCTTCGGCCTCTACGCCGAGCTGAACAGCGCGCACCTGCGCGAGCGGCACGGCCACTCGGTGGTGCTCGACGAAGCGCGGCTGGTCGATCTGGCGCAGGCGCTGGAGCAGGGAGACGCGGCCGCATCGTCGTCCACGCTGCCGCCGCGCGCGCAGCCCCTGCCGCTGCGCTCGGCGCTGCCCCTGCTGGAGAAGTACGCGCGGCTGGAGACGCCCACAGGCAACCATCTGGTTGCGTCGGTCGAGGCCTCGCGCGGGTGCAAGCACCTCTGCCGCCACTGTCCGATCGTCCCGGTCTGGAAGGGCCGCTTCGTCGCGCTCGACCGCGACTTGATTCTGGCAGATATCGCCCAGCAGGTGGAGCAGGGCGCCTCGCACGTCAGCTTCGGCGACCCCGACTTCCTCAACGGGCCCACGCACGCGCTGCGGCTCGCGCGCGAGCTGCACCAGCGCTGGCCGCGCGTGACCTTCGACGCCACCGTGAAGGTCGAGCACCTGCTGCAGCACCGCGCGCTGCTGCCCGAGCTCTCTGCGAGCGGCTGCCTCTTCATCACCTCGGCGGTCGAGTCGCTGAACGACACCGTGCTGCGCGCGCTCGACAAGGGCCACCTCGCGGCGGACGTGCCGCTCGCCGTCCGGCTGGTGCGCGAGGCCGGCATCGACCTGCGGCCCACCTTCCTGCCGTACACGCCGTGGACCGCGCCCGGCGATCTCCGGGCGGTGCTCGACTTCATCGCCGCGCACGAGCTGGAGGTGGAGCCGGTCCAGCTCTCGCTGCGCCTCTTGATTCCGCCCGGCTCGCGCATCCTCGAGCTCGCGGGGCCGTGGCTGGGCGCGCTCGCGCCGTCCGAGTTCGGGTATCGCTGGACCCATCCCGATCCGAGCGTCGATGAGCAGCACCGCGCGGTCTCGCAGGCGGTGAACGACGGCGCGACGCTCGACGATCTGCGCGCGCTGCTCGGCGGCGCGCGGGCGCCGGCGCGACCGAAGCGGAAGGTCGCGCGGCTCACCGAGCCCTGGTTCTGTTGAGCGGAGCCCACCGCAGGCCAGGTTGGCCTGCTGTAAACCTAGTCCTTGCGCAAACCCAGGCGCTTCATCTTGCGCCACAGCGTCGTCGTCGACACCGACAGCTCGCGCGCCACCCGCTCCAGCGCGCCCTCGTTGCGCTCCAGAGAGAGGGCGATGGCGTTCTTCTCCGCCTCGTCCACCTCCTGCGCCAGCGAGCGGATGCCGGACGGCGGCGTCTTCTCGGTGGGCTGCTCGAGGAAGATGTCCTCGGCCTCGATCTGGTCGGCGCGGGCCAGCGCCGCCGCCTGCTCGACGACATTTTCGAGCTCGCGCACGTTGCCGGGGAAGTCGTGCGCCGCCATCTTCTCCATCGCCCCCTGGGTCAGCGTGCGCCGGGTGCCGTTGCGCTGGTTGAACCGGGTGACGAAGTGCTGCGAGAGGAGCGGGATGTCCTCGCGCCGGTCGCGCAGCGGCGGCGCCATCATCGGCACCACGTTGAGGCGATAGAAGAGGTCCTCGCGAAAGCGCTTCTCGGCGATGGCCACGCGCAGGTCCTGGTTGGTCGCGGCGATCACGCGGACATCCACCGGAATCGAGGCGTTGTCGCCGACGCGGCGGATCTCGTGCTCTTGAATGACGCGCAGGAGCTTGGCCTGGAAGGCGGGGGTGGTCTCGCCGATCTCGTCGAAGAAGAAGGTCCCGCCCGAGGCCTCCTCCAGCAGGCCCTGCCGCAGCTTGACCGCGCCGGTGAACGCGCCCTTGACGTGGCCGAACAGCTCGCTCTCCAGCAGCGATTCGGAGATGGCCGCGCAGTTGACCGGCATGAACGGCCGCGTGGCGCGCTTTGAATTCGCGTGGATGGCGCGGGCGATGAGTTCTTTTCCAGTCCCGCTCTCGCCGGTGATGAGCACGGTCACGTCGGTGGGCGCGACGCGGACCAGGCGGGTGAGCAGATCGCGCATCGGCGCCGAGCGGCCCACCAGCGCGTCCAGCTTGTAGCGCTGCCGGAACTCGTCGGAGAAGAGGCCGACGTCGATGAGCAGGCGCCGCTTCTCCAGCGCGCGCTGCACCCGCATCAGCAGCTCGCTCTCCTTGAAGGGCTTGGAGATGTAGTCGTGCGCGCCGCGCTGCATGGCCGACACCGCGCTCTCGACGGTGCCGTAGCCGGTCATCACGATCACCTGCGTGGAGGGCGAGATCTCCAGCGCGCCGCGCAGGACCGCGAGGCCGTCGAGCGGCGCCATCTTGAGATCGGTGAGCACGACATCGAACGGCTCGGTCAGCAGCCGCGAGAGCGCGGCCTCGCCGCTCTCGGCCTCGGAGACGTCGTAGCCCTCCTGCCGCAACACCAGCGCCGTGGTGGTGCGCATGTTGCGCTGGTCATCGACGATGAGGATGCGCGGCGCCTGCCGGGCGCCCGCGGCCCCTGCTGTTCCTTCGGTCCCCACGGCCCCATCACTGGCAGATCAGCCGCTCCGGAGCAACGGCTGTGCGCGCTTCCTGTGTGGTCGGGCGCCTAGGCCAGGGTCGGAAGGTAGAGCCGGAACTCGGCGCCCGCATCGGACCGAGCCAGCGCGATGGTGCCGCCGTGACCGTCGATGATGCGCTTCACCACCGCGAGACCGAGGCCGGTGCCGGTGGCCTTGGTGGTGAAGAAGGGCTGCCAGATGCGGGTGCGGGCCTCGGGCGGGATGCCGGGGCCCGTGTCCGCGATGAGGATGTCCGCCGCCGCGATGCCGTGCAGGTCGCCGGGGCGCGCGGTGACCGTGAGCCGGCCGCCCCTGGGCATGGCCTGCGCCGCATTGAGGAACAGGTTGATCAGCGCCTGCCGCAGCAGGCGCGCGTCGGCGCGGATGGTCGCGACCTCGCGCTCCACCTGGACCGTCGTCTCGATGGCGTCGGCGCTGGACCCCGCCTGCTGCCGCGCGGCAAAGGCCGCCTCCTCGATGAGCGCGCGCAGCTCCACCGGCTGCAGCGAGGGCTGGATGGGCCGCGAGTAGTCGAGCAGGTCGCCGACCATGCGGTTGAGCCGGTCCGCCTCCTCCTCGACGATGCCGATCAGCAGCGCCGGATCGCCCTCGGGACGCAGGATGCGGCGCAGGCTGCCCATCGAGTTGAAGATGACGCCGAGCGGATTGCGCACCTCGTGCGCGATCGAGGCGGAGAGCTCGCCCAGCACCGCCAGCCGTTCGCGATCGATCAGCTCGGCCTGCGTCTGGGCGAGCCGGGCGTAGCTGGCCCGCAGGTCGTTCTGCAGCAGCGCCATCTCGTCGCCGCGGCGCCGCTCGTGGTCGAAGAGCTCGGCCCGCTCGAGGGCGGCCGAGATCAGCTGGGCCGCGTGGGTGGCGAGCCGCACGTCCTGCGCGTCGAAGACGCGGCCGGTGCGCTCCATCAGCGCCAGCACCCCCAGCGAGCGGTCGTGCGAGACCAGGGGGACGGCGAGACTGGAGCGGCACCCCAGCCGCAGCGCCGCCTCGCAGTCCACCTGCGAATCGGTGGTGGCGTCGAGGGACCACTGCGCCTGGCGGCTGAGGAAGGCGCGCGCGCTCAGCGAGTCGCCGCTCACCGGCGCCGTGCGGCCGACCGACGAGGGCATCTCGGGATCGTGATCGGCGTGGATGCGCAGGAGCGTTCCGTCCGGATCGGGAAGGAAGACGAACGCGCAGGCGCAGCGCAGCACGCGCGCGGAGACGCGGGCGGCGACCTGCAGCACCTGGGTCAGGTCGAGCGTGCCCACCACCTCGTGGCCCAGCTCCAGCAGGAGCGACAGCTCGTCGACGCGGCGCCGCGCCTGCTCCAGCAGCGTCGCGTTCTGCAGCGCCACCGCCACCTGCGCCGCCACCGTTCCCAGCAGGCGGAGGTCGTCGTCGCCCAGCGGCCGGCCCTGCCGCGCGGCGATCAGGACGCCGTTGACCTCGTCGGAGATCTGCAGCGGCAGCGCGATGCAGCTGGGCGGCTCCAGCGCCTGCAGCGTCTGCGAGGAGCCCAGCCGCGGCAGGCCGGTGGCGGGCGTGCCCACGCGGCGGCCGCGGGCGTTGACGCGGCCCGCGTCGTCGAGCTGGAAGAGCACCGGCTGGCCGCTGGCGGCCGCCTCGGCCCACGGCGACTCGCGGTCGGCGGCGATGCCCCGCGCCCAGCCCGGCTCGAAGCCCTGCTCGCCGATCAGCTCCAGCGGGCCGCCGCCATCGGAGGCCGACTGGCGGAAGAGCGCGGCGCTGTCGAGATCGAGCGAGTCGATCAGCTGCTCCAGCGCGGACTGCAGGGCTCGCCCCGAGCCCAGCCGGGCGCTGGCGAAGGCCACCTCGTTGACCGCGCTCAGCTCGCGGTTGCTCCGCCGCAGCTGGGTCAGCTTGCGCGCGTTGTCGATGGCCGCGCCGATCTGCTTGCCGAACAGCCCGAAGGCGCTGGCCACCGTGCGGTCGAGGTGCTCGCCGGACGAAGCGAGCAGGTAGCCTGCGGCGTTCTCGATCGGGATCGCCGCCACGATGGCGCGGACCTGCGACGGCGACGCCGGCAGCCGCGCCGCATCGAACGCCTGCGCCACCACGCCGGGGAGGTCGTCGATCAACACCCCTTGCTGGCCCTCCGGCGCCGCGACCGGAAAGGCGCCGACCGGAATCCAGGTGGGCCAGCGGTTCCGGATCAGCTCGATGAACGGACCGGTGGCCGCGCCCAGCACGCGGTATCCCTGCGGCTCGACGGCGAGCAGCGTGAAGGTCAGGCCCAGCTCCGCCAGCTTCTCGCGCACCACCCGGAAGAGATCCTCGACGGTGGTCTGGCGCTGCGCCTCGACGGCGGCGTCGACGAAGCCGCGGATCAGGACGCGGCTGCGCTCGCGCTCGCTCTCGTCGGTGCAGAGCCAGAGGATGGCGCCGGGACCGGCCAGCGGAAACGGCGCCGCCCGGGCGCGGACGTGGATGGGCGAGCCGCCGGCGGAGCGGCCGGTGAAGTCGTAGTCGTCGGGCACCGCCTCGCCGCGGACGCGGGCCTGGTGCCGCTCGGTGAGGCGCACGGAGTCTTCCGCCGAGATGAACTGCTCGAACGGATTGGCCGAGGCCAGCAGCGCCGCGCGCTCCACGCCCAGCAGCGCCGCGCACCGCGCGTTGGCGGCGACGATGCGGCCGTCGCGCAGCACGCAGGCCGCCAGCGGGATGCTCTCGACCACCGAGTCCTCGAAGCTCACGCGGCGCTCCCCTTGCGCAGCACCCGCTTGTCGCCGATGCGCAGCGTGACCTTCTCGCGGTCGAAGTACTCCGCGATGGGGATGGTGAACTTGCGGCTCTGGCCGGTCAGCTCCTTGTAGCCCTGCGCGTCGATGGAGGCGTGGCTGGCGAGGTGCGCGACGAGCCGCTTGCGCAGCTCCTGCAGCGGCGCGGTGCCGAACCACAGCTCCTCGCTCACGCGCGCGGCGCGGCCGGCGGCGTGCAGCGACTTGAGGAACGCCTGCGTCCGCGGCGGCGTCTCGCCGATGAGCGCCGGCAGCTCGTCCACGCGCGGCGGCGCGAGGCCCGACTGGTCGAGCAGGCTCGCCAGCTTCTCCTGCGCGTCGGCGTTGGGTCCGGTCAGCTTCGCCACCGCGCCCGGCGGCCGCACGCGCTCGGCGTCGGCGCGCAGCAGGTCGCGGGCCTCCAGCGCCAGCAGCGCGCGGCCGAACAGCCGCGGTGGCGGAGAGCCCGCGCGCTGCCGCAGCTCCTCGCGGCCGATCGAGGGATCGATCTGCTCCGCGTTCTCCAGCAGGCGCGCCAGCAGCTTGGCCTCGAGAGCAGAGAGGACCTGCGCGTGCGCGAACAGGCGCGCGTCGCCGGGCGCGGCTCCCTCGCGCGCAGCACCCCGATCAAAGAGCAGCGCGCGGCCGGACTGCGCCAGCCGCTCGAGCGTGGCGGCGGCGGACCTCTGGGTGAAGGCGCCGCGCGCCGCCAGCTGCTGCGGCGACGCGCCGGCATAGCCAGCCTCGAGCAGGAGCTGCTCCGCCTGCGCCAGCGCGTCGGTGCCCGCGAGCGCCTGCAGCGCGGCCACGTCGGCCTCGCGCCGCCGGCGCTTTCGCGGCGCCACCGAGAGGATGCGGCCGCCGCCCACCGTGCTCGCGTGCGAGCGCGGAGTGCTCTTCTGCGAAGACTGGTCGTCGCCTTTGGGCAGCGCGCCGCGGACCAGGAAGCGCAGGCCCGCGAGCGCCGCGGTCGGCTCGGACAGGCGCAGCTGCGCCAGCGCGCGCTCGCCCGGCGCGAGCTGCGCGCGATCGATCAGCGCCACCGTCGCCGCCACCTGCGCGGTGCCGACGTGCAAGAGCAGCCGCGCGCGATCCTTCAGCGCCCGCGCGGCCCAGGGCAAGAGCTCCAGCTCGACGTCGAGGATCTGCGCGAGCCCGATCGAGTCCAGCGTGCCCGACGCCACCAGCGCCGCCCCGCGCGGCGCGTCCTGGACTTCAAGCGAGGCGAGGTTCGCCGCCGTACGCTGGCCCGCGCGCGCCTTCTCGACCCCGGCGCCGTGCACCTGCACGCCGCGCACGCGGATGCCCTTGGCGCGCGCACCCATGCCCACCAGGTCCACCTCGTCGCCGGCCGAGAGCGACCCGGAGAAGAGCGTCCCGGTGACGACGGTGCCGAATCCTTTGACTGCAAACGATCGATCGAGCGGGAGGAAGAGCGGGCCCTGCTCGGGCCTGGGCGCGCGGCCGCGGACCGCGTCGGCGATGGCGGCCTTCAGCGCGTCGAGCCCCGCGCCGGTGCGGGCCGAGCACTCGACGATGCGCGCCTCGGCCAGGAAGGTCTCGGCCACCAGCTCGCGCAGCTCCAGCAGCAGGAGCTCGCGGTGGTCCGCGCCCAGCGCGGGCAAGAGGTCCGCCTTGGTCAGCGCGATGACGCCGGACTGGACGCCCAGCAGCCGCAGCACGTCGAGGTGCTCGCGGGTCTGCGGCATCGGGCCCTCGTCGGCGGCGATGCAGAGCACCGCGACGTCGATGCCGCCGGCGGCGGCCACCATCGCGCGCAGGAAGCGCTCGTGGCCCGGGACGTCGACCACGCCCGCGGTGCCGATGCCCGGCAGGTCGAGGTGCGCGTACCCGGCCTCGAGCGTGATGCCGCGGCGCTTCTCCTCGGGGAGCCGGTCGGTGTCGATGCCGGTGAGGGCCTTCACCAGCGCGGTCTTCCCGTGATCGACGTGGCCCGCGGTGCCCACGACCACGCGCAGCGCCGCGTCGCTCACTCGTCGACCACCGCGAGGGCGGGACCGTCGGCCAGCCACGTCACGCCCGGTGCGAGCTTCTGGCGATCGAGCGTGGGTTCTCCCTTGAGCACCGCCACGGGCGCGCTGCAGTAGAGCGTGCTCCAGAGCGCGGCGGGGCGATGGTTGCCGCTCCTCTTCAGCCCCCCGAACGGCAGCCGCCCGCTGGCGCCCACGGTGGGCGCGTTCCAGTTCACCACGCCGCAGGCGAGGTCGCGCAGGCAGCGCTCGAAGCTCTCGCCGCTGGCGGTGTGCACGCTCGCCGCCAGCCCGTACGCGGTGGCGTTGGCGATCTGCAGCGCCTCTTCAATCGACGCCGCGGCGTGCACCGCGAGGTCGGGCCCGAACAGCTCTTCCACCTCGTACGCGCTGCCGGTGCGCCGGTGGACGCGGTGCACGCCGGGCGTGACGTAGCAGCCGTGCAGTCCCCGCGGCTCCACGCGCCGCGAAGCGAGCACACTCTCGACCTCGGGTCCGGGCTGCCCCTGCTCGAACTTCAGCAGCGCCGCCTCCGACGCGAGCGGTCCCATGAAGACGCCGTCGTCGAGCGGATGGCCGACCTTGAGCCGCGCGGCCAGCGCGGCGATGCGCCTCGCGAACGCGTCGGCGCGCGCGGGCTCGCCGACCACGATGGCGCGCGAGGCCGCGGTGCAGCGCTGCCCCGCCGAGACGAAGGCGGAGAAGAGCGTGTCGTAGAGCGCCTTGTCGAGGTCGGCGTCCTCGAGGATCAGCGCGGCGTTCTTGCCGCCCATCTCCAGCGCCAGCAGCTTGGTCTGCCCCAGCGTCGCGCGCGCGATGGCCTGGCCCACTCCCCAGCTGCCGGTGAAGAGCACGCCGTCGACCTGCTCGTGCGCCGCGAGCGCCGCGCCGGTCCGCGCGCCGCCCTGCACCAGGTTGAAGACGCCGTCCGGCACGCCGGCTTCCTGGAGGCAGCGCGCGTAGATCTCGGCGGCGTGCGGCGCGACCTCGCTGGGCTTGAAGACCACCGCGTTGCCGCAGGCGAGCGCCGGCAGGATGTGGCCGTTGGGAAGGTGGACCGGAAAGTTGAACGGCCCCAGCACGGCCAGGACGCCGAGCGCGCGGAAGCGGCACTCGGCCATTGGATAGGCCTGTCCGGGCGCGGGGAAGGGCGCCACCAGCTTGAGGCCGTCGTCGGCGGTGATGCCCGCCTTGGCCGCGCACGCCTGCGCTTCGGTGCGCGCCTCCCAGAGCGGCTTCCCGACATCGAGCGCGATGGCGCGCGCCAGCTCTTCCTCGTGGCGCTTGAGCACGGCGCCGATGGCGCGCACCAGCTGGGCGCGCTCCGCCACCGGCCGCGCCGCGAACGCGGGCTGGGCCTCGCGCGCGGCCAGCACCGCCGCGTCCACCTGCGAGGCCGCCCAGGCGTGGCGCGAGAGCACCGCCGAGAGATCGGCGGGCGAGCGGTTCTCCAGCTCACCGTCCGGTGTTGCCGCCTCTGCCCAGCGTCCGGCGATCAGATCCATGGCCGCCCCGAGATAACACCCTTTTCCACGCTGCGCCTTTCGCGCGCGGGCTCGGCTCTCAGCTCTCGAACGGGATGGTGTGCAACCGCTCGCCGGCCTTCGCCGCCAGCGCCTCGATGGCGTCCTGCGGCAGCTGCACCTCGGCGTCGCGGAAGGTGCAGCGCGTCCGGACCGCGCGGAAGCGGTTGCGGCCCGCGGTGCGCTCGACGCTGATCAGCAGATCCTCCAGCTGGTTGTCGTCGTCGTCGGAGAGCGGCGTGGCCGAGAGCTTCGCGCGCCGGTAGCGCCGGATGGGCTCGATCTTCTCGGTCGGCGCCGAGTAGTGCGGCCCGCCGTCGAACGGATCGATCCGCTCGTCGTAGCGGAAGCCGATCCGGGTGAGGATGTTCTTCGCCCCCGCCGTCTCGGGGCCCACCTCGCCGATGGCGTCCTGGATCTTCTGCGAGAAGAGCGTGGCGTAGATCTCGCCGGGCGGGAACAGCTGCTGGATGAACTCCTTGTTCTCGCGGCTGAGCCGGTCCGCCTCCTGGTAGCTGAGCGAGGTGAACTTGCGCCCCAGCGCCTCCCACAGCGGCGAGCGCCCGTCCTCCTCCAGCCGCGGCAACAGCTCGACCAGGATCCGGTCGCAGAAGCGCGCGCGGTGCATCGCGATGTAGAGGAAGCGCACGTAGCTGAGCTGCTTGCCGGGCTTGCCCTGCCCGCGAAACTGCGGGTCCACCACCAGGCCGCCGATCTCGGTGGGACCGTCGAAGTTGTAGCCGATCGACAGCACGCGGTGCTTGACGTGCTTGTCCACGCTCGCGCTGTAGTGCTCCTTCTCGTAGACGTCGAAGAAGATGTGCGGCGCGTCGCGGGTGCCGTGCTGGGAGATGATGAGCGACGTGCCGACGAGCTTTCCGGTCCGCGTCTCCTCCATCACGAACAGGTACTCGCGGTCGAATGCATCCCGGATGCGCCCGTCGAAGG
>FSWK01000641.1_pt1 | contig 20204 bp, 18 predicted proteins | sample 1637951 | NCBI WGS metagenome assembly FSWK01 (sample SAMEA3914789, study PRJEB12502) | metagenome | biome: forest; material: soil | place: Canada | collected 2011-07-03 | depth 0.3 m | reverse complement strand
GCCCGATGGTCCGGGGCTGGAGCGATCGGTGCGGCTGGCGCGCTGCCCCGCCGAGGCGGCGCTGACGCTGGACCTCGGGAGCGAGCTCGCGCCCATCGATCTCTGGTGCGCCGACGTGCCGCTCACCGTCGAGTCCGAGTCTGCCGGGGTGCTGCGGCTCTTCCTCGACCGCGAGCCGCGCCGCTCGCTGCTGCGGGCGCTGCGCGGCATCGGCCACGAGGCGTCGCTGCAGCTCGCGCAGGAGCGGGCGCGGCTGCGGGCGCTGGCCGATCTGTCGCGCTCGCGCCACAACCAGGCCGCGCTCGCCGCGGCCGCCAGCCGCCTGCGCCGCGAGACGGGCCGCGGGCAGGTGCTGCAGGTGATCGCCGACGAGCTGCGCAAGCTCGGCTTCGAGAGCGCGCTGCTGCTCGCCGAGCCCGAGGGCCTGGTGCTCACGCACCTCTCGCACAAGCCGGCGGTGACCCAAGAGGCGATGCGGCTGGTCGGCGTCAAGCGCCTCGCCGAGCTGCGCGAGCTCGCGGTGGACCCGCACCGCTCGCCGCTGATCGGCAGCCTGCTCAGCTCGCCGGAGCCGGTGGTGGAGGTCCGGGCGCACGCGTTCCTGCGCGCCCTCTGGGGCCGTCGCGCGACGCCGCCGGTGCGCGAGAAGCTGATCCTGCTGCTCAGGCTGACCAGCCTGCTGGCCGCGCCGCTCAAGGGCGCCGGCGACACCGCGCTCGGCATCCTGGTCGCCGCGCCGCAGACGGACGATCCGGACCTGGGCGTGCTGAGCGCGTTCGCGCTGCAGGCGTCGCTGGCGCTCGAGCGCGCGCTGATGCGCGAGCAGATGGAGAAGCAGAAGGCGCTCATCGAGGGCGCGGTGGAGGAGCGCACGCGCGCGCTGCGCGAGGCCAACGACCGCCTGCAGGAGGCCGACCGGCGCAAGGACAACTTCCTCGCCAACGTCTCGCACGAGCTGCGCTCGCCGCTGGTGACCATGCTCGGCTACACGGATCTCTTGTTGGCCGACCGGCTGGGGCCCATCTCGGAGAAGCAGCGCCAGTGCCTGCAGATCACGCGCGGCTCCGGCAAGCGGCTCAAGTCGTTCATCGAGGAGCTGCTGGACTTCTCGCGCTTCGAGCTGACCCGCGAGGCGATGACCTTCCATCCCTTCGACCTCGCCGAGGCGGTGGCCCAGGCCGTCGCGGCGCTGGGGCCGCGCTTCCTCGAGCGGCGGCTGAACGTCCGGCAGCGGGTGGCGCGCGGCACCGCGGTGCTGGGCGACCGCGATCGGGTGCTGCAGGTGCTGACCAACTTGCTGTCGAACGCCGAGCGCCACTGCCGCGACGGCGGCAAGGTCGTCCTCTCGGCGCAGGCGCAGCCGGGCTTCGCGCTGCTCAGCGTGCAGGACAACGGCAGCGGCATTCCGGAGGCGCACCTGGCGAAGATCTTCGACCGCCTCTACCAGGTGGGCGACGTCAAGGACGCGCGCCACCGCGAGCAGGGGCTGGGCCTGGGCCTCAACATCGTCAAGAGCATCGTCGAGGCGCACGGCGGCGAGGTGTCGGTGGAGAGCGAGGTCGGCAAGGGCTCGACCTTCTCGTTCACGCTGCCGCTCGCCGCCGAAACGCAGAAGGCCCGCCCCGGATAGGAGGCGGGCCTTCGCGCTGCGAACTGCGGCTGGGAGCTAGCGGGAGCTAGCGGTACTGCGTGCCGTTCACGTCGACGAAGCCGCAGGTCGAGTGGGTGAAGTGGATGACCGCCACGCCGCTGGAGCCGGCGCTCGCGCCCGAGATGTACTCGCCTTCGACCTCGACCGTCTGGCCGACCGTGAAGGGGATCTCGTGCGGCAGGCCCGTCGGGTCGATGCTGCTGGAGACGTTGAGCGCCAGCTGGACGCTGTTGGTGTCCTTGGTGGCGGCGTCGTGGATCCAGAGGACGTTGGTCAGGGTGCCGTAGGCGATCTCGTGGTCGCCGTTGCGGCCGTGGATGATGCCCTGGTAGCGCGTGATCTGGACGTTGGCGCGGATGCCGGTCTTGCCCGACGCGCGGTTGTTGCAGGCGCTGGCGTTGCAGGTGCCGTTGTCGCAGAGGCCGCCGTTCTGGCAGTCGTCGCTGTTGGTGCAGCCGCCGTTCGGGGGCGGGGGCGGGTTGGTGCAGGCGCCGCTCTTGCAGACTTCCCCGTTCGAGCACTGGTTGTTAGCGGTGCAGGCCCCGCACGAGCCGTTCACGCAGACCTGGCCGCTTCCGCAGTCGCCGTTGGACTTGCAGCCGGCGGGGGGAGGCGGAGCGACCACGCACTTGCCGCTCTGGCAGATGTCGCCGGCGACGCACTGGCTGTCGGTGGTGCAGGCCTGGCAGACGCCCGCGACGCAGACCTGGCCATTGGTGCAATCGGTGTTGGCGTGGCAGGTCGGCGGAGGCGGCGGCGGGTTCTGGCAGAGGTGGTTCGTGCAGACCTGGCCGTTGTGGCAGTCCTTGTTGGTATTGCACTTGTTCTTCTTCTTCGCGCTGTCCAGCGAGTCGGCGCTGGTGGTGTCGTCGACGCCGGAGCCGCAGGCCGTCAACAGCGAGGCGCTACAGAAGAGGAGTGCGAGGGCAAGAGGGAGAGCGCGAAGGTTTTTCATGGCGCGCAAAATGCCGACACAATGCGTCGCCCGCATCGGTCGATCGACCGAGTGAACGGTGACGCTTCGGTGGCGGAACTCCGCTGTCGAGCAGAGTAGCGATGGTCACAAATGCCGCGAAGTTTTGCTATCGGGCGATCACGCGCGCCGGGGCTGCGGCCGACAGGGTCACGCGCTCCTGCGTGCGCCGCGCCGTGCCGCCGGCGCGGACCAGCGTGGCCTCGACCTCGGCCTCGCCCGGCGCCGCGTGCACCGTGAGGGCCACCGTGGCCGGCGCGCCCGCGCGGCCGTACCGCAGATCGCTGCGCAGCAGCAGCTTGCCGGAGCGCCGGACAATCAAATCCACCTCGACCAGTTCCCCCGGCAGCGCGCGCGTGAGATCGATCTCGACCGCGCAGTCGCGCGGCTTGCGCAGCTGCGACCAGAGGAGCAGCCCGCCGCCCAGCACCGCGACGAAGCCCACCCGCAGCAACAGGCCGCCGCGCTCGCGGACCAAGCTATTCGCCCTCGGGGGACTCGTCGGGCTTGTCGGTCTTGCCGGCCGCGCGCGTCTTCACCTTGGCGCGGATGCTCGGCTCGCCGGACGGCTTGAGCTTGATGCTCGCGTTCACCTCGAGCGTGACGCTGGTGAGCAGCTTCCAGATCTCGCGCTGCAGCGTCTCGCTCTCGAGGAAGCGCCGGACCTCCTGCGAGACCACGCGCGCCACCTCGCCGCGCGTCCGGTCGGCCTGCGCCATCAGGAACGCGAGCGCATCCTTGGGCAGCTTCATCTCGCCCACCAGGTTGCGGATGCCCTCCTCGGTCATGAAGAGCGCGCCCACGCCGGTGAGCACCGCGCGCTTGACGATGTCGGGCACGATGCCGGCGCGCTTTTCGTCGAAGTCGTCGGGAGGCGGCGCGTTCTCAGGCATGGCGATCACGGTCCGAGGTGAAGGGTGAAGGTGAGGCTGGGCTCGTTCGAGTCGCGGCCCTGCCCGTTGGTGGCGAGCAGGCCGACCTTGACCGACTCGCCCTGCGTCACGCGGTCGAGCACGAACTCCTCGTCCACCTGCAGCGTACCCTTCTTGGTCCCGGGCACGATGCTCTGCGCGGCGAAGAGGTCCTGCAGCGACACCGACGCCTGCGTGCTGCCGTTGATGCGCAGGTCGAGCGCGCCCTGCGCGAGCGTGCCGGTCTCGTCGTCGAAGTCCACCGCCAGCAGCACGCGGAAGGGATCTTCCGGGTGCTGGCAGTGCTGCGGATCACGGCAGCGCAGGTTGGACAGCTGCGGTCCGCCGCCGCCGCCACACGCCGCCACCAGCAGGAGAAACACGCAGGCTCGCATCGCCTTCAAGCATAGCTCACGACTTCTTGCCGAGCTGCACCAGCGGCTTGGCCTGCCCGCCGCGCGGCACGGCGGAGAGGTTCGCCACCGCCACCCGGTCGGCGATGTTCTGCGCGATGCGGATCAGCGCCTGCGACTCGGGCAGCTCGGGATGGTCGGCGACGACCGGACGGCCCTCGTCGCCGCCGATGCGCACGGCGAGGTTGATGGGCACGCGGCCGAGGAACGGGACGTTCAACTTCTGCGCGGCCTGCTCGGCGCCGCCCTTGGAGAAGATGTCCGTCTCCTTCTGGCAGTGCGGGCAGACGAAGCCGCTCATGTTCTCGACGAAGCCCAGCACCGGGATCGAGACCTTGTCGAACATGGTCTTCGCCTTGATGGCGTCGGCCAGCGCCACGTCCTGCGGCGTGGTGACGATGACCGCGCCGCTCACCGAGACCTGCTGCGCGATGGTCAGCTGGATGTCGCCGGTGCCCGGCGGCAGGTCGAGCACCAGGTAGTCGAGCTCGCCCCAGCGCACGTCGCGCAGCAGCTGGATCAGCGCGCCGTGCAGCATGGGCCCGCGCCAGATCATCGCTTGATCCGGATCGACGAAGAACCCGATCGAGATGACGCCGACGCCGTGCGCCTTGAGCGGCTCCACCGTCTTGCCGTCGGCGCTCGACGGCTTGGCGCCGAAGAGGCCCATCATCAAAGGAATCGACGGACCATAGATGTCCGCATCGAGCAAGCCGACGCGCGCGCCCAGCTGCGCGAGCGCCACCGCGATGTTGGCGCTGACGGTGCTCTTGCCGACACCGCCCTTGCCGCTGCCGACCAGGATGACGTTCTTCACGCCCGGCACCAGGTCGGGCCCCTGCCCCTTGGCGGGCGAGCGGCGGACGTCGCTGGTGAACGCCACTTCAACTCTTGAAGCGCCCTTGACGCTCGAGCGCACCGCCGCGTCGAGCGCGGCCTTGTGGGGCGAGGCGGGCGTGGGCAGCTCGAGGGTGACGCGGACCGCGTCGCCGGGGAGCATCTCGACGCCTTTGACCATGGCGACCTCGCCGAGCGTGCGGCCGGAGGACGGGTCGCGCACGTCTTTGAGCGCAGAGAGGATGTCGTCGGAAGTCATGGGCGCGCATAGATGCGCGGGGGCACCTTGGCTGTCAATGCGGGAGTGCGGCCCCGCGGGCCGCAGCTGGATGCAGCAGCGGGCGGCCGGGCCGCTCGCGCGTCATCTTGCCGCTCTCGAGCACGAACCGGCCATTGACCAGCACGTGCACCACGCCCTCGGAGTACGCGAGCGGCTGCTCAAACGTCGCGACGTCGCGGATGGCCTCCGGATCGAAGACCGCCAGGTCCGCCTTCATCCCCGCGCGCAGCAGGCCGCGGTCCTGCAGGTTCAGCCGCCGCGCCGGCAGCGAGGTCATCTTGCGGACCGCCTCCTCGAGCGAAAAGAGCTTGAGGTCGCGCGCGTAGTGCCCGAGCACGCGCGGCATCGCGCCGAACGCGCGCGGGTGCGCGCTGCCCTCTGCCGCGAGCTTCCCGTCGAGCCCGCGCGCGCCGTAGTCCAGATCGAACGCCACCCACGGCTGCCGCATGGCGAGCTGCACGTCGTCCTCGGAGATCCCGAAGCGCGCCACGCCGAGGTTGTCGCGATCGCGCGCCACCAGATCCAGCAGCGCGTTCTCCGGCGAGACGCCCAGCTCGCGCGCGACGGCATCGAGCCGCTTGCCCAGGTACTTCCGCAGCTCCGGGTCGACGCAGCTGATCAGTAAGATATTCTCCGGCGCAAGGCCCTCTTTCGATAACTCTTCGATAATGCGCGCGCGATCCGCCGGGTCCCGCAGCCGCGCCAGCATGGCGTCGGTCCCGCCCGCGTGCGCCCAGTCGGGGATGCTCGCGCCCAGCCCGTTGGCGCTGGCGATGTAGGGATAGATGTCTGCGGTCACGTCGACGCCTGCCGCGCGCGCCGCTTCGATAGTTTCGATAATCTCCTTCATCCGTCCCCACTGCGACTTGCCCGCCACTTTGAGGTGCCAGATCTCCACCGGGATCCTCGCCTCGCGGCCGATGGTGAACGCCTCCTCCAGCGCCTCGCCGATCTTCTTCCCTTCGCTGCGCAGGTGGGTCGCGTAGAGGCCGCCGTGCTTCGCCGCCGCCTGCGCCAGCGCGATGAGCTCCGGCGTCTTCGCATACGAGCCGGGCTGGTAGATGAGCGCGCTCGACAGGCCCAGCGCGCCCTGCCGCATCGCCTGCTCCACCAGCGCCTGCATCGCCTTGAGCTGCTTCGCGTCGGGCTGGACATCGCCGAGGCCCAGCACGATTCCGCGGACCTGCGCCGCGCCCACCAGCACGCCGACATTGATGGCCGGCCGCGCCCGCCACAGCCTGCGCCAGTAGCCGGCCAGATCGGTCCAGTCGACCCGCAGCCCGTACTTGCGCAGCCAGTCCTGGTTCTCCTGGATCCAGGTCGCGTTCATCGGCGCGGGCGAGACGCCTTCGCCGGTCAGCTCGCTGGTGATGCCCTGGCGGATCTTCGACTCGGCGCGGTTGTCGACGAGGAGATTCAACTCGGACTGGCCGAGCAGGTCGATGAAGCCCGGCGAGATCACCAGCTCGTGCAGGTCGACCGTCTTCCGCGCGCGCGCGTGGGACAGCTCGCCGACCGCGGCGATGTGGTCGCCGACGATGCCCACGTCGGCGCGGAACCAGGGCGCGCCGGTGCCGTCGACGACGCGGCCGTGCAGCAGCAGCACGTCGAAGACCAGCGCCAACAGGATCACGGCGCGGCCGGCGCGACGACGACGACGCCCTCCTCGCCCAGCGGCCCGTCCACCACCGCGCGCACCGGCAGCATCCGCCGCGCCAGCGTGGCCAGCGAGACCATCCCCTCGGTGACTTCACTGGTGGTGTAATGGCAGGTCGGCGGCGGGCCGGCGCGCGCGCCCAGGCCGGCGGCGCAGAGGATCGACGGCAGCAGGAGCCGCTCGGCCGTGCGCGCGTCGAGCGCGGCGCGGCGCGCGAGGAACCGGCCGATCTTCTCGGCCACCCGCTCTCCCGCCAGGGACTTCTCCGGACTGGCGTGCAGCACGGCGGGGATGCCGCCGCCGGGGCCCAGCGCGGACGATGAGACGACCGAACGCTCGAACTCGGCCAGCGCGGTGAGCGCCCAGCGGCCGCGGGTCTGCGCGCCGGTCGGCAGCGGCAAGGGCACGCGCTCGGCCTCGGCGATCAGGCCGCTCTTGCGCAGCGTGCGCGCGGCCTGCTCGGCGGCCGCGACGGCTTCATCGCGGTTGCCGCCCGCCGTCGCCACCACCACCGTCACCTGCCGCAAGAGCCCGCGGTGGACGAGCTGCAGCGGAGTGAGCGCCGGCGCGGGGTCGAGCTGCGCCACCATCACGCCCTGGTCGCCGTCGAAGCCCGCCTCCACCAGATCGAGCTTCACCCGCAGCCCCAGCTGCGCCGCCACCGGCGCCCACGCGAGCCGCAGCTCGTGGAACGTCGGCGACCCCTCGCAATGGTTGGGACCGTTGAGGCGCAGCTCGCTGGGGCGGCCCAGCAGCGCCAGCGGCCACGACAGCGTCCAAAGCGCGCGCGCCACCGCGCCGGGCTCGCGCAGGTCGAGCATGTGGAGGCCGGCGCGCGGGTGCGCCAGGGAGAGCTCGATGGGGCCGTCGCGCGTGAGCAGCTCGCGGGCGGCGTCGACGGCCTGCGGGGTCACGCCCTCGCCCAGCCGCACCGCCGCCATCACCAGCGCGGCGTCCGCGCCGGTGAGCGGGCCGACCAGCCGCAGCGGCACGCCCGTGGCCAGGGCGAGCCCGAGCGCGCCGTCCAGCAAGAGCTGCACGGGTGCATCACCCAGCTCGACGGGAGTTCGCATTCAGCCGCGGACTGTAGCGCCGCGGAGCGGATGCGCAATCGCCGGTTGCGGCGGCCGTCCGTCGACCAACAGGTTGCGCAGGCCCGCCGTGCGCGCGAGCGTCACGGCGGACTGCACCTCGGCCGGCTGCACCCCACGGGAGAGCACCGGGAAGAGCCGCGCCTCGTGGACCGGGCGATACTGGGACATGACGTTGAGCCACAGCGCCGGCGAGATGGCGGCGAGCAGCGGCATCAGGCGCGCGGGCGCGGCGGCGTCGTCCGGCAGCACCAGGTGCCGCACCAGCACGCCGCGCACGGCCAGCCCCTCCTCGACCTGGAGATCGCCCACCTGCCGGTGCATCTCGCGCAGGCCCTCGTCGAGCGCGGAGACGTAGTCGCGGCAGCCCGACAGCGCCAGCGCCGCGCCGTCGTCGCCGTACTTGGCGTCGGGCAGGTAGATGTCGACGACGCCGTCGAGCAGCCGCAGCGCCTCCAGGCTCTCGTAGCCGCCGCAGTTCCAGACCACCGGCAGCGCGAAGCCGTGGACCGCGGCGCGAGCGAGGCCGCCCAGCAGCGCCGGCAGCACGTGCGTGGGCGTGACGAAGTTGACGTTGGCGGCGCCTTGCCTCTGGAACTCGAGCAGCAGCCCCGCCAGCTCATCTTCGGAGGTCTTCACCAGCCCGCGCCGCTCGAGGGAGAAGTCGAAGGTCTCGCAGTACCGGCACGCGAGGTTGCAGCCGCCCACCAGCACCAGCCCCGAGCCGCGGCGCGCGGTCCCGCTGTCACCGATCAGCACCGCCTCCTCGCCGAAGTGCACGCCGGCGCCGGCGAGGAAGAGCCCGTCTCCCTCGTTGCAGCGGCCCGCCGGCCCGCGCGTGCGGTCCACCAAGCAGTCGTGCGCACAGAGATCGCAGCGCGCGTAGTGCGTCCGGGCCTCGTCGGCGCGCAGGCGCAGCTCGTGCGGCGAGAGGTTCACTCGGTGACCTTGAGCTGCCCGCGCGGGACCACCAAGAGCGCGCCGCCCGAGACCGAGATCGTCTGGCCCAGCACGTGCCCCGAGGCGTCGGAGGCGAGGTAGAGCACCGCGTTGACGATGTCCTCCACCTCGGCCACGCGCTTGTTGGGCAGCGTGGGAATCAGCGCGGGGCCGATGCGCTGCAGCGCCTGCTCGGCCATCTGCGTGCGGACCCAGCCGGGCGAGACCAGGTTGACGCGGATCTGCGGCGCCAGCTCGACCGCGAGCGACATCATCATCGACTGCAGCGCGCCCTTGGAGGCCGCGTAGTGCGAGTGGCGCGCCTCGCCGCGCTCGCCCGCGGTGCTGCCGATGAGCACGATGTTGCCCTTGGGCCGCAGCGCCGGCACCAGCTCGCGCACGAGGTAGAAGGCGCTGAACGTATTGACCCGGAACATCTCCTCGAGCGTCTCGGCGGAGAGCGTCTCGATCGGGCCGTCGTTCCAGATGCCGGCCGAGTGGACGAAGAGGTCCACCTTGCCCAGCGACTCGCGGGTGTAGCGCGCCAGATCCACGCAGCCGTGCTCGGTGCTGAGGCTGGCGCGGAAGGGGAAGCCTGCGCCTTGAAAGCGCGCGGCCAGCGACCGGGCCTCGGGCGCGTGCGACTTGTACTGGAGCACCACGCGCATGCCCTGGCCGAGCAGCGCCTCGGCGATGCCGTAGCCGATTCCGGAGGAGGCGCCCGTCACCAGCGCGCTGCGGCCCTTCAGGTCTGGATAAAGAGCTTGCATGGTGGCGCAGACAGTAAGGCTTTTTCTTTGCCCCCGACGTGAAATACTGCCGCAGAGTTCCCGTAACAGAGTCCGTGGAAACCGCCCTCAGCCTCCCACTCCCCTTGTCCGAGCCCCGCAGCAGCGCTGCGCCCGCCTGTCCTGCCGACGAGCTGGAGTGGGCTCGCGCGGCCGCCGGCGGGGACCGCGCCGCCTTCAGCCGCTTGGTGGAGAAGCACAAGGGCTCGGTCTTCGGGCTCTGCTACCGCCTGCTCGGCACCACCGAGGAAGCGCGCGACGCCGCCCAGGAAGCGTTCGTGCGGTCGTTCACCGGCATCCGCGACTTCGACCCGCGCCAGCCCTTCGCCGCCTGGGTGCTGCGCATCGCGCGCAACCACTGTATCGATCTGCTCCGCCGCCGCCGCCCCACGCTGGCGCTCGCCGGCCAGGGCTCGCGCACCGACGACGGCCCCGAGCCCGGCATCGCGCACGAGCTGCCCGACCTCTTCGCGCAAGGAGGCGAGCAGGTCACGCAGGAGCGCGAAGCCCAGCGCGACCTCGACCGCGCCATCGCCTCCCTGCCGCCGCGCTACCGCGAGGTCATCGCCCTCTTCCATGTGCAGCACCGCAGCTACGCCGAGATCGCCGCGACGCTCGCGGTCCCGATGGGCACGGTGATGACCTGGCTCCACCGCGCCCGCAAGGAGCTCAAGGCGCGGCTCTCGGAGCACCTCTCATGATCCACCTCGACGACAGCGCTCTCCAGAGCCTGGCCGACGGCACGCTGCGCGGCCCGCAGGGCTTCGAGGCGCACGAGCACTGCGACGCCTGCGCCGAGTGCGCGGCCTCCCTGTCCGCCTGGAGCGCCCTCACCACCCAGCTCTCCGCGCTGCACGACCCCGAGGTCCCTGCCGACTTCACCGCCACGGTGCTGGCCGCCGTGGACGCGCGGGAGCGGCAGCTCGCCCAGCGCCGCCACACCTGGCTCGCCGCGCTCCCGGCGGCCGCGCTCGCGCTCTTCGCCGTGGTCGGCTGGATGCTCTCGGCCGCGCCCGCCGCGCACGTCGACGGGCTGGTCGAAGGCGTCACCGTCTTCCGCCACGTCTTCGGCGCGCTGGTCCCGGTGTTCGACGCCGCCCGCCTCCCGCTGGGCCTCGCCGCCTTCGCGCTGACCGCCGCCATCCTCTTCGTGCTGGTCCGCACCCTGCGCGCGGGCCAGGCCGGCGCGGCGGTGCAGCCATGATCCTCGCGCTCCTGCTGCTCGCGTCCGGGTCGTCGCACGGGCTGCTCTACGGGACGTTCCTTGACCGGCTCGAGGCGCACGGCGCGCACGGCGCCCTCTCCAAGGCGTTCGCCGGCGTCGCCGACAGCATGGTCACGCTCGAGGTGTCCAGCGATGACAAGGCCGACGACGCCGACCCGGCCGACGAGGCGGACGACAGCGATCATCTCGAGGTGATCCCGCCGGTGCCGCCCATCCCTCCCGTGCCGCCCCTGGCTCCGCAGCATTTCCGGTTGGAGCTCCACTCCGGCGACGAGTCGCCGCTGCCCCGCTTCTCCGAGACAGCCAAGGGCGTCGGCACGGTGGACCTGCTCCACCGCATCGCCCGCACCGCCGGCTGGTCGATGACGCTGGTGGGCTCGCCGCGCGAGACGGTGGACATCGACGTCAAGGACCAGGACCCGCGCGAGGCGCTGCGGCAGGTGCTCAAGCAGTGCGGCGCCATGGGCGTGCTCAAGCGCGACCGGCTCGTGGTCGTCGCCTCGCCGGACAAGAACACCAGCGGGCTCCTGGTCGAGCAGTCCTCGGGCCACGGCAAGCGGCACGGCGGCTCCTCCTCTGGGTCCAGCCACGGCGACCACAGCAACGATCTGGTCCGCGTCTTCCAGGGCGACACCACGGTGCCGGCGGGCACGGTGGTCCAGGGCGACGTGGTCTGCGTGGGCGGCTCCATCGAGCTCGAGCCCGGCAGCGTGGTGCAGGGCGACGCGGTGGCGGTGCTGGGCAGCGTCACCGTCGACGAAGGCGCGCTGGTGCTGGGCCAGGGAGTGGCCGTCCTGGGCCAGGTCGACGTGCAGCGCGGCGCGCAGGTGATGGGCGAGCACGTCCAGATCGGCCTCGGCCGGCTCTTCTCGCACTCGAAGCGCAGCCGGTCGTTTCTCTCTGGCCTGGGGCCGTTCGGGTTCTTCCCCACGCTGGCGCTGTTCGCGCTCACCTACCTGCTGGGCCTGCTCGGCCTGCGGATGTGGCCGGACCGCGTGCGCATGGTCGGGCACGCCCTGTTCGAGTCGCCGGTGCGCAGCTTCTTCGTCGGCTTCCTCTGCTGGCTGCTGCTGCTGCCGCTGATCGTCCTGCTCTGCATCTCCATCGTCGGCATCCCGCTGGTGCCGCTCTTGCCGGTGGCCATCTTCCTCTCCATCGTGCTGGGCTTGAGCGCCTTCGCGCTGACCATGGGCGAGTCGCTGCCGGCCGGTCCCGGGCAGCGCTTCGTGCCGCCGGCCGCGCTGGGCATGGGCATGGCGGTGCTGATGCTGCTGGGGCTGGTGCCGTGGCTGGGCGTCTCGCTGCTGGCCCTGCTGCAGTTCTTCGCCCTCGGCGCGGCCGTCAGCTCGCGGTTCGGCCGGGCGCTGCCGCCGCACGTCCCGTAAGGACGGTTTCTGGAGGCCGCGCGCGGTTCGACCTAGAGTGGAACGCAGTGCGCCTCGCATCGTTCATCGCCGGCAGAGCCGGTACGGCAGGCAGGGCCGGCATCGCCTCCGGCGTCGCCGCGGTCATCGCGCTGTCGGGCTGCCGTCCGCGCGACCAGGCGCAGCCTGCTCCGCTGTCGCCCGCGCCGGCGCCGCTTCCCGCGCCGCAGCCCGGCCCGCAGCGCAGCGACTCCTCGTGCGCCGCGCCCTTCGACGGCGCCTCTGCCCGCGCCCAGCTCCGGCCCGCTGGCGGCACGCTGCGCATCGGCGCGCTCGCGGGCCTCAAGGACGCCGACGACGACAACCTCCTGCACCTGCGCGCGCTCACCGCCGAGCTCAAGCGGCGCGGCGCCGAGGTGCTCATCGCCGACGGCGATCTCGGAGACAACTCCGACGAGCAGGAGACGCTGCTGGGCGTCCTCGCCGAGACCGGCCTGCCGCTCGTCGTCGCGGCCGGCAACCGCGAGGTGCGCTCCGAGCTGGACGCCGCCGAGGACGAGCTGCGCAAGAAGGGCGCGCGCCTCGCCGACCTCTCGCACACGCGCGTGGTGGACCTGGGCGACGCGCTGGTGGTGGGCCTGCCCGGCGCCTTCGAGCGCCGCCAGCTGCGCGCCGACGGCGCCTGCCTCTACGTGCAGAAGGACCTCGACGCGCTCGCCTCCTTCCTCGACCACCTGCCCGCGGGCGCTCCTCCCGCGCTGCTGGTCGCGGCCATCCCGCCGCGGGGACAGGACGCCCGGGCGCTCGACGCCAGCGAAGGCCAGAACCTGGGCGACGCGCGCCTCGCCGCGCTGCTGCGCCGCGCGCCGTTCGGCATCTTCGGACAGGTGTGGGAAGCGGGCGGCCGCGCCGTCGACCTCGCCGGCCAGCCGGTGCCCGCGGCCACCGAGGTCGAGCGGCTCTACGTCAACCCCGGCGCCGCCGACCTCACGCCGTGGCCGATGACGGACGGCAGCACCGCGCAGGGGCTCGCCGCGCTCCTCACCATCCACGGCCGCAAGGCCAGCTTCGAGATCGTGCGGGCCCCACCCCGCGCGGCCGAGAAGGCAGGGGAGCACTCCCGATGAGCGCCAAGCTGGGAGACATCCTGATCGCGCAGGGCGTGATCGATCAGGACAAGCTGACCGCGGCGCTCTCGGACCAGAGCGCGTTCGGCGGCAAGCTTGGGCGCACGCTGGTCGACCTCGGCTACGTCACCGAAGACCAGCTGATGCGCGCGGTCAGCGAGCAGCTGGGGCTGGAGATGGTCGACCTCGACACCGCGGAGATCGACGTCGAGGCGCTCTCCTGCCTGGCGGTGGACGCGTGCGAGCGGTACGGCGTCTTCCCGGTGCGCGTCGATCAGCAGCAGCGCGTGCTCTGGGTCGCGACCGCCGAGCCCGACCGCGCCATGCTGCAGGAGGTGGCGCGGATCGCGCAGTACACGCTCGAGCCGGTGCTCTCGCCGATGAGCGCCATCGACCGCGCCGTGCGGCACTACTACTTCGGCGAGAAGCACGGTCCCAAGGCCCGGCGCGGCGATGCGCTGACGTCGATCCCGGGCGACATCCCGCTCGCCTCGCCCGCGGCGCGCTCGGTGGCGAACCGCTCCTCGGCCGACTTCGTGCCCGAGAGTGCCGCGCCCGAATCGCCCGACTCGCCCGGAGATGCCGTGCCCGAGGCGGTGCTCGAGCCCTCCGACGCCGTGCAAGGCGTCGTCGCTCCCGCTGCCTCCGGCGACTCGGTCGAGGAGCTGCGGATCCTGCTCCTGCGCATCGAGAAGGCGGTGGCCGCGCAGGGCCGCGCCTTCCGCGCGCTGGTCGAGCTGCTGCAGGAGAAGGGCGTCGTCCGCCGCGGCGAGCTGGGCAGCCGCACCCGCCGCTAGCCTCTAGACGAAGCTCATCCCGTCGTGGCCCGGCCCCTGGTTGGAGAGGATGGCCTCGGTGGCGCTCTTGCGCTGCTCGGTCAGGTCGCTGACCAGCTCCAGGATCTGCGGGTGCGTGAGCACCAGCTCCTGGAAGTGCTCGCGCGGCAGCTTGAGCAGGATGGAGTTGCCGGGCGAGGTCACGGTGGCCGTGGCGGGCTTGCGCGTGAGCAGCGACATCTCGCCGAAGATCTCGCCCTCCTTGAGTCTCGCCAGTTGCACCGGCTGCTCGCCCTTCTTCGCCGCCACGGTCACGAAGCCGTGCAGCACCACGTAGAGGCCGTCGGAGTTCTTGCCCTCGGCGATCAGCACCTCGCCCGCCGCCGCCTGCCGCATCTTGAACTTCTCGACGATGGCCTTGCGCTCGCCCGGATCGAAGTCCTTGAAGAGCGGCGAGATGGCCATGACGTTGTTGAGCAGGCGCTGGCGGTAGAAGTTCTTCAGCGAGTGGACGACGGCGGGATGGTTCTGCGCCAGCTCGCGCAGCACCACGTCGGTGACCTCGAGGATCTCGGTGTCCTCCTCGGCGACCACGTTGGCCGTCCGCGGCGCTCCGGAGAGCAGCGCCATCTCGCCGAAGAACGCGCCCTCGCCCAGGTGCGCGAGCGTCAGCTCCTTGCCGTCGGGCAGCGCCTTGTAGATGCGGACCTTGCCCTCGACGATGACGAAGAAGCTGCGGCCCGGATCGCCCTCGCGGATGATCAGCTGGCCGGGGACGTGCCGGTGGTACGAGAGCTTGTTGACCAGCTCGACGAAGGCGTCGGGCTTGAGGTCGTCGAAGAGCGGGACCTTCTTCGGCGGCGCGCGCTTCGCCGCCGGCATCGCGGCCGGGGAGATGGCGCCGAAGGCGGCGTCCAGATCGGCCTCGTCGGGCGTGATGCGCGGCCCCGGGACGCCGGACATGGGGCGCTCGACCAGCTCCTCGTCGCTCGAGATCGACAGCAGCTCGATCTCCTCTTCGGAGTCGGAGCCGAGCAGGTCGGCGATGGGCCGGGCAGGCCCGGGCGGCGGCGCGGCCGGACGCGTGGACGGAGGCGGAGGGCGCGACGGGAGCACGTCGTCGAAGCTGATCTCCTCCGAGACCTGCGCGCGCGGCGCCGCGGCGGGGGGCCTCGGGCCGGGGAGCGGCGTAGGACGCGGCGCGAGCTTCACCTCGTCGAGGGCGATCTCGTCCTCGGCGTTCAGCTCTTCCTCTCGCGGCGCGACCAGCTCCTCGTCCGCGGAGGAGAGGATGGCGTCCTCGGGCAACGCCTCGATCTCCGGCTCGAGATCCAGCGTGACCTCTTCCTCCGGCGGCTTCGGGCGCGCGACCGGCGGCCGGGCGGCCGGCGGCTGCGAGGCCGGGGTCGCTCCGCGCGCAGCGGCCCCCGGCGGACGGCCCGGTGGCGGAGCTGCCGCGCCCGGCCGGGCACCGGCCTGCGATGCCGGGACCGCGGACTTCGCGACGGCGTCGGCGCTGGACCGGGCGCCACCCGGCTGCATCCGGGCCTCGCTGTCCATCAGGCTGAGGTCCAGCTCTTCCTCGGAGCCCAGATCGTAGACGGGCCGCGGCGGCTTGCTCCCGGGCTTCGGGGCGGCAGGCGCGCCCGGGGCCTTCGGAGGAGTCGCCGGCCCCTGGAACCCGCGCTGCGGAAGCGTCGCGCCCTTGCGCGGCGGCGAGGGCCGGCCATCGTCCAACTCGAGCGGCTCGTCGTCCGCGCCGGCGGTCGGCTCGTGCTCGTCGCCGCCCAGCCCGGCGCCGACGCTGTTCGCGATCTGCCGCGCGTCGTCCAGCTCCAGCGCGCTGGTGGCGCGCGCGCCGGCCCCGATGCCGCGCGGCGGCGCCTTCAGCCCGGCGCCCTCGAGCGTGGGCCGGGCGAAGCGGCGCGTGTTCATCTCCGCGAGCTGCTTCTGCGCGGCCTCGTTCTTCGGATCGATCTCGAGGATGACCTTGACCGCGCCGATGGCCTTGATCAGCTGGCCCTCGTCGGCGAAGGCCTTGGCCGCGAGCTCGTATGAGGTGACCGCCTTCTGCACCTGCTCCATCCGGCGCCAGGTGTCGCCCAGCTTGAGCCGGTGAGCCATGTCCTTCGGCTCGACCCGCGCGAGCTGCTCCAGGACTTCGGCCGCCTTTTCCCACTTCGACTTCTTGAGAAATTCGGTGACCTGATCCTTGAGCTTCCGGGTGTCGACGACGTCCTTGGCCATGGAGCGGCCTTTCTAACCCTTCTTCGGTCGCGCTGTCTCGTTTGCGCCGGCGCAGGCGACGCGGACCCGCCGCTCGGGATCGCTGCCGAGCGCGCGGCGCGTGGCCTCCGACGCGGCGTCCCCCTGCGCGGCCAGGGCGGCGCAGGCGGCGGCGCGCTCGCGGCCGTCGTCGCTGAAGAGCGCGGCGCGCAGGGCGGCGAGGTCCGGCGCGGGCGCGGGAGAAGAACGACCGGGCTCCTCGCCGCGCGCGGCGGCGGCGATGCGGCGATCGGGGTCAGCCGCCAGCGCCTGCGCTTCCTGCTCGGTGCCGGGCGCATGCAGGGCGCGCGCTGCGTGCAGCGCCGCGATCAGCAGCGCGCGCCGGCCCTCGTCGGCGTCGGCCCCGCCGCGCAAGAGCGCCGCCAGCTGATCCTGCGCCGAGGCCTTCGACTCCGCCGCGCCCTGGTGCTGCGCGAGCTTCGCCATCAGCTTGTCGTACTTCTCGCGCGCCGGCTCCTTCGCGCGGGCGGCCTGCGCGGTCACCTCGGCCGCCGCGTCGTCGTCGTCGCGCCGGACCGTTGCGTGCGAGCGCTCCGCCTCGAGAGCCGCGCGCTCGCGGCGCACCAGCGCCACCAGCGCCGCGCCCGCGCCGCTGACCTGCAAGACCTCCGCGACCCGGCAGGCGCGCGGGTCCGGCTCGCGTCCCGCCAGGAGCGCAGCCAGCGCGGCGGCCGCTTCGAGAGCCGGGCCGCGCGCGACCAGCAGCGCCTCCAGCGCGGCCGAGAGTCCGGCGGGCTCGCGCACCGCGACCTCTGCCTTCGCTGGGCCGCCGCCGGCCCGCACCAGCGCATCGAGCCTGCCCACGAGCGCCGCCGCCGGACAGTCGCGCGCCAGCAGCGCGGCCGCCTTGGGCCGCAGCGCGTGCAGGGCCGCCTCGCAGTCGGGACCGAGCGCGCGCGCCGCCGCCTCGGCCTCGTCCGAATCGCGCGCCGCGACCTGCGCCAGCGCCGCGCGAAACGGCGCGACCTGCCCGAGCGCGCGCAGCCCCTCGGCCGCCGCGCCCGCCACCTCGCCCTGCTCGCTCAGCAGCTTCGCCAGCCGCGGCGCCGCCGCCTGCGCGCCCGCCTCGCCCAGCGCCTCGGCCACCGCGGCGACGACGGTGCCGTCGCGATCGTCCAGCAGCGGCAGCAGCGCCGCCACGTCCTCGTCGCGCCCCAGCCGGCCCAGCTGCAGAGCGCCCCGCGCCCGCTGCGCCCCACCTTGCGCGTCCAGCAGCTTGTGCGCCGCCAGCCGCTGCGCCGCCTCCTGCTTCGCCAGGGTCTGCTCGAGAGAAGTCCCGCAGCGGCCGAGCGCCTCTGCCAGCGCGGCGCGGACTTTCGCGTCGCTGCGCGCGAAGGCGAGCCGCAGGTACGCGCCGCCGCGCTCGCTGCAGTGCGCGCCCAGCGCCTGTGCCGCGGCCAAACGCACCGCATCGTCCGGATCGCGCAAGAGCCCGCCTGCCGCGTCGAGCGTGTCCTCGCGCGGGACCGTCAGCAGCGCAGCCGCAGCCGCCGCGCGCACCAGCGCGGACCCGTCGTGCGCCGCGGCCACCACCAGCGCCCAGGCTTCGTCGTCCGACGGCGCGGCGGTCCGCGCCAGCGCGCTCACTCCCGCGGCGCGGTCTCTCGGCGACGCAGCCGACAGGCGCTGCACCGCGCCCGCGCGCTCCTTGGACTGGCAGGCCGCGCAGGCTGCGATCGCAACGGCGCAGGCAAGCGTCGCGCGGATCATCTGCTGTTGCGGCGGCCGGTCTTGCGGCTCTTTGGCTTGGGCGGCCCATGTCCGTGCCGCCGCGCCGGCAGCGGCAGCTCGGAAGCGCGGATGCCGGGCACGTCCTTGCCCTTCTTGCCCGACTGTCCCCGGAGCATCTGGATCTCCGCCTTGGTCAGGTCGCGCGCCTCGCCGGGCCGCAGTCCCTGCACGGTGATGCCGCCATAGTCCGCGCGATACAGCTTCTGCACCGGCGCGCCCACCGCCTCCATCAGCCGCTTGACCAGATGCGGCCGGCCCTCGGCCACCACCACGCGCACCCAGGTGTTCTTCGGCGTGCGGCTGAAGAGGTCGGCCTCCAGCGCCTTGGCGCGGCCGTCCTCGAGGCGCACGCCCTTCTTCAGCCGCTCGATCTGCTCCGGCTCCGGCACGCCGTGCACCTTGGCCAGGTAGGTCCGGCGCACGCCGAACTTCGGGTGCATCAGCTGGTGCGCGAGGTCGCCGTCGTTGGTGACCAGCAGCGCGCCCTCGACGTCGTAGTCGAGCCGCCCCACCGGATAGACGCGCTCGGTGACCTGCTCGAGATACTGCTTGATGGTGGGCCGCCCCTCCGGATCGGAGAGCGTCGTCACGCAGCCGGCCGGCTTGTAGAGGACCATCCACACCTTGTCCTCGGGCTCGGCGATGCGCTTGCCGTCGACGCGGATGATGTCCTTGTCGGCGTCGGCCTTGACGCCCAGCTCCTTGACGATCTTGCCGTTCAGCTCGACGCGGCCGGCGGCGATGATCTCCTCGGCCTTGCGGCGCGAGGCGATGCCTGCGTGCGCGAGGATCTTCTGCAGGCGGTCTTCAGGCATCTTTGGGCGGCTCCGGTGCTGGAACAGGCTGGGGTGGCGCCGCAGGGGCTAGCACAGCTGCCGCTGTTTTCGTCTGTTCTTCTGCGACGGCCATGGCGCTCTCGAGCTGATCCAGCGCCGCGTCGCTCTCCACCGTCGCCTTCGCGATGCGCTCCGCGGCCGCCGGATCGTGCGCCAGCTCGGTGATGCCGGCGATGGCCGGCGCCGCTGCAGAGGGCGTCTCCTCCTCGACGATCTTGCGGCTCTCCTCGGACAGCTCCTGGAACTCGCGCAGCGTCGGCAGCTGGGTCAGGTCGCGCAGGTTGAAGAGATCGAGGAACTCCTTGCTGGTGCCGTACAAGAGCGGGCGCCCGGGCTCGTCCTTCTTGCCGAGGATGCGGATGAGCTTGCGCTCCAGCAGCGCCTTGGTGACCGCGCCGCAGTCGACGCCGCGCAGGTCCTCCATCTCGGGCCGCGTGATCGGCTGGCGATAGGCGACGATGGCCAGCGTCTCCAGCGCCGCGCGCGTCAGCCGCATCGGCTTGACCTGCAGCATGCGGCGCACGTACGCGCCCACCGCGGCGTCGGTGCGGAGCTGCCAGCGCGCGCCCAGATCGATGAGCACCACGCCGCCCACGCCCGGCGCATACGCCTGCGACAGCTCGGTGATGGCCTGCTGGATGGCGGGCGCCGCGAACTGCGTGGTCTCGTGGAGCGACTGGACATCGAGCGGCTTCTCGGCAGCGAAGAAGAGCGCCTCGATCACCGCGCGCACCCGCTCGGGCGACGCGAACCGCGCCGCCTCCTTCAGCAGCGACAGCTCGCTCTGCGCCGCCTCCTTCAGCTCCTGCTCGTCGGTCTTCTCGGCCTCCGGCGCCTTCGCCAGCTCGTCCGACAGCGGCAGCTGCCCAGGCAGCGGCTCGTTGTCACCCTCGATAGTCAAGCGCCACTCCTTCCGCCGTGACGCTCGCGAGCGCCTCGGTCCGCGCGATGTAGATCTCCGCGTGCCGGTCCGGCTGGTGCACGCGGATGAGCTTCAGCTTCGCCATCTCCAGGAGCGCGAGAAAGGTCGGCACCACCCGGTGCTTCTCCAGCTCGGTCAGGTCGGCGAACAGCGAGGTGAAGGTGATCCGCTCTTCGAGCTTGAGCCGATCGGTGATCACCGCGATGCGGTCGCCGATCGAGAGCCGCTCGACGAACACCTCGTGCGGGATCTCGATCTTCCGCGATTTCAGTAATTTCGATAACAGCTCGATCAGGCGATAGACCGAGACCTCGGGCGACTGCAGGTACGCCACCTCGTCCGGCGCCAGCGGCAGGTCTTCCTTCGCCCGGCGCACGAAGGTGTCGCGGCCCAGCTG
>FSWK01000773.1_pt1 | contig 20918 bp, 17 predicted proteins | sample 1637951 | NCBI WGS metagenome assembly FSWK01 (sample SAMEA3914789, study PRJEB12502) | metagenome | biome: forest; material: soil | place: Canada | collected 2011-07-03 | depth 0.3 m | reverse complement strand
GAATACGTGCCGAAGAACTACGACCGTCGCGCGCACGGCCCGGTGCGCGCGCGGGTGGCGCTGGCGAGCTCGTACAACGTCCCCGCCGTGCGCGTGGCCGAGAAGCTCACCGCGCCGGGGCTGCTCCAGACCTTGCGCGTCGCTGGCTTCGACAGCCTCGACCTCGACGCCGAGCACTACGGGCTCGGCCTGGTGCTGGGCGACGGCGAGGTCACGCTGCAGGAGCTGGCGCGCGCCTACGCCGGCCTCGCGCGCGGCGGCGTGGTGCAGGACCTGACGCTGGTGCGTCGCGCGCTCGACGCGCGAGGGCAGGCGCTGCCTCGGATGCCGCCAGCGTTCGCGCCGCGCCGGATGATGACCTCCGAGGCCGCGGCGCTGGTGACCGACATGCTCGCCGATCCCGCTGCGCGCGCGCCCGCCTTCGGCCTCGACAACGTGCTGCGGCTGCCGTTCCGGGTGGCGGCCAAGACCGGGACCTCGCGCGCGTTCACCGACAACTGGACCGCCGGATCCACGCGCGAGCGCACCGTGGCCGTCTGGGTCGGCAACATGAGCGGCGAGACCATGCATCACGTCAGCGGCATCACCGGCGCGGGGCCGCTCTTCCAGCGGGTGATGACGCTCGCCATGGCCGGCATCGAAAAGCCCGCGCCGCTCTGGGACGACCGCACGCTCGAGCCGCGCGAGGTGTGCGCGCTCTCGGGCCGGCTCGCGTCGCCGTTCTGCCCCTCGCGCGTGAGCGAGCGCTTCGCCGCGGGCACGGCACCGCGAGCGCCGTGCGACATGCACTCGCAGCGCGGGCTCGACCTGGGCCCCCGCTTCTACGACTGGGCCGCGCGCGAAGGCGTCGAGACCTTGACGCTCGGATCTCCGGCGGCCGGATCGCTCGGCGCTCCTCCGCCCGCGTCGAACAGCGCGATCGCGCTCGCGTCCACCGGAGCCGCGCGCGCCGCGCTCGCCTTCCCCGCCGACGGCGACGAGTTCCTCCGCAGCCCGGACCTGCCCGACACAGCGCAGACCATCCCGGTGCGCGCGCTCGCGCCCGCGGGCGGCGACGCGCTGGAGCTGAGCCTGGACGGCGGCGAGCGCACCGCGCTGCAGGCTCCGTTCAGCACCCGCATCCCCGCGCGCCGCGGCCGCCACGAGCTGCGCCTCTACCGCCGCGGCCTCGCCGCCCCCGACGCGCGCGTCTCCTTCGAGGTCAAGGGCTGATCACTTGTGGTACGGCGCGCCGCGGAGGATCTCGAAGGCGCGATAGAGCTGCTCCAGCACCAGCACGCGCGCCAGCCGGTGCGGCAGCGTCAGGCGCGACAGGCTCCAGACGAACCGCGCCTGCGCGCGCACCCGCGGCGAGAGGCCCTCGTCCCCGCCGATGCAGAGCGTGAGGCCCAGCGCCGAGTCGCGCAGCCGGCCGATGCGGTGGGCCAGGTCGGCAGAGCTGACCTCGGTGCCGCGCTCGTCCAGCGCCCACAGCTCGGAGGGCGGCCGCAGCGCCTTGGCCAGCAGCGCGTCGGCCTCCTTGTCGATGGCGCCGGCCTTGAGCTCGACGATCTCCAGGTCGGCCGACCGCTGCAGGCGCGCCGCATACTCGGCGGCGCCGGCGGCGGTGAACTCCTTGTCGCGCCCGACCGAGACCAGCCGGATCTTCAGACCGTCACGCGCGGCGCGTCCGCCCAGAGCCCTTCCAGGTCGTAATAGGCCCGCTCGTCCTGGTGGAAGACGTGCAGCACCACGTCGCCGAAGTCGATCAGCATCCACTTGCCGCCGCGGTTGCCTTCGAAGCCGACCGTGCTGTGCCCGGCCTCCTTCATGGCCGCCTCGACGCCTTCGGCCACCGCGTCCAGCTGCCGGTCGCTGCCGCCCGAGCAGATGACGAGAAAGTCGGTGTAGCTCGACAGCTCGCGCAGGTCGATGACGATGACGTCCTCGGCCTTCTTCTCCAGCGCGGCCTGCGCGGCCAGCTTCGCCGACTTGAGCGAGTCGTCGCTCTTCACCTTGGCGCGGACCGCGGCGCGCTCGGGATCGTGCGTCTTGTCGGACTTCTTCTGCTTCTGCGAGAGAGCCATCTGATTCGGCGACTGTGGCATCCGTTCCTTTCCAACGCCCTCGCGGGCGGTCATGGTCGCACCTGTCCGTCGCCACGCACGACGAACCGGGTGCAGGTGAGCTCGCGCAGGCCCATCGGGCCGTAGGCGTGGAGCTTGCTGGTGGAGATCCCGATCTCGGCGCCGAGCCCCAGCTCGCCGCCGTCGTTGAACCGCGTGGATGCGTTGGAGACGACGCAGGAGGCGTCGACCTCGCGCAGGAAGCGCTCGGCCAGCGCCTCGGAACGGGTGCAGATCGCCTCGGTGTGCCGGCTGCCGTAGCGCGCGATGTGTCTCATGGCGCCGTCGATGCCGTCCACCACCGCGACGGCGATCTTGAGCTCGAGGAACTCGCGGCCGAAGTCGTCGGGCTGCGCCGGCACCGCGCGGCCAAGGGAGGCGCCGGCGTCGTGGGGGCCGCGCTGCGCGAGGTGCGCCCAGGCCTGCTCATCGAGGCGGACCTCGACGCCGCGCTCGAGGAGCGCGCGCGTGAGGAGCGGCACCGCCTCGGCGGCGACGGCCTTGTCGATCAGCAGGCACTCGAGCGCGTTGCAGACGCCCGGCCGCTGCGTCTTGCCGTTGACGGTGAGCCGCGCGGCGAGCGCGAGATCCGCGTCGGCAGCGACGTAGAGGTGGCACACGCCCTGGTAGTGCTTGATGACCGGAATCCGCGATCGCTCGGCGATGAACTTGATCAGCGACGGCCCGCCGCGCGGGATGCAGAGATCGATCTGGTCCTCGCGCTGCAGCAGCTCATCGAGCAGCGCGCGATCGGGCGGCACCAGCTGCGCGGCCTCCTCGGGAAGGCCCGCGCGCGCGAGCGCCCGCTGCGCGCAGTCGAGCAGCACCGAGCTGGTCTGCAGCGCTTCCTTCCCGCCGCGCAGCAGCACCGCGTTGCCGCTGCGCAGGCAGAGCGCGGCGGCCTCCGCGGTCACGCCCGGCCGCGACTCGTAGATCATCAGGATCACGCCCAGCGGCGCGCGCACCCGCTCGACGCGCAGGCCGTTGGGGCGCACCTGCCGCTCGACCACCTCGCCCACCGGATCGGGCAGCAGCGCCACCGCGCGGACGGAATCCGCCAGCGCCCGCAGCCGCGCGCCGTCGAGCCGCAGCCGATCGACGAACGCCGCGTTCTCACCCGCGGCTGCGCGCAGGTCAGCCTCGTTCGCGACCGAGACGGCATCGCCGGCCGCGAGCAGCTCCTCGGCGAAGAAGCCCAGCGCCGCCGCGCGCTGATCGGCGCTGGACCGCAACAGCTCCCGCGCCGCCAGCTGCGCGCGCGTGGCCAGCTCGCGCGCCGCCAGCTTCTGATCGACCGTCGCGGGGGCGCTCAAGTGACCACCAGATCGTCGCGGTGCACGACGCAGTCCATCAGCCGATAGCCGAGCCGCGTCTCGATGTCCGAGCTCTTCAGCCCCGCGATGCGTCGCACTTCATCGGCGCCGTAGACCACCAGCCCGCGCGCGAACGAGCGGCCGTCGAGGCCCGCGATCTCCACCGGGTCGCCCGAGGCAAAAGTGCCCATCACCTCGCGCACGCCGCTGGGCAAGAGGCTCTTCTTGCCCGCCACCACCGCGTCGCGCGCGCCGTCGTCCACGCGCAGCTCCCCGCGCGTCTTGAGGTCGAGCATCCAGCGCTGCCGCAGCGTCCGCCGCTCGCCCTGCGGCAGCACCAGCGTGCCGATGTCCTCGCCGGCCAGCAGCCGCTGCAGCGCGCCGGGCTCGCCGGCCACGATGGCGCAGGGAACTCCGGCCTCGGTGGTGCGCCGGGCCGCGCGCAGCTTGGTGATCATGCCGCCGGTGCCGACGGCCGAGTCGCCCGCGCCCGCCAGCGCTTCCACCGCCGGCGTGACCCGCTCGATGACCGAGAGCCGCTTCGCCCGCGGGTCCTTGCGCGGGTCAGCCGTGAAGACGCCGCCCGCGTCGGTGAGGATGATCAAGAGATCTGCCTCGACCAGGTCGACCACCATGGCGGCGAGCGCGTCGTTGTCGCCGAACTTGATCTCCTCGACCGAGACGGTGTCGTTCTCGTTGATGACCGGCAGCACCGAGCGCTCCAGCAGCGCGCCCAGCGCGCGCCGCGCGTTGAGGTAGCGCCCGCGGTTGGCGATGTCCGCGTGGGTCAGCAGCACCTGCGCGCAGTGCAGCCCGCGCTGCTCGAAGTGGTCGTCGTAGAGCCGCATCAGCAGGCTCTGCCCGGCCGCGGCGGCAGCCTGCTTGAGCGCCATCTCGCGCGGCCGCGACTTCAGCCCCAGCCGCTCGACGCCGAGCGCGACCGCGCCGCTCGTCACCACCAGCGGGGTGCGCCCCGCGCAGACCGCGAAGACGTCGTCGCAGAGTGAGGCGAACCGGGCGCGGTCGAGGCTGCCTTGGGCGGCCAGCACCGCCGAGCCGATCTTGATGACCGGCCTGCGGCAGCGCGAGAGGAGGGTGCGCCCATAAGGCGTGGGATCGGCGGGCATCGTGTACGTGAGCCTAATCTAGCAAACCCGCGCCTGTCCGGCCTCCGGCATTTGCCGGCAGGCAGGCGGCCGAGCCATTCGCTTCGCTTGGGAGGACTCTCCCGGGCCGGCGCTGTCTCCGCCGGGGATCCGGGGGTCCCGCGCGCCCTCCTGCACACGTCCGCGCGCGGACTTCGAGGGCTTCTCGCGCGCGGCGGTCGAGGCGGCCGCGTGATCTCGGGCTTGCAGGCCCCCCGGACTCCCCGGCTCAGCGGCGCCTCGCGCGAGGCCCCACGGTGCGCAGCCCGCCGTCGTCGTGGCGCCGCCACCTGGCGTCTGGCGGCGTGCGCGTATCGCTCGTGATCGCGAGATCCTCGAATCTGGAGCGATGCGATTCTCGGGGTCGCGCTCCCCCGGTTCGATATCGATCATGGTTCGATCTCAGGACCTCGCTGTTCCCGCTCGTCCGAAGCACCGGCAGCACGGTGCGATTTGCCCAGCAGAGACTTGATCTGATCGTCTGGACGCTGCGATCGCGAGGTGCGGCGCCACGCGAACGGCGAGCAGCGCCCCTCGGGGTTTCGCGAGCGGCGCCGCTGAGCCGGGGAGGCCGGGTGTTCTGCAAGCCCGAGATCACGCGGCCGCCGCGAACACCGCGCGCGAGAAGCGCGACGCCGTCCGCGCGCGGACGTGTGCAGGAGGGCGCGCGGGACACCCGGCCGCCCCGGCGGAGACAGCGCCCACCGATCAAGAGCGCATCGATCAAGAGCGCGGGAAGCCGCAGCCGTATATGGTGACGCAGTGAAAGAAGAGCTGTTTGGAAATCTCGCCGGACTGAAGGCCAGCCACACGCGGCGCCTGCTCGCCACCTTCCGGCGCCGCGTGCAGCAGCGCGAGCTGGTCTCGGCCGAGCTGGCGCGCCACCTCACCGAGATCTCGCGCGAGATCGGCCGCCAGGTCGGCGTCATGCTCAACCGCCGCGGCGAGGTCGAGCACGTCATCGTCGGCGACGCGCGCCAGCTGGAGCTGCCGGACATCGGCCGCGCCCGCGCCGGCCAGCTGCGCCTGCGCGGCCTGCGGCTCATCCACACGCACCTGAAAGACGAGGAGCTCACCCGCGACGACCTCACCGACCTGGTGCTGCTGCGGCTCGACGCGGTGGCCGCCATCGTCGCGCGCGAGGACGGCCTGCCCGGCAAGGTCTTCCTCGGCACGCTGCTGCCGTTCAATCCCAAGGGCGAGCTGCACCGGCTCATCGAGGCGCCGTCGCTCTTCGACCTCCAGTGGGACGCGCAGGAGGAGCTGGCCGCGCTGGAGCAGGAGATGGCGCGCGCGGCGCCCTCGCACACCACCGGCGCCGAGGGCCGCGCCATCCTCGTCAGCGTCTTCACCAAGGACCGGCCCGGCGCCGAGGCTTCGATGGCCGAGCTGAAGGAGCTGGCGCGCACGGCGGGCGTCGAGGTGCTCGATGTCGTGCTGCAGGGCCGCCGCGAGATCGACCCGCGCACGCTGATTGGAGAAGGCAAGCTGTCCGACGTCCTGGTGCGCTCGATGGCGTTGGGCGCGGACCTGCTCGTCTTCGACCGCAACATGACGCCGTCGCAGGGGCGGCACATCGCCGAGAAGACCAACTTGAAGATCCTCGACCGGACGCAGCTGATCCTCGACATCTTCGCGCGCCGCGCGCAGAGCGCCGACGGCAAGCTGCAGGTCGAGCTGGCGCAGCTCAAGTACATGTTGCCGCGGCTGGTGGGGAAGGACGACTCGCTGTCGCGGCTGGCGGGCGGCATCGGCGGGCGCGGACCGGGCGAGACCAAGCTCGAGAACGATCGCCGCCGCGCGCGCGATCGCATCTCGCACCTGGAGGAGAGAATCGACCGGCTCTCGGCCGACCGCGCCACGCGCCGCCGCCAGCGCGGGCGGCAGAACGTTCCGGTGATCTCCATCGTCGGCTACACCAACGCGGGCAAGAGCACTTTATTGAATTCCCTGACCGACTCGTCGGTGCTGGCCGAGAACAAGCTCTTTGCCACGCTGGACCCCACCTCGCGGCGGCTGCGCTTTCCACGCGATCGCGAAGTGGTCATTACCGACACTGTGGGGTTCATTCGCGATCTGCCGAAAGACCTGGTCAATGCGTTCCGCGCCACGCTCGAGGAGCTGGAGGACGCAGACCTCTTGTTGCACGTGGTCGACGCGAGCGACCCGCACCACGAGGCGCAGGCCCAGGCGGTCGAGACCATCCTCAAGACGCTCGATGTCGAGAAGACGCCGCGCCTGCTGGTGTTCAACAAGGCCGACCGGGTGCCGGAGGCGGCGCAGGCGCTCGCCCACCGCTCGGACGGCGTCGCGATCTCGGCGACCACCAAGGCCGGCTTTCCCGACCTGCTCAAGCGCTGCGAGCAGATCCTCTGGCGCAGCGGCAAGGTCCAGTCCCCCGGCGAACAGCCCGAGTTCCTCCCGACGCGCTGATCAAGGCAGCGCGTAGAGGCCGGGGCAGATGGCGGGGCCCTTCGGCCGCTCGACCGTGGGACCCGGATAGCGCAGCCGCTCGCCGATGTATCGATATTGCGGCTTGAGCCTGGCCAGCTCCGCGTCGGTCTCGTCGAAGAGCGAGCAGTGCTGGTGCGGCCGGGTCACCGCGCGGCCGGTGAGCGCCGGAATCCACTGCGCCGCGTCGCCATAAGCGCCGTCGATCACCGCGTCAGGCGGCAGCGTCTCGTCGAGGCAGCGGAGCGCGAGGACATCGGCTGCGGTCGCGATCGGCTGCGCGTGCTGGAACCAGCGAACGTGCAGCGCCAGCGCGATGCCGAGCAGCCCCGCCAGCAGCGGCTGCAGCGCGCGCCGCGGCAGCTGCAGCGACGCGTGGCTCAAGAGGCGCGCGGTCGCCACCACCAGCATCGGCGTGAAGCGCGCCGGGTAGAGCGGCACCAGCGGCAGGCGCGGCCCCAGCGCGAAGACGGCGCCGATCAGCAGCACGCCGACGACGGCCACCAGCACCGGACGCAGCCGCCGGCGGATCAGCAGCAGCGCGGCCGAGGCGGAGATGGCGACCACGTAGGGATCGCCCAGCACCCGCGGCAGCGCGGTCCAGACGGTCAGCGGGAAGAGCCAGGGCGAGCCGCGCAGCACCGCCTCATCGACCTGCGCGTACGAGCGGATCCAGGCCAGCTCGCGCGGCGACAGGAGCGGGCCGAAGCGCGCGAGCAGCAGCACCAGCGCGCCCAGCGCGGCGAGGGAAAAGGTGGCGGCGCGCGGCCGCTCGCGGGCGACCACCGCGACCGCCAGCGCGCCGGCGCAGGCGCCCATCGGATGCACCGCGCCCGCGCCGACCACCAGCAGCGCGGCCACCCACGCCGAGCCGCCGCGGCGCAGGAACGCGGCGGCGTAGAGCGCGAGCGCGATCGCGAGCACGGTGGGGTTGCCGCCCCAGTCGAAGAAGCTCTGCGGCGAGCGCGACAGCAGCAGCGCCAGCGCGGCCACCAGCGGCGCAGCGAGCCAGGCCGAGAGCGCCGCCCAGAAGAGCAGATAGGTGGCGGCCGCGACCACCAGCCCTGCCTTGGCGAGGCCGACCACCGGCGCGATCAGCGCGACCAGCCCCGAGAAGCCGCGCGGGTAGAGCGCGACCCGCACGGTGCCCCAGGCCGGAGAGAGCCGCGGCAGGCCCTCCTCGAGCGAGCGCGCCAGCGCGACGTGCATCGCCATGTCCGCGCCCGGCGCGACCGGCAGCGTGATGGCGGGGATGAAGAAGAGCAGCGCCAGCACCGCCGGCCACCACGGCTGCGGCGCCGCGGCCGGCCCCTTCAGGAGGTGCCCGAGCACGCCGCCCGCCGCCGCGGCGAGCAGGAGCAGCAGCGGCCCCGCGCTGGAAAAGAGCGCCGCCACCGAGGCGCCGGCCATCGCTGCGAAGAGCGCGGTCAGCGGCGGTCCTGGGGGCGGGGCGCGCTTGATCCGCGGGGCACAAGGCCCGTATACACCCGCGCCATGCTCCCCGCGGTCTTCCACTCGCTGCTCGCGTCAGCGCTGGCGCTCGCCACGCGCGCGGGCCGGCTGCCGCGCGCGCCGCACCGGTCGCACGCGCCGGTGGACGAGGACCGCACCCAGCTCTGGGCCTGGATGGAGGACCACGGCGACGTCGTCTTCCCGCTGATCGGACTCGCCATCATCGGACTGCTCTTCCTCGGCATCCGCCACGGCATGCAGTCCAGCGGCGACGAGATGAAGAAGAAGATGCACGACAAGGACGAGATCGTGCGGATGATGCGCTCGCGGCTGCTGCTCAATGCCGACGAGGTGTGCAAGCAGCTCAAGATCGATCGGCTGCGGGCCGCCGCGCTGCTGGAGGAGCTGCTGCTCGAAGGCAAGCTGGTGGAGCAGCGCAGCTCTTCAGGCGTCGCCAACTATCGAATGAAGGGCCTGTAGCCCCTTCTCTCCGGGTCTCCGGTCGCTGCGCCCCGAAAGCCTGCGCGGTTCAAAACCCAAGCGCTTGGGTTATGTACGAGGTCATCGATGCGCGGCAGATGGGCAGGAAGGGCGGGCGGAGCCGGAGCGCCGCGAAGGTCGGTGCGTCGCGCCCTGCCCATCCTGCGCGATACGCTGGCTGTCAGGAGGAAGCTGGAGGGCGGCTGACCCGCTCAGGGGCTCGCCCCGCGGTTTGAAACCTCAGTGCTGCGCGTGGCGGATCTGGTCGATGACCTGCGCGCGAAGCTGGTCCACCGCGTCCCCCAGCGCCTCGCGGACTTTCTGGTGCACCTGCTGGCACGGCACCGACTCGGCGTGGCCGGAGACGTTGCCGCGCCAGACCAGCTTGCCCGCGCGCGTGAGCGTGCCCTCCAGCCCCACCGTGGCGCGGCCGTTGTCGCCGTTGAAGAGGCTGCCGCGGTTGGCGAGCAGGTCGGGGAGGTCGGGCTGCGGCTCGCCCGCGGGCCGCGCCGTCTGGTTGGGCGAGCCCTGGTACTCCGCGCCCACCGTGGCGGTGGCCAGCGCGACCGACAAGGTCCACTCGGCGGAGGCCGAGAGCCGGGCGCCCGCGTCGGAGAAGGCGCGCACCAGCGAGCGCTCGGTCTGCAGCGGCATGTCGGACGAGACCTGTCCGCAGCCCGAGCCGGTCGAGCGGCGCACGTCGGTGGGCGGCGGCAGCGAGAGGGTCACGCCGCGCAGCGCGTCGGGGTCGACCGCCGGCCGCGGCGCGGGCGCGGTCGCGCAGGCGCAGAGCCACAGCGCGAAGAGAAAGCCGGCGACCCGCGGCGCGGACATTCAGCGCCGGCCGGGCGCGGGAGCAACAGGTGCGCCGGGGGCGTCCATCAGAGCGCCGGCTCGCCGCGCTCGCCGGTGCGGATGCGGACGACCTCCTCGACCGCAGAGACGAAGATCTTCCCGTCGCCGATGCGCCCCGTCTTCGCCGAGCGCTCGATGGCCTCCAGCGCCCGCGGCACCATCTCGTCGCTGAGCACGATCTCGATCTTTACCTTGGGGAGGAAGTCCACCACGTACTCGGCGCCGCGGTAGAGTTCGGTGTGGCCCTTTTGCCGGCCGAAGCCCTTGACCTCGGTGACCGTCAGCCCGAGCACGCCGACGTCGGCGAGCGCCTCCTTCACCTCGTCGAGCTTGAAGGGCTTGATGATGGCTTCGATCTTTTTCATGGGGCGGCCAATCTACGCGGCGGCGTACGGGTCCGCAAACGGTTCCGGCGGGGCGCCGCGACACCTTGTCTTTGCCGGGGTGCGGCTCCACAATTCCAGACTCGCGGGAGCAGCGCGCGCAGCCCTCGTCCGGAGCAAGCCAGGCATGAACGACAGCGGTCCCGCCGTTTCGGACGAGGAGCTCGCCGACCAGGCGGCCCTGGGCGCGACCCTGCTTCGCAGCCTGGCGAGCCGCTGGCGCTGCCGCGCGGAGGCGGGACGTCTCGGTCACCATCCGCCAGCAGAGACCGCCCGGCTGGTGAGCACCCTGGAGGCAGCCGCGCGGCTGCTCGACGTGGGGCCGCCCTCTGGCGCCGAGGCGCTCGCGCTGGACGACGGGAGCGCCGAGCGCTCGCGGATCCTCATCGACAGCATTCCCGATTGCGCCATCTTCATGCTCGATCCGGACGGCAGGGTCATCAGCTGGAATGTCGGCGCCGAGCGGGTCAAGGGCTATCGGGCCGAGGAGGTCATGGGCCAGCCGCTCTCGATCTTCTACCGCCAGGAGGATCGCGACGCGGGAAAGCCCGAGCGGGACCTGCAGACCGCGCTGCGCGACGGCCGGTTCGCGGAGGAGGGCGTCCGGATCCGGAGAGACGGCCAGCCCTTCTGGGCGCAGGTCACCTTGACCGCGTTGCGGACGGCCGAAGGGAAGCTGCGCGGATTCGGCAAGGTCACGCGGGACATCACCGAGGCGCGCCGCTCGCTGGAAGGAGTGCGGCAGAGCGAAGAGCGGCTGCGGCTGATGGTCGAGGCGGTGCGCGACTACGCCATCTTCCTCGTCGACCCCGAAGGGCGGGTCCAGTCCTGGAACTCCGGCGCGCAGCGGCTCAAGGGCTACAGCGAGTCGGAGATCCTCGGCCGGTCCATCTCGCTCTTCTACTCGGAGGAGGACCGGAACCGGGGGCATCCGCAGGAAGTGCTCCGTCGCGCCAAGGCCGAAGGCCGGTACGAGGAGGAGGGCTGGAGATACCGGAAGGACGGAAGCCGCTTCTGGGCCAACGTGGTGATCTCGCCGCTCTTCGACCCGCGCGGCCGGCACCTGGGCTTCGCCAAGATCACCCGCGACTTCACCGAGCGGCGCGAGGCCGCGGAGCGGCTGCGCCAGAGCGAGGAGCGCTTCCGGCTGGTGGTGGAGAGCGTGCGCGAGTACGCCGTCCTCATGCTGGACCCGGAGGGCTACATCACCTCGTGGAGCCCCGGCGCCGAGCGCATCAAGGGCTACGCGGCCGCCGAGATCGTCGGGCAGCACTTCTCGCGCTTCTACCCGGACGAGGCGCGCAGGTCCGGGCACCCTGCCGAGGAGCTGCGGCTGGCGGCGGCGGACGGATCCTACTCGGAGGAAGGCCATCGGCTGCGCAAGGACGGCACGCTCTTCTGGGCCAGCGTGACCATCACCGCGCTGCGGAATACGCACGGGCAGCTGCTTGGATTCGTCAAGCTCACGCGCGACCTGACCGTGGAACGCGAGGCGCAGGACCGGCTGCGCCAGAGCGAGGAGCGGATGCGGCTGCTGGTCGAGAGCGTGAAGGACTACGCCATCTTCATGCTCGATCCCGACGGCAGGGTCGCCACCTGGAACGCGGGCGCGCAGCACATCAAGGGCTACAGCAGCGAAGAGGCCATCGGAAAGCACTTCTCGATCTTCTACACGCCCGAGGACGTGGCGGCGCGGCGGCCCGACCGCGAGCTGGAGGTGGCCCGCGCCGAAGGCCGCTATGAGGAGGAGGGCTTCCGGGTCCGGAAGGACGGCCGGCTGCTCTGGGTCAACGTGGTCCTCACTGCCGTGTACGATTCGACCGGCACCCTGCGCGGCTTCGCCAAGGTCACCCGCGACCTCACCGAGCGCCGGCGAGTGGAGCAGGAGACGAGGGCCGCGGAGCTGCAGGTCCTCAACGAGCGCGCGCACGCGGCCGAGGCGCAGAAGGCCGTGGAGGCGCGCGACGAGTTCATCGCTGTGGCGGCGCATGAGCTCCGCACGCCGCTGACCGCGCTGCAGCTCAAGCTGCAGGGCATCCAGGGCGTGATCGCGCGTTCCGGCGGCGCGCCGGGGCTCGGCGAGCGCGCGCAAAGCGCCGGTCGCCAGCTGGAGCGCATGACGTCGCTGATCGAGCGGCTCCTCGACGTGACGCGCATCTCGTCGGGCAAGCTGGTGATCGCGCCCGTGCAGGCCAACCTGGCTGCCCTGATCGCGGAGGTCGCCGAGGAGTTCCGCGAGCCCGCGATGCACGCCGGCTGCTCGCTGCGCCTCGACGCGCCGGAGGAGCTGAGCGGCTCCTGGGACAAGGCGGGCATCCAGCAGGTGGTGGCGAACCTGCTCTCCAACGCCATCAAGTACGGCGGCGGAGCTCCCGTCGAGATCCGGCTCGAGGCCTCGGGCCCGATCGCGCGGCTGGTGGTCACCGACCGTGGAATCGGCGTCCCTGCGGATGCGGTCGAGCGCATCTTCGGCCGCTTCGAGCGCGCGGTCTCCGTCCAGCACTACGGCGGCCTGGGTCTCGGTCTCTACGTCACGCGCAACATCGTCGAGGCGCACGGCGGGACCATCCGCGTCGACAGCCGGGTAAGCCAGGGCGCGAGCTTCATCGTCGAGCTTCCCGTGCGCCGCGGCGCCGCCGGCATCCAGCCTGGAGTCCAGCAATGACCGAGCAACCCTGCAAGTCCCTGGTGATGGTGGTCGAGGACGATCGCGACGTCCGCGAGTCCCTCGCCGAGGTGCTCTCCGACTCCGACTATCGATCCCTCCAGGCGGCCAACGGACAGGAGGCGATGGACCGGCTGCGCGCCAGCCCCGACCGGCCCTGCGTGATCCTGCTCGACATCATGATGCCGGTGATGGACGGCCTGCAGTTCCGCGCCCTGCAATGCGAAGACCCGCAGCTCCGCTCGATTCCGGTGGTGGTGCTCACCGCGCACGCGAACATCCTCGAGGCCGCGAGCCGGATGCGCGCCGATGCGTGCCTGAAGAAGCCCGTCCAGCTGGACGACCTGCTGGAGGCGGTGGGCCGGTTCTGCCGGAGAGGCGAGGCCGCCAGTGGAGTGGAGCCGGGGCTCGCCTAGAGCAGGCTGGCGTGGATGTTCAAGGTGAGATCGGCTTCGATGTTGGTGTCGCTGGCGGGCGCGTGGCCCTGCGCGTCGGTGGTGATCGAGAAGGTATCGGACTTCGCGTAGGCGGCGATGTCGACGTTGTCGAGAGTCAGGTCGACCGACGATTGCCCAGCGGGCGGATTCTTCGCGCCCGCGATGTGGACCTTGGGCAGGTTCGGCGCGGTGATGAAGAAGTCGATCTGGGTCAGGAACGACAGGTCGCTGCCGGCCGCGGGCGGCACGGGCTTGAGCACCTTCAGGGTCAGCTTCGTCACCCGGCACTCGCTGATGTGGTCCTTGTTGGTGTTCTCGTTCCTGAAGTCCTGCGACTGCGAGACATTGAAATTATTGAAGCCGCCGAAGCCCCCGCCCAGCGCATTGCCGAGCAGTCCGCCGGTGGGCGAGCCCTGGATGGTGGCGGTGCCGCTGGAGTTGACGTCGAAGCTCAGCAGGCTGCTGCAGCCGCAGAGCCCGGCCAGGGAGACGCAGGCGGAGAGTGCAAACTTGCGCATGGCCGCCTTCTAACCCGTCTCACCGGACCGCGCTCGCGTTAGGATGCGCGCCGCGATGGGTTACGCCGAAGAGCGCCTCGAGCTGTTTCCGCGCCTGCTCAAGCAGGGTGGCGGGCCCGACGCGCTCAAGCTGGACGGGCGCGCGCTGCGCTTCCACGTCGGCACCTCGCTGGCCGACGTGCGGGTGCCGGTGCACCTCGACCCCGAGGTGGGGGCGGCGCTGGTGGCGGCGGCGCGCGACCTCTTCTTCCTGCTCTGCGCGCGGCACCGCGCGGCGCTGCGCGAGAACGAGTACGACCAGCTGCTGCTGCTGGACGGCTTCGACCCGCGCGCGCTGCGGCCCGCCTCATTCATGGCGCCCGCCACGGTCACGCGCGACGGCATCCGCCGCGCCTTCCTCGAGGCGCCCGAGCTGCACCCCGCGCTCGACAGCGGCCTCGTCGCCTCCTGGATCTCCTCCGGCCGCCCCGGCCGCGTGCTGGTGGGCGCGCTCAACGCGCTCCTGCGCCGGGCCATCGACGAGGGCGCCGGCACCGAGCAGGGCGAGCCCACTCCCTACCTCCTGATGCTGGCGCTGCGCGACCTCACCGGGCCGGCGCTGCAGGCGGTCCGCAAGGTCGCCATCCAGCCGCCGCTGTCGCGCGTGCTGCAGGGCGCGGTGGGCGCGGGCCTGCTGCTGGCGGTCCGGCTGGCCGTGCGCGAGGCGGCGGCGGCCAGCGGCCCGGGCGGGCTGCAGTGCGCGGCGGCGGAGAACGCGCTGCACTGGTCGGGCGGCCTGCGCCTGTTGCCGGGCAGCGGCATCACCTGCTACGGCGCGCCCCTGCTGGAGCCGGTGCCGCGGCTGGATCAGCTGGGGCAGAAGCTGCTCAAGGGCGGCAGGGCGGACACCGTGCTGCGCGAGGTCGCGGGCGAGCTGGTGCAGTCGAAGGACGCGCACCGGCGGGCCGCGCGCTCGGTGGCGCTGGCGCGCCTGAGGAGAGACCTGCTGCAGCTGCTGCGCATGGCCGACGCGGGGCGCGCGCCGCCGCTCTCGCTCGACGGGCTCTCGCTCGCGCAGCTCTTCCAGCAGCCCGGCGCGCTCGAGCGGGTGCTGGCGAGTCCTGCCCAGCGCAAGGAGCTGGCCTCGCGCGCCAAGGCCGCGGGCAAGTCCGCCAGCAACGAGCCGGCGCGGGCGCTGCTGGAGTCGGTGGCGCTGGCCGGCCGCGAGTGGAAGGACGACGACCCGGGCGCGTTCGTGACCGCCGAGACGGTGACCCGCGACTTCAGCACCGCGGTGACGGCGCTGGCCATCGACGCGGTGCTGGACCGCGCGCTCGACGCCGCCGCGACGCAGCTGACGCACCGGGTGGGCGAGGGCATCGGCGCCGGGCACGAGGGCGGCAAGCTGTACCTGTTCGGCCTCTCCGAGGAGAAGCCCATCCTCTCCACGCGCGCCCGCGCCCCGCAGATGGGCCACCTCTTCTGCGACATGAAGGACTTCACCAAGCGCACCGCCTTCCTCAAGGAGACGGTGGTCGCCGACTTCCTCTCGCGCGAGTTCTACGGGCCCATCCTCACCGCCGCCGCCCGGCACATGCACGGCGCTGCCCACCTCGCCGACAAGGGCGGCATCTACCTGAACAACCTGCTCGGCGACGCGGTGAGCTTCAGCGGCGACATCGTCTCGCTGCTCCAGCTCACGCAGGAGATCCGCGACGCGCTCCAGAGCTATGGCCAGCGGCTCGACAGCGAGGCCTCGAGCGAGGCGGTGGCGCGGACGACCGCGGCCATCGAGAAGCGCTTCGAGTCGCGGCGCCAGGAGCTGTCGCTCTTCCTGCGCTCGGCGGGCGAGGCGCTGCGCAAGGGCACGCTCGACCCGGCCTCCGGCGAGGAGCCGTCCTACCGCATCCGCATGCTCGAGGCCGAGCTGGGCAAGCTGGAGGAGGAGCGCGAGTCGGAGTTGTCGCTCGCGTCGGGCGAGAAGCTGGAGGCCGGCATCTTCGTCTCGTTCGGCGCGGCGCCCGAGGTGGCGACGTTCGAGGACTCGGTCTTCGGCGCCATCAAGGTCTCCATCGCCGAGAAGATCAACGAGAGCGCGCGCGGCACGGCTCGCAACGGCAGCGTGCGCGCTCGCGTCGACGCGCTGCTGGCGCACGAGCGCGCCCGCCTCGGCAAGCCCGAGCTGGTCTGCCCGCTGCAGGTGGCCGTCTCGCAGCCGCTGGCCATGCCCATCACCGGCGACGCCGAGATGGCGGTGCGGCGCAGCCTCGCCGCCGGCGACCTCGAAGGCGCCGAGACGGTGCTGGCCGAGTCGGTGCGCGACTTCGTCGCCAAGCTGGCCTCGCAGGAGGCGTCGGGCGACCGGGGCGACATCTACAACGGCGGCGCGGCGGTCTCGGAGGAGGCGCTGCACGCCTACGTGGCGGCGCGCGGCGGCGACCTGGTCTTCCTCCGCCGCGACCTGGACGTGAGCTCGCTGCACCCGTCCATCCGCGCCCGCTTCGTCTTTCCCATGCCCACGCTGCGGCTCGTCCTGGCGGGCGCCACGGCCTCGCAGTCGTTACAAGAGCTGTACGTCCACGTCGGGCGGGCGCTGTTCAAGGGCTTTGAAAAGGCGGGTGGGCTCGGGGTGTACGAGATGGTGGCGCCCGACAGCGAATTCTTTGCCTTGCTGGCGCAGCACCACTTCACCGGCTGGCTGCGCGACCACGAGAACGGCCTCAGTCCGGAGACCGGCGAATGGAAGCCGCTGCAGATCGAGACCAGGACATGAAATCGGAAGCCTCCGACAAAAGCTCCGGGACAAGCTCCAAAAGTACCGCCGAAACCCGCGTGGTGGAGCATTATGCCCCGCTGCCCGACGAGCCGCCCCCGCCGACGTTCCGGCAGGCGCTGGTCGGTTATGGAAGCATCATCCTCGCGCTGGTGCTGCTCGGCGTGCTGCTGGGAGTGTTGATGAGAGTGCTGCGATGAAGACCGCGATGCGGGTGTCAGGCGGGCAGGACCGGGCGCAGGTCTTCACGCGCGCGGGGGCCCTGGTGGCCGTGGTGGCCGACGGCTCGGGCGCGACCGCCGTGGGCGGCGCCGCGGCCGACCTGGTGATCGAGGCGGTGAAGAAGGCGCCCGCCAACGCCGACTGGGCCGCGCTGCTGGCCGAGGTGGACGCGCGGCTGGTCAAGGAAGGCTCGGGGGCGCAGACCACCGCGGTCATCGTCGCCATCGCCTCTGGCCGCATCACCGGCGCGAGCGTCGGCGACTCGGGCGCCTGGATCATCGACGGCGACGCGGTCACCGACCTGACCGCCGGCCAGCAGCGCAAGCCGCTGCTCGGCAGCGGCCACGCGCGGCCCGTCGCCTTCACGGCCGAGAAGGCCGAGGGGCGCGCGCTGCTCGCGTCCGACGGCTTGCTCAAGTACGCGGCGCAGCGCTTCGTCGCCGAGGCCGCGTCCGGGTCCTCGCTGGACGCCTGCGCCGACTCGCTGCTGGCGCTGCCGCGGCTGCGCTCGGGCCAGCTGCCCGACGACGTGGCGGTGATCCTGATCGCCCTGGACTGATCCCTTTCTCGGGGCAGACGATGCGCGCGCGCTGAGGCAGCAGGGTCCTTCAGCGCACGCGGTTGCGGCCGGCTTCTTTCGCCTCGGCGAGCTGATCGCTGGCCCGCGCCAGCGCCACCAGCGCGTCCTCGCCCGGCTGCACCTCGGCGATGCCGCACGAGACGGTCACGCCGTGCCCCCGCGCCGGCTCCAGCGCTTCGACCCGCGCCCGCACGCGCTCGCCGAACGACCGCGCGCCGTCGATGCCGGTCGAGGGCAGGATGGCCAGCAGCTCATCGCCGCCCCAGCGCACCGCGATGTCCGCGCCGCGCACCGCGCCGGCGATCACCTGCGCCACCGCGCGCAGCGCTTCGTCTCCCGCGAGGTGACCGTGCTTCTCGCTGACCTGCCCGAAGAGGTCCAGGTTGAACAGCGCCAGCGACACGCGCGACCCGAAGCGCTGCCCGCGCGACGACTCGCGCTCCAGCACCTCCTCGCCGGTGCGCCGGTTGCCCAGGCCGGTGACGGGATCGGTGCGCGACAGCTCGCCGCGCTCGCGCTCCAGGTCGCGCTCGGCGGTGATGTCGGTGACCACGGTGAGGTGCCCGACCCCCTCGCCGAGCTGGACGGGCTTGGTCACCCAGCGCAGCACGCGGCGCGAGGGCCGCTCCATCTGGAACTCGCCCCGCAGCGCGAACGGTCCCTCGGGCGCCGTGCGCAGCCGCGAGAGGAAGTCGTCGGGATTGGCGAACTGCGCCGAGTACTCGCGCAGCAGGTCGTCGCGGTGCCGGCCGACGATGGCCTCGATGGTGCTGCCGAAGAGGCCGGCGAGCGCGCGGTTGGCCAGCACGGACCTCCGGTTCCTGTCCAGCAGGAGGACGCCGCTGTCGATGTTGTCCATCACCGCGGCCAGATAGGAGAGCGAGTTGAAGTCGGGAACGGCTGCCGCGCGATCGCCGGCCAGGAGGGTCTGGGTCCTCGCCAGCTGCTTCGCCGAGGTGCGCAGCGACAGCTCGCCCGCCACCAGCCGCGCCAGCAGCACCAGCTGATCGATGTCCTCGGCCGAGATGGCCAGGGGCTTCGAATCGAGGATGCACAGCGAGCCGATGACGTGGCCCTCGGGAGTCTGCAGCGGCGCGCCCGCATAGCCGCGGACGGCGCCCTCCTGCACCAGCCGGTTGCGCGAGAAGTACGGGTGCACGGCGGCGTCGGGGACCACCAGCGGAGCGTGGCCCTGCACGACGTGCCGGCAGAACGACGAGTCGAGCTCGAGGTCGCGGTTCGAGTCGCTGCCGATCCCGACGTGCGCCTTGAACCAGTGCTTCTTCTCGAGGATGAGCGAGATGGCTGCCATCGGGACGGAGAACTTCTTCGCCGTCTCCTCGACGATCTGCCGCAGCGCCTCCTCCTGCGGAGCCTCCTCGACGATCTCCATCTCGTCGATGGCCTGCAGGCGCCGCTCCTCGGCGCGCTCCTCGGCTTCGGGCGTGGGCTCCGGCCGCTCGAACCCCGTAGGCGCGCGATAGGCCCGGGCCGGACCGTGCGGCGCGGGCGAGCCCGCGAGCGCCTTCTTCACCGCGCGCCGCACCGACTCGACCGGCGAGGTCCGGGCCAGCATGGCGGAGATGCCGAGCGCGTCCTTCTGCTTCATCGCCTCGTCGCGCAGCTCGCGGAAGGCCGAGACCACCACGGCCGGAGAGCTCTCGGCCGAGGCGAGCTTGCGCAGCTCGCCCAGCAGCGCGAAGCCGTCGCGCCGCGGCAGCGACAGCTCGGTGATCAGCAGCGCGGGCGCGCCCTGCGTGCGCAGCAGATCCAGCGCGGCGTCGCCGTCGCGGACCACCTGCACCTCGAACCCTTCGGCGAGCGCGATGTTGCGGTAGACCTCGGCCTGCGACTGGTCGGGATCGGCGATGAGAGCGTAGGCGGGCAAGTTCAGGGATCCTCGACCAGGCGGCGGTGGACCTCGACCAGCGCGCGCGAGGCGGCGGTGAAGATGCGGTCGCCGGCGGTGCTGCTCGAGAGGGAGGGGTCGCTGCCGATGCTGCCGTCGGCGTACCGGGCGCGGAAGTCGCGCGGGCCCCAGAGGATGGGCTGCGGCACCGGCTGGAAGCGCTGCATGGGCGGCAGGTCCAGCACCGAGCGCGGGTAGAACTTGCGCACGATCGACAGCTCGCCCGGCGTCGCGTGGTGGCCTTCGCGCGCGCCGAACATCTCCATCAGCACCGAGCGGACCTCGGGCAGCTCCCACCACTGCACCGAGAGGCAGCGCGCGTCGGGGACGCCCTCGTGCGCCTGCGCGCAGGCCGCCTGCAGCGTGGCCTTCGAGCCCGGGTGCGCGTTGATCAGCAGGAAGCGCCGGAAGCCCTGCTGCGCGAGCCCGGCGATGACGTCGCGGACCACCGAGAGCAGCGTGGCCGGCTGCACCGCGATGGTGCCGGGGAAGGCGCCGTGCACGCCCGAGACGCCGAAGGGGATGATGGGCGCGACGAAGGTGCGCCGCTCCTCGCCCAGCTCGTTGGCCAGCTCCTCGGCGGCGATGAGATCGGTGCCGAGCGGACCCGAGGGCCCGTGCTGCTCGGTGCTGCCGACGGGGATGACGACGTCGTTGCGCTTCTCCAGGTACTCCTGGACGTCCTGCCAGATGGCGAGCTTGAGCAGCACAAAGCCACTCTAGCGTGCTTCCGCCATCTCCTTCAAAGCCGTCTCGACGAGCGTGAACCAATCCTTGATGGCGGGAGTGGCGCCGACGTCGGTGGGCAGCACCAGCAGCTTCGCGCCCGCCTTGTCAGCCACCAGGCTCGCCGTGGTCTTGTTGTAGAAGTCCTCCATCAAGAGCATCGACGCCTTCTCGTTGCGCATGACCTTGATCAGCTGCACCAGGTGCGCGGGGTCGGGCGGGATGCCGGGCTTGATCTCGACGTAGCCGACCTCCTCCATGCCCAGCCAGGCGGAGATGTAGCTCCAGGACTTGTGGTAGGTCGCGACCTTCGCCCCCTTGAGCTTCGCCATCAGCGGCGCCCAGTCCTTCAGCTTCGCGTCCACCTTGCCGTTGAAGGCGGCGAGGTTCTTCGCGTAGGCGGCGGCGCCCTCGGGGTCCAGCTCGGCGAGGCGGGCGGCGATCTCCTTGGCGATGATCTTCGCGTTCGCCGGCGGGAACCAGTAGTGCGGATTTCCCTGCGGGTGGATGTCGCCCATCGAGCGATCGATCTTCGTCGTCGGGATGTCGAGCAGCGGGATGCTGCGCGAGCAGTCCAGGCTGCCCTTCTCGCCGGTCTGGATGTTGGGGTTGCGCGAGCCGAGCACCAGCGGCGGCAGCCAGCCGATCTCGAGCTCGAGGCCGACGTAGAGCAGCAGGTCGGCGCGGTTCAGCGTCAACATCAGATTCGGCTTGGCCTCGACGAAGTGCGGGTCCTGGTAGCCCTTGCCGAGCGACTGGACCTCGACGCGATCGCCGCCGACTTCTTTGGCCAGCGAGCCCAGCGTGGGAATGGTCGAGACGACGTGGAGGACGGCGAGGAGAGCGATCATGTTGGTCCTCCTAGAATGGATGCGCGCCGTGGGCGCCGATGGAGATCTCGAGTTGCAGGAAGGCGGCCACCGCG
>FSWK01000745.1_pt1 | contig 20978 bp, 18 predicted proteins | sample 1637951 | NCBI WGS metagenome assembly FSWK01 (sample SAMEA3914789, study PRJEB12502) | metagenome | biome: forest; material: soil | place: Canada | collected 2011-07-03 | depth 0.3 m | reverse complement strand
CGTAGCGGGCGTGGCGCGGCGGGCGGAAGTACGTCTCCGACGCTTCGTCGGCGGCGCGCTCGAACGCCTCGAGCTTCTGCGCCTTGTCCAGGTAGAGCTGGCTCTGGGCGACCTCGTCGGCGCGCGCGGCGAAGCTGCGCAGCGGCTCGTCCTCCGGAATCCAGGGCATGAAGAGCGGATCCTGGAAGAGCGCCGCGCCCGCCAGCGCGTGCGGCAGCTCGCCATCCGGGCCGAAGTCGATGGCGTCGGCCGGGTGCGGCGGGGCCGCGGCGGGCGCGGGGCCCAGCAGCCGCAGCGCGCCGCCGTACGACTCGGGCGGCGAGAAGCCGTTGCGCGTGCCCTCGTGCTCGGCCTGCGCGATCAGCCAGCGCGCGTGGTCCCGCGGAAGCTCGGCGGTGGTGACCACGCCCTGCCGCGGGAGCCGCTTGACGAACTCGCGGAAGGACCGCCGCGAGAGCGCCAGCGCGTCGATGGCGATGACGCCCTTGATGTCCGAGATGACCGCCTGGACGACCTCGACGCCGCCCTTGGCCGGCCGCGACCACCACACCGCGCGCTCGCCATAGGCGTCGATGGAGCTGGCGTAGCACGGCGGCGCTTCGGCTTCGGGCAGCGGCTTGAGCACCGCTTCGCCCTGCTGCTTCAGCTCGGGGATCTGCACGCCCTTCTGCTTGAGGCGCTGCAGCTCGCGCTTGGCCTCCTTGGCGATGGGCTTCGGCGCCGCGGTGGCCAGCGCCGAGAGCAGGTCCGAGCGGCCCGCCTGGCCCGCCGCGTGGGTCGCCGCGATAGCCAACACCTCGGGCAGCGCGCGGATCTCGTCCGACAGCCCGGCCACGGAGGTCTCGCCGGCCGACGCCGGAGAGAGGCCCGCCGCGCGCTCGGCCTCGACGTGGGCGATGCGCGCGAGCGCCTCGCGCGCGCGGCTCACCTGCGCGGCCGACGGCGGGGTGCAGCCTGCGCACTCCATCTCTTCGACGATGCTCTCGGGCTTCAGCGACGGATCGCGCAGCAGCGCCAGCAGCTCGTCGGCGCCCAGGTTGTGGGTCGTCATAGGCCGCGCACTCTAGGGAAGCGCGGCCGAAACGCAACGACAACGTGCGCGGGGAACGCAAGCCTTCCGGCAACCCGAAGGCGCGAAAGCGCGAAGGTCGGTTTTCGGGAACGGACCGGATTTGATGCGCTCGATTCGACCGTGGCTGCAGGCAAGGTCCGCGGATGCGGATCTTCTGCTAGGACACGCACGTGCGCGTGACCCTCCTTTACTTCGCCGCCGCCCGCGAGCAGGCCCGCCTCTCCAGCGAGGCCGTCGAGCTGCCCGACGGCGCCACCGCCGCGCAGGCGCTGGAGGCCGCGTGCGCGCTCCATCCGGGCCTGCGGGCGATCGCGGGACAGCTGCGCGTCGCGGTCGATCAGGAGTTCGCGCCGCTGGCCGCGCCGCTGCGCGACGGCGCCGAGGTCGCGCTCATCCCTCCGGTGGCCGGCGGCGCGCAGCGCCACTGCATCTCTTCGGCGCCGCTCGACCCGCAGGCGCCGCTGCGCGCCGTCGAGGGCAAGGACTGCGGCGCGGTGGTGAGCTTCGCCGGCGTGGTGCGGTCGAGCACCCGCGGCAAGGAGGTCACCGGCCTCGCGTACGAAGCTTACGAGGCCATGGCGCTGCGCGTGTTCGAGCAGATCGAGCAGGCGGCGCTCGAGCGCTTCGGGGCGCGCGTCTGCATCCACCACCGCATCGGCGCGCTGCTGCCCGGAGATCTCTCCGTCGTGATCGCGGCCGCCTCGCCGCACCGCGCGAGCGCGTTCGAGGCCTGCCGCTACGCCATCGAGCGGCTCAAGTCCGACGCACCGATCTGGAAGCGCGAGAGCTATCCCGACGGCTCCAGCTGGGTGGGCCTGGGCAGCTAGCGCGACTACTTCACCGCGTACAGCGAGCCGTCGTCGCTCATGACGTAGATGGTGCCGTCGGCGCCGATGGCCGGCGACGAGTTGAGCTGGCCGCCCGTGTTGACGCGCCACTTCTCCTTGCCGTCCGGCGCGATGGCGCGCAGGGCGCCGTCGGCCGAGCCGACATAGACGGTCCCGTCGGCGCCCACCGAGGGCGAGCTCACCACCGCGGCCATGCCCACGCCCCACTTGACCTTGCCGGTCTGCGGGTTGAGGGCGAAGAGGCCGTCGGCGTGGCCGACATAGATGGTGCCGTCCGGGCCAATGGCCGGCGAGGTGATGCCGCTGCGGTAGTGCATGGAGTCGGCGTCGTCGGGCTTGAGGTTGGGACCCGGCGGCAGGCCCGCCTGCGGCTTGGTGGGCCCGAGCGTGGCGGCCCAGAGCAGCTTCTTCGCGCGGCCCGCCGCGAACGCGGTGATGCGCGTGGACTGCTCGACCACGCCCTTGACGGTGGTCTCGAAGACGAAGGTGAAGATCACCTTGCCGTCGCCGGTCACCGAGGGCGCGCTCTTGATGTTGTGGAAGCCATAGGCTTGGCTGGCGGCCTTGGGATCGGTGTAGCTCCAGAGCTGCTTCGAGGTGGTCAGCGCGAAGAGGTTCCCGTTGGCCGACCAGTAGCCGATGTTGTCCGGCGCCAGCGCGCCCGACTGGGTCTCGATGTCGGTGGGCGGGTCGATGGCCACGCGCGAGAGCTCCACGCCGCGCTGGTCGTGCGCCACGATCGACGGGCTGTCGTCGTCGGCGAGATAGAGCGTGCCGTCATCGCCCAGCGCGGGCGACGAGTCGAAGCCGTCGCCGCTGCCGTCGGGCGTGTTCTGCCAGAGGATCGTTCCCGACTTGCTGATCTTGAAGAACTGGGAGGTGCTCTTGCTCTCGCCCGCGGTCATCAGGAAGATCGACCCGTCCTTGGTGACGGTGGGCGTGCCCTCGTTGGCCGCGATCCACGGGACGCCGGTCTTGACCTTCCACAGCTGCTTGCCGCTGGCGCGGTCGAGCGCGAAGAAGTACCCGTCGCCGCCCAGCTCATAGATGGTCCCGTCCTCGGCCAGCACCGGCGAGTTCACGTAGGTGCCGCAGCGCGTGTTGTGGTCGGTGCGCGGGTCGTTGATGCAGGGCCGCGGCGCCGAGATGAAGTGCTTCCACAGCAGCGTGCCGGTGTTGGCCGACGTGTCGATGTGCGAGAGGCCGGTGGCGGTGTTGTCGTGGTGGAACTTGGGCCAGGCGGAGCCGCCGTACTGCGGCGGGGGCGGCGGCGGCGGCGGCGCATCGAACTCGATGGTGATCAGCACCGTCTTGCTGCCCGCGGCGCCGGCGTCGATGACCAGCGATGCGGTGCGCGTGCCTGCAAAGGCGCCCGCGGCCACCGAGACGGTGACCAGCGAGCCGGCGCCCGGCGCGAGCGAGCCCGAGGTGGCCTTGAAGCTCACGGCGGCGTCGTCCACCGAGCCGGTCCAGCTGAGCGGCTGGCCGCCCACGTTGCTGACGGTGATGGTCTGCGGGGCCGGCGCCTTGGGCAGCACGGCGACGAACTTGAGCGCCAGCGGCTGGACGTCCAGCGAAGCCGGAGGCGGCGGAGGCGGCGGCGCGGCGGTGAAGACGATCGAGACCGGCACCACCGCCCTGCCGGCGGCCCCTGCGTCGATGACGATGGACTGCGACCGCGTGCCGGCCGCGCTCTGTGCGGCGACCGAGACGTCGATGGTCGCGTCGGCGCCCGGCGCAAGCTTGCCGGACTGGACCGAGAGGGTCATCCGCGGGTCATCGGACCGGGCAGTCCAGCTGAAGTCGGACCCGCCGTCGTTGTGGAGCGACAGCGTCTGCGAGGGCGGCGCGTTCGGCACCTGCGCCTCGAACGAGAGCGCGTGCGGCGCCCAGACCAGCACGCCCGGCTCGGGCGGCGGCGGCGGGGGCGGGGGCGGATTGAGCGACCCGCTGAGCGGCACCGCCAGGATCTGCTGCGACTGGTCGTTCGAGATGAAGACCAGCGAGCCCGAGACCTCGAGCGGCGTGTTGGCCTGGGGCGCGTAGATCACCGTCACGCTGGTGCTCTGCGAAGGCTGCAGCGTGGTGGCGGCGAGCGGCCCGGCCGAGAACGACGGGTCGGTGCCCGGCGCCAGGTACGGCGTCTGCACGAAGCAGGCGGAGTTGCCGACCGAGCTGAGGGTCACCACCTGGCGCACGCTCGCGCCCGGCGCCACCGCCGGGAAGTCCACGCGGTCCGGCTTCGCCTGCAGCGTGCAGGTCTCGACCGGCGGCGGGCCCGCGTCGACGTCCGGACTGCCGGCGTCATTGTCCGGCGGCGTGCCCGCGTCCGCGTCTCCTGCGTCGAGGCCGGGAGACCCCGCGTCGACGTCGCCGGCGTCGGGCGTGCCCGCGTCGACCGGCGGCGGCGGAGGAGGCGGCGGCGGGGGCGCGATGCCGATGCCGTTGCCTGTGACCTGCACCTGCCGCGTGACGCACACCGCGCAGCTGAGCAGCACCGAGCTGTTGCGCTGCCCGGGCGCGATGGGCGCGAACGCGACGCTGACCGTGGCCTGCCCGCCCGGCGCGAGCTTCCCCAGCGAGCCCTGCGGCGCGACGATGTACGGGGAGGCCCCGCCCTCGAGCGGCTGGACGGTGGGGTTGAGATCGACCGGCGCGCGGTTGGTGACGGTGAAGGTCAGGACCTTCTGCTCGCCGATGTTGACGTCGCCGAAGTCGAGCCGGTTCGGGTCGGTTTCCAGCTGGGGCGTATAGGCGATGCCGTGCAGCCGCACGGTCACCACCGGCAGCTCGATCGACGAGGTGGAGAGGGTCAGCGTGCCGTTCATCTCGCCCGGCGCCACCGGCTGGAACTTGACCAGCACGTCGCCGCTCTGGCCAGCCGGGACCGGGTTGGGGCTGTCCTCGACGTTGAACGGCTGATCGACCTGCGTGTCGGCGACCTGCAGCCCGATCTGCCCGGTGTTGTTGATGGTGAGCGGGATGACCTTCTCGTCATTCACCGCGAGGACGCCGAAGTCGATGGTGGGCGGCACCTGGGGCGTGGCGTCGAGACCGCGCACGCTGTCGCGGCGGCAGGCCGTGAGAGACGTCAGAGCGATGAGGGCAGCGGCGAGTCTGGTCACGTGGGGGGCTCCGGGCCAGGCGATCGGTCGTCAGCACCCTACCCCGCACTCGCCGCCTGCCGTCACCGGACGATGATCGGATGCCGGGATCGGGACGATGATCGGGGGCCGGGATGGTGTTAGGTTGCGTTTCCATGGCCGTCCAGCTGCTGCTCGCGGGGGATGCCGCGTTCCGCGAGGGCCTCGCCGGAGCGCTCGGGCCGGGGTACGTCCTGCTCGAGGCGTCGGGAGTGGTCGAGGCCGCGGACCTGCTGCTCGCCACCCGTCCGGACATCGTCTTCGTCGATCTCCGCGGCGGCTCGCCCACCGGCATGGCCATCGTCGGGCGCATCAAGGGCGCCGCCTCGATGAAGCTGCTGCCGGTGGTCGCCTGCGCCGATCCGGGTCCGGCCGCGACCGTGACCGCGCTGGACGCGGGCGCCGAGCATGTCATCGGCTTCCCCCCGCCCGCCGGCGAGCTGCGCGCGCGCATCCGCTCGCTCCTGCGCACGCGCGCCGCCACCGACCGGCTGGAGGACGCGACGCAGGTGATCTTCGCGCTCGCCAACGCGGTCGAAGCGAAGGACGCCTATACCGAAGGCCACACCGAGCGCGTCGGCGCGCTGGCGGTCGAGGCGGCGCGGCTGGCCGGCCTCGACGACGAGACGCAGGAGGCGCTGCGGCAGGGCGGCGTCCTCCACGACATCGGCAAGATCGGCATCCCCAACGAGATCATCAACAAGGCCGGCCGGCTCTCCGACAAGGAGCGCATCGTGATGAACAAGCACCCGCTCATCGGGGAGCGCATCTGCGAGCCGCTCAAGTCGCTGCGGCACCTGTTGCCCATCATCCGCTGGCACCACGAGCGGCTGGACGGCACCGGCTATCCCGACGGGCTCAAGGGCTCGCAGTTCCCGGTGCCCGCGCAGATCCTGCAGCTGTCAGACATCTACGACGCCATCACCACCGACCGGCCGTACCACCGCGCGCGGACGCGCTCGAGCGCCATCGGATTCCTCCACGGCGAGGCCGACAAGGGCTGGCGCGACCACGAGCTGATCAAGCTGGTCGGGATCGCCGCGGAGAACCTGAACCTCGGGCGCTTGCGCGACGAGGACATCCCGCCGCCGCCCGCGCCCATCGGGCAGTGGCGCACCGAGTGATCAATCCTCGTCCGGCGGCTCGAAGCTGAACCCGGCCGGCGCCGCGCGCGGAGGCGGCGCGCCGCAGTGATACATGTCGAGGAACAGCGTCGTCTCGCGGGCGCCGCACGCGAGCTTGAAGGCGTCGACGATGTGCAGGTCTCGCTCGCCGCGCTGGAGGGGCCGGCCCGGATCCATCTGCAGCAGCGCGCGCTCGGCGTCGTCGGGGCCCACCTCGGTGCGCGGGCCGATGCTGCCCAGCCGCTCGGCGCGCGGCGCTCCGCCGCCGGGGCAACGCAGCCCCTTGAGGAAGGCGGTCTGTCCCGGCGGCAGGCACACCTCGACGGCGGCGGCGCGGGTCAGGCCGTAATCGGCCGACGGGCGCGGTGCCTCGTTGTGCGCGCAGCCGAGGGCCAGCGCCGCGGCGGACAGGAGACAGCGCTGGCCGGGCGACAAGGGCACCGCATTTGATATACCCGCCGCCATGCTCGGAATCGATCTCAAAGGGAAGCGCGCGCTGGTGGCGGGAGTGGCGGACGACGCGGGCTTCGGCTTCGCCATCGCCAAGGCGCTGGCCGAGGCGGGCGCCTCCATCTGCGTCGGCACCTGGCCGCCCGCGCTGGGCATCTTCGAGACGCTGATGAGGCGCGGCAAGATCGACGAGTCGCGCAAGCTCAGCTCCGGCGGGATGCTCGAGTTCGAGAAGATCTATCCGCTCGACGCCGCCTACGACACGCTGGAGCAGGCGCCGGAGGAGATCCGCGGCAACAAGCGCTACACCGAGCGCGGCGACTTCTCCATCGCGGGGCTGATGGCGAAGCTGACCGCGGACTTCGGCGAGAAGCCGCTCGACATCATCGTCCACTCGCTCGCCAATGGCCCCGAGGTGAAGAAGCCGCTGCTCGAGACCAGCCGCGCCGGCTACCTGGCTGCGGTGAGCGTGAGCGCGTACTCGCTGGTGGCGCTGGTCCAGCGGCTGGGACCGCTGCTGCGGCCGGGCGGATCCGTCGTCTCGCTGACGTACCTCGCGGGCGAGCGCACCGTGCCCGGCTACGGCGGCGGCATGTCCTCGGCCAAGGCGGCGCTCGAGAGCGACACCCGCACGCTCGCGTACGAGGCGGGCCACAAGTGGGGCGCGCGGGTGAATACGATCAGCGCGGGGCCGCTCGCGTCGCGCGCGGCGAAGTCGATCGGGCTGATCGAGGAGATGGTGAACCATTACCGTGAGGTCGCGCCGCTGCCGGAGGAGCTGACGGCCATGGAGGTCGGCCACGCCGCCGCGTTCCTCTGCAGCCCGCTCGGCTCGGGCATCACCGGCGCGACGATTCATGTGGACAAGGGCTACCACTCGCTGGGCCGCACCCTGCCGAAGCCGGCCTAGCAGTCAGTTCTGCGCCAGCGCGGTGTCGATGGCGCGCCGCAGGTCGGTCTCGTACGAGCTGGTCAGCGCGCCGACGTGCGTCCAGACGATCCGGCCGCCCTTGTCGAGCAGGAACATGGTCGGCAGGCTGTCGACGGCGAAGGCCGCCGAGCCGGTCTTGGCCTCGTCGTCGACCACCACCGGGAAGGTGAGCCCGCGCTGGAGCAGGAACTCGCGGACCTGCGGCTCGCGGTCGGGGCCTGGCTCGTCGGTGTCCACCGAATAGAGGTCGACGCCGCGGGGCTTGTACTCGGTGTAGAGCTGCTGGACCCGCGGCATCGAGACCTTGCAGGGGCCGCACCAGGTGGCCCAGAAGTCGACCACGGTCACCTTGCCCGGCTGCGGGGACGCGCTGCCCTTGCCGTCGAGCAGCGGCAGGCTCACGCGCGGCGCGCTGGCAGAGGCCCCGGCGGCGTTCTTTGGGACGCCGTCGCCGTGGTCGCCCTTGAGCACGGCGAGCCCCACGACCAGCGCGGTCGCGCCCAGCACCACCAGCCACATCCACCGATCGCTGCTGCCGGCCTGGGGCAAAGAACCTCCTGAAGGGACGCGTACCATGCGGGCGGGTCCCGCTTGCGTCAAGGATGGATGGAAAGTGGCCGGTCGCGGCGGCGCGTGGCAGCGTCCCGCGCATGAAGGCCCTGATCGCGATGGCTCTGCTCTGCGCGCTGGTCGCGGGCGCGCTCTTCTGGCCCGTGGGCGGCCGCAGCTTCTGGCAGCGCGCCGGCGAGCGCGGGCTGCCGCAAGCCACCGCGCGGCTTGCGGCGCGCGGGCTGCGCTCGGCCTGGGACCTGGTCTTCCGCCGTCACGGTGGATCGGCAACGCCCGAGGCCCCCGCGCATTCCCCGGCCCCGCCCCGCCGCGCTTCGCGCAAGGCCGAGCCGGCGCGCGTCGCAGCCGCGACCGGCCGCGAGTCCGCGCACGCAACCCAGCCGACGACCTCCAGCATCCCGGTGCACGCCGCCGGACTGGTTGGCCCCGACCGCATCGTGGCGCAGCCGGCAAAAGAGTCGCTCCAGCCGGACGATCGCCAGGGCCTGGAGAAGCTCCTCCGCGCCCACTGAACCGCGCCGGCCCGTGCTAGGAAGGCGCCGCATGGCGGACTTCCTCGGCATCCCCCGGCAGCGCATCCCCATCGCCATCGCGATGGTGCTGCTGCTCGCGCTCACGCTCAGCTGGCTGCAGGGGCGCTTCGACTCGACCGACGTGAAGAAGGGCATCGCGCTGGCGCTGGAGCACAAGCCCGCGCCCGGCGGGAGTTCCGTCTTCGACGCGCTGGCGGCGCGCAGCGAAGGCGATCCGCGCTGCGACGGCAAGGTGGTCAGCACGCTGCTCGGCGACGTCGACGTCCGCTGCGCCACACCCGGCAGGCCCGCGGTCGAGTACGAGTTCCGCGTGCTGCTCGACGGCCGCAAGCCGCCCCGCGCCGCCAACCCTGCGGCCGAGGAGCTGGTCGCGGCGATGGTCCGGAAGTAGACGCCCGCGCCGGTTGCGGTTGGGAACGCGCGTACCCACTTTGCGCTGAACCCGAGCGGGCAAGCGCCTGCTCCCGGCCCGACAGGTGCGCATGCTGGTCCTCCTCGCTCTCCTCGCCGCCGCGCCCCAGAAGCTCTGGACCGACGCGCCCGCCACCAACCCGCGGCCCACCGCGCCGCCGTTGTCCATTTCACAGCTGGTGAAGTCCTCGATGCCCGCGGTGGTCGGCATCGTCGCCACCACCGCGCGCGGCAGCGACCTGAACGACCCGTTCCGCGACTTCCTCGAGAAGATGTACGGCTCGGGAGATGGCCCGCGCGAGGCGCCGGTGCGCGGCATCGGCACCGGCTTCTTCATCCGCGCCGACGGGCTCATCGCCACCAACGGCCACGTCGTCGAGGGCGCGACCGACATCACCGTGCAGGTCGGCGAGGAGGAGCGGACCTATCGCGGCGTCGTCGTCGGCAAGGACGACGCCACCGATCTGGCGCTGCTGAAGATCGAGGGCGCGCAGCCGTTCCCGGTGCTGCCGCTCGGCGACAGCGACCACCTGGAGGTCGGCGAGTGGGTGATCGCCATCGGCAACCCGTTCGGCCTCTCGCGCTCGGTCAGCGCCGGCATCGTCTCGTACAAGGGCCGCCGCGACGTGAACCCCTCTGGCCGCCCCGGCTTCTACGACTTCATCCAGACCGACGCGGCGATCAACCCCGGCAACTCGGGCGGCCCGCTGCTGGACGCGCGCGGCGCGGTGATCGGCATCAACGCCGCGGTCAACCCCGCGGGCCAGGGCATCGGCTTCGCCATCCCGATCATCCAGCTCAAGGAAGTCAGTCCGCAGCTGGCGGGCCGCGGTCACGTGGTGCGCGGCTGGATGGGCGCGTCGATCCAGGAGTCGATCTCGCCGGAGCTCGCCGAATCGTTCGCGGTGCCCGGCGGCAAGGGAGTGGTGCTCACCGAGATCCTCGAGGGCGGCCCAGCGGCGCTGGCGGGCCTGCGCGCGGGCGACGTGATCACGAGCTACGACGGCGAGCCGCTCGCCGAGGCTTACCGGCTGCGCTGGCTGGCGGCCGCGACGCCGCCCGGCAGGAGCGTGCGGCTCGGTGTCTGGCGCCTGGGCAGCCTGTCGCAGAAGACGCTCATCCTCGGCTCGAACCCGCGCGCGCCCGTCTGGCAGCCCGAGCCTCCGCCGCCCGCGCTGCGCAAGGAGCAGGAGCCGTTCGGCTTCGCGGTGGACGAGACCAACAAGGACTCGCTGGAGCCGGGCGTCGGCGTGCGCATCTCCTCCATCGACCTGCGCGGGCCCGCCTACCGCGCCGGCCTGCGCGAAGGCGACCTGATCACCGAGCTCGAAGGCCGTCCGGTGCCCGACCGCGCCGCCTGGAAGAAGGCGCTCGCTTCCGTCGGGCAGAGCGTCGCGCGCGTCTTCGTGCGCCGCGGCGGCCGCGCGGTCTTCTTCGGCCTGCGCCGCGACAGCCTGACCCAGCCCGTGCGCGCCGACGCTGCTCAGTGACCAACGCTTCGCGGCTCTTCCCGAAAACTTCATCGCCAGCGGAGCAGCCCGTCAGTTAGTGGTATCGTCATTCACAGTTCCCGTCTCCGGCCTGGAGCGGGAGCAGCCCGTCGCAAGAACGAAGTCGAGCGGTTTGAGCGATTTCGACGAGCGCCCGGCGGCGTCGCGGGGCAGAATGAGCCCCACGGAGGTCGACAAGATGTCGTCGAGCAGGTTGCCAGGCTTCTACACCATGAAGATGCCCGAGCGGCTGCGTCGCGTGGCCGAGATGCTGGAAGTCCACTCCGACGAGCTGACCGGCCTCGGTCTGTCGGCCTCGCTGCCGCTCGCCAACGCCGACGCCATGATCGAGAACGCCATCGGCGTGCTCGGCCTGCCGGTCGGCGTGGGCCTCAACTTCAGCGTCAACGGCGAAGACGTGCTGGTGCCGATGGCGGTCGAGGAGCCGTCGGTCATCGCCGCCGTCTCGCTCGCCGCCAAGATCGCGCGGCAGGGTGGCGGCTTCACCGCTGACGCCGACGAGCCCATCATGATCGGCCAGGTCCAGATCACCGACCTGCCGGATCCGGCCAAGGCGCGCGAGGCGATCCTCCGCGAGAAGGAGGCCATCCTCGCCACCGCCAACGCGCTCCACCCCGCGATGAAAGCGCGCGGGGGCGGCGCGCAGGACGTCGAGGTTCGGACCATCGAGCTGCGCGACGCGCGCGGCGGCGGCACCGAGACGCAGGTCATCGTCCACCTGCTCGTCAACACGCAGGAAGCCATGGGCGCGAACCTGATCAACACCATGTGCGAGGGCGTCGCGCCGCTGCTCGAGCGCCTCAGCGGCGGCCGGGTGCGGCTGCGCATCCTCTCCAACCTGGCCGACCACCGGCTGGCGCGCGCCTCGTGCCGCATCCCTTTCGAGGCGCTGGGCGACTTCGGCTTCTCGGGCGCCGAGGTGGCGCACGGCATCGCCGAGGCCAGCCGCTTCGCCGACGCCGATCCGTACCGCGCCTGCACGCACAACAAGGGCGTGATGAACGGCGTCGACGCGGTCGCGCTCGCCACCGGCAACGACTGGCGCGCCATCGAAGCGGGCGCGCACGCCTACTGCGCACGCAACGGCCGCTACGAGCCGCTGACGCGCTGGTGGGTGGAGAACGGCGCGCTGCACGGGCGCTGCGAGCTGCCGCTGCAAGTCGGCACGGTGGGCGGCGCGGTGAAGGCCAACCCGCTGATTCCGGTCCTGCTGCGGATGATGGGCAACCCCAACGCGCGCAAGCTCGCCGGCATCATGGCCGCGGTGGGCCTGGCGCAGAACATGGCCGCCCTGCGCGCGCTCGGCACCGTCGGCATCCAGAAGGGCCACATGGCGCTGCACGCGCGCAACCTCGCGGTCAGCGCGGGCGCCAAGGGCACGGCGGTCGAAGAAGTGGCGAGGGCGCTCATCGCCGCGGGCGAGATCAAGCTGCACCGCGCGCAGGAGATCCTCGCCAAGCTCGTGGCGCGCCCCGAAGTGACGTGAGCGCTCCAGCTTTCCTGGCGGAGTACGCCCGCATCGCCGAGCCGCGGCTGCGCTCGTTCCTCGAGGGCAAGCGGCGCGCCTTCGAGGCCTCGCCGGTCGATCTGCGCGACGCGCACGCCCTGCTCTCTGACTACGTCCTGCGCGGCGGCAAGCGGCTGCGGGGGGCGCTGGTGCTGGTCGGGCACCGCGCCGCGAACGGCGCCCCCGGATCGGAAGCGGCGCTGGAGGCCTCGATCGGCGTCGAGCTCTTGCACGCGTACCTGCTCATCCACGACGACTTCATGGACCGCGACGAGCTGCGCCGCGGCGGCCCCACCCTGCACCGCTCGCTGGGCGGCGACCACCTGGGCGGCAGCCTCGCGGTGCTGCTGGGCAGCCTCTGCCAGGCCTGGGCGTACGAGCTGGTGCTGCGCCACGGCGACGCGGGCGCGGCGGCGGCGATGACCCGCACGCTCGAGGAAGTGACGCTGGGGCAGATGGCGGACCTGCGCGCTCCCTCGGGCGCGCCGCTGGGCGAGCAGCAAGTCCTCGAGCTGGAGCGGCTCAAGACCGGCAGCTACACCTTCGACCTCCCGCTGCGCATCGGCGCGTCGCTCGCCCGCGCGCCCGCGCCCCTGCTGGACGCGCTCTCCGCGTACGCGCTGCCGCTCGGGCAGGCCTTCCAGATCGCCGACGACCTGCTCGGGACGTTCGGAGCGCCGGAGGTCACCGGCAAGCCCAGCGGGAGCGACCTGCGCGAGGGGAAGCGCACGCTGCTGGTGGCGCGAGCGCTGGAGCGCGCGTCGCCTGTGGACCAGACCGCGCTGCGCGCCGGGCTGGGCCGCGAAGGCGCGGACCTGGATGCATTGCGCGCAATCCTTCGCCGCAGCGGCGCCGAGCAGGAGTGCCGCGCCGACGCGCAGCGGCTCTGCGCGCAGGCGCTGGCGGCGCTGGAGAGCTTCAGCTTCCCGGCGGCGGTGCGCGCGGACCTCGCGCAGATCGCGGCCTACGCGGTCGGGCGCGCGCTGTAGCTCCGCGCGTTCAGGCGGCGCGCGGCGTGCGCGGACCCAGCGGCTGGCGACGGAAGGCGTCGAGCGAGTAGATGCGCGCACCTTGTCCGGCCACGAAGGCGGACGCGCCGGGTGCGGCGCCCGCGATCGGAATGTCGCGGGAGGCAGCGCCGCTCACCAGCCGCAGCCGCGGCGCGGGCAAGAGCGACGGCGCGCCCGGCGAAGGCGCGGTGTTCACGAGGCGACGAATCGAGCGCGACAGGAAAGTCAGCATTTGCTTCACCACGGGAGGAGTCGTGGGAAGGTTTTGCAAGAGCACGGCCACGCCGACGCGGCGACAGCCGCAAGCCCGGCGGCGAGCGCAGCGGCGGCGGCACGTGTCGAAGGGACCTCGAGGCCTGGGCCGCGCCCGGTCAGAGCTCCAGCGCCCCCGCCGCGCGCGGCTGGAATTTCTACTTCGGCGGCGGCGGCGCGGCGGCCGGGGCGTTGTGCGGCGCCGGAGCCGGGGCGCGCGGCGAGACCTCGCGCGGTGGCTGGTCTGCGGCGGTCGCGGGCGCCACCGGAGCGACGGGCGCAGGGGCGCCAGCCGCCGGCGCAACCGGCCCGGTCGCGGAACCACTCGCGGGCGCGGCACCAGTCGCCGGCGCGGAACCACTGGCGGGCGCGGCACCGTTCGCGGGCGCTCCCGGCGCGACGGTGCCCGCCGGCGCCGTTGCGTTGGCGGGCGCCGGGGCGGCAGCAGCGGCAGCCTCACCGCTCCTCCGCGGCGAGCGGGGCGCCGGCTTCAGCTCCACCGGGCCCAGGCCCAGCTTGCGAAGCGCGTCCTCGCTCTGCGCCACCGGTCCGACGATCACCACCGGCCACCGCTCGGGGTGCAGCCACTTCTTCACCACCCGCGCGATCTCGGGCTTGCCGATCCGCGCGACCCGCGCCGGCAGCGTCTTGTAGTAATCGAGCGGCAGCCCCAGCGCGTAGAGGCCCGCGAGCGCGCCCGCCACCGCGTTGTTCGTCTCCAGCGACGAGGGCAGCCCGCGCACGAACGCATCCTTCGCCTTGGCCAGCTCGTCGTCGCTGACCTGGCCGTCGGAGAACCTGCGCAGCTCGTTCTCGTATTCGCGCACCGCGTCCACGGTGTTCTTCGCGATCACCCCGCCCGCCGCACGGAAGGTCCCCAGGTTTCGCTGCAGCGAGAGCCCCGACCCGACCCCGTAGCTGTACGCGTTCTTCTCGCGCAGGTTCATGTTGAGCCGGCTGGTGAAGATGCCGCCCAGCACGGTGTTGGCGAGGCGCATCGCGAGCGCGTCGGGATGCTTCGCCGGGAACATCCGCCCCAGCACCCAGACCTGCGACTGCGTGGTGCCCTGCTTGTCCAGCGCCACGATGCCGGGCGCGAGCTCGGGCAAAGCCGGCAGCGCGACCTTCGGCAGCGCGCGCGGCTTCCACTGCGCGAAGCGCTCCTCGAGCAGCTTCTGCACCTGCGTGAACGTCACGTCGCCCGAGACCGAGATGACCGCGTTGTTGGGCACCCACCAGGCCTGGTGGAACTTGAGCAGGTCGGCGGGCGTGATGGCCCCGATGCTCTCGGGAGTGCCGCCCGCCGGCTGGCCCCACGGGTGCTTGGCGCCGAAGAGGATGCGCGCGGCCTGGTCCGCGGCGAGCGCGCCGGGGCTGGCGTACTTCTGCTGCAGCTGGGTGAGGCGCAGCGTCCGCACGCGCTCGACGTCGGGCGCGCGGAAGGCCGGATGCTGGACGATGTCGGCGAGCAGCTCCAGCGCCTGCGGCAGCGTCTCGGAGAGGCAGTCCAGGTGCACGCTGCTGGTCTCGCGGCCAGCGCCGGCGCCGATCAGCGCGGCCAGATCCTCGATCTGCTCGGCCAGCAGAGTGGCGCTGCGCGAAGTGGTGCCCTCGTCCACGGTGTCGGCGACGAACTCGGCGAGGCCGCTCTTGTCGAGCGGCTCCTTGTCGGTGCCGCTGAGGAAGACCACGTCCACCGCGACGAGCGGGAGCGCGTGGTTCTCGACCACCAGCAGGCGCGCGCCGTTGCGCAGCTTGCGCAGCACGGGCACCGGCGCGATGAAGCGCGGCTGGACCGCGAGCGGCGCGGGCCGCTGTTGCCGGTACGGCGCGTCCTGCATCGGCGGCGGCTCGGGAGGCGGCTTCGCGCTCGCGGGAGGGGCCGGCGGCGCGGACGCGGCGGCAGCGGGGGTCGAAGCAGAGGAGTCCGGCGCGGGCGTGGGCTTCGATGCGGTCTTCGAAGCCGACGCGCAGCCGGCGAGCAACAGCGCGAGGAGCAGGGTCTTCATCACTTGTCCCCTTGCGCGGTGCGCGCCAGCGGCTCGACGTCCAGCTCGATGCGCCGGTCGTCCGGCAGCCACTTGTTCGCGAACGCCTGCACGCTCTCGGGAGTCACCGCGCGATAGCGGGCGAGGTCGCGCGGCAAAAAGCCCGGGTCGCCGAGGAAGGTCTCGTAGGTGTTGAGCAGGTCGGCCTTGCCGCCGAACCCGCCGATGCGCTCCACCGTGCGCAGCGTGTTGGCGAGGATGTTCCGCCGCGCGCGCTCGACCTCCTGCGCGGTGACGCCGTTCTTCTTCACGTCGTCGAGGATGGCCTGGACGAGCGGCTGCAGCTCGGCCACCGTGCGGCCCTGGTTGGCCGTGGCCGCGATCTCGAACGAGCCGCCCAGCTCCAGCGTCGGGTTGTTCGCCGACACCCCGCTCGCCACCTGCTTGTCGAAGACCAGCGACTTGTAGAAGCGCGAGGTCCGGCCGCTGCCGAGGATCTCGGCGAGCACGTCGCCGGAGGCCTCGTCGTCGGCGAAGCGCTTGAGCCCGTTCCACACCAGCACCAGCCGCGGCAGCTCGGCCAGCTTGTCGTCGATGCGCTTCTGGATCACGCCCTTGAGCAGCGGCTGCGGCACGTCGGGACGGGCGACCTCGGGCCCGCGCGGGATGGGCCCGAAGAACTGCTCGATCTGCTGCCGCGCGATCTGCGGATCGAAGTCGCCGACGATGGCGAGCGAGGCGTTGTTGGGCCCGTAGTACTGGCGGAAGAAGGCGCGCACGTCGGCGGGAGACGCGCTCTGGATCTCGGCGATGTCGCCGATCACGCAGTCGAAGTACGGGTGCGGCTTGGGATAGAGCAGGTCGCAGATCTCGAGCTGCGTGGTCCCGTAGGGCCGGTTCTCGTACGACTGCCGGCGCTCGTTGGAGACGACGTCGCGCTGCACTTTCAATTTCTGGTCGTCGAGGGTGTCGAGCAGGAAGCCCATCCGGTCGGACTCGAGCCACAGCGCCGACGGCAGCTCGGACGACGGCACCACCTCGAAGTAGTTGGTGCGGTCGTTGTTGGTGGTGCCGTTGACCTGCGAGGCGCCCACGCTCTCCAGCACCTTGAAGGCGGTGGGCTGGATGTGCTTGCTGCCCGAGAACATCATGTGCTCGAAGAGGTGCGCGAAGCCGCTCTTGCCCGGCGTCTGGTTGGCGGCGCCGACGTGGTACCAGATGTCGACCGCCACCTGCGGCAGCCGGTGGTCCTCGCTGAGGATCACGGTCAGGCCGTTGGGCAATTGATACTTCTCGAACTTGATCTCGGGATCGGCGGCGGCGCGCGCAGCCAGCGAGACGGCGCAGGCGGCCAGCAGGGTTCGGAGGAGCATGCGCCCGTCTATCGTTTGAGTCTCTCTCTGGCAAGGCGCGAATTGGAGTAGGAGCCGTCGCTCGTCACCTCGTCCCCCAGCCAGTCGGGCCGCTCGAACGGCTCGTCTTCCCGGGAGAGCTCGATCTCCGCCAGCCACAGATCGCGATCGGCGAAGTAGTCCAGCTCCCAGCGGCCCAGCTCGCGGCGGGTCTTGCGCAGGCTGACGGCGCAGAGGTCCAGCAGCTCTTCCGCCTCGGCCGCGGGGATGTCGTAGTTCCACTCGGCGCGCGAGAGCTTGCCCTTGCCCTTGATGGTCAGCTCGCCCCTGCGCTCGCCGCCGGCGCTGCGCCGCGTCCGCACGCGCACCGTCGGGTTGGCGCTCAGATAGCCCTGCTCGATCTCGTCCGGGGCCGGCAGGTCTTTCGGGAGCAGCTCGCGCAGCACCAGGAACTTCCGCTCGATCTCGATCCCCATGCCCGCAAGCATAGACGCGTGCTAGACCACGCGCCCGGAGGTTTCAAACCATGGCGTCTTTGCAAGAGCTGCTCGGCCTGTCTTCCTCGCCCGTCGCCATCTCTTTCGTCGACGCGCCGCCGCCCGGGGTCCCGCAGGTCGCGGCGCGCGAGGCGGCCGGCTGCGGCTACTGGCGCCGCGCCGCCCAGGGCGAGACCTTCTTTACTGTCACGGATGACCACAAGGGCTGCCCCGTCGGCGCGCACACGCACAACGTGCCGCTCTCGGCGGGCGAGCAGCAGGAGCTGATGGGCCTCGTCCAGCTGATGGTCGGCATGAGCTATCTCAAGATGGAAGAGGTCCCGCAGATCCCCACGCGCAAGACGCCGCTGCAGGTCGCGGTGTATGCGCCGCTGTCGCCGGCTTCGAAGGCCGACGTGGTGCTGGTGCGCGGCACCGCGCGGCAGCTGATGCTGCTGACCGAGGCGGCGCAGGCCGCGGGAGTGGCCGGCCAGGGCCCCGCGCTGGGCCGCCCCACCTGCGCGGTGCTGCCGGAGGCGATCAACTCCGCGCGCACCTCGGCGAGCTTCGGCTGCGTCGGCAACCGCGTCTACACCGGCGCGCCGGACGACGAGGGCTACTTCGCCATCCCGGGCGCGGCGCTCGCCGCCGTCGAGGAGAAGCTCTCCATCGTCGCGCAGGCGAACGCGGCGCTGGAGCAGTTCCACCGCGCGCGCGCAGCGGCCGCGGCGCGCTAGCTCGCTGAGCCTCCCCTCCCCTGCGGCCACACTCCTGGCCGAGCCGCCTCTGTCGGCTTGAGCTGTATTCGCTTGCTCGCTTCGCCATCAGATTTGCTGATGGGTGCAGCGAGGCCTGGTGAAGTTTGCTGATGGGTACGCGGCTCAGAGGCGCGGCAGCAGCCAGCCGCGCGCGTCTTCCAGCTCCTCGGGCAGCACCATGTGGCCCATGGCGTACTCGCGCCAGAAGACCTCGCAGCCGAGCCGGCCCAGCTCGGCGCGGTTGGCGCGGCCCAGCTCGATGGGCAACACCGGATCGTGCGTGCCGTGCGCGGCGAAGACCGGGAAGCCGCGCAGCGCCGCGGGCGCGGCCAGCTCTTCCGGCTCGAGGCGCGGCGGCACGCCCGACAGCGAGAGCACGCCCGCGCAGAGCTGCGGCCGCGTCAGCGCGACCGCGAGCGCGATGGACGCGCCCTGGCTGAAGCCCAGCAGGAACGGCTTGGGCGACGTGCGCGCAAGCTCTTCGATGGCCTCGGCCGCGAGCAGCGCCGCGTCGCGCGCCTGCGCGGCATCGAACGAGATGCCGCGGCCCTCCTGCCGCAGGCTGTACCAGGAGCGCTGCGACCCTCCCATGGACAAAGGGGCCTGCAGGCTGACCACGCCCAGGCGCGGATCCAGCTCGTGGCCGAGGGGCAGCAGGTCGTGCTCGTCGGCGCCGTAGCCGTGCAGCAGCACCAGCGTGCGCGAGAGGCCCGGCTGCCGCGGAGCGAGCTCGATGGAGCGCAGCTTCATCCGGACTGTGTAAGCGAGACCGCGGGCGACGGCCAGCGGCTTCGCGCTTCAGACGACCGCGAGGCGCGGGTTGGCGCCGCTGACCGAGCGCAGCGACGGGAGCTGCTCCGGCGCGGAGCGGCCCGCCAGCGAGGCCACCAGCAGCGCCAGATCGGCCGGCTCGATGGGCTTGGTGACGTGCACCTGGAACCCCGCCGACAGCGCGCGCCGGTGATCCTCGGCGCTGGCGTACGCGGTCAGCGCCGCCGCCGGCACGTTGCCGCCCTCGTCCTCGGCCAGCGCGCGCACGCGGCGGATCAACGCGTACCCGTCCTCGTTGGGCAGCCCGATGTCGCTCACCAGCACGTCCGGGATCTGCTGGCGCAGGAGGCGCAAGCCGTCCTCGACCGAGGCCGCCGTCCGCACCGCCGCGCCGTAGCTCGTCAGCACCGCGGTCAACAGCTCGCGCGCGTCGGCCTCGTCGTCGACGACCAGGACGCCGAGGCCCGCCAGCAGCTGCGCGGGCGGGGCGCGATGCCCGGTCTGCTCGCTGCTGGCCGGCTCCGCATTGGAGGCCTCGGCGGGAGCCGCCGCGCGAATCGGCAGCCGCACGGTCATGCGCGCGCCGGCGCCGGCGCCGTCGCTGTGGGCGTGCACCGTGCCGCCGTGCGCGTCGACCAGGTGGCGCACGATGGCGAGCCCGAGGCCGAGGCCGCCCTGCGTCCGCGTGATCGAGCTGTCGGCCTGCCGGAAGCGGTCGAAGACGTGCGGGAGGAAGTCGCGGGAGATGCCCGAGCCGGTGTCGGTGACCATCAGCTGCAGCTCGGAGTTTTCGCGCGAGACGTCGACCTGGACGCGCCCGCCCTTGGGCGTGAACTTGATGCTGTTGGCGAGCAGGTTCCAGGTCACCTGCTGCAAGCGATCGGGGTCGCCGACGAACTCGGCCGAGTCGGGAGAGAGGTTCGCCACCAGCTCCACGCCCTTGGCGTCGGCGGCCGGCCGCACCGCGTCCATGGCGGCGCGCACGACGGTGTGCAGGTCGATGCGGCGGATGTCCACGCGCAGCTTGCCGGCGATGATGCGCGAGACGTCGAGGATGTCCTCGATGAGCTGGGTCTGCGCGCGGGCGTTGCGCTCGATGGTCTCGAGCGCGCGGCCCAGCGCCTTCTCCTCCACCGCGCCGGTGCGCAGCATGCGCGTCCAGCCGAGGATGGCGTTGAGCGGCGTGCGCAGCTCGTGCGAGACGGTGGCGAGGAACTCGTCCTTGGTGCGGTTCGCGATCTCGGCCGACTGCCGCGCCTCCTTCTCGCTCTGCAGCAGGTTCGCGTTGGCCTGCTCGATGCGCTTCTGCTGGTCGACGTCGGTGGCGGTCGCGATCCAGCCGACCACCGCGCCGTGCTCGTTGCGCTCGGGCACCACCCGGCACAGGTGCCAGCGGTACTGCCCGTCGTGGCGGCGCAGGCGCTGCTCGCGGTCCAGCGGCGGCCCGCCCCGGACGGCCTCGCGCCAGGCGTTGCGCACGTCCTCCAGCTCTTCGTCGGGGACCGCGTCGGTGAAGGACATGCCGGCGTCGGGGCCCGCGTACTCCTTCCAGACGCGGTTGCAGTAATAGACCTCGCCGTCCTTGCGCGCGGCCCAGACGCACTGGGGCATGGAGTCGGTCAGCGCGCGGAAGCGCGTCTCGCTCTTGCGCTCGAGGTCGATCAGCTCCTGCGCCCGCAGCAGCGCGGCCTGGCGCTTGATCTGCTCGCCCTTGCGCCACAGGTCGACGAAGACCGAGACCTTCGCCCGCAGGATCTCGGGATCGAACGGCTTGAGCAGGTAATCGACCGCGCCCTCCTGGTAGCCGCGGAAGATGTTGGCCGGGTCCTTCGAGATGGCCGTCAGGAAGATGATCGGGATGTGCCGGTTGCGCGGCCTGTCCTTGATCAGCTTGGCGGTCTGCATGCCGTCGATGCCCGGCATCTGCACGTCCATCAGGATGACCGCGAAGTCGCCGTCCAGCAGCCGGCGCAGGGCCTCCTGGCCGGAGTTGGCCTGGACGAGATCCTGCCCCAGCGGCGAGAGGATGGCCTCCAGCGCGATCAGGTTGGGCGGATGGTCGTCCACCATCAGGATCCGCGCGTGCAGCGTCGGATCCGGCGGGAACGACTTGTCCGCCGAGCCGTTCGTCACGCCTAGTTCCTCGCCCAGAGACGGATCAGCTCCAGCAGCTTGTCGCCGTCCACCGGCTTGGGGAGGTAGTCTGAGGCGCCCGCGACGATGCACTTCTCGCGGTCCTCCTTCAGCGCCTTGGCGGTGATGGCGATGATG
>FSWK01000389.1_pt1 | contig 21189 bp, 22 predicted proteins | sample 1637951 | NCBI WGS metagenome assembly FSWK01 (sample SAMEA3914789, study PRJEB12502) | metagenome | biome: forest; material: soil | place: Canada | collected 2011-07-03 | depth 0.3 m | reverse complement strand
GCTCGTGGCCGGCGCTCTTGAGCTTGTTGCAGGCGTCGGAAGTCCGACGGTCCTGCCAGACGATGGCGTTGTGGAGGGGCCGGCCGGTGCGGCGATCCCACAAGAGCGTGGTCTCGCGCTGGTTGGTGATGCCGATGGCCGACAGCTCGCTGCCCTTGATGGCGGCCTCGCGCAGCGCGGTGGCGATGGCCTTCTGCGTGGAGGTCCAGATGTCCTCGAGGTCGTGCTCCACCCAGCCCGGCTTGGGGAAGATCTGGCGGAACTCGACGTTGGCCTTCGCCTTCACCGAAAGGCGCTGGTCGAGGATGAGCGCCGTCGAGCCCGTCGTTCCCTGATCGATCGCGAGGACGTACTTCGATGCCATTTCAGCTCTCCTGCTCTTTGAAGAACGAGACCACCGCGCCGCACACCTCGCGCGACTCCACGTCGAGCGGCAGCAGGTGCCCCGTGCGCGGGAAGACTTTCAATTCCACGCGTTGGCTGGCGAGCGCGCGCGCGAGCCTGCGCGAGCCAGACACAGCGGTGGTCTCGTCGAGCGCGCCGTGCAGGATGAGCGTGGGCGCGCGCACGCGGCGGGCGACGTGCATTGCCTCGCGCTGCAGCAGCCGCAGCTCGCGGCCCCAGACCAGCGGCACCTGCGCATAGCCGTCGTCGGGCTCGCGGCCAGGCAGCGCAGGCAGGCCGCGACGCTTCCCCACCAGCAGCGGCAGCCCCGGCAGCCGGCCGATCAGGTTGGTGAACACCCACGACAGCCCGCGCATCTGGACGGCGGGCGCCAGCAGCGCGAGCCTTCGCACCTCGGGCACGCCCTGGCGAAGCCGGCTGTGCGCCGCAAGCTCCAGCGCCAGCAGCGCGCCCGCCGAGAGGCCGCAGACGAACACGTGCCGCGCGCCGCGCAGCGCCGCGAGCGCGTGCAGCACGGCCTCTCGCAGATCGGCGCGCGTGACGGTCAGGAGATCTGCGGGGTTGGTGCCGTGTCCCGGAAGCGCCGGACCCACCGCGCGGATGCCGGCCGCGGCCAGCGCCTCGCCGACGGGCCTCACCTCGGACGGTCCGCCGGTCAGGCCGTGCAGGAGGAGGCAGACGTCGGGGCCTGCGCCGAGCGAAAACGCGGACATGAGGCGGGTCGCGGTAGCACGTCTGGAGACGCAAAGGCAAACCGCGCCGTGATAGAAGCGCGGCCCTCCCGAGGAGATCACGATGCCCGCCGAGAATCCGCCGACGCAGCAGGTGCAGATCCAGCTCAACATCGACGACGCCATGGCCCAGGGGCTCTACGCGAACATGGCCATGCTCAATCACAACGAGACCGAGTTCGTCATCGACTTCATCTATGTGCAGCCGCAGGTGCCGAAGGCGACGGTGCGGGCGCGCGTGATCAACAGCCCCAAGCACATGAAGCGGCTGCTCGCGGCGCTGCAGGACAACGTCGCCAAGTACGAGGCGCAGTTCGGCAAGATCGACGTCTCGGGCCCGTCGCCCGTGGGCTTCGGCGTCCACTAGTCCCCACTAGTCCCCAATCAAGTCGTTCGATTTCCGGGGCCCGATTTTCGGACGCGAGGTCTCGTTCCGGGCGCCGCCGCGACCCGCGCAAGAGTGACGCGCGGGTGGCACGCCCGATGCTTTTCCCCTCGGCGGACGCGCCGCATCCCGCGGCGCCGTGGGGAGGGGCGTATGGAGACCGAGCAGCAGCAGTCGCCGGCGAGCGGCAAGCGCAAGCCGTGGGCCGCGTACAACATCATCGAGCGCAAGGACACCGGCAAGCGCATCTGGAGCCGGGTCGGCAGCGCGTTCTTCAACCAGGACGGCAGCATCAACATCCATCTCGATTCTTTTCCGTTGCAGGGGAAGATCCAGATTCGCGAGGACGACCGCGAGCGCCGGCCCGACGCGCCCAAGGGCGCCCTGGCGCGCGAAGCCGCCGAAGCCTAGCGGAGCCTGGCAGCTTTCACGGCCGGCTGCGCGGGCGTGCGCCGCCGGCCACTTCCATCATTCAATAAGGAGAGACCATGCACCGAGCGATCTTCGCGCTCGCGCTGTCGTTGACGGCGCCCGCGCTCTCGCAGGAACCCGCCGCGCACAAGCGGCACGGCAAGCCGCCCGTCGAGGGGGTTCTCAACGTCAACCGCGCCAGCGCGGCCGAGCTGCAACTCTTGCCCGGCATCGGCAAGGGCCGCGCCGAGGCCATCGTCGAGCGGCGCAGCAAGCACCCGTTCGCCAGCGTCGACGAGGTGGCGCACATCAAGGGGCTCAAGGGCATCGTGCGCCGGCAGCACGCGCACCTGGTGGTGCAGGGAGACACCACGCTGCATCCCGTCCATCCTTGACCGCGGCCGGCACGGGGCGTACTAGCACGCCACAATCGTAGTCCGCCGCCGTGGCGCCCCGACGAGGGGCCATCGAGGGAAGCCGGTCAAACACCGGCGCGGTCCCGCCACTGTAGCCGGGGTAGTCGTTCCATCAAGCCACTTGCGGCGGTACGCGCGGGGAAGGCGGGACGACGCGCAGCGAAGACGCTGCAGACCCGGGAGCCAGGAAACCTGCCTGGCGGCGACATCTGCTTTCACCTCTTCGAGCGAAAGAGGGGAGCCGCGTGCCGCCGTCGTGGTGCGCCTTCGGGCGCGTACATGCGCTTGTCCTTCCTGCCGTCGCGGCGCTGCTCGCGAGCAGCGGGGGCGCGCGCGCGGACAGGGCGGACGGCGGCGGCAGCTTCGACGACGGCGGTTCCGGCGCGGGCAGCTTCGACGGCGGCACCGGAGCCAGCGGCGAAGGCGAGACGATCGACATCGTGGGAGAGCGGCCGGCGGGCTCGGCCCGCGCGCCGGGCGCCGCGAGCACGGTGGTCGACGTCGCGAAGTTCGGCGGCGAGGTGCGGTCGGTCGCGGAGCTGCTCTCGTCCGCGCCGGGAGTGACGATCCACGCGACCGGCGGGCCGGGGCAGGCGGCGAGCCTCTCGCTGCGCGGTGCCACCGCCGACGAGTCGCTCATCCTGCTCGACGGCATCCCGCTGCAGGGGCCGGGCGGCGGCTCGATCGATCTGGCGACGCTGCCTTCGTCGCTGCTCGATCGGATGGTCGTGAGCCGCGGCGTCCTCGGCGCGCAGCTCGGCGCGGGCGCGCTGGGCGGCGCAGTGGAATTGCAGCCGCGCGCCGTCGCCGGGCGGGCGGGCGGCGGGGTCGAAGCTTCGGTGGGCTCGTTCGGGACCGCGCAGCTGGCCGCGGACGGGAGCGGGAAGTTCAGCGAGACCGGCAGCGCGCTCTTTGGCATCCAGCTCGACCGGACCAGCGGCGACTATGACTTCGCCGCCCGCGTGCCGCCGGAAGCGCCGACCTATTACGGGTTCACGCGGCAGAACGCCGACGCGCAGCGCGGCTCGGCGCTGCTGCGGGTGGAGCAGCGGCTGTCCGACTCCGCCGGGCTCGACGTCCTCCTGCAGGGGAGCGCGGGCGACCGGGGGCTGCCGGGGCCGTCCACCGCCATCACGCTGCGGTCGCGCGCACTGGATCAAGGCGGGCTTGCCGGCGCGCGGGTCAGCGGCCAGAGCGGCGACGTCGCCTGGGCCGTGCGCACCTGGGCGCGCGTGGACCGCGTGGAGCTGCGCGGCGTGCAGATCTTTTCCGATTGCCAGGACGGCGCAGCCGGCTGCCCGCGAATGAACGAGCGCTCCGCGGCCGCGCGCGCGGCGGGCGAGCTGGAGCTTCCGCTGGGCGATCGCCAGCGCTTCCACGCGGTGCTCGAGGGCGGCGGGGAGTCCATCGCCGGGTCGCCGACGGGCTCGCACCAGCGGTCGGTCGCCTCGCTCGCGCTGAGCGACGATCTCCTGCTGCCGCACGCGCTCGCGCTGCATCCGGCGCTGCGGCTCGATCAGGCCGGCGGCGACGCCGCGGTGAGTCCGGGGCTCGAGGTGACGTTTCATCCGTCGGCGCCGCTCGAGCTGCGCGCGGGCGCGGGCCTCGCCTTCCGGCCGGCTTCATTCTCCGAGCTGTATCTCGACCAGGGCGGCGTGCTGCCCAACGAAGCGCTCTCGCCCGAGCGCGCCTGGTCCGCGGACGCCGGCGCCGCCTGGCGCTCCCCCGCGCTCACGCTGGCCGCGAACGTCTTCTGGTCGTCATACTCGAACCTGATCGTCTACGAGTTCTTCCCGCCCGCGCGCGTGAAGCCGTTCAACATCGGAGGCGCGCGCATCGCCGGGCTGGAGCTGCAGGCGGTCGCGAAGCTCCCGCACGGCTTCGTCGCCGAGGCCGCGTACAGCTTCCTCCAGGCCCTCAACACCCGCGAGGGGCTGGAGGACCACCACCTCTCGTACCGCCCGCCGCACCGGCTCTTCCTGCGGCTCGCCCGCCGCGGCGACCGGCTCGAGGGCTACGCCGAGGGCAGCTACCAGAGCCGCATGCCGCGCAACCAGTTCGACAGCGCGTACCTGCCGTCGCAGACGCTGATCAACGCCGGCGCGGGCGTGCGCGCCATCGGCCCGCTCTGGCTCGACGTCGAGGTGAAGAACCTGCTCGACGACCAGACCCTCGAAGACCTCTTCCAGTACCCCCTGCCCGGGCTCTCGCTCGCCTTCATCGCGCGCGCCCGGCTGTAGCCAACCCGAAGGAGCACCTCAATGAAGCGCATCGCTCTCGTCGCACTCGTGATCACCGCCTGCGGCGGCAAGTACAAGGCCCCGCCCGCCCAGGCCAGCATCCCGCTCAAGACCGGCGCCGATCTCAAGCCCTACGTCGCCAGCAAGCCGGGCAACGCCAACCCGCAGGGCCTCGCGCAGGTCGGCGACAAGGTCTACGCCTCGCTCTCGAACCAGGCCGACGACTACACCAACGCCGGCCCGGGCTTCCTGGTCGGCTTCGTTCCCTCGACAGGCGCGCAGACGCTCATCGACCTCGGCGGCGCCGACGAGAAGCAGTGCCAGAATCCCGGCTCGGTCCGCGACTCGAACGGCAAGCTGTACGCCCCCTGCTCCGGCGACTTCAGCGGGCAGGACGGCGCGCGCGCGCTGGTCGAGGTCGACCCGGGCTCGGCCAAGGTCACCCGCCGCGCCGCCATCCCGTCCGGCTTCGTTCCCAACGGCGTCGCGGCCGGCCCAGCGAAGATCTGGATGGGCGACGCGAAGGCGCTGCGGGTCTTCAGCGTGGACCGCGCCACCTTCACCGCGGACGACCCCGCCGGGGCGCTCCCGCTCGTCTGCCCGAAGAAGAACTTCTCGTACGTCGCGGACGTCGCCATCCTGTTCGGCGATCTCTACGCGCTCTGCGCCTCCGAGATCGGGGGAGTGCTGTTCCGCTTCGACGCCGCCACCGGCGCCGCCAAAGGACAGGTCGCCGTGGGGCCGAACCCGACCGAGCTCACCGCGACCGGCGACGGCCGCATCGCGGTGGTCAACTCGGGCGACAACACGCTCTCGTTGATCACCATCAACGGCGCCACGCTCACCGCCGACAACAAGGCGTTGACGTTCCCTGACGGGACCGCTGCGCTGCAGGACGTGCGCGCGCGCGACAACTACCTCTATACGGTGGCGTCGGGCAGCAACTCGGCGCAGAAGATCGATCTGGCGGCGAAGGGCGGGCCCAGGATCGTCCAGGCCGCCACCTTCCCCAACGGCGCCGGCCCGTGGAATATCTTCCCGCTCGACGACGACCAGGCCATCGTGACCGACCGCCAGACCAACGCCATCTCGGCCGCGCTGTGGGTGAACGTCCCTTGAGGCGGCTCGCGGCGCTGGCGTTGTTCGGAGCGAGCGCGGCGCTCGCGGCCGGTCCGCGCCAGCACCTCGGGCCAGAGGTCCCGGCCGAGGTGCGGCGCGTGGTCACGCTCGCGCCGTCGCTGTCGGAGGTGGTCCTCGCGCTGGGCGCCGGCGAGCGGCTGGTCGGCGTCACGCGCTTCGACGACGACCCGCGCACCAAAGACGTCAAGCGCGTCGGCGGCTACAACGACCCCGAGCCCGAGGCGGTGCTGGCGCTCAAGCCCGACCTGGTGCTGGCCGAGCCCGCGCCGGCGAACCGCGGACCCGTCACCACGCTGGCGCGGCTGGGCCTCCCCATCGAGGCGTTTCCGCTCTCGTCGGTGGCCGAGATCGAGCGCGCCATCGAGTGCGTGGGCGAGCTGCTGCGCGTGTCGCCGAGAGCGCGCGAGCTGGTGCAGGGCATCGAGGCGGCGCGGGCCCGCGCGCGCGCGCAGGCGCAGGGCAAGCCGAGGCCGCGGGTGCTGCTGGTCTTCGGGCTGGACCCTCTGGTCGTCGCGGGCCCGCGCAGCTTCGCGGGCGAGCTGCTCTCGGACGCGGGCGGCGAGAACGCGGCCGGCGAGAGCGACAAGCCCTTCTTCCGGGTCCCCGAGGAGGCGGCCCTGCGCGCGCGGCCGGACCTGCTCATCCTCTGCGGCGTCGAGGCGCCGAAGGGCCGCGCGGCGATCGCCGGGCTCGACGTCCGCGCCTTGTCGCTGCCCTCCACCGCGCTGCTGCATCCGGGGCCGCGCATCCCGCAGGCCGTCGACGACCTGGCGAAGCTGCTGCGGCCGTGACCAGGCCCTCGGACGTCGAGCCGCGGCGCTCGGCCGTGCAGCCGGCCCCTGCTGCCTCGGGCTCGCCGCCGCCGTCACCGCGGCGCTCCGCGGCGGTGCGGACCGCGCTGGCGCTGGCGGTCCTCGGCCCCATCGCGCTGCTCGCGCTCTTCGTCGGCGTCGCGGTGGGCGCGGGCGAGCTCTCGCTGCGCGCGGCCCTGCGCGGCGTCGAGCCGGACGCGACGGTGCTGTTCCGCCTGCGCATCCCGCGCGTCATCCTCGCGGCCGAGGTCGGCGCCGCGCTCTCGATCGCCGGCGTCGCGCTGCAGGCGCTCTTGCGCAATCCGCTCGCCGACCCGTTCATCTTCGGCCTCTCCGGCGGCGCGGCGGTAGGCACCGCGGCCTTCGTCGCCTTCTCCGGGACCTTCCTCGGCGCCGCCACCGCGGCGGCCGCGTCGTGGTCCGGACTGCTCCCCGCGCAGGTGGCCGCCGTGGTGGGCGCGCTCGCGGCGGCGCTGCTCGTCTTCACGCTGGGCCGCGCCCGCGGCCAGCTCGCGCCCGAGCGCGCGCTGCTGGTGGGAGTGGTCTTCAACTCCTTCGCTTCCGCCGTCGTCATCTCGGTCGAGGCGGTGCTGCAGCCCGAGCAGACCCAGGCCGTCCTGCTCTGGCTCTCGGGGACGATGGGCTACGAGCCGCGCGGCGTCCTGCTCTCGGCGGGCGTGCTGGTGCTGGTCCCCGCGCTGCTGCTCACCGCGCTCGCGGGCCGGCTGAACCTGCTCGCGCTCGGCGACGAGGGCGCCGCCGCGCTCGGCATCGACGTCGCGCAGACGCGGCTGATCGCCTTCTTCGCGGCGAGCGTGATGGTCGGCGTCTCGGTCGCGCTCACCGGCCTGGTGGGCTTCGTCGGCCTGGTGGTCCCGCACGGCGTCCGGATGATCACCGGCCCCGACCACCGCGTGGTGATCCCCGCCTCGGCGCTGGGCGGCGCGGCGTTCCTGGTGCTGGCCGACGCGCTCTCTCGCGCGCTGTTCCGCAACCTCGGCATGGAGCCGCCGGTCGGCGCGGTGACCGCCATGGTCGGCGCGCCGATCTTCGTGCTGCTGCTGCGGAGCCGCAAGTGACCGCGCAACCGCTCGTGACCGCGCCGCTGCTCGAGGTGCGCGAGGTCCGCTATCGCCACTCGGCCGGCCAGCCCGAGGCGCTCTCGGGCGCGTCGCTGCAGGTCCGCGCGGGCGAGGTGCTCGGCGTCATCGGCCCCAACGCCGCCGGCAAGAGCACACTCGCGCGCATCGCCTGCGGCCTGCTGGCGCCGGACTCCGGCGCGGTGTTGCTCTCGGGCGATGCCACCTCGCGCTTGAGCCGCCGCGAGCGCGCCCGTCGCGTAGCGTTCCTTCCGCAGCACCAGCCGGCCGATCTGGTCTTCACCGCGCGTGAAGTCGCTCTGATGGGCCGCGCGCCGCACCTGGGCCTCTGGGCGCTGGAGGGCGAGCGGGACCGCGCCATCGCCGACGCCGCGCTCGCCGAGGCCGACGTGCTCGCGCTGGCCGAGCGGCCGGTCGCGCAGCTCTCCGGCGGCGAGCGCCAGCGCGTCTTCCTCGCCCGCTCCTTCGCGCAGCAGGCCGCGCTGCTGGTGCTCGACGAGCCCACCGCCGGCCTCGACCTCGCGCACCAGGTCCTGCTGGTCAATGCGCTGCGCCGCCGCGGCCGCGAGGGCAGCGGCGCGCTGCTGGTGCTGCACGATCTCGCGCTCGCCGGCGCCGCCTGCGACCGGCTGGTCCTGCTGGTCTGCGGCCAGGTCCTCGCCGAGGGCGCGCCTGCCGACGTCCTCAAGCCCGACCTGCTCGCCCGCGCCTACGGCACCGCCGTCGATGTCGTCACCGACCCCGCCACCGGCCAGCCGCTGGTCGCCCCGCGCATCGCGCGCTGACTGTCACTCCAGATAGAGAGTCAGGCCGGCTTCCAAGACCTGGTCGAAGCCGCCCTCGATGCGGCGGCGGAACGCGATGTGTACGCCGCCGATCTCGGCGAGGATGCCAATGCCGGCAGTGAAATAAGCCTGCTTGTTGGTCGGGTCATAAGTCCCGCCCAGCCGCAGGGCGAAGGCCTGGTCGATCAGGTATTCAAGGCCTCCGTCGAACTTGTTCTTGATGTTGCTGGTATCGGAGAGATCCGCCTTGTAATCGAGCGCAAGGTGCCAGTCTGTGTCGCTGCCCCAGGCGACCGCCGCGGTGGTGGTCAATGGAAACAGCGGACCCAGCGAGTTGAACGAGATGTTCTGCACCACGGCCGCGTAGCTGATGGAGCCGCGCCGTGCGAGCAGCCCGATGTCCTGCGCGACTTTTTGCACCAGCCCGTCCTGCGTGTGGAAGCGGAGATATTTCGTCTCGCCGCCGACGAAGAAAGCGCCGGCCGGATACGCATAGGCGAGGCCCACCAGCCAGCCCTCGGCGCGGCCCGAAGGCTGGCCGCTGCCCCAGCGCGAGAAGAGCATGCCGCTCGCCACCGCCGTGGACTTGCTGTCCACGATGCTCGCCGTCACGCCTTGCGCGGGGAAGCGGTTGTCGGCGGCGCCGTCGACCTCCAGGTGGTAGCGCTGGGTCTGCGCGAGGCCGGCGGGGTTGATCACCAGCGCGTCATTGGAAGTGGCGATGGCCGCGTCGGCGCCGCCCAGCGCCAGCGAGCGCGGCATCCCGATGGTGCCGTGGAAGGGCGCGCCGGGATCGGTCGCGGCGTTGTCGGCGCGCGCATCGCCTGCGCAGCACAGGACAAGTGCGCAGCAGAGGACAAGGAGGAGGGGCCGCATCGGGCGCGCACCGTACCCGCTGTCAGGCCCCCGTGCTAGAGATTGCGCCCTTTCGAAGGCCCCCCTTCGAAGCCGCCCTCGACGGAAGGAGTGTCCGGTGAAGCATCCGCTGCGCAAGGTGGTGATTCCCGCGGCCGGCCTGGGGACGCGGTTTTTGCCCGCCACCAAGTCGGTGCCCAAGGAGATGCTGCCCATCGTCGACCAGCCCACCATCGGGCTCATCGTCGACGAGGCCCTGCGCGCCGGCGCCACCGACGTCATCGTGGTCAACGGGCGCGGCAAGACCGCCATCGAGGACTACTTCGACCGCTCGTACGAGCTGGAGGACACGCTCCAACGCAAGGGCAAGAAGGATCTCTTCGAGCAGGTCCGCAAAATCAGCGACTCCGTGCGCGTCACCTCGGTGCGGCAGAAGGAGCCTCTGGGCCTGGGCCACGCGGTGCTGGCGGCGCGCCACGCGGTCGGCGACGAGTGGTTCGGCGTGCTGCTCGGCGACGACCTCTTCGACTCGGAGGACCCGGGCATCGCGCAGCTCGCGCGCGTCTCGGCCAGGACCGGCAAGGCCACGCTCGCGCTGATGGCGGTGCCCGACGATCAGACTCATCTGTACGGCATCGCCGCGGGGCCGCGGCTGCCCGATGGGACCATCGTCGTCGAGAAGATGGTCGAGAAGCCCAAGCCCGGGACCGCGCCGTCGAACCTCGCCGCCATCGGGCGCTACCTGCTGCCGCCCGACATCTTTGGCATCCTCGAGAACGTGAAGCCCGGCGCGGGCGGCGAGATCCAGCTCACCGACGCGCTCGCAGTGCTGGCGCAGCAGGGCCGGCTGCTCGGCGTCACCTTGCAGGGTGAGCGCCACGACGCGGGCGATCGGCTCGGCTACCTGCAGGCCAACATCGCCTATGCGCTCAAGCGGCCCGAGCTGCGCGAGGGGCTGCTCGCGTTCATGAAGAAGGCATCGAAATGAAGACGGCAATCCTGGCGCTGCTGCTCGCGTACATCCCCTCGGCCGGGTCGCTGCTGCGGCGCACGGCCTCGCGCGCCACCGAGGGCGGCCGGTCGCGCGAGGTCACGCTCCTCGGCCAGCTGCAGCAGGACAACGGCGCGCCGCAGCCGGCGTCGCTCATCCTCCACTTCCCGCTCGGCTGCCGCTTCGAGGGCGCGGTCGCCGCGTCGGTGAAGGGCGACGCCGAGAAGCCGGTCTCCACCGAGGACGGCTCGCCGGGATCCGCGCGCGATCTGCTCAAGCTCGCCTGTCCGCTCATCGCCTATCGCGGCCTCTCCACCAACGAGGCCGACCGGGTCCTGCGCGGCACCGCGCTCGCCTCGGGCGCCGACGTGACGGCCGGCAACGGCATCACCCGGCTGGGCGACCGCGCGGTCTGGGTGCTGGGCGCCGGCGCGCATGACCCGGCAAAGCCACAGCTCTGGCTCTACAAGGACACGGCGGCGCCGGCGCGGCTGCTGGCGCAGGGCGGCGACGACCTGCGGCTGCTCCAGTACGGCAACCCGGCAGCGGCCGAGTGGTTCCCGCGCGTGATCGAGCTGTGGCGCGGAGGCCAGCTGGCGGCGCGGTTCGAGGTCTTCGAGGCGCGCGGCTTCCGCGGCGTGGACGAGGGCGACGACGCCGAGTGACCTGTACGCCGTCGCGCTGAACGTCCCGGCCGGAGACGGCCTGTTCACCTATCGCATCGAGGGCGGCGCCGAGACCGGGCGGCGCGTGCTGGTGCCGTTCGGGCGGCGGACCGCGACCGGCGTCGTGGTCGGTCCGGCCGAGGCGCAGCCGGGCGTGCGCGACGCGCTCAAGCTGCTGGACGACGGCCCGCTGCTGAACGCCGACGTGATCGAGCTGGTGCGCTTCGCGGCGGCGCACTACCTCGCGCCGCTGGGGCCGGCCATCAAGGCGGCGCTGCCTCCGGGGCTCGACGTGCGCGAGAAGCTCTCGGCGCGGCTGACCCCGCAAGGGACGGAGCTGCTCGAGCGGGGACAGCTCGACCTGGCGGGCCACGAGGACACCACGCGCCGGCTGCTGCGCAAGGCCGCGAGCGGCGCGCGGCTGACTCCGGCAGAGCTTGCGTTGCTGGCGAAGCGCGGCCTCGTGACCGTCGAGCGCGTGGCCGAGGAGCCGCGCGGCGCGCCCGAGGTGGAGATGGCCGAGGCGGCGCCCGGCGCGGTCCCGCCGCCGCGGGCGCCGAAGCAGGCGGCGCTGGTGGCGTGGCTGCTCGCGCGCGGGAAGGTCCCTGTCGAAGAGCTGCTGGCGGCGTTTCCCGGAGCGCGGCCGCAGCTGCGCAAGATCGCGCACGACGGGCTGGTGCTGCTCTCGAAGGCGAAGGCGGGCGCCTCTCAGCTGCCCGACGCGCCGTGGGGCTCGCACGACCACCGCGCCACGCCGGCGCAGGCGGCGGCGCTGGCTGTCTTGAAGGCCGCGCTGGACGGCGCCGCGTTCGCGCCGTTCCTCCTCGACGGCGTCACCGGCAGCGGCAAGACCTGGGTCTATCTCGAGGCCATCGCGCACGCGCGCGCGCTGGGGCGCTCGGCCATCGCGCTGGTGCCCGAGATCGCGCTGACCCCGCAGCTGGCGGGCCGCTTCCGCGCACGCTTCGGCGACGACGTGGCGGTGCTGCACTCGGGCCTCTCCGAGCGCGAGCGGCTGGGCGAGTGGCACCGCGTCCGCGACGGCCGCGCCGGCATCGTGGTGGGCGCGCGCAGCGCCATCTGGGCGCCGGTCGCGCGGCTCGGCATCGTGGTGGTCGACGAGGAGCACGAGCCCTCCTACAAGCAGGAGGACCGGCTCCGCTACAACGCGCGCGACCTCTCGCTGGTGCGCGCGCAGCGGGCGCGGGCGGTCTGCGTCCTCGGCAGCGCCACGCCCTCGCTCGAGACGGTGCGGCGCGCGCAGGAGGGAAAGCTGACCACGCTGCGGCTGCCCGAGCGCGTGGACGGCCGCGCGCTGCCGGGCCTGACCATCGTGCGCCGACCGGTGACCGACCGGCTGTTCACGCCACAGCTCTCCGCCGCGCTGGCCGAGACGCTCTCGCGCGGCGAGCAGTCCATCCTCTTCCTCAACCGCCGCGGCCACAGCCGGACCTTGCTCTGCGCGGCCTGCGGCGCGGCGGTGGGCTGTCCCAACTGCTCGGTCGCGCTGGTGCTGCACCGCGCGCAGCAGGAGGAGCTGCGCTGTCACCTGTGCGGCCACCGCGAGCCGCCGCGCACGGCCTGCGCCTCCTGCGGCGGGCGCAAGCTCAAGGCGCTCGGCGGCGGCACCGAGAAGGTCGAGGAGGAGCTGCGCGCGCTGCTGCCGCAGGCGCGGGTGGCGCGGCTCGACCGCGACGCGGCGGGCGGTCCCGGCGAGGCGGCCGGCATCCTGGTGCGCTTCGCGCGGCGCGAATTGGACGTCCTGGTGGGCACGCAGATGGTGGCCAAGGGGCACGACTTTCCGGGCGTCACGCTGGTGGGCGTGCTCGACGCGGACGGGCCGCTGCACCTGCCGGACTTCCGCGCCGCCGAGCGCTGCGTGCAGCTCCTGTCGCAGGTGGCGGGCCGCGCGGGGCGCGGAGAGCTCGCCGGCCGCGTGGTGGTGCAAGCCTTCCGTCCGGAGGAGCCGGCCATCGCGGCGTCCAGCGACTACGCGTCCTTCGCGGCCGCCGAGCTGGAGCGGCGCGCGGCGCTGGAGTTCCCGCCGTTCGTGCGCCTCGCAGCCGTGCGCCTGCAGGGCAACGTCGAGCCGCGGGTGAAGGGAGCGGCCGAGCGCCTCGCCGCCGTGGCCCGCCGTCACATCGAGCAGGGATTGCCGGCCAGCGTGCTGGGCCCCGCGCCCGCGCCGCTGGCCCGGCTGCGCGGCAAGCACCGCTACCAGCTGCTGCTGCGCGCGCGCGACCACGGTCCGCTGCACCAGCTGGGCCGCGCCCTCACTGCGGCGCACGAACTCAGCGGCGTCGAGCTCTCGATCGACATCGACCCTGCCGCCCTTTTGTAGAATCCAGTGCCTGGCCGGGGAATCTCAGGTGCCATCCCCGCGCGCGCCCGGATATACTGCGCGCGAAGAGGAGCAAACGAGCAATGGCCCTGCGTGAAATCCTGGTCTGGCCCGATCCCCGCCTGAAGCAGAAGGCGAAGCCCGTCGGCACCGTCGACTCCGGCGTCCGGAAGCTCTGCGACGACATGGCCGAGACCATGTACGACGCCAACGGCGTCGGGCTCGCCGCCCCGCAGGTCGGCGTGCTCCAGAGCGTCATCGTCATGGACGTGCAGCAGCGCACCGACGACGAGGGCACGCGCCACAAGGGCGACGGCCTCTTCTGGCTGATCGACCCGGTGCTCAAACTGGCCGAGGGCGAGTTCACCTATACCGAAGGGTGCCTCTCCATCCCGGACGAGTACGAGGACGTCACCCGCTTCGGGCACATCATCTGCGAGTTCACCGGCCGCGACGGCAAGCGCCGCGAGCTCGAGGCCGACAACACGCTCCTCTCGGTCTGCGTGCAGCACGAGATGGACCACCTGCAGGGCAAGCTCTTCGTCGACCACCTGAGCGCGCTCAAGCGCGAGCTGATCAAGCGGCGGATGAAGAAGCTCAAGGCGCAGCGCGAGGCCGAGCGCAAGGGCGAGGCCACCGCGCTGTAGAGTGCGGCGCGCCTGCGCGGCTCGTTCAACCTCCAGCGAATCCGTTCGCGCCCCCGCCTTCGTACAGGGACCGGGAGGAGGCAGGCCTGAGACGAGACGCGCGCTTGCGTGGCGTTCCCGCGAGGGCTATGCGACGGCGCTGCAGACGCCGTCCACGCTGGTGGTCTCGCTCGCGCCTCCCAGGGGCGGCAAGCCAGGCGCACGCGCGCTCCTGAACCTGGACGAGCGAAAGGGCGTGCTGGTTTCGCTCGCGCTTGCACCGCAGCCGGGGAAGGATTACGAACTTTGGATCATCCGCGGCGACAAGAAGCTGCCCGCCGGGCTGCTTCGCGCGGGGCATCGGGGGCCGTGCTTGCATCGATCGATGCGCAGCTGTTCGCGAGCGGGAAGCCCGATGCCGTGGCGATCATGCTCGAGGCCACCGGCGGCGCGCCGCAACCGACCGGACCCATCGTGCTGGTCGGCGCACTTCCCAGGTCCTGACACCGGAGGTTCTTTATGAAGAGACTCGCGTTCGCCGCGGTCGCGCTTGCCGCGGCCTGCGGTGGCAGCTCGACGAAGTACCCCACCATCACCATCACCGCGCCCAGCGCCAACGCTTCGGTGAAGCTCGACTCCACCAAGCTCGTGCCGCTGCAGTACTCGACCACTGATTTTACGGTCAAGCCCGCCGGCAGCTGCGGCTCCGAGTCCACCAGCTGCGGCCACGTGCACGTCCTGATCGATGGCGCCCTGTGCTCGGCCGGCGGCCCCTACAACAACACCAGCTACGCGGCGCCCACCGCCAACGCGGACTTCAGCAAGTGCAGCTCCAGCGTGGTCTACGGCAGCCACACCGTCACCCTGGAGTTGCACACCGACGGCCACAACCCGATCAACAACGCGAGCGGCCAGCAGATCGCCGCCGCGGTGGCCTTCACCGTCACGCAGTGAGCCTGTTCCAGTGACGCTCGCCCTCCTCGCCTCGCTGCTGCTGGCCACCCAGACCTTCGATCTGCGCGAGGGCTCGCTGACGTACACGCTGGTGCACAAGCTGCACGAGGTGCAGGGAACCTCGCGCGCGCTGGAGGGGCGCGCGCAGCTGCAGCCCGACGGCAGCGGCCGGGTGCAGGTGCGCGCGAAGGTGGCGACGTTCGACAGCGGCAACTCGAACCGCGACGAGCACATGCGCGAGGTCACCCACGAGGCGGCCCACCCTTACGCCACCGTGAAGGGCACGCTCGGAGGGCTCAAGCTGCCGCTGGCCGCGCCCGCGGCGCTCACGCTGCACGCGACCGTCGAGCTCAACGGCGTCAAGCAGGCGGCGGAGATCCCGGTCCAGCTCACCCAGGAGGGCGCGCGCGTGCGGGCGAAGTTCTCCGTGCCGCTCAGCCTGGACGCCTTCCAGATCGAAAAGCCCGAGCTGCTCTTCGTCAAGGTCGATGACCGCCTGGTGCTCAGCGGGGAGCTGGTCTTCGAGGAGGCGAAGTGAGGCCGCTGTCCGCGGCGGCGCTGCTCCTCTGCGCGGCGTGCCTGGGCAAGGCTTCGCCCGCCGAGTGCGTCAGCGACTCCGAGTGCGGCGCGGGCGGCATCTGCTATGCGGGCGGCTGCCGGCAGGGCTCGCGCATCGACGGCGGCATCGGCGTCTGCTTCCCGCTGCAGGCGCGGTTCTCGGACATCAATGCCAGCTACTTCCAGGTGGGCTGCGGGACCGCGTCCAACAAGTGCCACTCGTCCGACGCGGCCTCGGGCGCCACGGTGTACAGCGGACTCGACCTCTCCGGCGACCCTTGGTCGCATCTGGTGAACGTGCACGCGGACAACCTCATCGGCCGCAGCGACGTGGGAGACCGGGTGGCGCCCGGCGACCCCGCGCACAGCTATCTGCTCACCAAGATCGAGCTGCGCTCGTTCAAGGACCCGCAGCTCGGCCCCGGCATGCCGCCGGCTCATCCTGGCACCGACTGCCCCGACGAGATCGAGGCCGTCCGCCAGTGGATCGCGCAGGGGGCGCAGCACAATTGATGCGCTCCCTCTGCACAGCGCTGATCGTCCTCGCTCCCTTGGCGGCGCGCGCGCAGGAGACGCAGGCGCCGCCGCCGGTCGCGGCGCCCTCAACCGCGCAGCCGGCCACTCCGCCGCCCTCCGCGCCGGCTGCGGCCACGCAGGACGACTTCGACCTGCTTCCGAAAGAGAAGCCCGCGACACCGGCCGAGCTCGCGCGCGCCGCGGAGATCGACCGCAAGGCGCGGCTGCGGCGCAGCATGTTGCAGCTGCACCAGCTGGGCGGCTTCGTGACGCTCGGCGCCCTCTCGCTGACCGTCATCACGGGCCAGCTCAACTACAACGACAAATACGGAGGCGGCGGCGACACCGGGCGCTACCACTCCCTGCACTCGGTGACGGCCTACGGCAGCGCGGCCATCTTCGCGGCCACCGGGCTGCTCGCCGTGCTGGCCCCCAATCCCACCGAGAAGCCGCTGCGGCTCGACACCGCCACCTGGCACAAGATCTTCATGGCCATCGCGACCGCCGCGATGGTGTCGGAGGTCGTGCTGGGTCCGCTGACCGCTTCGGCCGAGGGCAGCCTCCGCCAGCGCGACTACGCGCTCGCGCACCAGATCATCGGCTACACCGCGCTGGCCTCTAGCGCGGCCGGCTTTCTCGTGCTGACGTTCTAGGGGATGGCGATGCCCGATGACCTGACTCGCCGGCAGCTCGTCCAGCGCGCCGCGGCGCTGGTCACGCTGCCCGCGCTCGCGGGGAGCGCCACCGGATGCGCCCGGCGCATCGCCACCGAGCGCGTCCTCGACGTGCCCGCGCCGGTGGATGGCATCCTCGCCCTCTCGCCCGCCGACGTGCCCGAGCTTCGGCAGCTCAACGGGGCGGTCATCCTGCATCCGCCCGGCAGCCAGGTCGCGCAGCCGCTCTACCCGGCGGTGCTGCTGGTCGCGGCCAGACTCGGTCCCCCGCCCGAATACTTCGCGCTGCAGGCCCGCTGCACCCACCAGCAGTGCGAGGTGAGCTGGGTCGGCTCGGACCGCGAGGTCGAGTGCCCCTGCCACCTCTCTCGCTTCGCGGCCGACGGCAACGTCATCCAGCCGCCGGCCGTGGTCCCGCTCGCCACCTATCCGGTGACGGTCCGCGCCGACGGCACCGTCGAGGTGCAGCTCTTCCCCGGCGACGGGACCTTTCCCGCGGTCAAGAACGGCCAGATCACGCTCGCGCTCGCGGACTATCCCGCCTTGCAGCAGGACGGCGGCATCGTCGAGGGCCGCTCGGCCGGATATCCGTTCCCCATCGTCCTCGTGAACCTCGCCGGCGCCGTCAAGGTGCTGAGCGCGGTGTGCCCGCACCAGGGCTGCACCGTGTATCCGGGGGGCAAGGGCTTCGTCTGCCCGTGCCACGGCTCGGAGTTCGAGCTCTCGGGGCACAAGACGCTGGGGCCGGCCCAGAGCGATCTCGAGACCCTGCGCACCGATCCCGCGGCGCCGGCGGGCACGCTGATCATCCCCTTGCCGGCGCTCTGAAGCTGCGCCACAACCTCCAGGATGACCGAGCACCGCAGCGAGTCCGAGCGCGCCTGCCTCTCCCGGCTGCAGGAGATGGACGACGCGCTGGCGCGCATGGAGGACGAGCTGCCCGACGACATGCTTCCGCTCGGCGCCGAGGCCCGCAAGCGGGTCGGCTTCTGGCTGCAGCGCATCGCCGGGGGCGGCGCCGACCTCTCGCAGCTTGTCGAGGCGATGCGCGACATCTCGAGCCTGATGGACGCGCTCACCGCGCGGCTGCTGCTCGTCCCTTGGGACGGCCACGGCGCGCCGGGCAAGCTGAAGAGCTGAGTGGAAGACCCTACCCGAGCGCATCACCGCGAGGACAAGCTCTCGGCGCGGCAGCGCTTCGACGAGGTCGAGTGCACCATCTCGCATCTCTTCCGCTGGCCTCACCCGGCGCTCGGCGGCCGGCGCTATGGAGAGGCGCTGCTGCAGGGACTCGCCGCGCGCGGCCTCGGCCCCGGCAAGAGCGGGGTGGTGGAGATCGGCGGCGGCGCGGGCCACCTGGCCGAGACTGCCTTCCGAGGGAACGCCGGGCCGTTCACGCGCGCTCGCTGGACCTCGCTCGACCTCTCGCCTGCGCTGCTCGCCGCGCAGCGCCTGCGCCTGCGAGAGCACCCGGGCTTTAGCGGCCTGCGCGCCGATGCGCTCGACCTGCCGCTGCGCGCGCGCTCGGTCGATGGTCTGGTGCTGGCCAACGAGGTGATCGCCGATCTGCCCGTCGCCGATGGCCGCAACGTAGGCGCGGTGCGCCTCGTGCAGCAGCTCTCGCGGGTGCTGGCGCCCGGCGGCGCGGCGCTGCTGACCGAGTTCGGCGGCGACTTCGAGCCGGGCCCGGTGCGCCTCTACGCCGCAGGAGGAAAGGGCGAGCACACCGAGTGGTCGATCGACTTTCGCGCGCTCCGCGCCGCCGCGCGCGACGCGGGGCTCGACGCAGAAGAGGTGCCGCTGCACGAGCTGATCGGCGCCGACCTCGAGATGCGCTGCGCGAGCTACACCGATCTGTGGCGACTGCGCCGCTTCAGCCGCTGCGAGGTGTTCGCCGCGCCCGCCGACGACGTCCGCCGACGCTATCCCCTCCTCTCGCGCTTCTTGCAACTCGAGCTGCCGCCGCTGGGCTCGCCTCGCTGGCCCGACGCAACGGCTCCGGCCGGGTTCGCGCAGCTCTTCCGCGCGCTCCTCCTGCGGCAGCGCTGAGCCGTGTGGCCGAGGGGGGTGTTTTCTGGCTCTCTCCTGGAGGGTTGAGTACCGTACAGCCGTCCCCTCGAAGGAGCCGAAATGTCCTACCGCCTGCCTCTCCTCCTCGCGGCGCTCGCCGTCGCCGGCGCCAACACCGCCAGCGCGCAGGAGGAGCCTCCTCTGCCGCCGAGCGGCACGTCCGGGATTGGCGGCCAAAACCAGCCGGGGCAGGGACAAGGCCAGCCGTTCAGCGATCCGTCCCAGCTCTTCACCGGCAGGTCGGGCGCGTTCTTTGGCCTCGGCTTCACCAACATCAGCGGCGAAGGCCTCTACGCCAGCACGACGATCAATACCGAGTTCAACTTGGGGCCCGTAGGCCTCGGCCTCGCGCTGCCGCTCAATCTCCTGGTCTGGAACAACGACAACTGCTGCGGCCCCGACCCGGACATCAACGGCGACCACCCGCACTCGCGCGACTACAAGGCGTATGGCGGCGTCCTCCGCAAGCGCGACTGGAACGAGTGGCAGGACTACGCGCGGCTCATCCGCTACGTGCGCTACGGTCACAAGCGCGACCCGCTCTACGTGCTGGCCGGCCAGATGTGGGGCGCGAGCATCGGCCACGGCACGCTGCTCAACCGCTACTCCAACTCGCTGAGCATCGACCATCCCAAGTTCGGCCTCGCCGTCGATCTCAACTCCGACTTCGCCGGCGTCGAGACCATCACCGACAACGTCACCGGCCCCACCATCCTGGGCGGCCGCGTCTACGTCCGTCCGTTCGGCGAGACGCCCATCCTCCGCGGACTCGCCTTCGGCGCCACGCTGGTCAGCGACCGCACCGCGCCGCGCAGCCTCGCGTACATCTCCGCGCCGGACGGATCGCTCCAGCTCAAACAGGACCCCAGCAACGGCTCGGTGATCGTCGACAACTTCGACGCGATGTACGCCGCCGGCGTGGACGTCGAATACGAGGTGCTGCGCAATTCCCTCATCCAGCTCATTCCCTATGTGGACGGGAACCGCCTGCTGGGCGCGGGCAACGGCCTCCACGCGGGCGTGCTCACCAACGTCTTCCTGCCGGTCCCCATCATCGCCATCGATCTGCAGACGCGCTTCGAATACCGCTTCATGCAGCCCGGCTATATCCCCGAATACTTCGACCAGACTTACGATCTGGGCCGCATCCAGTACGCCGTGCAGCAGGACAACAACACCACTACGTATCTCCCCAAGTACGCGGCCGCGCAGCAGGCCAAGGCGCTGGGCGGCAAGCCGCGCAAGGGCTACTACGGCGAGCTCTCCTTCGGCTTCGGCGGCCTCGTCCAGGTGGGTGGCCTCTATCAGGACTATGAAGGCGACCCGAACGGCGCCTCGCTGGGCCTCTTCGCCACGCTGCCCAAGTTCGAGCTGATCAAGCTGTCCGCGTATTACCTGCGCAAGAACATGGCGGGCCTCTCCGACGCCTTCCACATCGACGAGCGCTCGCTGCTCGCCGCCTCGGCCGCGTACAAGATGTTCGGGCCGCTCTACCTGCGCATCGACTACAAGCGCCAGTGGCAGCTGCGGCCCGGCGACAGCCAGATCAAGGCCATCGACAGCTTCAGCGCGGGCCTCGCCACCTTCCTCCCGTTCTAGGGCTTCAGCAGTGACATCTCGGGCGAGTTTCCTTATCTTCCCGCCCCCATGTCGAAGCCCAGCACCGCCGCCGAGATCCGCCAGGCCTTCCTCCGCTTCTTCGAAGAGCGGGGGCACAGGCGCGTCAAGAGCTCTCCGCTCGTCCCGCAGAACGACCCCACCCTGCTCTTCACCAACGCAGGCATGGTGCAGTTCAAGGACGTCTTCACCGGCCGCGAGGCGCGCGACTACTCCCGCGCCGCCTCCAGCCAGAAGTGCGTCCGCGCCGGCGGCAAGCACAACGACCTCGAGAACGTGGGCTTCACCGCGCGCCACCACACCTTCTTCGAGATGCTCGGCAACTTCTCCTTCGGCGACTACTTCAAGAAGGACGCCATCGCCTGGGCCTGGGAGTTCGTCACCGTGACGCTCGGGCTGCCGGCCGACCGGCTGGCGATCACCGTCTTCCGCGAGGACGACGAAGCCGAGGAGCTCTGGAAGAGCATCGGCGTCCGCAAGGAGCGCATCTTCCGGCTGGGCGAGAAGGACAACTTCTGGGCCATGGGCCCCACCGGTCCGTGCGGGCCGTGCAGCGAGCTTCATCTGTATCGCGTGCCGGGCGAGGCGTCGCTCGCGCAGATCGACGAGCACGCCGACAAGTTCTTCCGCCAGAACGCCATCGCCGACTCCGACGCGTGGATGGAGATCTGGAACCTCGTCTTCATGCAGTTCGAGCGCAAGGAGGCCGACGGCCCGCTGCTGCCGCTGCCCAAGCCGTCCATCGACACCGGCGCCGGCCTCGAGCGCGTGGCCGCCGCGGTGCAGAACGTCCCGTCCAACTACGACACCGATCTCCTCCGCGCACTCGTCGAGGAGGCTGGGAACCTCGCCGGCAAGCGCTACCACGGCTCGGGAGGGGACGACGACGTGTCGATG
>FSWK01000316.1_pt1 | contig 21260 bp, 25 predicted proteins | sample 1637951 | NCBI WGS metagenome assembly FSWK01 (sample SAMEA3914789, study PRJEB12502) | metagenome | biome: forest; material: soil | place: Canada | collected 2011-07-03 | depth 0.3 m | reverse complement strand
GGGAGGATCACCGCCTGCCCGCCACTCCGGAGTCGGCAGCGAGGTTTGAATCTCCTCAGCCGCCAACGAAATGGGAGCCCCGGGCTGAAGCCCGGGGCTGAGAAGCACAAGCCTCCTGCGGAGGCTTCGCGCCCCGATCCGGCAGCCCACCACATCGCGGTGGAGCGAGGCGATTCCCGAAGCCGGGCACCTGGCGCGCTTCTCCTCGAAGAGGAAGAGCCCGTCCATGCGTCACCCGCTGCGGACCCCCGCCGTAGAGGGCTTCCCGGGAAATCCGTATGGTGTCCCTGGATTTTGTGAGCGCGCTTCCCTCGAGGCGACGCGGCCTGGCCCGACCCTACGCCGCCTGCGTGCGCGCCACGGCGGCCGCCAGCTGCGGCAGCTGCGCGAGCATCCGCGCGCGCCGCTCCGCCAATGTGGTGCCCACCTCGCGCGGCGCCGCCGGTCCCAGCCGCCCGGCGAAGAGCGCGCCCATCCACTCCTGCGCGCCAACGCTCCCCGCGCGGCCAGCCAGATCGGTCATCAAGGTGGCGTCGAGCGCGCGCCCCGCCAGGTAGAGCGGCACCTGCCCGCGCAGCTCCAGGCTCAGCTCCATGGCGCCGCCGGCCCAGGCCGACGCGAGGCCCATCTCCTGCGTGCGGTCCGGCCCGCCCCAGAGGCGGGCGCCGCGCTCCTCCACGCGAGTGGAGAGCGAGGCCGCGCCGGCGAGCCCGAAGCCCTCGGCCGCGAGCACCTGCGCCAGCGCCTCGCGCAGCGCCAGATCGGGACCAACCAGTCCACAACCGGCGATCGGCAGCCCCGCCTCGGCGAAGAGCGCAGCAAGCCCGGGCGCGGTCATGCTGGCGTCGGGAGCCGCGGCCACGAAGGCGAACCCGGCCTGCGCAGCCGCCGCCGCATAGACGAGTCCGGGCGAGATGTCCCCCTCGCCTTCCTCCAGCGCGGCCCACAACTCGGCCGGAGTGGAGGCCAGCTTGCCCGGCACCGCGGCGGGTCCGGGAATGGTGCACACGAGCACGCCGCGCGAGCAGTGGTTGTGCGCGAGAAAGCCGCGCAGGTCCTCGGCGAGAGTGTCGGCGAGGTGCCGGCGCGTCGGAGCTTGCCGCGCGCCCAGCATGGCGCGGACCTGCCGCAGCTGGGGACGCAGCTCATCGACCAGCGCGCGGCTGAGCAGGCCCGATCGCAACGCCGCGCGGAACGCGTCGTCCTCCTTCAGCTCGAAAGCGCCGAGGACCAGATCGGACAAATGCGCGAACGGCGCCCGCTCCCGCAGCGACGCGCTGGCCCCGCGCGCGTTGCCGCCGCCCTCGACCAGGCTGCCCCAGGGGTGCACCAGGTTGGCGCGCGCGGCTTCGATGCCCGCGATCAGCGAGCTTCCCAGGCCACCGAGGCCCGCGACCACCACTCCAACCGATCCGTTCAAAATCGCATCCATCCGCCACCCCCGCCCATCGCCCGCTGCAGTTGCTGACTTTCCAACCAACCATGCGGGCGGCCGCCAGCCATCGCCCCGCCGGAAGGGTTTGCAGCACGCGTGCCATTGTCAATGTGGGCGGGCTGCGCTATGAGGCGCCTCCTTCTTTTCAGCATCCAGCAGAGGACACTCATGGCCGACACCACCACCAAGACCCGCAAGGCGGGTGCCCCCAAGCCGAAGGGCAATGGGAAGACCTGCTCCGTCGAGGGCTGCAAGCGTTCCTACCAGGCGAAGGGATACTGCTTCTTCCACTACGACAAGTGGAAGGCCGGCGAGCTGCCCAAGAGCCGCTACAAGACTTGCAGCAAGGAAGGCTGCCTCAAGAAGGTGGTCGCCCACGGCCTCTGCGCCGAGCACCAGCCGAAGAAGGCCGCCGAGGCCGCACCGGCCGCTGCGCCGGCGTAGCTCCAGCGCGTGCAGTTCCGGCCGCATCGAGCGCTCGTCCGCGTCGGCCTCGCGCTGGCCGCGGGCGCGGGCGTCACGCTGGCGGCCGGCTTCGGCCTCCCCGCGCTCGGAGGCGGCCCGCCGTCGTGGGGCCTCGCCGCGCTCTGCGGCTGGGATGGCGGAGGACTGGCGCTGCTGGTCCTCGCCTGGCTCGTCATTGAAGGCAGCGATGCGGCCGCCACGCAGCGCCACGCGGCTGCCGACGATCCGGGCCGCACCGCCGTCTATGCGCTGGTGCTGCTCGCGTCCGCCGCCAGCCTGCTCTCGTCGACCGCGCTGGTTCGCAAGGCGAAGCTGGTGCCGGGTTCGCGGGGCGACGCGCTGGTGCTGCTCTGCCTCGCCACCGTGGCGCTCAGCTGGGCGCTGACGCACACCGCGTTCACGCTGCGCTACGCGCACCTCTACTACCGCGAGGACGACGAGGGCGTGGGCGGCCTCGAACTCCCGGGCGGCCAGCGGCCGTCGTACTTCGACTTCGCCTATCTCGGCTTCACCGTCGGCATGTGCTTCCAGGTCTCGGACGTGACCGTGACCAGCCCGCAGCTTCGCCGCGTGCTGCTGCTGCACGCGCTGCTCTCGTTCGTCTACAACACCGCCATCCTCGCCTTCGTGCTCAACTTGGTCTTCGGCTTCGCCAGCTGACGGCAGGCCGCGGACATCACCCGCGCCAGCTTCTGCAGCGGCCCTGCCAGCGCCGAGCCGGCGCGGAAGGAGAGCACCAGCGCGCGCGACGGCACCGGCCGAGCGAAGGCGCGCGTCGCGAGCTCGCGGTTGCGGTTCTCGACCGGCAGCGAGAGCAGCGGCAGCAGCGTGAGGCCGTTCCCGCCCGCCGCCACCCGCGCGAGCGTGGCCAGGCTGGTGGCGCGGTAGCCGGCGTCGCGGGCCCGCGCGCTGGCGCAGATCTCCAGCGCCTGCTCGCGAAAGCAGTGCCCCTCCTCGAGCAGGAGCAGCGTCTGCCCGCGAAGCTCGTCCATCCGCACCGGCCGCTTGCGCTGGAAGAGCGCGTGTCCGGGCGCGCCGGCCAGCACGAACGGCTCGTCGATGACCGGCGCATGCGCGAGCCCCTCCATCCCGGGCACCTGCGCGAGGAACGCCGCGTCGAGGCTTCCCTCGCGCAGCGAGGCGAGCAGGGCGTCCGTCCTCTCCTCGCTCCAGTGGACCTCGAGAGCGGGGAAGCGCGCGTGGAGCGCCGGGCCCACCGCCGGCAGCAGGTAGGGCGAGACCGTGGGGAGGACGCCGATGCGCAGCACTCCCCGCAGCGGGTCGTGCAGCCGGGCCGAGGCGGCGTGGAGATCGGTCGCGTCCCGCAGCAGCCGCCGCGCCCGCGCGACGAGCCCCTGGCCGGCGGAGGTGAACAGCACGCCGCCGCGCCCGCGCTCGAACAGCCGGACGCCCAGCGCCGACTCCAGCAGCGCGACCTGCGCGCTCAGCGACGGCTGCGAGACGTGGCACTGCGCGGCGGCGCGGCGGAAGCCGCCCGAGTCGGCGACCGCGACGGCGTACTCGAGCTGGCGGAGCGTGAATGGATACATAGGCAAAAACTATCAGAAACGAGCGCAAGGATGTATCGGACCTATCGTCGCGCGCAGGCATCTTTTTCCGGCACCCCTTGCGAGGAGCCGCCGGTTGGTCAAGTCGAAGAGTCCGCCGCCGACGAGGTCGCGGCCTGCACTACCCCTGCCGGGAGCCCCCCGGCTCGCCTGGCTCAACTGCGGGCGGGTCCTGGCGCTGCATCTGGACGAGGTCGGGGAGGATGACTTCGTCGAGGCCGGCCGGCTCTACCGCGCTATGGCAGAGGAAGAGCGCGGGCCGCTCATCGAGGCCATCGCCGGCACCCTGGCGGAGGTGGCGCGCCGCGAGGTGGTCGCGCAGGCGATCGCGTACTTCACCAGGGCCGATCCGGAGTACGGTCGGCGCGTCGCGGAGGCAGTCGCGAGGCGAGGAGCGTGGTGATGACCGAGGGACCGCAGGACGACGCGCTGCACATCGCCCAGGCCGCCTTCCAGGGCGCGCGCACCGGCGATCTGGCAGCCATCCGCACCGCGCTGGACGTGGGCCTGCCGGTCGGCGCGCGCAACGACAAGGGCGACACGCTGATCCTGCTCGCCGCGTATTACGGCCAGATCCATGCGGTGCGGCTGCTGCTCGACCGCGGCGCCGGCCCCGAGGTGGCCAACGACCGCGGGCAGACGCCGCTGGCGGGCGCGGTCTTCAAGGGCGATCTCGCCATCGTCACGCTGCTGTTGGAGCACGGCGCCAGGGTTGACGGCGAAGACCCGCAGGGCCGCACGCCGCTGCACTTCGCGGCCATGTTCGACCGCGTCGCGCTGGCGGAGCTGCTGCTGGCGCGGGGCGCGCGGCTGCGCAAGCCCGACGCCGCGGGAGTCACGCCGCTCGGGGCCGCGCGCGCGATGGGCGCGGTGAACACGGCGGCGCTGCTGGAGCAGCGCGAAGGCACTCCGGAGGGCGCGGCGTGAAGTCGAGACCTCGATCAGATCCGCCGCAACCAGGTCCGCGGCAATCAGCGGCATCCGCTCCGCGGCCCCTTGCCGGCGCGGCGCTCGCGTGAGCTCGACCGACGACGAAGTCCGGCCCGACCTCGCCGCCGTGCTGCGGCTGCGCGAGGCCCAGCTCGACGACGCGCGGCCCGCCGCGGTCGAGAAGCGCCGCAAGCTGGGCCGCTGGACGGCGCGCGAGAACGTCGACCGCTTCCTCGATGCCGACAGCTTCGTCGAGTACGGCCGCGCCGCGAAGCCGCTGCGCCCCGACATGGAGGGCGCCGCCGACGGCGTGGTGATGGGCACCGGCACCGCCGGCGGCCAGCCCGTCTGCGTGATGGCCTACGACTACACGGTCCACGCCGGCACGCAGAGTTGGACCAACCACCGCAAGACCGACCGCATCTTCCACCTGGCCGCGAGGCTGCGCGCGCCGATGGTCTCGTGGCTGGAGGGCGGCGGCGCGCGGCCGCACGACCTGCTGCTCTCGCACGTGCAGAGCGAGACCGCGACCTTCGTCGCCTTCGCGCGCCTCTCGGGCCTGGTGCCCACCCTCGGCATCGTCACCGGCCGCGCCTTCGCGGGACACGCGAATCTGTCGGGCGCCTGCGACCTGCTCATCGCCACGCCCGGGTCGTCGCTGGGGATGGCCGGGCCGCCGCTGGTCGAGGCCGCGCTGGGAGTGAAGCTCACGCCCGAGGAGATCGGGCCGGTGGCCATGCACGTCGACAGCGGCGTCGTCGACCTGCTCGTCGAGGACGAGGCCGCGGCGATCGTTGCGGCGCGCAAGTATCTCGGCTTCTTCCGCGGGCGGCGGCCGGCGGGCACCGCGCCGGATCAGCGGCGGCTGCGCGCGCTGGTCCCCGAGAGCCCGCGCCGCGCGTACGACGTGCGCAAGGTCATCGACGGCCTCGCCGACGAGGGCAGCGTGCTGGAGCTGCGCGCGCGCTTCGGCCGCTCGGCGGTGACCGCCTTCGCGCTGCTGGACGGCCACCCGGTCGGCATCGTCGCCAACCAGCCCATGGTGCTGGCGGGCGCCATCGACACGCCCGCGTCGGACAAGATCGCGCGCTTCGTGCAGCTCTGCGACGCCTTCGACGTCCCGCTGGTGTGCCTCGCCGACACGCCCGGCCTGATGGTCGGGCCCGAGGTGGAGAAGACCGCGCTCGTCCGCCACAGCGCGCGCATCCTCTCGGCGCTGGCGAACGCGACCGTGCCTGTCTTGACCGTGGTGCTGCGCAAGGCGTACGGGCTCGGCTACTACGTCATGGGCTCGCGCCCGCTCGACCCCGCGCTGCTGGTCGCGTGGCCCACGGCCGAGATGGGCGGCATGGGGCTCGAGGGCGCGGCCAGCATCATCCACAAGGCGGCGCTCGAGGCGGAGGCCGACCCGGCTGCGCGCGCGCGGCTGCACGCGCAGTTCACCGCGGAGCTGCGCCAGATGAACACCGCCATCGAGACGGCCGGCCGCTTCGAGTACGACGACGTCATCGACCCCGCCGACACCCGCGCCATGCTGGTGCGCACGCTGGAGCGCCTGCCGCCGCCCGCGGCGCGCGCGGGTCGCAAGCGCACCATCGACTGCTGGTAGCGCTCCACGTCATTGTGCCCGTGAGCCAGGACCACCTCGGGCGTTCGGTCCGCGCGTGGCTCGCTCGCACGCTCGGGACTCATGCGCTCGATCCGGGCTTCCCCTCGCGGCTTGGTCGACGGCTTCGATCACGAGGAGCGCGGCGCGTCGCAGCCGCTCCTGCAGCGCACCGGCCATGCTCGCGGCCTGACAAGTCAAGAGAGAGAGCTCGGCCGCCGGCGAGCGCAGGCGGCTCCGGTTCGGGCGGCCCGCGTAACGCCCCAGGGCGATTCCGGCTCTCGATGCGCTTGACTCCCTCGCTCCGGCAACATAACATTGCCTTTCAAGATGCTGGCTCGCAAAGGGACACAGCTGCCGCTGGCGCGAAAGCACGGTTGGGGCGGGAAGCGCCCCGGCGCGGGGCGCAAGCGCAAGGACGGTCAGGCAGGGAGGCCGGGCGTGCCGCACCGGCGGCGGCCCAGGCTCGACGGCCGCTGCCCCATCGGAATCACGCTCAAGGTGCGTCGCGAAGTCTGGAGCCTGCGCGGCCCGCGCTGCGTCAGGAAGCTTCGCGGAGCCCTGGAGCAGGGCCGCGAGCAGGGTGCTTTTCGGGTCGTCCACTTCGCGATCCTCGGCAATCACCTGCACCTCATCGTCGAGGCGGGGGACCGGGCCGCGCTCTCCAGGGGTCTGGGCGGCCTCCAGGTGCGCCTGGCGCGCGCGCTGAACTCCGCCATGGCGCGCAGCGGTCCGGTCTTCGCTGACCGCTTTCACGCGCACGTCCTCAAGACACCCAGCGAGGTGGCGCGGGCGCGGCGCTACGTGCTGGAGAACTTCGCCATCCACCAGCGGCGCGCCGGGCTGCCGGCGGGCCCCGGGGACGCGCTGACCTCGACCGCCATGGCCTCGTGCGCGGCGCCGGCGAGGACCTGGTTGCTGCGCATCGGATGGCGCCGGGGAGTGGCGCGCGCGCAGCCCGCCGAGCCGGCCCTCTTCCGGGACGGTGGCTGAAGCCCGCGCTCAGTGCGATTGAAGAGCTTGAGGATCGCGAGGTGCGGTCTTGATCCATCGCGGGCTGCTGCGTCTCCCGGTCGCGCCGTCCAGCAATCGGGGTCCGGGTTGCGGGGCGGCGAGCCGGGCCAACCCGCCCTCGGCGTTCGGGCTCGCGCACCGGCTCAAGCTGCCCAAGTCGGAGGCGGGGCGCGACCGAGCCATTGCCGCTGGCCGTCCCTGCCCTCGGGCTTGAGGTCCGAATCCAGCGGCGGCTCCTGCGCGTCCGGACCCCGTGCACCAGGCGCGGACCTCGTTGCGAGCGCGCGCTGCACTCGCTCGCGCGTGTCGCGCCAGCGCTGCACCGCGGCAGGCCCGCGCGGCGTTTGTAACGGGCCGTCGTGCTACTCAAGGCGCATGTTCATCGGTCACTACGGCGCGGCGCTGGCCATCAAGAGGGCCAAGCCAGCCATCCCGAGCTGGGTGCTCTTCGTCGCCGTTCAATGGGTCGATATCCTCTTCTGCTCATTCATCCTGATGGGCGTCGAGCGGATGAGAATCATCCCCGGCTTCACGGCGTACAACTCATATGATCTCTATTACATGCCCTACACGCACAGCCTGGAGGGCTCGCTCCTCTGGGCGGCCGGGTTCGGCGGCGTGGGCGCCTGGCTGCTGACTCGCAAGGATCCGAAAGCAACTCGAATGCTCGCGATCTGGCTCGGACTCGCGGTCTTCTCGCATTTCCTGCTCGACCTGCCGATGCACGTCCGCGATCTGCCGCTGACGCTCGCCTCGGCCCCGCCGAAGCTGGGCTTTGGCCTTTGGAACCATCGAACGCCGGCGCTCGCCTTCGAGCTGGCCGTCTTCCTCGGCGGCCTGCTGCTGTTCCCGGGCGCGAGGGGCTGGAAGTTCCGGGTCTATGCTGCGCTCAGCCTCGCGCTGCTGATCGCGACTCCGTTCATGCCGCCTCCCGGCAGCACCGCGGCATTCGCGGTCAGCGCGCTGGCCTCCTATGCCGCCTTTGCCGGCCTGGCGCGCTGGGCGCTCTGAATCGCCGCCGCGCGAGCCGGACGACTCGACGGCGCCGCAGGCGCAGCAGCACCTCCGACTGCTGGCGGCTTGCTTCCGCGCTCAGTTTCCCGCGCTGCGCTTTGCCGCTTCTGCGCCAACTCGTGGATCCTCGATGCGCGCCCGAGGCGCTGCTGCCGGCGAGCGCGGACGCGGTCCGGATCGTCCGGCAGGTGTACCTGCTGCCGCGCGAGGGCGGCGAGGACCTGCGCAAGCGGGTCTTCGCGCGGCCTGCGACCGACCTGCCGCAGGACGCGATCCGGCGCGCGCTCGCCGGCCACTTCGAGAGCGGCGGGGACCTCCGCTGCGCGCGCTGCTTCATCCTGCTGGAGGATGCGTCGCGCTGGGGCGAGGAGCCGTACCGGCGACCGCCGGCAAGGAAGCCTCTCCCTGCAGTAGCCGGTCAGGGCCGCCGCGCGAGCTGGCTGACCATCGACAAGAGCAGCTCCACCTCGCGCTTCGAGGGCTGCACGCGCCGCAAGAGCTGCACCAGCTCATCCAGCACCATGTCGGGCTGCTGCGGATTGAGGAAGCCCGCGTCCAGCAGCAGCGCCTGCGCGCGCTGGCGCAGGAGCGACAACGTCCGCTCGTCGGGCGGCGGCGCGACCGGCGCAGGCGGCAGCGGCGCGTGGCCGCGCGCCTTGAAGATCTCCCAGCCGAAGATGAGGACGGCCTGCGCCAGGTTCAGCGACGCCTTCTCCGCCGTGGGAATCGTCGCCACCGCAGCCGCGCGGCGCAGCTCGCGGTTGTTGAGCCCGCGCACCTCGTCGCCGAAGACCAGCGCCACCGGCCCCGGCGCCGCGAGCAGCCGCGCCGCCGTCTGCGCGGGGTCGAGCGCGCCCGGCACCTCGCGGCCCGTGGTCATCACCACGTCGACGCAGTCGGCGAGCGCCGCCTCGAACGTCGGCACCACCTGCATGCGGTCGAGCACGTCGTCGGCGCCGGCGGCCAGGCGGGCGGCGTCGGCGCGGTCGTAGCCGGGGAGCTCCACCACCCAGAGCTCGGCCGCGCCGGTGTTGGCGAGCGCCCGTGCCGCCGAGCCGATGTTCTTCGAGTTGCGCGGGCGGTGGAGCACGAAGCGAATCGGCATTGCGCCCCTTGTACAACCTGCATTAATGCCTCGCCATGACCCGAGACGAGACGCTCAGGAAGCAGCTGCCCTTCACGCTCCGCGAGGCCGACTTCCCCGCGCTGGGCGAGCTCTACCGCGGCAAGGTCCGCGACAACTTCTCCAAGGGCGATCGCATCGCGATGATCACCACGGACCGGCTCAGCGCCTTCGACCGCGTGCTGACCACCGTGCCGTTCAAGGGCGAGCTGCTCAACCGGCTGACGACCTTCTGGTTCGAGAAGACCAATGACGTCGTGCCCAATCACATCCTCGACGTCCCGGACCCGAGCGTGCTGATCGTCCGGCGCCTCCACCCGCTGCCGGTCGAGATGGTGGTGCGCGGCTACATCACCGGCTCGCTGTGGCGCGACCAGCAGGCGGGCCGCGGCGCGAAGGCCTATGGAATCCAGCTCCCGCCCGAGCTGCGCAAGGACCAGAAGTTCGAGCAGCCGCTCTTGACGCCGAGCACCAAGGCCGCGGTCGGCGAGCACGACGAGCCCATCTCGCCGGCAGAGCTGATCGCCCGCGGCGCGTGCACGCAGCGGCAGTGGGACGAGATGGCGCGGATGGCGCTCGATCTGTTCGCCGCCGGCCAGGAGTGGGCGGCGCAGCGCGGGCTGATCCTCGTCGACACCAAGTACGAGTTCGGCACCGACGCCGCGGGAAAGATCTGGGTCATCGACGAGATCCACACCCCGGACTCCAGCCGCTACTGGATCGCCGCGGGCAGCGAGGAGCGCTTCCGCAACGGCGAGGACCAGAAGATGCTGGACAAGGAGTTCTTCCGGCAGTGGCTGATCAAGGAGCGCGGCTACCAGGGCGACGGGCCGCTCCCGGAGATCTCCGACGAGGTCCGCGCCCAGCTTGCCGGCAAGTACTGCGAGCTCGTCGAGACGCTCACCGGCGAGGCGCCGCGGCTCGAGGTCGGCGACACCCGCGCGCGCATCGAGGCGGCGCTGCGGGCAAAGAAGTACCTCTAGCAACAATCTGACACTTCGCTGCAACGGCTGCGCAATGCCGCGGTTCTATTCAATCCCTGTCCAACAACGGATCAGGAGGCAGTCCATCATGAAGAAGGCATTGATCGGAATCGGTGCGCTGGGAATCATCGCCGCGGCGGGCGCAGCCTGGGCCGGACAGGGCGGCCACCACCGGATGATGACGCACATGATCACCGCCCGCGTGGAGCAGGCCGAGGACTTCATCGAGGCCACGCCGCAGCAGCGGCAGGTCATCGACGCGGCCAAGGACGATGTCATCGCGCAGATCACCGCGCACATGCAGCAGCGCCAGAGCCACCGCGCCGACTTCGTCGCCGCGCTCACCGCCGACAACCTCGACACCGCCAAGCTCTACGCGCTGGTGGACCAGCACGCCGAAGAGGCGCGCGCCATGGCCAAGCTGGTGATGCCGGACATCCAGAAGATCCACGACGTGCTCACTCCGGCGCAACGGCAGAAGCTGGCGCAGAAGATGAAGGAGCCCCACGGCGGCCATGGGTTCTGAACAAGGCGCCCCTGCGGTCGCGGCGGTGGGGTATCCTCCCTCCGCCGTGACCCGCGCCCTGCTCGTCGAGGATGATCGCAAGCTCGCCGCTCTGCTGCAGGAGTTCCTGGCGCAGTCGGGCGTCGAAGCCACCATCGCGCCCGACGGCGGCGAGGCGCTGCAGCAGCTGGCGGCGTCGCGCTTCGACATCCTGCTGGTCGATCTCATGCTGCCCGGCATGGACGGGCTCACGCTCACCCGGCGCATCCGCGAGCGCTGGAAGACGCCGCTCATCATGGTCACCGCGCGCGGCGACGACGCCGACAAAATTGTAGGACTCGAGCTGGGCGCGGACGATTACCTGGCCAAGCCGTTCAATCCGCGCGAGCTGCTGGCGCGCATCCGCGCGGTCCTGCGCCGCGCCACGCCCGACCTGCCCGAGGAGGCCCGGTTCAAGAGCGGCGACCTCACCATCGACTTCCCCTCGCGCGAGGTGATGGTCGCCGGCGCGCGGCAGTCGCTCACCGCCCACGAGTACGAGATCCTCTGCGCGCTGGCGCGCCATGCCGGCCGCGTGCTCAGCCGCGATCAGCTGCTGGAGCTGGTGAAGGGCGACGGCGCCGACGACGCGTTCGACCGCTCGATCGACGTGCACGTCAGCCGCCTGCGCCAGAAGATCGAGCCCGACCCGCGCCACCCGCGCTACGTCAAGACGGTCCGCGGCGCGGGCTATCTGCTGGCGCGCGAGTCGGAGTGAGATGAGGCGCCGCCTCTACCTGCGCATCTACTTCGCCTTCCTCGGTGTGCTGGTCGCGATGGGGCTGGCCGCGGCGGGCATCAACTTCGCGACCGGGCGGCTGAGCTTCTGGGCGCGCGGCGGGCCCCGCTTCGCCAGCCACGTCGCGCGGCTGCTGCCGGCGGTCGATGACCCGGCGGCCCTGCAGCGCGCGGTCGATGAGCTGCACGACGAGCTGGGGGTGGACATCACCGTGATCGATCGCGAGGGCCGGCCGGCCGCCTCGGCAGGTCTCGCCATCCCGCCGCCGCCCGACCTCCGGGAGCGCCTGCGCGGGCCAGGCTGGGTGCACGGGCTCCACGGGGTGATCGCCGCGCCGCTGCGAGACGGACTGGTGCTGGCGCGGCTGCCGGTGCCCGAGGGACGCAACTGGCACCTGCGGCCGGTGCTGCTCCTGGTCGCCGCGCTGCTGGCGTCGCTCGCGCTGGTGTATCCGCTGTCGCGCTCGATCACGCGGCCGGTCGAGCAGCTCACCGCGGCCGTCGAGGCGTACGGCAAGGGCGACGTCGGCAAGCGCTCGGGGCTGGAGGCTTCGCAGGACGAGGTGGGCCGCCTCGCGCGCGCCTTCGACGAGATGGCCGACCGCATCCAGGCGGCGCGCAAGGGTGAGAAGGAGCTGCTCGCCAACGTCTCGCACGAGCTGCGCACGCCGCTCGCGCGGATCCGGGTGGCGCTGGCGCTGGTCGATTCGAGCCGCGGGCTCGATCCCTCGGTGGCGCAGCGCCTGGCCACGGTGGACGAGGAGCTGGACGAGCTGGAGCGGCTGATCTCCGACGTGCTGACCTCGAGCAAGCTGGAGCTGTCGGCGCAGCCGCTGCGCCGGGCGCAGGTGGGGCTGTCCCAGCTGCTGGCGAAGAGCAGCGCGCGCGCGCTTTTGCTCTCGCAGCGGGTGGTCGCCGAGGTCGAGCCCGGCCTCGAGGTGAACGCCGACGAAGCGCTGCTGGCGCGGGCGATCGACAACCTGATCGACAACGCGCGCAAGTATGGCGGCGCCGAGCCGCTGAGGGTGGAGGCGCGGCGCGCCGAGGGCGCGGTGCTCATCGCGGTGCGCGACCACGGGCCAGGCTTCGCGCCCGACGAGCTGGAGCGGGTGTTCGATCCCTTCTATCGAGGGACGTCGGCGCGGGGGCAGGCCAGCGGCTTCGGGCTGGGGCTCTCGCTCGCGCGGCGCGTGGCCGAGGCGCACGGCGGCAGCATCCGCGCGGCCAATCCGCCGGGCGGCGGCGCCCTCATCGAGCTCCGCCTCCCCGCCTGACCCTGCTGACTGCTGCGCTTCAGGCAACCGCGAAGGCGCGAAGACGCGAAGGTCAGGATCGGATCTTGTTTTCGTCGTCGGGTGCGAGATTCGCCGATCGATCCGAAGCTCCCAACGCCAGCGATCAGCCCCACAAAACCAATCAACCTTCGCGCCTTCGCGGCGCAATATTTTTTCAGGGACGGGGCGGGTTGCTGTCGAGGGGAGGGCGGGGCAGCGAGGCGAGCGCGTCGAGCAGCGCGGCCGCGGTGGGCGCGGTGGTGAGGAACGGCGTCGGCTGCACGAACCCTTCCGCGCGCGCGTGGTCCATGAACGCAAACAGCGGCCCGTAATACCCGTCCGCGTCGAGCATGCCGATGGGCTTGTCGTGCAGGCCCAGCTGCGCCCAGGTGATGGCCTCGAAGAGCTCGTCGAGCGTGCCGAAGCCGCCGGGCAGCGCCACCACTGCGTCGCAGAGCGCGCTCATCACCGCCTTGCGCTCGTGCAGCGAGCTGACCACGCGCAGCTCGGTCAGGCGCGGATGCGCGATCTCGCGGGTCATCAGCGCGCGCGGCAGCACGCCGGTCACGTCGGCGCCCGCAGCCAGCGCGGCGTCGGCGCAGATGCCCATCATCCCCACGGCCGCGCCGCCATACACCAGGCCCAGCCCGCGCCGGCCGATCTCGGCGCCGAGCTCGCGCGCCGCCTGCCGGTAGCTCTCGCGCGCGCCGCCTGCCGCTCCTGCGAAGACACAGATTCTCTGCATGGCGCGGATGCTAGCATTCCGCGAAGGCCCGCTCGCGGCCGCTGTGCAACTTCCAGGAGGACGATGAGGCGCTCGACGCGGCTGCTCTGCTGGGCGACGGCGCTGGCCGCCGCGGCGATGCTTGCGATCGCAACGATCGACCCAGGCGCGCCCGGCGCCGGCGGCCACCTGACCGCGAGCGAAGGCCGCGGCCCGGCCGCGGCCGCAGAGGGCAGGACCACCGAGGCAGCCGGGAAGACCGGCGCGCTGCCCGAGGCCGCCGCGCCCGCCTCGCTCGGCCAGGGGACTTCAGGCACGCCGGCGCTCGCTCATCCGGCGACCGCGGCCGATGGCTTCTTCGAGGTGCGGGTGCGCGCCGGCGGCCAGCCGCTCGCCGCCGCGCGCGTCACGCTCTACCTGCGCTCCGACTCCGCGGGCGACTGGCGCGAGTCCGAGCCTGCGGCCGCGCCACGGGCGGAGGCAGCGTTCCGCTTCGCGGGTGCAGGCGAGACGGCCCCCGATGGGCAGATCCGGCTCCCCGCGCGGCCCGCGAGTTCGTCGTGATCCAGGCGGGCCGGACGGTCCAGCACGACTCCCTGCCCGACGCGGCCGACCCCTCGGCCGGCTTCGGCGGCAGCGTGCTGGAGCCGGACGGCACGCCTTCGGTCCACGCGCGCGTGACCGCGCCGGCCACTTCTCGTTCGACAGCTTCACCGACGAGACCGGCCGCTTCCAGGCGGGGCGGCCGCGCGCGGACCTTCCCGATTCGTTCACGCTCGAGGCGCTGAACGGCGGCCGCAAGGGCAGCGCGACCGTGGCGGCGGAGCAGCCCGACGCGCTGGTGCAGCTGTTGCCCGCGGCGTCGCTGCGTGGCCGCGTGACCTCCCCCGGCGCGCCCGTCGAGGCGTTCACCGCGTCGGCCGGAGGCGAGTCGCTGGAGTTCGCCGGCGACCGCTTCGAGCTGCGCGACCTCCCGGCCGGCAAGCTGCACATCTCGGTGAACACGCGCGACGGCCGCTCGGGGCAGGCCGAGACCACGCTGGTCCCCGGCGGCGCGGGCGAGGTCGAGGTGGCGCTGGTCGAGGATGCGGTGCTGCTGGGCCGCGCGCTCGACGCCGACACGCAGGCGCCGCTCGCCAACGCGCAGGCCCTGGGCGCGTACTCCGGACCGGACGGCCGCTTCCGGGCGGAGCGCCTCGCGCCCGGCGATCGCACCGTGCGCGTCTCGCTCGACGGCTACCAGGCGTTCTCGAAGAAGGTCACTCTGGCGAGCGGAGCGCCGCTGGACCTGGGCGACGTGCTCGCGGGCCGCGCCGGGCACCATCGGCATCCAGGTGCGCGGCGACAGCGAGGGCGTGATGGGGGTCTTCGTCATCGAGGGCGGCCCGGCCGATCGCGCGGGACTGCGTCTGGGCGATGCCCTGCTCGCGGTGGACGGCGCAAAGGTGAACGGCGCCAGCGACGCGCGCGCCCGCATTCGCGGCGCGGCCGGCACGCCGGTGGTGCTGCTGGTGCTGCGCAACGGCTCGGAGCGCCTCTCGCTCCCGGTGGTCCGCGCGAGCTGAATCCCAACAGCCCCTCGGCTATTCTCGAGTGGTGCTCTTCGTGCTCCTCTCGGCGGCGGCGTGCTCGATTGCGCCTTTCCAATCGCTCGCGCCGCGGGTCGCGATGGCCTGGGCGCAGTGCGGGCCGGCGCGAGCGGCGGTGATTCGCGCCGAGCCCGGCGCGCGCCTGCGGGTCTCGCCGCCCGGGACGAGCCGCACCGTGGAGCAGTTCGCCGTCGCGGTCTCGTCCGTCGCGGCGGTCAACGGCGGACTCTTCGACGGCCGCGAGCGGCCGATGGGCCCGGCGCGCGGAGGGGGCCGCGACTGGCCGCGCTCCCGCCGCGTCGCCTCTGCGGGCGTGGTGGGCGGCGATGCGAGCCGATTCGAGCTTGTCCTCGGCGAGCCGGCGCCGTGGATGACGGAGGTGGTCAGCGGCTGGCCCGCCCTGGTGCGCGAGGGCGTGGCCTGCACCGGCCGTTGCGGCTGCCCGCGCGGAGACCTGGTCTGCACCGGGCCGGCGCCGCGGACCGCCGTCGCCATGGCCTCCAGGGCCCTGCTGCTCGTGGTGGTGGAGGCGCCGGGCCTCACGCTCTCCGCGCTGGCCTCGCTGCTGGTCGCGCTGGGCGCGGAGCGCGCGCTCAACCTGGACGGCGGCGGCTCGACCGCGCTGGCGGTGCAGGGCCGAACGGTGCTGGGCGGAGCGCTGCCGGTTCCGGTGCAGCTGGGCGTGCGCTGAACGCCCCCTCGCGGGACGGGCGAGAGCCGGTCCCGGAGGAGGTCATTCGCCGATCCGAATATGCGTCGCAATGGATATGTCGCGCCGGGAATATGCTCGCCGGAGCATCCGCCTCGCCGGGATCGGCGGCGCGCTCGCCGCGACCTCAGGCCCGCAGGACGCGCGCAAACACGGCGTCGACGTGGCGCAGCTCGTGCTGCAGGTCGAAGCACGCCTCCAGCTCGCCGGGCTGCAGCAGCGCCTTGACGTCGGAGTCGTCGGCCAGCAGCGTCTTGAAGTCGCGGCCCTCGTCCCAGACCCGCATGGCGTTGCGCTGCACCACCACGTAGGCCGCCTGCCGCTCCATGCCGTGCTCGATGAGCTTGAGCAGCACCGGCTGCGAGAAGACCAGGCCGCGCGTCGCGTTCAGGTTCTCGAGCATCCGCTCGGGATAGACGCGCAGGCCGTCCATCAGCCCGGCGAAGCGGTGCAGCATGAAGTCCAGCGTGACCGTGGCGTCGGGGCCGATCATGCGCTCGACGCTGGAGTGGCTGATGTCGCGCTCGTGCCACAGCGCCACGTCCTCCATGGCCGCGACCGCATAGCCGCGCAGCATGCGCGCGAGGCCGGTGAGGTTCTCGCTCAGGATCGGGTTGCGCTTGTGCGGCATCGCCGACGAGCCCTTCTGGCCCTTGCCGAACGGCTCCTCGGCCTCGCGCACCTCGGTGCGCTGCAGGTGGCGGATCTCGACGGCGAACTTCTCCAGCGACGCGCCCGCGAGCGCCAGCGCGGTGAAGTACTCGGCGTGCCGGTCGCGCTGGATGATCTGGGTGGACGCGGGCGCTGCGGCGAGGCCCAGCTCGCGCATCGCGGCCTCCTCGATGGACGGGTCGAGGTGCGCGAAGGTCCCCACCGCGCCGGAGATCTTGCCCACCGCGATGGTCGCGCGCGCGTGCTCGACGCGGACGCGGGCGCGGGAGAGCTCGTCGGCCCAGACGATGAGCTTCCAGCCGAACGTGGTCGGCTCGGCGTGGATGCCGTGCGACCGGCCGATGCACGGCGTGCGCTGGTGCTCGACCGCGCGGCGGACCACGGCCTCGCGCGCCTGGTCGAGGCCCGCGAGGATGAGGTCGGCGGCGTCGCGCAAGAGCAGCGCCAGCGAGGTGTCGAGCACGTCCGAGCTGGTCATGCCGAAGTGCAGGTGGCGCGCGGCCGGGCCGATGCGCTCTTCCATGAACGTCAAAAAGGCGATGACGTCGTGGCGCGTGACCTTCTCGATCTCGTCGATGCGCGCGGCGTCGGCGGCGGTGAAGCTGCCCGCCTTCGCTTCGCACTCCGCGATCGCGTCTCGCGGCACGAGCCCCTTCGCGGCCATGGCCCGCGCGGCCGCCAGCTCGACCGCAAGCCAGGTTGAATAGCGGTGCTCGGGCGTCCAGAGGCGCGCCATCTCGGGCCGGCTGTAGCGAGGAATCATGCGCGCAGTCTTACAATGACTCGGCGCCGGCGACTTCCGAATCCGGCCCGGGGGACCTCACTCATGGACCTGCTGGTCAACATCGACGTCGACGACCTGGACCGCGCCATTGCGTTTTATGGCGCCGCGCTTGGGCTGACCGTGGGGCGCCGCTTCGACGGCGGCTTCACCGAGCTTGCGGGCGCGACCACGCGCATCTTCCTCTTGCCCAACGCCGCCAGCAGCGCGGCCTATGCGGGCGGTCCGGCGCGCGACTACGCGCGGCACTGGACGCCGATCCATCTCGACTTCGTGGTCGACGATGTCGACGCGGCGGTGGCCCGCGCCTGCGCGGCTGGCGCGAAGCTGGAGTCCGCCGCGCAGCCGCGCTCGTGGGGACGGATCGCGATCCTCAGCGATCCGTTCGGCCACGGCTTCTGCCTGCTCTCGTTCGCGCGCGGCGACTACTGAGCGGGCGCCATCATCGCCTTCAGGCGCCGGTCCATCTCCTCGGGCGGCACATCTTCCTTGTGCGTCGCGATGTACCAGTGGTGCCCGAACGGATCGACGATGCCGCCGCTGCGATCGCCATAGAACTGGTCGGCGATGGGCCGCTCGATCTTCGCGCCCGCGTCCACCGCGCCCTGGACGAAGGAGTCGACGTCCTCGACATAGAGCATCAGCGTGATCGGGGAGCCGCCATACGCCTTGGGGCCCTTGGCGCCCATGGTGGGGTTCTCGTCGGCGAGCATCAGGCGCGAGGTGCCGATCTGGATCTCGGCGTGCCCGACGCGGCCGTCGGGGCCCGGCATCCGGAAGAGCTCCTTCGCGCCGAACGCGCGCGCGTAGAAGGCGAGCGCGTCGCTGGCGCCGTCGATGATGAGATACGGAGTTGCGGTGTGATAACCCTCGGGGATCGCTTTGACGGCCATTGTGTTTCCTCCTCTTGCATGAAACGTAGACTGCGAGTTGTCGAGGTGAAGAGTGCGAGTTCTTATCCGAAGAGTGCGAGTTGGCGCGGCCGCGAGATGCGGACGCGCGCGCGCAGGTCCAGCGGCGCGAGCGGGCGCGACTGCGCGCCCACCACCACGTTGGCGCCGCTGCCGGCGCGCTCGAGCACCAGGTCGGCGGCGGCGCGTGCGTGGCGCTCGGTGTTGTTGTGCTCGGACAGGTGCGCGAGCACCAGGTGGCGCAGGCCCGGATGCAGCACCTGCGCGAGCAGCTGCGCGCCCTGCGCGTTGGAGAGGTGGCCGAGGTCCGAGCGGATGCGCCGCTTGAGGCTGAACGGGTAGGGCCCCTCTAGCAGCATGCGCGCGTCGTGGTTCATCTCCAGCACCAGCGCGTCGAGATCGTGCAGGGCCGCGGCGACCGCGCGCGGCGCGCAGCCCAGGTCGGTCACGATGGCGGCGCGGGCGCCGGTGCGGTCCTCGAAGACGTAGGCCACCGGCTCGCTCGCGTCGTGCGGCACGGACACCGGCGTGATCCGCAGCTCGCCCAGCTCGAAGGTCCGGCCGCCGCAGAGCGGAACCTGCAGCTCGGGCGGCGGCGGATCGCGCAGCGCCCGCAGCGTGCCCGCGCTGGCGTGGACCTGCACGCCGAGCCGCCGCGCGAGGATACCGGCTGCGTGCGAGTGGTCGGCGTGCTCGTGCGTGAGCAGCACCGCGCTGAGGTCCTTGATCGAGGTGCCGATGGCCACGCAGCGCCGCGCGGTCTCCTTCAACGGCAGCCCCGCGTCGACCAGCACGCGGGTCGAGCCTGCCTCGACGTAGAGACAGTTGCCTCCGCTGCCGCTCGACAGGACGCCCAGGCGCACTGAACGCATGTATCAGCAGCGCCTCTTCGTTCGCAAGCGCGGCGCGCGCCACTTTTTCGTATCGCGCGCAAAGCAACGCGTGTGCTAGAAGGCGCGCCCTATGCCAAGGACCAAGAAGAGCATCAAGAGCCGCGCGAAGCCCAAGAAGGCAGCCCTCAAGCGCAAGCGCGCCCGCCGCAACAAGGGCCTGCGTCGCGGAACGCGGGGCAGATAAGCTTTCTTTTCTGCTGAAGCCGCGGAGCCCGTTTCAGGGAGCCGGCCGCACGGCCATCCTCATGCCGTGCCGTGGCCGCAGCGTGATGCTCGGCTCCAGCTCCACCGGGTGACCGGGCACGAGTTCCAGCGAGACCTTCTGCGCGATCGTCGCCAGCACCAGCTGCGCTTCCAGCATGGCGAAGCCGTTGCCGATGCACTGGCGCGGGCCACCTCCGAAAGGGAAGTAGGCCCCGCGCGGCGGCGCGTCCGCGAACCGCTGCGGGTCGAACCCTTCCGGGTCGCGCCACAGGCGCGGGTGCCGATGGACCACGTAGGGGCTGACGAACGCGAGCGAGCCGGCGGGGATCTCGTAGCCGTCGATCTCGTCGGCGTCGATGACCGATCGCGCGATCAGCCACGCCGGCGGATAGAGCCGCATCGACTCCTCGAGGGTCATCTTCAACAACGGCAGCCGCGGCAAGTCGGCCGCCGTGATCGGCGCGCTCCCCAGCTCGGCACGCAGCGCGCGCGCCGCCGCCGGATAACGCGAGAGCAGGTAGAAGCTCCAGGTCAGCGTATTGGCGGTGGTCTCGTGACCCGCGAGGAAGATGGTCATGGCTTCGTCGCGCAGCTGCGCGTCGGTCATGGTCTCGCCGGTCTCCTCGTCGCGCGCGGCCAGCAGCATCGAGATGAGGTCCTCACCCGGCTCCCGGCGCCGCTCGGCGATGATGCGCAGCACGATCTCGTCCAGCACGCGCAGCCAGCCGCGCAGCCGAAAGTTCGCCAGCGTCGGCAGCGGCGGCGGCAGATCGATGACGCGGGTCATGCGCCCGTGCGCGGCGCGCAGCAGGTCGCCGACCACTCCCTGCACCCGGTCGGCGTCGCCCGCGACCTGGGTGCCGAGCAGCGTCTCGCCGACGATCTCCAGCGTCACGCGCATCATCTCGGCGGCGACGTCCACCGGCTCGCGCGCCGCCGCCAGCCGCTCGGCGCAGCGGCCGGCCGCGCGCAGCATCGCGCCGGCGAAGCCGGCGATCTTCTGCCGGTGAAACGCCGGCTGCGAGAGCTTCCGCTGCTTCTTCCAGAAGTCGCCTTCTGCCGTCAGCAGGCCGTTGCCCATCACCCGGCGCAGGTTCTTGAAGCCGCGCGTCTGCTTGCCGTAGTTCTTGTTGTTCTCGGCGAGCACGTGATTGACGCCCGAGGGCGAGCTGATCAGGTGAGCGGTGACCATGCCGAAGCGCAGGCGGACGACGTCGCCGTGATCGTTGAAGGCGCGCTGGAACATGCCCAGCGGATCGCGCTGGGCGTCGGGCAGGCTGCCGAGGAGGAAGCTGCCTCGAGGTCCAGGCGCGATCATGCGCCGTTCTACCGCGCGCCTGCGGGAGAGCGAAGCTTTAGCGAGCGTCGGCGCAGCAGCGGAAGCCGACCTTGATGTCGTGCTGCCCCGGCGGGAGCTTGCGCCGCGAAGCGCAGCGGTCGTCGAAGCCCGGCCGCGCCGCGTGGCCGCCCTTGACCGTCTTGCCGCCGGTCTCGTCGAACGACGTCGCGGTCCATTCGGCCGCGTTGCCCGACATGTCCCAGACGCCATATCCGCTCTTGCACTTGCCGAAGCTGCCGACCACCGCCACCGCGCGCGGGTTGTCCTTGGCGTCCTGGGTGTTGCAGGCGTTGGCGTCGAAGTTCATGCCGTAAGGGAAGCGCGAGGCCTCGGGGCCCTTGCAGGCCTTCTCCCATTCCTCCTCGCTGCAGAGGCGCTTGCCGGCGTTCTTGCACGCGGCGTCGGCGTCGTTCCAGGCGACCGCGATCTGCGGCAGGCGGCCCGGCGTGTTCGGGTACTCGAAGCTGTCGATGCAATAGGAGCGCACCTCGACCGTGGCGAGGAGGCGGTCGCCGAAGTTGCGCAGGTCGTCCCTGGCGTCGCTGCCGATCTGCGCCGCGCCGGCCTTGATGCGCTGCATGCCCGGAGGGCACGCGGGCTCGCCGGTGGCTGCGTACGCGCTGGTGCCTGCGGAGGCGCCGGTGGCTGCGTACGCGACGAGCTTGCCCTTCTTGGCGGCGAGCAGGTCCGGGTCGTCGGCGCCGTTGATGGCGCCTGCTGGCGGCAGCGGCTTCGCCGGCCCGG
>FSWK01000391.1_pt1 | contig 22052 bp, 19 predicted proteins | sample 1637951 | NCBI WGS metagenome assembly FSWK01 (sample SAMEA3914789, study PRJEB12502) | metagenome | biome: forest; material: soil | place: Canada | collected 2011-07-03 | depth 0.3 m | reverse complement strand
GTCTTTCCGTCCGGCGCCCACGCCGGCAACAGATTGATGGAAGCGCCGGTCAATGCTTGAGGCCCATATCCATCGGAGTCGGCGACCACGATCTGCTTGCCGGTGGCGGTCTCGCGGACATAAGCGATCCGCGTCTGCAATATACCGGGCTCCTGCGTGAAGTAGTGGACCACGTCGTCGCCGAAGCGGTGCGCCACCTGCCGCAGCCCCGCCGGCGGCGCCGAATAGGTGCCATGCAACAGCTCGCGCGCGCCGCCGACATCATACAAATGGAATTCGCAGGTCACGGCGGCGGTGCAGGAGAGCTTCACCAGCCCCTGCGCGCCGACGCTGGCCCAGGCGGGATAATCAATGTCGGTCAAGCCGTCTTTGGCCAGGAACGACGCCGGGTCGAGCAGCTTGAAGAGCCCGCTGTGCTCGAAGTCCTGCGACAGCACCGTCTGGATGGCGCCGGCCGTCTGCGGATCGCCGAGGGCGCGCGCCACCGCGATTGGATAGGACTGCACGCGCGCGCCATTCAAGTCGATCACGGGGCGATCGGCGAGCGCGGCGAAAGACAGCAGCGACAGCAGCATCAGACAGCGCAAGTGACCTCGCATCATGGCTTGAAGTTCAGCGCCAGGCCCTCGTCGCGCAAGGAGCGGGCGAGCTCGGGCGGCGGCGGCGGCAGGCGGGTCTTCTGGACCGCGATCTCCAGCGCCTCGTCGAAGAAGTGATTGCCGGAAGGCTTCTGCAATTCATGCTTGAGCAGCGAGCCGTCGGCCTTGATCCAGGCGACGATGGTGGCGGACAGATAGAGCCGCTCGCGCTCGGAGATCACCGACGGCACCACGTAGTTGGCGAGGATGGCGTCGTGGACCTCGGTGAAGTACCGCTCGCCCGCCTCTGCCGTCTCGGCGGTGCCGGCCGCGCTGCCGTTGGCCTGGCCGGCGCGGTCGGGGTCGGGCTTCTCGCGGGAGTCGGATGGCGGGGCGTGCCCGGTGGCCTTGGCCAGCGCCCGATCCATCAATTCCTGGCGGGTGGGCGCGCGCGGGGTCGGCGGCCTGGGCGGCGCGAGGCCGGGCTTCGAGGCGACCGACGGCGGCGCGAGCGGGGCCACCGGCGCGGGCGAAGGCCGGGCTGCGGGCGCGGGCGGCGCCGGTGTCTCCTTCCGCGGCAGGAGCTTGGCGTCGCGCGGCTTTCCCAGCGCGACCAGCTTGGCGAGGATGGGCTTGCGCAGCGGCGGGGTCCGGTCGAAGTAGCGCGGGGCCAGCAGCGCTCCGCCGAAGACCAGCGCGTGCAGCAGCACGGCGAGCACCACCCCGGGCGTGAGCGCCACGCGCGGTTGCGCCACCAGCGCGCTGCCGTGGAGGTCCGGCGCGCTCACGGCTTGCGCAGCTCCTTGTCGGGCTCGGTGATCATTCCCAGCGACTCCACGCCCGCTCGCCGCGCCATGGCCATCACCTCGACCACCTGCCCATACGGCAGCGAGCGGTCGGCGTGCAGGTACAGCTCTTTGTCTTTCTGGAGGCGCGCATTGGTGGTCAGCTTCGCCTCCAGCTCAGTGGCCGCGATCTCGGTGTTACCGAGGTAGTACCGCCGGTCGCGCGAGATGGTGAGCACCAGCTTCTCCTCGCTGTGCTCCATCTGCTGCGCCGAGGCGCGCGGCAGGTCCACCTTCACGCCGCTCTGGATCAACGGAGCCGTCACCATGAAGATGATCAGCAGCACCAGCATGACGTCCACCAGCGGCGTCACGTTGATGTCGGTCATCTGGCGGCGGCCGCTGCCGCTGTCTCCGCCTCCGAAAGCCACTTAAGCGGCCTTCTTGAAGATGTGCCGCTTGATGATGTTGAGGAAGTCGGCGGAGAAGTTCCGCATCTCGTTCTCGAGCACGCGGATCTGCGAGTTGAAGGCATTGAACGCCACCAGCGCGGGGATGGCGGCGAAGAGGCCGACCGCGGTGGCGATGAGCGCCTCGCTGATGGGCCGCGCCACGGTGGCGAGGTTGGCGTTGCCGGCCGCATAGATGTCGCGGAAGGCGCCCATGATTCCCCAGACGGTGCCGAAGAGCCCGACGAACGGAGCGGCCGCGGCGGTGGTGCCCAGGAACGGGACCTGCATCTCCAGCGTGGTCAGCTCGGCGTTGGCGGCGCGGGCCAGCGCGCGCTCGACGTTCTCGAAGCCGCCCAGCTGATCGTGCATCGCCGCGTCGTCCGACGCGCCGGCCGGCGACCCGGCGGTGACCTTCGACAGCTCGACATAGCCGGCGCGGAACACCTGGGCCACCGGCGAGACGGGCATGCCCTCGGCCGCCGTGAAGATGGCGTCGAGGCGCTTGGAGCGCCAGAAGGTCTCCAGGAACGCGACGCTCTCCCGCTTGGCCTTCCGGAGGTGCAGCCACTTGCGGAAGATGATGGTCCAGCTGGCGATCGACGTCAGGATGAGCAGCACCAGGACGCTGGTGACGATGAGCCCGCCGTGGGTGATCACCTCGACGTAATTGAGGCTGCCATTCATGGGCGCTGTGCCTCGCATGGCCGGTTCGCCCTGTCAACGCACGAGCGGCCCGCGCGGCTTAACCTCTGGTGGCCCGGCGGGTCCGAGCCGGGTCGGAATGAGGCCGCTTGAATCACCGGCGCCCGTGGGCCGTCTGAGCAGGCAGGAGGATCGATGCGCCAGAACTCTCTCAAGCCGCTCGCCATCGCCGGACTTCTCCTCACCGCGGCAGCGTGCGCGCCGACCCGCGCGGACCTCACGCTCAACTGGACCTTCGCCGGCCAGACCTGCCTGCAGGCCGGCGTCACCACCGTCCAGGTCGACATCCAGGGCGAGACGCTGTCGCCCAACCAGTTCGCCTGCAGCAACGGCAGCAGCATCAACACCGGCGCGTATCTCGGGCGCTACCTGGTGGGGAACTACAACCTGACGCTCTCCGGCCTGGACGGCCAGGGCGGCATCCTCTACCAGGCCGTCTCGGTGGTGACGGTCCGCAGCGGCGGCAGCATCGTCGCGCTGGACGCGCCCGCCGCGCACTCCACGGGCGGCGGCTCGGCCACGCTGCGCTACACCTTCAACGGCCTGAGCTGCGCGGCGGCCAACGTCAACGTGGTCCACATGAGCGTCGACGGCGCGGTGCTGGTCGACGCCAACAACAACGCAGACCTGCCCTGCAGCCAGGGCGGCATCGACGGCGTCAGCGTCTCGCCGCTTGCCGCAGGCAACCATGTCTTCGACGTCGCGGGGCTGGTGAACGGACAGGTCGCTTATGTGCTGCAGGGGCTGAACATCAATGTCGTCAACGGCCAGGACACCGCGGTGACGCCGAATCTCGCGGCGGCCGCGCCCACCACCGGCAGCGCCGAGATCACCTGGACCTTCGTCAACGGCATGACCTGCGCGCAGGCGCAGGTGGACAGCGTGGACGTGCGGTTTGATCCCGCGCCCGACGGCAGCGGCGGCGTCGACGCGGGGACGGTCCCCTGTTCGTCCGCGGGCTTCGACGGCGCGACGTTCGATGGCGTCGCGCCCGGGAACCACACCGTGGCCATCACAGGCCTGCGGCACGCCACGCCGCAGGACAAGCTGGTCTACCTGACGCACACGCCGCCGCGCGCCGAGCTGTTCCAGGCGGGCATCACCACCTCGCTCGATGTCTCGGCCGACGCGGCCAGCCCCGGCAAGGGCGGCACCGCGCTGCTCTGGCAGTTCCCCGCGGGCGGCCCGTCGTGCAGCGGCACCGCGACGACGACGAACATCGCGTACACCCTCACCGATCCGTCGAAGACCAGCACCAGCGGCACCGCGGTCTGCGGGGGCTCGGCGGGCAACGGCATCGACTTCTGCTGGTCGGGCAGCGCCACCGCGCAGTGCCCCGGTCTCGCGCCCGGCGTCTGGACCATCAGCGCGACGGCGCCCGGATACGCCGCGCAGAACGTCTCGTTCGTCGTGCCCGAGAACGCGCACGCGACCGCCACCGTGGTCTTCGTCGCGCACTGACCGGCACCCCGCGGTCGCGCACCGACCGGCGCGCCCGCGGAAAATCTCAGCCGCTCGCCGGGCGGGAGTTGCGTAGAGTGTCGCCGCGTGCGCGACCTCCCGATCGGCGTCTTCGACAGCGGCGTCGGCGGGCTGACCGTGCTGCGCACGCTGATGGCCGCGCTGCCGCTCGAGAACACCATCTATCTCGGCGACACCGCGCGGGTGCCGTACGGGACGCGCTCGCACGACGTGGTCACGCGCTATGCGCTGCTGTCCGGGCGGTACCTGGCCGCGCAGCGGATCAAGCTGCTGGTGGTCGCGTGCAACACGGTGTCCGCGCACAGCCTGCCCGCGCTGGCCGAGGCGCTGCCGATTCCGGTGCTGGGCGTGATCGAGCCGGGCGCGCAGTCGGCTGCCGCCAGGACGCGCGGAGGGACCATCGCGGTGCTGGGCACGCCGTCCACCATCGCCTCGGGCGCGTACCAGAAGGCGCTGGGCCGCCTCGCGCCGCTCTCGCCGCTGGTGGCGCGGGCGTGCCCGCTCTTCGTGCCGCTGGCCGAGGAGGGCTGGGTGGACGGCGAGGTGCCGCGCCTGGTGGCCGAGCGCTACCTGGGCGACCTGCGCCGCAGCGGCGCCGACACCGTGCTGCTCGGCTGCACGCACTATCCGCTGCTCGCGCGCGCCATCGCCGAGGTGATGGGGCCACAGGTTTCACTGGTGGACAGCGCCGACGCCACGGCGGAGGCGGCGCTGCGCCTGCTCGGCGGCCGATCGCTGCTGCGAGAGGGCTCTTCCCCGGCGGTCCACCGGACGCTCTGCACCGACCTGCCGGACCGGTTTCGCGGGGTGGCCGAGCGGTTCCTCGGCCGCCAGGTCGGCGCCGTGGAGCTGGTCGATCTGGTCTGAATCCTCCTCTGGGCGCGCGGTGGCGGAGCGGAGAGCGTTCTGCTAAGCACCGGGCCCAGCGAGAGGGCTACTCTTCCTCTGGAGGCAGTCCGCAACGTGAGCGCCAACAAGCCTGCAGGGCCCGGCGTCGGGTACAACCACAACGTCAAGTATGGGTCGCGGGTCTATCACGTGCAGACCGAGGACTCGGGCCTGCCGCACGCGCACTACATCACGCACCTGTTCGTCGGCGGCAACATCGTCGCCAGCACCAAGACGAGCTACGCCGACAAGGTGGCCGACCCCGAGCTGGGCAAGACGGTGCGGCTGCTGATGGAGGCGCAGCACAAGCACATGCTCAAGCGGCTGGTGTCGGGCGAGTTCAAGGATCTGGCCGAGCGGCTGGCCGCGACCCATTACGAGCCCGGGGTGCTGGCCACCGGTCAGACCGGACCGGCGGCGGTGAACACGGCGCCCGCCGAGTCGCGCACGCCGATTGTCGTAAAGCCGGTTTCACCCGCGGTGAATCCACCGGCGGCGGCGCCGCTTGCGCCCGTCGCGCCACGGCCAACAGTGCCGGCGCGGCCGCAGGGGATTCCGATCGCGCCGCGCGCCGCGCCACCGATGCTCGCGCCGCAGCCTGCAGCGGCGCGGGCCTCACCGCCTGGCGCGCCGCAGATTGCGGTGCCGCAGCCTGGCGCGGTGCAGGTGTCACCGCCGGGCGCGCCGCAGGTGGCGGTGCCCTCACCAGCTCCGGGGCAGTCGCCGGTCCGGCCAGCGCCCGCGGCGTCCCCCGCCTCGCGTCCCCCGGCCCCGCGCGCGCCCGCTCCCGCGCAGCCGCTCTGGCAGGCCGCGCCGCCCGGCGCCTCTCCCGCGCCCTCGCCGCGACAGCCGGGCGCGCCGCTCCCCTCGGTCACCCGCGCTCCTCCGCAGACGCCGCGGCCCGCGGTGGCGCCTCCGCGGATGGTCCCGGTGGTGGGTCCTCCCGCGGCCCGGCCCGTGCCGCCTCCCCCGCCGCGTCCGGTGGCGCCGACGCGCGCGTCGCCCCCCAGCCTGTTCAGCGGCGACGCGCCAGTCGAAGCTCCCCACGACGATCTCCCCACGCTCTTCGCGGAAGAGCTCATCAGCGAGAAGAGCCTCGACGAGGTGATCCTCGCTTTCCTCTCGGCAGATCTCGAGCCGCACAAATAGGAAGTCCCCGATGCGCCCAAGCATCCCTGCCGCGCTCGCCCTCTCGCTCCTCGCCGCCTGCTACGGGAACACGAGCGGCACCATCTCCGCGCCTTGCTCCGGCGCCAACTGCGTGCCCGTCGGCAACGGCGGCGCGCTGGACGCGGGCGACGCCGGGCTCGATGGCGGCGACGGCGGCCGCGATGGGGGCGATGCGGGCCCCGGCGACGCGGGCTCCTGCGCCAGCTTCACCGGCGTCGCCAGGGACTTCTGCCGCACCGGCCAGGATCAGACCTTGTACCTCTCGGCCACCGGCTGCAGCGGCACGCTCTTCTTCGACACGGCCGCCCTCTGCGCAGGGAGCCTCGACCGCGGCGACGCCTTCGACGGCGGCTGCGACGAGCCGGTCGGCCACCTGCAGTGCTCCGCCGCGGCGCTCCCGGGCATCATCAGCTGCCAGACGGGCCCCGGCTCCTCCTGCAGCATCGTGGTCTGCGGCCCGGGGCACTTCTTCGAGGCCGACGGAGGCTGCAGCCCGTGATCCAGCTGTTCCACGTCAAGAAGTCCTATCCCGGCGACGCGCCCGTCCTCGACGACATCACGCTGCGCATCGAGAAGGGCGAGTTCGTCTGGCTGACCGGGCCTTCGGGCGCTGGCAAGAGCACGCTGCTCAAGCTGCTCTTCTGCGCCGACCAGCCCACCAGCGGGCAGATCCTGGTGGGCGGCCGCAACGTCGGCCGGCTCACGCAGGCCGGGGTGCCGTTCCTGCGGCGCAACATCGGCGTGGTCTTCCAGGACTTCAAGCTGCTCGAGAACCGGACCGTGGTGGAGAACGTCGGCTACGCCCTCGAGGTCCTGGGCGCCTCCGATGGCGAGATCCGCGAGCGCTCGCTGCGCCGGCTGGAGCAGGTGGGCCTCAAGCACAAGGCCACCTCGCTGCCGCTGCGGCTGTCGGGCGGCGAGCAGCAGCGCGTGGCCATCGCGCGGGCGCTGGTCAACGAGCCGACCATCCTCCTCGCCGACGAGCCCACCGGCAACCTCGACCCCGGGCTCACCGACAGCATCCTGCAGCTGCTCTTCGACGCCAACGCGCGCGGCACCACGGTGATCGTGGCCACGCACGATCGCGGGCTCTTGTCGCGCTACCACAAGCGGACCATCGCGCTGGACAAGGGCAAGGTCGTGTCCGATGCGTAGCCCGTCCCCGAGCGCGCCAAGGTGATCGCGCACGTCGCCTGGCGGCTCTCGCGGCGCGCCGCCGTCAACCTCTGGCGCGCGCCGCTGCCCAGCTTGGTCTCGGTGCTGACCATCGCGCTGGCGCTCTTCCTCGGCATCTCGTTCGCCCTCGGCCTCGCGTTCGCGCGCTCGCTGCTGACCAGCTGGGGCGCGCAGGCCAGCATCACGCTCTACCTGGACAAGGCCGTCACCGACGACCAGGCCCGCGCGCTGCTGGAAAAGGTCCGCGAGGCGCAGCCCGACGCCGACGCCGTCTACGTCGATCGCGCGCAGGCGCTGCAGCGGCTGCGGGTCGATCTGGGCGACCTCGCGGGCGCGCTCGACGGCCTCTCGCAGAACCCGCTGCCGCCCACCATCGAGGTGACGCCGCGGGGCTCGCCGCCGCCCGGGATGGTGCGGATGTTCGCCGCGCAGCTGCAGCGGCTGCCGCAGGTGGCCGAGGTGGACTACGGCCGCGAGTGGCTCGACAAGCTGGAGGCGCTGGGCCGCTCGCTGCGCGCGTTCGGCGCCGGCGCGCTCATCGTCATCCTCGGCGCGGCGCTGCTGGTGGTGGCCAACACCATCCGGCTCGCGGTGTACGCGCGGCGCGACGAGATCGAGATCATGAAGCTGGTCGGCGCCACCGATGGCTACGTGCGGATGCCGTTCCTGCTGGAGGGCGCGCTGCAGGGGCTGCTGGGCGCGGGGCTGGCGCTGGGCTCGCTGGCGGCGGCGCAGCGGTGGCTGTTGCCGCGGGTGCAGCAGGCGTTCGTGTTCGCCTCGGGAGCGGTGGCGCCGCGCATCCTGCTCTCGCACGCGCTCTTGCTGCTGGGCGCGGGCGCGCTGGTGGGGCTGCTCGGCAGCTGGCTCGCGGTGGCGCGGTTCCTGCGGACATGATCGCGGCCGCGCTCGGCCTGCTCCTGCTCGCGCAGACGCTGCCGCAGGGCGCAGCATCGATCGGAGGAGCCGGCTCGGCCGGCGACGGGCGGAGCCCGAAGGGCGCAGCATCGATCGACCAGCGCCTCGACAAGGAGCGCGCGGCGGCGCGGCAGCTCGCGGGCAGGGAGGCGGGGCTGCTTGGTAAGCTCGCGGAGCAGGAGCGGCAGGTGGAGATCGAATCGCGCGCGGTCCGCGCGGCGCAGCAGCGGCTGCGGGCGGCCACCGCCCGGCTCGCGGCCAGCGATGCGAAGGCCGCCGCGGCCGGGGCCGAGCTCTCGCGCGCCACCGATGCGCTGGGCCCGCGACTGACCGCGCGCTACCGGCTGGGCCGCGAGGGCTATCTGCGCTTCCTGCTGGGCGCGCGCTCCATCGGCGAGGTGTTGCGGCGCAAGCGGCTCTTCAACGCGTTGCTCGAGTCGGACCTGGACGCGCTGGCCGTGCTGCGCTTCGCCTCCGACGGCGCGCGAGCCGCGCGCGACGAGCTGGCCGCGTCGCGGCTGGAGCTGGCCCTGAGCGCGCAGGCCGAGAGCGATCGGCGCGCGGCGCTGGAGGTCCGCGTGGTGCAGCAGAAGCGGATGCTGGCGTCGGTGCAGCAGGAGCGGGCGCTGCACGAGCAGGCGGTCCGCGAGCTGGAGGAGGCGGCGCGCGCTCTCTCGGGAAAGCTGGCCGATCTCGGCCAGGGCGCGGCCGAGGCGGCGCGCAAGCCGGAGGCGGACCTCACGCCGGTGCGCAAGGCGCGCGGCAAGCTGGTCTTCCCGGTCGAGCGCGGCCGGGTCGAGGTGCGCTTCGGCCGCACGCTCGACCCGCACTTCGGCACCGTCACGCTCCAGCGCGGCATCGACATCCGCTCGCCGCAGGGCACGCCTGTGCGCGCGGTGTGGCCGGGCAGGGTGGTCCACGCCGGCTGGTTCAAGGGCTATGGAAATCTGATCATCGTCGACCACGGCGACGGGATCTTCTCGCTGGCGGCGCACCTGGACGCGCTGGAGAAAGCGGTCGGCGACGCGGTGGCCGCGGGCGACGAGGTCGGCACCGTCGGGGACACGGGAAGCCTGAAGGGTCCTTATTTGTATTTCGAGCTGCGCGATGGCCAGAAGCCGCTCGACCCCGAGCGCTGGCTCTCTCGATCGCGAAAGCCCGCGTCGCTGGTGGCCGCGGGGAAGGGAGCGCAGGCCCGATGACCGGAGTACACTCGAACGCCATGCTGCCGCCTGTTCCCGAAGAGCCGCGCGCCCACCAGCCGCGCCGCCCGCGCTTCCTGCTGCTGGTGCTCTGCGCCAGCTTCGGCGGGCTGTTCGCGGTCCGCGTCGCCCAGGCCGCTCACGACCCTGCGGGCCCCTACCGCAAGCTCGACGTCTTCAGCCACGTGCTCTCGCTGATCGAGAACAACTACGTCGAGAGCATCGATGAGTCGAAGCTCCTCTACGGCGCCATCGACGGCATGGTCCGCACACTCGACCCGCACTCCACTTTCATGGACCCGCGCTCCTATTCGTCGCTGAAGCAGGAGACCGACGGCGAGTACGGCGGCGTCGGCCTCGAGGTCGCGTCGCGCGCCGACGAGCTGGTGGTGGTCTCGCCGCTCGACGACACGCCGGCCTCGCGCGCGGGCTTCGCGCCCGGCGACAAGGTGCTCGAGGTGGACGGCGCGCCGACGCGCGGCTGGAAGGAGGCCGAAGCGGTGCACGCGCTGATGGGCCCGCCCGGCACGCGCTGCGTGATCAAGGCGTCGCGCGCGGCGTGGCCGGAGCCGAAGACCTTCACTCTCATCCGCGACGTGATCCGGATCGTCTCGGTCGAGGACAAGCTGTTCGACAAGAAGTTCGCCTACGTCAAGATCAAGAGCTTCCAGGATCGCAGCGACGTCTATCTGAAGAAGGCGCTCGACGGCATGCGCGCGCAGACCGCTTCCGGCCAGCTCTCGGGCCTGGTGCTGGACCTGCGCCACAACCCGGGCGGACTTCTGGAACAAGCGGTCAAGATCTCCGATCGCTTCCTCACCGAGGGCGTCATCGTCACCACCAAGGGCCGCGGCGGCAAGCACGTCGAGGTCGAGCGGGCGCACGCGCGCGACACCGAGCCCGCCTATCCCATGATCGTCCTGGTCGACGGCGGGACCGCGAGCGCCAGCGAGATCGTCGCGGGCGCGCTGCAGGACCATGGCCGCGCGGTGGTGATGGGCACGCAGACCTTCGGCAAGGGCAGCGTGCAGACGGTCATCGAGCTGGAGGACGGGTCGGGCCTCAAGCTCACCATCGCGCGCTACTACACGCCGTCGGGCCGGAGCATCCAGGAGAAGGGCATCACGCCGGACCTGGTGGTGAGGCCCGCCGCGGCCGATGCCGTCGCCTCGGCCGACGACGAGCTGCCGCGCGAGAAGAGCCTGCCGGGCCACTTCAAGGGAGAGGAGCTGGCCGAGGCTGCGCAGCCCGTGCCCGCCGTCTCGACCACGGCGCGGCCGCTCCCGTCGCTGCCCACCGCGCCCGGCGACCCGCGCGACGACTTCCAGCTCAAGACCGCGCTGGACACGCTGCGCACCTGGCAGATCTTCAACAAGCCGCGCGCCGCCGCGCCTTGATTCTGGCGCTCATCGCGGCGGTCGGGTCGGCGCGGGCGCGGCTGCGCTCGCAGACCGCGCTGCCGCCCGGGATGGTGGACGCCATCGCCGCCGCGTCGCTGGCGCGGCCGTCGTCGGAGCCCGCGCTCTTCCAGCACTACACGCAGGCGATGCCGGCGATGATGCAGCAGCAGCGCCGCGAGCCGCTCTTCGCGACGCGCCTCGAGCCTTTGCGGCTGCCGCGGCTCGTGCGCGGGCTGGAGGCGCTCTTCTCGCTGGTGGCGCGCGCGGGGGCGCAGTGCTCGGTGGCGCTCGGCGCCGCGACTCCGGCTGCGCTGCTCCGGCTGCGACCCACGCTCGGCGCGTTCTACGCCGGCTGTCACTTCGGCGGCAGCATGCCGATGCTCTACGCCTCTCCGGGCGACCTGGCCGGGCTGGGCAGCAGCGGTGAACAGTCCCCAATCGAGATCATCGACGCGCGCTTCGCCTCGCCGCTGGTCCACGAGCTCTCGCACCTGCACGCGAGCGATCCCGATCTCGTCCCCGCGCCCGCCAACCTGCACGAGGCGCTCGCCGCGTTCCTCGGCAGCGAGGCCTTCCCCGACCAGATCGACGGCGCCGACGCGCTGCCCGGCGCCGCGCACTTCGCCGCGGTCGGCGGCTGGCTCGCGCGCGCCATCGGCCTCGACGCCTGCGCGCGCGCGCAGGCCGGCCTGCTCGATCTGCGCGACGCGCTGGGCCCTGCCTGCGCCGAGGCGCTGCGGCTCTACGGCTGGTCCAACTTCCTGGAGACCGGCGCGCCGCACCTGCTGGCCGATGCGTTCGCGCCGGGGCGCTGGTGGAAGCTCATCGATCTGCACCGCGAGGCGGCGCTCGCGCGCGAGGTCTCCGAGCGGCTGGCCGCGCCGATGCTGCGCGGCGAGGCCGTTCCCAAGGCCGCGTGGGACGCGTGGCTCGACGGGCTGCGCTGGCAGGACTTACCCGCGTGGCGCGACGCCGCGTGCGCGCAGGATGAAGCGCTCGCCCTCCGCGCGCGCACCGCGCTGCCCGTCCGCGCCGAGCGGCAGGGCCTGACCTTCCGCGCGGTTCGCCGCGAGTTGCCGGGACCGCTGGTGCTCGACCGCGACCGCTGCGAGCTGCGCGCGCCCTGGCCCGGCCCCGACGCCGTCGGCGCGCCGCCTTGCCTCCCCTATCCGCCGGCGCTCTGCAACGCTTGAAACTGCGCTTCTGCGGTCGCAGTTTGCCCGGACGAGCCCGGGCGGGAGTAGGCTGGTTGAAGTGGCCCGCGTCTTCCTGATCAATCCGCCGACCGACGAGACGGTGCGCACGCCGCTCTTGTCGTTCATGTACCTCGCCGCGTCGCTGCGCCGCGCGGGACACGAGGTGGCGCTGCTCGACGCGAGCGCACCGCATGCGCCGCACGATCACGACGAGATCGTCGACCGCGCGCTGGCGTTCAATCCGGACCTGGTCGGGCTCCACGTCAAGACGCTCTACGTGCAGGACGCCTACGCGCTGGCGAAGGCGTTCGCGGGCCGGGCGCGGCTGGTGGCCGGCGGGCCGCACCCGACGGTGGCGCCGCTGGAGGCGCTCGCGCACGGCTTCGACTTCTCGGTGCGCGGCGAAGGCGAGGAGACGCTGGTGGAGCTGTGCGACGCGCTCGACGGCAAGCGCGCGTTCGACAGCGTCCGATCGTTGGTGTTCAAAGGAACTGGCGGACTCCAAGTGACCGCGGTGCGCGGCTTCCTGCTCGACCTCGACGCGCTCGCGTCCCCGCTGGACGCGCTCGATCTCTTCGACGCCGCCTGGTACGGCACGCCAGCCGCCACGCTGGTCCCGGCCGGCCTGCTGGCCAGCCGCGGCTGCCCCGCCGCGTGCACCTTCTGCTCCAACAACGTGACCGGCCGCCGCTTCCGCTACCGCAGCGCGCAGGACATCCGCGCCGAGATCCAGGCGCTGCAGGCGCGCCGCGGCTTCGTCGCCTTCAGCTTCTTCGACGACTCGTTCGCGGTGGGCCGTCGCCGCATGGAAGAGCTGTGCGACGCGCTCGCGGGCCTGCGCGTGCAGTGGACCTGCACCGCGCACCCGGCCCACCTGGACCAGGACATCCTGCGCCGCATGCAGGACGCGGGCTGCACCGGCGTCGACATCGGCATGGAGAGCGGCGACCCGGAGATGCTGCTGCGCATCGGCAAGGGCGTGACGGTGGCGCGGGTGCTGGATGTCCTGGGCTGGGCGCGGGACCTGGGCCTGCACTGCATGCTCAACATCATGTTCGGCTGGCCCGATGAGACCATCGATGAGCTGAAGACCACGCTCGCGTTCATCGAGCAGGCCGCGCCGCTGGCGGCCGCGTTCAATGCGCGGGGCGTGCTCGTCCCTTATCCGGGCACGCCGATCTATGACGGCCTGCACGCGCGCCACGGTTTTACCGAATGGTGGCTGCGCGAGCCGCCGCTGCGGTACCGGCCGTTTCCCAGCGCCTGGTCGCTCGCGGAGATCAAGCGCGCCTACGCGGACGACGCGGCGCTGGAGCGCAACTTCTTCGGGCTCTCGCAGGGAGCGCGGACATTGATCCAGCGCGGGCTCGATCTCAAAGCGTCCCTGACCTATCGAAAGCTCGAGAAGCCTGTGGCCACCGGTTGGGAACCGCTTGTGCCCGCCGCGGGCGCGCGATAAGAACCGCGCCGCCGGCATGAAACCCGGGCCTCTGAAGTTCGCCCGGCTGCTCGTTTGACAAGCAGGAGGGCAAGTCGTACAGTCCGCGCCGTTCGCGGGCCGGATTACCAAATTCCTCAATGAAGACGCTGGACTGGAGCGATGCGAGATGACCTGGGTTGAGGGCGTTTTCCTTGCGACCTACTTCCTGGTGCTGCTCATCCTGTCCATCTATGGCTCGCACCGGTACGTCATGGCGTACCTGTATTACAAGTATAAGGGCAATAAGCCGGCCCCGAAAGCGCGCTGGGAAAAGCTGCCGCGCGTCACCATTCAATTGCCGATCTTCAATGAGATGTACGTCATCGAGCGGCTGATTGATGCGGTCGCCAAGATCGAGTACCCGCGCGACCTGCTCGAAGTGCAGGTGCTCGACGACTCCACCGACGAGACGCAGGGCATCGCGCGCGCCGCGGTGGGACGCGCCCGGACCGCGGGCCTCGACATCGTCTACCTGCACCGCGACAACCGCGTGGGCTACAAGGCGGGCGCGCTGCAGGAGGGCCTCAAGGTCGCGCGCGGCGAGCTGATTGCCGTCTTCGACGCCGACTTCGTTCCCAAGAGTGATTTCTTGTTGAAATCGGTCAATTTCTTTACCGATTCGCAAATCGGCATGGTGCAGGTCCGCTGGGATCATCTCAACCGCGACTACAGCCACCTGACGCAGGCGCAGGCCATCTTCCTCGACGGCCACTTCGTCATCGAGCACACCGCCCGCAACCGCAGCGGCCGCTTCTTCAACTTCAACGGCACCGCCGGCGTCTGGCGCCGCGACACCATCACCGACGCGGGCGGCTGGCAGCACGACACGCTGACCGAGGATCTCGACCTGTCCTATCGCGCGCAATTGAAGGGCTGGAAGTTCGTCTACCTGCCCGACGTGGTCTCGCCGGCCGAGGTGCCGGTGGAGATGAACGCGTTCAAGTCGCAGCAGCACCGCTGGGCCAAGGGGTCGATTCAGACCGCGCGCAAGCTGCTCCCGCGCATCCTCAAGTCCGATCTGCCGCGCGACGTGAAGGTCGAGGCGTTCTTCCACCTCACCGCGAACCTCACTTATCCGCTGATGATCCTGCTCACCGTGCTGATGCCGGTCAGCATGGTCATCCGCTTCAAGCACGGCTGGTACGAAGTGCTCATGCTCGACCTGCCGTTCTTCTGGACGGCGACCATGAGCGTGGTGATGTTCTACGTCGCCTCCCAGCGCGAGATCGGCATGCCGCGCTGGCACCGCGTGAAGTACCTGCCGTTCATCATGGCGCTCGGCATCGGCATGTGCGTCAACCAGGCCAAGGCGGTCATCGAGGCGCTGGTCGGCTACGAGACCGGCTTCACCCGCACCCCCAAGACCGGCATGCAGGGCCGCGACAAGACCTGGGTCAAGCAGCGCTATCGCATCCTGGTGGGCGCGCAGCCGCTGCTCGAGCTCGCGCTCGGCGCCTACCTGACCTCGGCCATCTGGTTCGCGCTCGACAAGGGCGTGTGGTTCTCGCTGCCGTTCCTGCTGCTGTTCCAGTGGGGCTTCTTCTACGTCGGCTTCGTCAGCCTGCTGCAGGGCCGCGGCGCCGCGCTGGCCCGCTGGCTGCGGCGCCCCGCGGCCGACGCGCAGCCCGCGATCGACGGCTAGCTTCAACCACGCGGCGTGGTAGCTTCCCGCTCGTGAAAGCGATGGTCCTCTGCGCGGGCTTCGGCACGCGCCTGCGTCCGCTGACCGACAAGATCCCGAAGCCGATGGTGCCGCTCTGCGGCCTGCCGCTGCTGCGCTACAACCTCGCGCTGCTCAAGGGCGCGGGCGTGACGTCGATTGTCATCAACACGCACCACCTCGGCGTCGAGATGGAGAAGGGCGCGCGCGAGATCGCGGGCGCGCTCGGCCTCGACCTCGAGGTCTCGCGCGAGGAGAAGCACATCCTCGGCACCGGCGGCGGCGTGCGCAAGGCCGCGTCGATGCTGGGCGCGGGGACGTTCTTCCTGCTGAATGGCGACATGCTCTTCGACGTCGACCTGGCCGCGGCGCTGCAATCGCACCGCGCGGCGGGAGCGGTGGCCACCATGGTGCTCGCGCCCTATCCGCGCGGGGCCACCTACGGCGCGGTCGAGACCGACGCGCGCATGAACGTGCGGCGCATCGCGGGGCGCGGCGCGCCGGTGGAGCCCGGCCTGACCCGCATGCACTTCACCGGCGTCCACGTGGTCGAGCCGGAGTTGATCGCGCGGCTGCCGGCCGAGGGCGAGAGCGACATCAACCGCACCGCTTATGTCCGGCTCATCCACGACGGCGCCAAGGTCAACGGCTACCTGCAGGGCGGCTACTGGGGCGACCTGGGCGCGCCGCGCAGCCTGCTGCGCGCGAACCTCGATGTGATGGAGGGCCGCGTGCCGCTCGCTCGATTCCGGCCCGGCGCGGACCCGTTCGAGGGCGCCGTCGAGGTCCTGCCGGGCGTGCGCGTGCACGACGGCGCGCGCATCGACGGCCAGGCCATCCTGCTCGGCCCCGCGCTCATCCACGCCGGCGCCGTGGTCGCTGCCGGAGCGCAGGTCGGCCCCGACGCGGTGCTGGGCAAGAACGTTCGCGTCGACGCCGGCGCGTCGGTCATCCGCGCGGTGTGCTGGGACAACACGCACGTCGCGCCGGGCGAGCGCATCGAAAACCAGATCGCCTCTCCGGGCGTGCGGCTCGACGCATAGCCGGTTCCTGGCGCTACACGTCGAGCTTGAACTTGCGGAAGGCGAGCAGGGTCATGCGCAGCAGCAGGAAGCCGTGGCGGAAGCGGTCGATCTTGGTCTCGCCGTAGGTGCGCGCGCGATAGCGCACCGGCACCTCCACGATCTTGAGCCCGGTCCGCGCGGCGCCGAAGAGCAGGTCGAAGTCGCCGAACGGATCGAAGTCGCCGAAGTAGGCGCGCCCGGCCGCGATGCGCTGGTACGCGCTGCGCGGCAGCACCTTGGTGCCGCAGAGCGTGTCCTTGATCGGCCGGCCCAGCAGCCAGGTGAAGGCCATGCTGAAGAACTTGTTGCCGGCCAGGTTGAGCAGCCGCATCGCCTCGTTCTCCATCGGGTAGACGAGGCGCGACCCATTGACGAACTCACCGTGTCCCTCGGCGATGGCGGCGTAGAACTTGGGGAGATCCTCGGGCGGCACGGTGAGGTCCGCGTCGAGGATGAAGAGCACCTCGCCGTTGGCCGCAGCGAAGCCCTTGCGGACCGCGTCGCCCTTGCCGCGGCCTTCACCTTGCAGCAGCAGCCGCGCGCCGGGGCGCGTGGGCAGCAGGCGCTCGATCTCGTCGACGGTGCCGTCGGTCGAGCTGCCGTCCACGAAGATCAGCTCGGTGCCGCTGCCCAGTTGGGGCGTGCGCGCGAAGATGTCGGCGACGTTGCCGCGCTCGTTGCGGCAGGGGACCACGACGGTGCAGGAGAGCTCGCGCGGCGGGGCTGCCGTGTGCCAGCGGGGCCGCGCCAGCAGGTAGCGCATCAGCGAGAGCCTGCGAAATCCCGGCAGCCGTGCCAGCAGGCGATTGCACAGCGGTGACAGCAGCGGCACCCTCGCGGGCAGCAGGGTGGCGGTCCCGGACGTCACCACCTCGAGCTGGTTGAGCTCCATGAGGTTGCGCAGGTCCTGCTCACTGATCCAGCTCTGCTCCGGCTCGGGGGTCTTGAGGCCGAGCGCCTCCAGCAGGTCGAGCAGCGGCTTCCAGAGGAAGCTGTAGGAGGTGACGAAGAGCCGCGAGTCGGGGCGCATCACCGCGCGCAGGGCGCGCAGCGCGGACCAGACGTCTTGGAAGAAGCCGATGGTATCGGAGAGGATGACGTAGTCGAAGGTCTCTCCGGGCGCGAGCGATTCGGCGTCGCCGACGCGGAACTCGAGCCCCGGGTGGCGGCGCGCGGCGATGGCCACCGCGGCCGGCGAGAGATCGACGCCGAGCCCGCGCGACGGCTGCACCGCGGCGAGCAGATCGCCGCCGGCGCAGCCGAGCTCGAGCACGCTGCTGCCCTCCGGGATGAAGAAGCGCGCCAGCCTGGCGATCTCCTGGTGGTAGTAAGAATTGCGATCGGCCAGCCGCTCTCGCACCGGCGCCAGCGCGTCGAGGCGCGCGGTCAGCGCCTGCTGGCGCGACCCCTCCGCGCGCGAGAATGCCGTGTCGGTCATCGGCCCGGTTCTAGCATGGTGCGCGAGCACGGCCGTCGGCAACGGGGTATAGACGAGCGGCAGGGCACCACAGCGACGGCGAGGCAGAGAGCGAGCGCGATGCCTCGGGTGATCGAGAGCCTCACCGGAGCGACCGCAGCGGGTTTCCGGGGCGGGCGGGGCGCTTGGCTGCCGTGGCTCCCGGCGGTGGCGGCGCTGCCGCTGTTCCTCTCGTTGCCCTTCCTCTCGGGGCGGGTGCTGCTGTTCCGGGACATCCTGCACTTCAACGTGCCGGAGCAGGTCTTTGCCGCGCGCGCGCTGCGCTCCTGGCACCTGCCGCTCTGGGACCCCGGCCGCTACGGCGGCGCGCCCTTCTTCGCCGAGCCGGGAACGGGGGTGCTGTACCCGCTCAACCTGGTCTTCCAGCTGGGAGATCCCTTCAGCGCGGCGTCGCTGTTCGTGCTGCTGCACCTGCCGCTCGCGGCCGCGGGGACGCTGCTGCTCGCCCGCGCGCTGGGTCTCTCGCGCGGCGCCTGCGCGCTGGCGGCGGTCGGGTTCACCGGCAGCGGCTACCTGCTCTCGATGCACGGCGGGCATTACTACCTCGCCTCGGCGGCGCTGCTCCCGGGCGTGACGGCGCTGCTCATGCGCGCGCGCTCGCCGCGGAGCGCCGCGCTCGCCGCGGCCTCGGTCGCGCTGGCCCTCTTCAATGGCGAGCTGCAGGCGCTCGCCTTCGCCTTCGTCCTCGCCCTCGTGCTGCGCGAGGAGGCGGGGCTGGCGAGGCGCCTGCTGTGGACCTCGGCGGCAGCGATCCTCGGCGGACTGCTCGGCGCGGTGCAGCTGCTGCCGACCCTCTCCTTCGCGCGCGAGACCGTGCGCGCGGCCGGGCTGGGCGCGGCCGAGGCGGGCTCGTGGGCGCTGCACCCGCTGCGCTGGATCGAGCTGCTGGTCCCGCTGCCCTTCGGCGTGGCCTGGCCGGAGAACGGCTACTGGGGAGCGGCGGTGGGCGCGCACCACCTGCCGTGGGCCGCGAGCCTGTACCTGGGCCCGCCGCTGATCCTGCCTGCGCTCCTGGCGGCGCGCCGGCACAAGCGGCTGGCCGTGCTGGCCGGCGCGTCGCTGGCGATCGCGGCAGGGCCGCTCCTGCCGGTGTTCGCGCTCTGGCTGCGGCTGCCGCTGGCCGATCGCTTCCGCTACCCCGAGAAGTACGCGCTGCCGGCGACGCTCGCGCTGGTGCTGCTGGGCGCTGCCGGCGTGGACGAGCTCGCGCGGGCCCCGCGCGTCCGCTGGTTCGCGGCCGCGTGCGCGCTCCTGTCCTGCGCAGCCGCCTTCGCCTGGGCGGAGCCGGCGTGGCTGGTGGCTGCCATCGGCGCCGGCCTTTTGCGGGCCGAAGCCAACCTGACCTCCCCCGCGGCCCTCGGGCAGCTCGTCGCCGCGCTGGTGCACAGCGCCGTGCTCTGCGGCGCACTGGCCGGCGCGCTCCGGCTCGCGAAGACGCGCCCGGCCGTGCTGCTGCCGGTGTTCCTCGCGGCAGCGCTGGTGAGCCAGGGCGTGACCGGCGCGCGCGTGCTCTCGTGGGGCGACGGCTCCTTCCTGCGCCACGAGCCCGAGGTGGCCGCAGGTGCTCGCGCGGCGATCCCGGCGGCCAGCGCCGGCCGCGTCTTCAACGACGGCAGCTGCGGGTTCCACGGGGGTGGCCGCGGCACGCTGTTGGAGCGCAAGCGTCAATGGGACTGGATCACCTGCAAGGAGAACTTCTGCACCTTGTTCGGCGTTCGCGAGGCCCTCGGCTACGGCGCCTCCGAGTGGCGCCGGCAGGTGGACTACGTGCGCTCGATGGACCGGAGCCAGCGCGGGAGCCTGCCGCGGCTGCTGGGCGCGGCGCTGATCCTCGGCTGCCCCCGCGGCCTGCCGGAGCTGCGCGCGGTGTCCGACCCGATCGCCCGCGTCCGCCTCGAGGGAGGCCGCGCCGCGGTGATCGGAGACGCCGCTGAACAGGTTCGCGTCGCCGTCGAGGGCGGCGGGCGGCTGGTGCTCGCCGACACCTTCGCTCCCGGGTGGTCCGCCCGCATCGACGGCCGGGAGGTGCCGGTTGGGCTGGACGGGATCTGGCGCGCGGTCGAGGTGCCGCAGGGAGCGCGCGAGGTGATCTTCGAGTACCGCGCGCCGGGCCTTGCCGCGGGAGCCGTTGTCAGCGCGCTCGCGCTGCTGCTGGCGCTCGCGCTGTTGCGGCGAAGGCCTACTGCGGCTGGTACTGCGCCAGGATGACGGTGACGTTGTCGACGCCGCCGTTGGCGTTGGTGGTGTCGATCAGCTTCTTGGTGGCCGCTTCCAGGTTGGGCGTCTTCTGGAGGATGGCCTGCATCACCTCGTCGGTGACCATGCCGGAGAGGCCGTCGGAGCAGGCGAGGAAGATGTCGCCGGGCTGCGGCGCGTAGGCGTTGATCTCGACGTCGACCACCTTCTGCTGGCCGAGCGCGCGCAGGATGATGTTCTTCTGCGGGAAGTTCTTCGCCTCCTCCTGCGTGATCTTGCCCATGCGCAGGTACTCCTCCACCAGCGAGTGATCGATGGTGATGCGCTCGAGCCGGTTCTGCCGGAAGAGGTAGACGCGGCTGTCGCCGACGTGCGCGACCAGCGCCTTGGGCCCCGAGCCGTTGCGCTCGACGAAGTGCACCAGCACCGCGGTGGTGCCCATGTTCTTCTTGGCGCCGTCCTGCTCGCTGGCCTCGATGATGCGCGCGTTGGCGAGCTTGATGGCGGTGACGCAGCGATTCTCGTCGTAGCTCTTGGTGCGGTCGCCCTTGAAGGGCCAGGTGGCCTCTTCGTCCTTGCCGGTGAAGTTGAAGAACTCCTTCACCTCGCTGGCGGCGATGGCGGAGGCGACCTCACCGGCGGCGTGTCCGCCCATGCCATCGAACACCGCGAAGACGTTCTGCTCGGGGAACACGAGCATGTTGTCTTCGTTGTTGTCGCGCTTCATGCCCACGTCGGACTTCGCTGCGTGTTGGATTCGCATGGGCTTTCTTGAGTGCTCGAGCAGCAGTAGAGGTGGCGTTTCGAGTGCGACTTGTACGACGGCGGGGCACGGTAGCAAAGCTCAAGCTCGCGATCAAACAGGATTGCTCTCCTCGAACGCGACCGAATCGCCTTCGAGCGTCCCGGTGCGGGCGATCGCGCCGGCCGGAAGCTCGACGACGAGCGCGGCGCTCGGGTAGACGCGGGTCGCGCGCCAGGGCCGCAGGTCGCCGATGGCGCGGACGATCCGGCTGCTGCCGTCGACGAAGAGGACGTCGATGGGGAAGCGCATGAAGAAGGTGTGGATCGAGGTGCAGGGCGCGATCACCAGCGCCTGGCCCTCGGGGAGCCCGTCGCGCCCGAGCAGGCCCTTGAGCCGCTCGCGCACGGTCCGGGCGCGCTCGACGTCCGAGGCGATCAGCGCGCCGCTGCGGACGTTCACCAGCCGGGTCACGCGCGCACCAGGCGGACCCGCGGGCCGAGGCCGATGGTGAGCCGCTTACTGGTGGCCGGCACCACTTCGCCGTCGAGGAACCAGTGCAGCGGGAGGGCGGCCGACAGCTCGACCTTCTCAGCGATTCCGCCCAGCAGCCGGTCGCGGCGCGCGTGGCGGCCGAGCAGGAGCCGCGGGATCTCCAGCGCCAGCTGGCGCGGCCGCGCAGTGAGGCCCAGCACCTCGAAGGCGCCGGGCTGCTCGGTGGCGCGCCGGAAGGGCCGCAGGCCCAGGCCCGCCTCGGCGACGCTCGAGCAGACCAGGCCGTAGATGGGGACGCGCGGCCACTCGTCGCCGTCGAGCGACACGCGCAGCTCCAGCGGCTCGTACAGCTTCTTCGCGAAGGCGCCGCCGATCAGGCTGGAGCCGAGCGCGCGCAGGAACACCCGGGCGCTGGTCCAGGGGCCGCCCTTGCCCTGCTCGTAGATGGCCTCGATGAAGCGGACCGCCAGCCCGACGCCGAAGCGAAACCCGCACCGCGGCGCGCCGCCCGGCACCAGCACGCGCAGCGTGTCGCGCTCCTCGACGCGCAGGTCCACGCCCGCGGCCACCGACTCGGCCAGCCGCCGCAGCCGCACCTCGGCGTCGCCCGGCCCGCCCAGCGGCGAGAGCGAGTCGTAGGCGCCGCCGCCCAGCAGCGCCAGCGGCGGAAGATCGTCGCCCATCGCCTCGGCCAGCGCGGTCACGGTGTTGGTGACGGTGCCGTCGCCGCCGGCGATGGCGAGCACGCTGGGCCGGTCCTTCGCCATGGCGCGCGCCGCCGCCTGGAGCTCGCGCGGGTCGCGGGTCTCGAACAGCCGCGCGCCGCCGGCCGCCTTGCGCAGCGCCTCGGAGGCGAGCGGCCAGAGGCGATTGCGGTGCGCGTGCGGATTCGCGATGATCTGGAGCCCCGCCATGACCGACGCGCATACCGCAGACTGGAACATCCAGCCAGCACTCCCGCCGATGAACATCGTGCTGGTGCACCCGCAGAT
>FSWK01000694.1_pt1 | contig 22731 bp, 18 predicted proteins | sample 1637951 | NCBI WGS metagenome assembly FSWK01 (sample SAMEA3914789, study PRJEB12502) | metagenome | biome: forest; material: soil | place: Canada | collected 2011-07-03 | depth 0.3 m | reverse complement strand
GCTCCCACCTGTGTCGCATTCTATCGATCGTAGCCAATTCGACAGATCCCGCTGTCAAAAGTGCTGAAACCGTTTCCCTTTCAGGAAAAGGATTCGTCCTTGTCGAGCAGCCGCGACAGCGTCTTGCGATCGATGCCCAGCACCTCGGCGGCGCGGGTCTTGTTGCCTGACTGCTCGCGCAAGATCCGCTCCGCGTAGCGGCGGTTTAGCTCCTCGAGCGTGGGATGGTCCGCGACCAGCGAATCGACCGCCGGCGGCTGCGGCGAATGCGCGGCGCCAGGCGGCTGCGACGAGTGCGGCGACGGCGACGGCTGCGCCCGGCTCCCGGTCCGGCCTGGAAATTTCGCGCGCACCGCGTCGGGCAGGTCCTCGGGAAGAATGGTGCCGCCCGGGTTCAGCGCCAGCGCGCGGGCGACCGCGTTGTCCAGCTCGCGCACGTTGCCGGGCCAGTCGTACGCCACCAGCGCGTCGCGCGCGTCGGTGGTGAGGGTGGCCCCGCGCGCTCCGGCGTGCCGCGCCGCGAAGTGCTCGGCGAGCAGCGCGATGTCCTCGCGCCGATCGCGCAGCGGCGGCAGCCGGATGGTGACCACGTTGAGCCGGTAATAGAGATCCTCGCGGAACTTCTGCGCCCGCACCAGCTCGGACAGATCCTTGTTGGTGGCGACGACCACGCGCGCGTCCACCCGGACCGCCTGCGATTCGCCCACGCGGCGGATCTCGTGCTCCTGCAGCACCCGCAGCAGCTGCGCCTGGATGCGCGGGCCGATGTCGCCGATCTCGTCGAGGAAGAGCGTGCCGCCCGACGCCTCCTCGAAGAGGCCGCGGCGCGCGCCGGTGGCGCCGGTGAACGACCCGCGCGCGTGGCCGAACAGCTCGCTCTCGAGCACGCCTTCGGCGATGGCGCTGCAGTCCACCGCGATGAACGGCCCCGCGCTGCGCGCCGACGCGGTGTGGATGGCGCGCGCGACCAGCTCCTTGCCGGTGCCGCTCTCGCCCGCGACCAGCACGGTGGCGTCGGTCAGCGCCACGCGCGCGGCGGTCTTGTAGACCTGCAGCATCCCCTCGCTGCGGCCGATGACATTTTGAAGCGAGTACTTCTCGCGGATCTCGCGCTTGAGCCGCCGGTTCTCGGCCGCGAGGCGCCGGTGGCGGAGCGCGCGGTCGACCACCAGCTTGATGGCCGCCACATCGTACGGCTTGGAGATGTAGTCGTAGGCGCCGCGCTTGATGGCGTCGACCGCGCCGTCGACGTTGCCGAACGCCGTGACCAGCAGGACCGGCGTCTCGACCGCGTTCTTGCGGACCCAGTCCAGCACCTCGAGGCCGTCCGCCTCGACCATGCGGATGTCGCTCACCACCGCGTCCCAGGCGTCGGGCTCCTGCGCGAGGAGCCGGATGGCTTCGGCGCCGTCGCCGCAGGTGACCACCTGGTGGCCGTCCTCGGCGATCACCTGCTCCATCAGCCCCCGCGACGCGAGGTCATCATCCACCACCAGGATCCGCGCGACCGTCACTCAGGACTCCCTCTTCAGGCAACCGCAACGGCGCGAAGGCGCGAAGTTGGTTTGGGTTTGAAAAAGCCGAATCATGCTTTCCTTCGCGCTTTCGCGCCTTCGCGGCGATTGATTTTTCTATCCGGCGGGGACGGGCTCGGCGGGGAAGCGGACGGTGAAGGCCGACCCGCGGCCCGGTTCGCTCTCGACGTCGATGCGGCCCTTCAGCGCCCGCGCGATCTCCTTGCAGATGGCGAGGCCCAGGCCCGTGCCCTTCCCCTTCGGCTTGGTGGTGTAGAACGGCTCGAAGATGTGCCGCTTCACCTCGGGCGACATGCCCGAGCCGGTGTCGGCCACGCGCAGCACCAGGTCCGGCCCGTCGCGGTGCGCCCGCACCTCCAGCCGCCCGCCCTGCGGCATGGCGTCGATGGCATTCGCCACCAGGTTGGTGAGCAGGTGCCGCACCAGCCCGGGATCGGTCCGGACCGCGCCCGCGTCCACCTCGCGCGTCACCTGGATCTTCGCGCGCGCCTCCGCGCCCAGCGTGAGATCGAGCGCCTCGTCCACCAGCGGCCCCAGCGGGACCTCCTCCGCCGCCGGGGTGAACCCGCGCGTCTGGTCGAGGAAGCGGCGGATGATCTGCGCCATCCGCTGCGCCTCGCCGTTGACGATGGCCACCTGCACCTTGGCGGGCTCGGAGACGTCGGTCCGGCGCGCGATCAGCTGCAGGTGGCCCGAGAGCGCGTTCAGCGGATTGCCGAGCTCGTGCGCGATGGTGCCGGCGAGCTGGCCCAGCGCCGCCAGCCGCTCTTTCGCCGTCAGGTCGCGCCGCGCGGCCACCAGCAGCTCGTTGAGCTCCTCCAGCGCTCGGTTCTTCCGCGTCAGCTCGGCGGTCGCGTCCTCCACCTTGCGGGTCAGCTCGGCGTTGAAGCCGCGGATCTGCGCCAGCATGCGGTTGAAGCCCCGCGCCAGGTAGGCCAGCTCGTCGCCGCCCTCGGCCGGCCCCGGCGCCGCCACCGCGAGCTGCCCGCCCTCGACCGCGCGCATGGTGGCCCCGAGCGCCGAGACGCGGCGGATGAGGATGCGGCCGAGCAGGATCCAGAACGCGACCACCAGGAAGACGCTGGCGCCGAGCGCGACCTGCAGCAGGGCGCGCCGCTCGGCAGCCACCAGGCGCTGCGCCTCCCCGAGCGAGGCCAGCAGCACCAGCCGCGCCCGCCCGCCGCGCGCGTCGCTGAACGGCGCGACCACCCGGACCACGCGGCCCGCGGCGGGATCGTCCAGCACCTCGGGCGGCATCCGCGGCGCCGGGCCGCGCGTGCGAGTGAAATCGATTCCACTGGGAGTGAGACGGGCGATGGTGAACTCGGCGTCGATGCCCAGCGCCGCCTGCCGGGTCAGCTCGGCGCGCAGGAGCCCGCGGTGCATGCGCACGGTGGCCGCCAGCTCCTCGGAGAGCTGCTCGTCGTCGGAGCCGGCTTTCTTCAGCGCGACCGTGGTCGCGAAGGCGAGTTCGTCGGTGCGCTTGCGGATCTCGGTCTCGACCGAGCCCTGCGCGATGCGCAGGCCCAGCGCGGTGGCGACGAGCAGCGTGCCCGCGAGCACCGCGGTGAAGAGCGCAACCAGCTGCAGCCGCAGCGACACCCTTACGAGGGCGGCAGCTGCTTCTTGGCTGCCGCGGACGGCTCTTCTTCATCGATCGCGTTCAGCCCCTTCTTGAAGCCGCGGATGGCCTCGCCCAAGCTGGACCCGAGCTGCGGGAGCTTGGACGGACCGAAGAAGAGGAGCGCCAGCACCAGGATCACCAGAATCTCGCCGAAACCGAGCCGCATGACGAAGCCTCCGAAACCCGGTGCATACAGGGAACCCGGGGGAATCGCAAAGGTCAAACCGCCGCGGCTGCCTTCAGGCGCGGCCTGAAAAGAAAGCGGCGGGGATCCGGATGAATCCCCGCCGCCCGACGTGCGTGAACCGGATCGCCTACGCCCGAAGAGCGGCGAAGGCGATGGCACACGCGGACCGTCTAGTTGCGTCCGACATGCCATCACCTCCTTTCGCCAACGGCAGGGAGCCTAACCTGCGCCTGGCCCGCGCGCCAGATTCGCTACGGCGAGACCGGGACCTGGAGGGCCGTGAAGGCCGAGAGGTTGGTCCCGATCTGGTCGAGGCCGACCGGGCCGCCGAAGGTCTCGAGCTGCTCGGCGGTGACGGCGGTGGTCAGCTTCAGGCTGAGCAGGCGGGCCGTCGGTCCGGCGCTCTTGCCGTCGGAGCCCACCGCATCGGCGAACGGATCGGTCAGGCCGATGGCGGTCACCGAGGGGTCGGGCAGCGTGATGGCGCCGTTCGCCGCGGCGGCCGGGCTGATCCAGATGTTCCAGGCCAGGCGCGCGTTGTTCTCCAGCTCGAAGCGGAAGATCTGCGCGCGCGCGTCGGCCGGCGCGCCGACGTTCAGCTGCCGGCCGGTCTTGGCGACGGTGATGGCGGCGGTCGCCGGCAGGTTCAGGTAGGAGTCCGGGAAGGGCACGTTGACCGCCGCCCCCGGCGGCGCCACGTAGTCGATCTTGTCCAGGGTCTGGATCATTCCGCTCACCGCCACGCGCGTGCTCGAGCCCGGCGAGAGCCCGCCGAAGTTGAGCGCCAGCATCGCCACGCCGTACTTGCTGCCCTCGGCGCCGTTGTTGGGCGGGGCCATCTTGAACGGCAGGAGGCTGGTCGCGCAGGCCGCCTGGCCGCCGCTGGTGTCGCAGGTGGGGTCGAGCACGACGGCCGTGTTGGCCTTGTTGGCGTCCTTGGCCGACAGACCTGCGGTGAGGCCCAGCGGCAGGAAGCCCACCGGATAGTCCATGGCGCCGGCCACGATCAGCGCGCCGTCGACATACTTGCCGTCGAGCGTGGGCAGGGCGGGCGACTTGGCCTGCACGCGCAGGCGCAGCGGCGTGTTCAGCGGGACCGCAACCGGCGCGAAGGTGCCCGGACCGCCGGTGGCCGGCGGCGAGGCCTGCACGTCGACCAGCGCACCAGCCTGCAGCTTGCTCAGCAGCGGAAGGATCTGCGGGAGCAGCGCGCCCACGTCGAGGTTGCCGCCGCTGCCGCCCGAGAGCACCGGGCCCAGCGCGGTGACCACCGAGGTCAGGTTGATGTTGCCGCCGAGGCCCCAGATGGCGCGCTTGCCCGGGTCGGTGAAGACCCGGTAGTCCTGCGTGCCGAAGAGGTTGGAGCCCACGCCCAGCACCAGGCCGTAGGGCAGGTCCTTGGTGATGTTGCTCCCGCCGAGCGAGATGGTGACCGAGTGCGAAGTGCCCAGCAGCGTGTCGACCGAAAGGTCGAGCAGGCTGTTCGGAATGCTGCTGCCGAAGAAGGCCATGTGCACGGCCTCACCCTGCGCGGCGAGCGCGGAGAAGTCGCCTTCCGCAGGGCAGACGGTGTCGCCGGGGCCGGTGCGCTGATCGCACATGTGGCTGGTGAAGCCGCTGCGCCTGGTGGCCGCGATGTACGGCGTCAGCGGCGCCAGGATGTCCTTGGCGTTGGTCTGGATGAACGAGGTGTAGCCGTAGCCGGAGGCGAAGACGTGCACGTCCTGCGTGCCGGTCTCGTTGGCGAAGCTGGCGACGCCGTCGGCCCCGGTGGCGATGATGGTCGCGCCCACCATCACCTTGGCGCCGGCCACCGGCTCCTTGCTGTCGATGTTGATGACGGTGACGCGCAGCGCGCCCGCGGCCTGCGCGCCGTACGCGTGCACGGTGGCGGTGCAGTTGGCGGTGCCGCCGGTCACGGCGGCGTTGACCGTGATGTCGCCGGGGGCGGTGCCGGTCACGAGGCCCGTCTGGTCGACGGTGCCGGGCCCCGCTCCGACGGACCAAGTGTACTGGCTCCAGCGCAGGCCGTGGCCGCTGGCGTCCTGCGCGAGCGCCTTGAGCTGAACGCTGGGGTTGGAGGCGCCGACGCGCACCTCGGCGGGATTCGGCGTGAGGTCGCAGCGGGCGACCTGGGCAGCGCCCGGCGAGGTCGTGCACTTGCTGTTGAGGCAGGACTGGCCCGCGGCGCACTGCGAGTCGCTGCCGCAGGCGGGCGCGAGGCAGATGCCCTCTTCGCAGACCTGGGCTGCGGCGCAGTCCGAGGTCGCGTGGCAAATGGGAACGCACTGCGAGTTCAGGCAGACCTGCCCGCCGGCGCAGTCCGCCAGCGTTGCGCAGGTGGTGCCTGCGTCCGGCGGGGTCACCGCGCTGCTGCCCTTGCCGCACGCGCACAGCACCAGGACTGCACAGGCCGCTACGAAACGATTCACCATCCGGCGTTCCCCTTCCGAGTTGGAGTACAGAGGCGATGCGTCGAGCCCGCCCGAAAAATTTGGCGCAGGGTGTTGAACACGGCGCCGCGTGTCAAGACGCGGCGCGACAGGCAGGCAGGCGCTTCCCTCGATGAGCGGGACTCTGGCGCAGGGCCGCCGGCCACGCATCGGATAACTGTCGGGCGCGGCATTTTTCGCGCGGCGGTCTGTCGATTCCGCTACGCTTCGCGCATGGTCGCCCTCGCGCTGCTGCTCTCTGCAGCCGGTCTTCCGACGCAGTCCCAGCTCGAGGCCGCGGCGCAAGAGGCCCTCGCTGGCTCCTGCCCGCAGCGGCAGGTGGCCTTCGATCCGGACCTGACCTCGGCGGCGCACGCGTTCGTCCAGGCAGCCAGCGCCGGGCTCAGCGAGGCGACCGGCAGCGCCCTGTCGTTTTACTCGTCGCTGGAGTCGAGCGAGCCGTCGCCGGTCGCGGGCGTGGCCACGGTCTCGCCGCCTTCCCAGGCCGACCGCGCCGCCGGCGAGCTCTTTCCCAAGGCGTGCCGCTTCAACCGCATCGGCGTCGCTGCGGCGGTGTTGCCGACCGGCGAAGCCGTGGTGGCGGCGCTGACCGCGCAGCATGCGTCGGAGCTCTCGGCAGTGCCAGGCTCGGTCGCGGCCGGCGATTCGGTGGAGATCCAGGGGAGGCTGGCGCCGGGGCTCTCGAAGCCGCGGCTGTTTGTCACGCGACCGGGCGGCGAGGTCGAGGAGCTCAAGCTCGCGACCGCAGGGGACCGGTTCTCCGGGCGCGTCACGCTGCGCCCGGCGGGCGAGCACTCCATCGAGGTCCTCGCCGACGGCGCCGGTGGCCCCCAGGTCCTGGCGCTCCGCCGGGTCTTTGCCGGGGTCGAGCGGCCGACGCGCCCGCCGGTGCATCGGGTCGCCGGTACGGGCCTCGAGGCGGTGGAGGTGGAGATCGATCAGCTCCGCTCGGCGCGGGGCCTGCCGCGCCTGCAGCGAGACGCCCAACTCGACGCGGTGGCGGAAGGGCACAGCCGCGAGATGGCGCGGACCCGAACCTTCGCGCACGTGCTGGCGAGCGATGGCACTCTAGGCGACCGGCTGCGGAAGGCCGGCTACGCCTACCGGTCGGCCGGCGAGAACATCGGCCTGTCCGACGATGCGGTCACCGCGCACGCCGCGGTGGCCGGTTCGCCCGCGCACCTGGCGAACCTGCTGGACCCGCGCCACCGGCGCGTCGGGCTGGGCGTCGCGCGCGGGCTGTCGCCGGACGGCGCCCAGGCCCTCTACCTGACCGAAGTGCTGGCGGCGCCGGTGGTCGGCTCGGCGGATCCGGCGCGCGAGGCGCTGGAGCTGCTCGCCCAGGAGCGCGCCCGGCGCAAGCTGCCGCCGCTGCAGCGGAGCGCCGACCTGGACGCGGTCGCGCGCAGCGCCATCGCCGAGGTCGCGCTGCTCGACACCCTGAAGCTGCGGCCCGAGGTGACCCAGGCCGCGCTCGAAAGCGACCCGACGCTCAAGAGCGTGGTGGGCGAGCTCTTCGTCGGCAGCGCGCCTGACGAGACCAGGACCTCGCGCAACCTCGCCGAGGCCCGGTGGACCCGCGTCGGCGCCGGAGCCATCTATGCAAGCTCGAAGACCTACGGCCCCGGGCGGCTCTGGGTGCTGATTCTCTACGCCAACTAGGCGGACTTCCGCTGCGTCGCGAAAGCCTCGATCGAATGCTCCGGAGAGCCGTCGGTGACCGTGTAGTTCGGACAGCGCACGCAGGTGAAGCTGTTCCAGCCGCGCTTCACCGCGTCGTTCAGGCAATCGTCGTAAGACGAGCAGAAGAGGTTGCGATGCGCCTCGACGGACATCTTCCGATTGCCCTCGAGACTGATGGGCGTCGTCATCTCGGTGGGGTACGGCTTCGCCATGACGGCCATGCGGATGGAACCTCCTGAAGGCGGGGGCATATAACAGAACGCGTCAACCGGCGCCACTCACAGGCAGCGGCGCAGGAATGTCAGCACCGGCTGTACGAACGGCAAGTGCCCGCAGGAGCAAAGTGAAATCGAAGATTGGCTGGGCCGGAATCGCGCTCGCACTGGTCGTCCAGCAGCGAGCAGCGCTGGCGGCGGAGGCCCCCTGGGAGCTGGCCGGGGGGCTGCTCGCGGACGGAGAAGCTGCGGCGGCGGCAGAGGCGGCGCGGCCCTGCGCCACGGCCGAGGGCCGGTGCGCGCTGGTGCTCGCCCGGTCGCTCTTCTTGAGCGGGCGGCAGGGCGAGGTGGCCGCGGCGCTGGGACCCTGGCTGACGCCCGAGGGCAGGCTGCTGGCGCTGGAGCCGCACGCGCTCGCGCTGCTGGGCGAGGCGCGGCTGATGGTCGCGGAGCCGCACCAGGCGCTGGACCCGCTGCGCGCAGCGACACGGCTGGATGCGCAAGGCCCGGCCGGCACGCGCGCCGCCGCGTTGCTGGCGCGGGCCCTCTTCGCGGACCACGACTTCCCGGCGGCGGCGCAGCAGTCGCTGCATGCGGCGGGGCTGCCGGGCCAGCCCCCGGAGGAGAAGGCGCAGCTCGCGCAGCTGCACGCCGCGGCGGTGCTCGTGCAGGCGCGAGCGGACCCGGCCTTGCGGCGCGAGGCGGCGCTGGCGCTCCGGTCGCTCTGGCTGCAGCACCCGGAGCTGCCCGAAGCCCAGCAGGCTCGCGCTGACGAGCTGGCGCTGGCAGTCGCGCTTCCCCCTCCGACCGGGCACGAGCTGCTGCTCCGCGCCTCGCGGCTGCTCTCGGCAGGCCGGCCAGGCGCGGCAGCGGCGCAGGCGGAGGGGGCCGCGGCGGCGCTGACCGGAGACGACGCAGCCGAGGCGCAGCTGCTCCACGCGCGCTCGCTCGCAGCGGATGGGCGGCGCAACGAGGCCGGGCCCTCGCTGCTGGCGGCCGTCAAGGGCGCGCCGCACGTGGCCGCGCAGGCTTCGATGCTGCTGGCCCGCGACCGCGCCCGCCACGGCCGCGACGCCGAGGCGATCCGCCTCGCCGACGACCTCGCCCGCCGTTTCCCTTCGGCTCCCGAGGCCGAGGAGGCCGTCCTCTTCTCGGCGCGTCTCGACCTCGACGCTGGCCGCAAGCCGGCGGCGCGCGCGCGCCTCGCGAAGCTGGCGGCGCAGCGCCGCGGTCCCAACGCCGCCGCCGCGCGCTGGAGTCTGGCCTGGCTCTCGTACGAAGACCGCCTGCCGGACGCGGTCGAGCGCTTCGCCGAGTTCGCGGCCAGCGCCCAGAGCGACGAGGAGCGCGCGCAGGGAGCGTACTGGCAGGCGCGCGCGGGCAAGCCGGAGCTGGCCGAGCCGCTGCTGCGGCGCGCTGCCGCGCTGGACCCGCTGGGCTGGTACGGCCTGCTGGCGCGCGACCGGCTCGGCCAGTCCGGCGCGGAGGCGGCACCCTTCCCCCCCCCGCCGCTGCCGGGGCACTCGGCTCCGCTGCCGGCCCGCCTCGCGCTCGCCGACGAGCTGGCGCGGATGGGCTTTCTCGCCGACGCAGCGGCAGAGGCGGACCGCTTCGTCCAGGAGCACGGCGACCCGGCCGAGGCGCTGCCGGTCTACGAGCGCGCGCGCCGCTTCGACCGCTCGGTGACGCTGGGCGACTCGCTGCTGGGCGCCCGCAGCAAGCTGCCCCAGCTGGCTGCGCTCACTCCGCGCCTGCGCGCCGCGCTCGCCGCGGCGTATCCTGCCGCCTTCCCTGCAGAGGTGGCCGCGAGCACGCGGCGGACCGGGATCGATCCCTATCTCCTGCTCGCGGTGATGCGCCGCGAGAGCTTGTTCAAGGCCGACGCGCGCAGCGCCGCGGGCGCGGTGGGGCTGATGCAGCTGTTGCCCGCGACCGCGCGCCGGGCCGCGCTGGTGCTGGGCCGGCCGCCGCTGACCGATCAGGATCTCACCGTGCCCGCGACCGCGATCGACCTGGGCGCCTGGTACCTGGCCGAGCTGCTGGGCCGCTTCGGCGACGCCCCGCTGGCCGCCGCCGCGTACAACGCCGGGCCGCGCGTGGCGGCGCCGTGGGCCGACAAGGGCGCGGGCGAGCCCATCGACCGCTGGGTCGAGGAGATCCCGTATCGGGAGACGCGCAAGTACATCAAGGTCGTGGTCGGCGCCTGGAGCGCCTACCGCATCCTCGCGGGAGGCTCGCCGCCGCGGCTGTCCGCGACCGTACCCGGGCTCCGGCCGGGCGCCGCTTTCTAGCGGCACAGCGACCGGAGCGCGATGCCCCTCCGACGATGCGGTCGCGGTCGCGGGGCTACAGCAGCTCGCCCTGCTGCGGCGCCGGCGGCTTCGACGGCGGCGCCTGCAGCACCGACAGCATCTCGGCGCCGTATTGCTCGAGGCGGAACGGGTCCATCCCGTCCACCGCGCCCAGCGCCGGCAGGCTGTCCGGCGCGATCCGCGCCACCGCCATCAACACCGCGTTGGGCGCGATCACCTGCACCTCGACCTTGCGCGCCTCGGCCCGCGCCTTGCGCCACGCGCGCAGCCGCTCGAAGCGCTCCTCCACCTCGGGGGGCGGCGCGCCGGGGCCGCCCTTGCGCCAGCGTCCGTTCGGCGCGCCCGCCGCCTTGGGCTTCGCCAGCGGCTCGGACGACAGCCCCTGCCGCACCGCTTCGAGAACGCCCTCGGCGACGCGCTTGAGGCCGCCCGCCGACACGCCGGGCACCCGCAGCAGCTCCTCCTCGGTCTTCGGCAGCCGCCGCGCGACCTCCGACAGGAAGAGGTCGGAGAGCACCTTGAAGGGCGGCCGGTTCAGGTCCCGCGCGCGCCGGTCGCGGAGCAGGAACAGCTCGCGCAGCACCGCGCGGCCGCGTCCATCCAGCGTGCGCGCGGCCTTCATCCGCTGCCACGCTTCGGGATCGAACTCGCGGACGCGCGGCTCCTTGGCGGTCAGCCGCGCGAACTCCGCCTGCGCCTCGCGCTCGAGCCCCTTCTCGGCGAGCTTGCCGGCGATGCGGTCGCGCAGCGGCAGCAGGAACTGCACGTCGGCGAAGGCGTACTCGAGCTGCTGCGGCGACAGCGGCCGCTTGCCCCAGTCGCTCTTCTGCTCGTCGATGGTGGTCTTGATGCCGAGCTCGTCCTCGAGCAGGTTGTGCAGCCCCACCCGCTCGATGCCCAGCACCTTGGCGGCCGCGTGCGTGTCGAAGATGCACCCGAATGTGAGGCCGTAGTCGCGCTTCATGCAGAGCACGTCGTACTCGGCGGCGTGGAGGATGATCTCGCGCCGCGGGTCGGCCAGCAGCGGAATCAGCGGCTTGAGATCGACCGCGATGAGGTCGATCACCCAGTCGGCGGCCGAGGTCGCCACCTGCACCAGGCAGACCTTCTCGAAGTAGGCGTGGAAGCCGTTCGACTCGGTGTCGAGGCCGATGCGCTCTTCCTGCTGGGCCGTCTCGACCAGCTTCGCCAGCAGCGCCCCATCGGTGACCAGATTGCGTGCGCGTTCCATGCGCGCCGCTGTATCACGCGCGGTCTTCGATCTCCTTCAACAAAGGCCGGAACCGCCCGCGCGCCTTGAGCAGCCGGAGGTCCTGGGCCAGCCCGGCGGCCGCCCGGTAGAAGAGCAGCGCCTCGGCCGGCGGCTTGATCGACAGCGCCAGCCGCGGCTCGGCCTGGAACAGCTTCCGCGCGGCCACCACCATGGCGTCCGAGCCGAAGTCGTAGTCGTCGGTGAGCGACGGCTTCTCGACGATGTCGGCGAGGCGGTCGCAGAAGTCGTACGCCTCCTCCTTGTCCTCGCCGAGGAAGCGGAACCCCGCCCGCGCCAGCGCCGGCCCCACCTCGGGCCGCGCCGAGCCGTTGGCCAGCGCGTGGAGGAAGCCGCGGTAGACGGCAGCGAACTCTTCCGACAGCCGCTTGGTGGCGCCGAAGTCGAGCACGCCCAGCCGGCCGTCGGGCAGGATGAGGAAGTTCCCGGGATGCGGGTCGGCGTGGATCAGCCGGTCCGAAAAGAACGGCCCCCAGATGGCGAACACCAAAAGCCGCGCGATGCGGAACCGCTCGGCGCCGTCGGCCTGCGACTCGATCGAGTCCAGCAGCGACGGCCCGCGCAGCCGCTCGAGGCAGAGCACGCGCCGTCCGCTCAGCTCCTCGAACGATCGCGGCACCACCAGCTCCGGGTAGTGGCGCGCGGCGTGCGCGTACTCGCGCGCCTGCTTCGCCTCCTCGCGATAGTCCAGCTCGCGCAGGAGCGACTCGCGCAGCTCGTCGTAATACGGGCGGCCGTCGAGGGTCTCGCCGGTGAGCGCGAAGCCCTTCACCAGGATCGACGCGTTCGCGAGGTCGCTCTCCAGCGCCTTGTCGACGCCCGGGTACTGGACTTTGACCACCACGTCGCGTCCGTCCGCTTTCAGCCGCGCGCCGTGCACCTGCCCCAGCGACGCCGCCGCGATGGGCTCGCGGTCGAAGCTCTCGAACAGCTCGTCGGGGTGCTTGCCCAGCTCCTCGCGGACGACCTGCGCGACGGCGTCGAACGGCATCCGCTGCGGCGCCTGCGAGAGCAGCTTCGCCACGATGGAGCGCGCCTCGGGCGGCAGCGCGTCGGGGTCCATCGCCAGCGCCTGCCCCAGCTTGAGCGCCGCGCCCTTGAGCTCGCCCAAGGTCCCGAGGATGCGCTCGGCGGCCTTGCGCAGGTCAGGCTCGGTCTCGGTCGTGCCGGACATCTTGCGCCGCGCCTGCGCGGCCAGCAGATCGCCCGTGGTGCGCGCAGTCAGGTACGCGAGGCGGCCCATCCGGCGCAGCCGCCCCGACTTCACATGCTCGTCATCGCTCACGGGGCCTTCAATAACCCGCGCTCGTTTTGGATGCGACCTTCCCCGCGCGAGCTCCCGGACTCAATAGAGATACCGGAGCATGGCCGAGAAGTTGTAGAGCACGCCGCCCCAGCTCGCGCTGCCGGTCGGGTCCGCCGCCTGCTTCTTGTTGCTGCGCTCGTTGGCGAAGATGACCTGCCCGCCGAGGTCGAACGTGACCGGGTCGGTGAAGACCTTGAGCGGGTCGACGAAGCGGAAGGAGATGCCGCCCGTGACCGCCTCGGTGAAGTTGTCGAGGTAGTTGGTGGTGCCGTTCTGGTCCGGCGTGACCGGCGGCCGCATCCAGGCGCCCGCGCGCAGCGTGACCACGTCGTTGGCGACGTACTCGGCGCCGAGGTGCGGCTCGAGGATGTCGGAGAAGCCCGGGTGCGCGTCCTGCGAGCCGAAGCCCAGCAGCGAGTCGAGCCCGATGCCCGCCAGCACCGTCCCGCTCGGCGTGACCTTCACCGAGACCTGATCGTTGGGCGACTTGCTCCAGCGCAGATAGTCGACCTGCGCCGCGATCAACAGCCGGCTGGTCGCCTTGATGCTGATGCCCGCGCTGAAGACGTCGGGCCAGTACTGCGCGAGGCCCTGCACGTCGAGCTTGAGCGCGCCGATGTCGCCCAGGTCGATGGTGGTGGGCTGCGTGTAGTAGAGGCGCGACTCGCGCCGCCAGGAGAGGCCCAGCTTGATGGTGTCGCCCGGCTCGATCAGGATGCCCGCGGTCGGCGTCGGCACCGTGTTGAGGTTGACGGTGATGTCGCGCGCCTTGAACTGCCGCGAGGCGACGTCCAGCTGGAAGTTGACGCTGCCGATCTGCTCGGCGGTGATCTGCACGCCGCCGCCGATCGACAGGCCGTTGATGATGCGGATGCCGATGGCGGCGTCGAGCGCGAAGCGCTGCGCCTTGCTCTGGTACATGTAGAACTGCGGGTGCGACTGGTCGACGGTCTGCACCCGGACGAGCGAGCCCACCGGGTGGCCGCCGCCGATGCCGATGACCACGCGATCCTTGAGCAGCTCGCCGCCGAGCGGAAAGATGATGCCCAGCTCGAAGCGCGGTGAGCTCTCCACCTGGCTGCTGGACGGCGCCGCGCTCGAGTTGTTGGCGCGGTCGATGTGCAGCTGCGAGACGGTGTCGGCGAAGCCGAGGCCGAACTCGGCCTTCTTGTGACCGATGAGGCCGGCCGGGTTGTAGAAGCTGGCGGCCAGGTCGTCGCCGACGCCGGTCATGGCGTCGCCCATGCCGATGGCGCGCGGCGTGTAGCCGAACAGCTCGAACGGGTTGGCGCGAGCGGCGGTGGCGGCGAAGAGGACGGCGGAGAGGGCGAGGACGCGCTTCATTTGGGGTTTCCGGACGGCACGGGCGGAGTGCACTGGTAGAGGAGGTCTTGCAGCAGGCTGAAGATTTCGGTGACGACGTGGCGGTCGATGAGCAGCTCGACGGCGGGGACGAGCCGCTGCGCCTCGGTGGCGGTGAGCGCCTGCCGGGTCAGCGCGGCGACGGCATCGCGGACGTCGTGCGGCTCGGTGGGATCGGGGCTGCCCTTGATGCCTTCGACCACCAGCCGAATCGTCCGCGCGGTCTGGCCGGTGCCGTCGAGCGAGACCAGCTTGTTGGCGGCGCCCGCCAGCGTCGACAGGTCGATGCCGCCGCTGGACTGGGGCAGCGCGAGCAGGTCGTAGGCGGCGCCCAGCAGCTCGTCGTGATTCTTGCCGCAGGCGGCGGGATCGGCGCAGCGCACCGCCGCGCTGCCCGCGCACTTCAGCACCTGCTGCAGCGGCGGCAGCACGCCCGTGGCGGGCGCCAGCAGCGAGGCGGTGTTGTTGGCGACCGCGTGGATCTCGTCCTTGAAGGTCTGCGGGAAGTTGCCGTTGTCGATCTGGTCCAGCACCGGCTTGAGCGTGGCGAGGACATCTGAGCCGCTCTTCGCGGCCAGGAGCGACGGGGTCAGCGCGTGCACCAGCACGATGACGCTCTCGCGGCCCTGCGCGGAGTTGCTCTGCGAGAACTGGCGGAGGAAGTCCTTGGTGGTCGGGTCCGCCAGCAGCGTCTGGATGGCCGCGAGCTGCTTCTGCGCCACGGCGGGCGTGAGGTAGCCGAGCAGGTTGTCGATGAGCGACCAGCCCGCGCCCTGATCGCAGACGCTGGAGTCCGCGCCCGCCATGCGGCCGACGCCGGTGATGAGATCGTAGTGGGGCGCGGTGAAGGGCGGCTTGCCCTGGATGTAGTCGAGCAGCGCGATGGTCACGGCGTGGACGTTCGGATCGTCGAGCAGCTTCTGGCCGCCGTTCTGCTGGAGCAGCACGTCGAGCGCGCGGCGCAGCTCGCAGATGCGGTTGCGCTGGGCGGGCTGCAGGTTGGCCGCGTCGGCCGCCGAGAGGCAGCCGGGGACGCCGGTCGCGCCGGGCTCGGGCGGATTCTTGGCCGGATCGGCGATGGTGGCGAGGCCGCCGAAGGTGAAGCCGAGGATGTTGGCGAGCGGGCTGTACTCGGCGGTGCAGGGGCAGGCGCCGCTGATGCAGCTGCCGATCTGGCACTGGTCGTCGTTGCTGCAGGCGGCGATCGGGACCTCGCACACCGGCGTCCCGAGGTCCTTGACCACCGCGCGCACGCCCGCGAGCGCGGGGTCGTTGGTGTCGAGCAGCTTGAAGAAGTTGGGCATCACCGCGCGCGGCTGGCACGCGCTCGGCACGGCCGGAGGCGGCTCGGGAGCGTCGGTGCCGGCGCCGCCGCAGATCAGACCCGAGAGCGCGCTGCCGTTGGCCTTCATCGACTTGCAGTCGGAGCAGCCCGCGAGCGAGAGGGCGGCGGCGAAGAGCGCCGCGACCGATTTCTGGAGTGACGACATGGCGGCCATCCTATCCGCCGTTCCGCCCTGCTGAAATCGGACAGTTGGCGCCGCCGGGCCGTGCTATGCAAAGCGCGCCCATGACCGATCGACGTCTCGGCGCCGGCAGCGCCATCCTCGCCTATCTCGCGCTGTGGCTCGGCTTCATCGTCATCGGCGTGCCGGTGCAGCAGCACAACATCGTCGCCGGGCTCTGGATCACCGAGGCGCTCGCCATCGCGCTGCCCGCCGTCGCGGTGATCTGGTTTGCCGGGCTGCGGCTGGCTCCCTACCTGGGCCTGCGCGCCCCGACCGCGGGGCAGCTGCTGGTCGCGGCCGTGGTGGCTGCCGCCAACCAGCCCATCGTGTCGCTGCTGACTTTTCTCGCCCACGAAGGGCTGCCGGCGAAGCTGGTGGCCGACTTCGACGCCAAGCAGCGCATGCTCGACGGCGTCTTCGCCGGACACGCGGTACCGATGATCGTCACCGTCGCCATCGCGGCGCCGATGGGCGAGGAGCTCTTCTTCCGCGGCTTCGCCCTCCCGGCGCTGCGGCGCAGCTGGGGCCCGCTGCTCGCGGTGCTGATCTCAGGCGCGCTCTTCTCCGCGCTGCACCTCGATCCAGTGGGCTTCATCGGCCTGCTTGAGATCGGCGTGATGCTGGCGCTGCTGCGCGTCTGGTCGGGATCGCTGTGGCCTTCGGTGCTGGCCCATGCGGTCAACAACGGCATCGCGGGCGCGGCGTTCATGATGGGCTTCGAAGATCCCGACTCGCCGCCGCCGCGCTGGGTGCTGCTGCTGGGCCTGGTGCTGCTGATCGGGGGAGTGGTGCTGGCCGTCCGCGTGCTGCGGCGGCGGCGCGAGGAGCCGGTCGTTGAAGAGGGCGCCGCGGGCCGCGCGCGCTGGGCGTGGGCGCTGTCGGCCGTCTGGGCAGTCTCGGCCGTGCTGGGCGCGCTCCGGCTGCTGCGCCACTCCTGAAGCCTAGAGCTTCTTGATCTTCCGCACCTGCAGCTGCGGCCCCGCCATGGCGAGGCCAAAGCCTTCGTCGAGGTCGCCGTCCACCTCGACGCGCGCACCCTGGGCCGCCTTGAGCTCGGTCGCGGCGCCCAGCAGCGTGTAGCGGCGGCCGTCGTCGGCGATGAGCTGCCAGGTGCCGCCCTCGAGGTCGCGCCGCTCCAGCTTGCCAGTCAGCTTCATCGCAGGGTCTCCCGGGAGAGCAGCCCGCGCCCCGCCGACCAGGCGATGACCGCGCCGATGACGAGAAAAGCCGGCGTCAGCAGCGACGGCAGCCACGGCAGCAGCACCGAGCGCCAGAGCGCGGCCTGCAGCAGCAACCCCGCCCAGCCGAACGCGAGCCCCGCCGCGAAGGCGCCGAACGCGTTGGCGAGCGGCTTGCGGCTCAGCCTCGCGGGCAGCGCGAACAGCAGCGGCACCAGCGGGCTCCAGCCGGCGTAGGCCGCGGCCGTGGCGAGCGCGGAGGTCCCCGGGAGCCCGAGCCAGTGCGCCGCCATCCCGGCCGGCGGCAGCGCCAGGAAGGAGAGCGCGTGAATGCGCGCGAGCCCCAGCGGCGCCAGCATGGTGACCGCGCCCGCGCCGAGCAGGAGCCCGCTCCAGAACGGGACGCCGCCCGAGTCGGCGCGGCCCAGCTGCGACATCTTCCGCGCGTGCTTGAGCGCGATGACCGCGCCGAACAGCGCCAGCGCGAAGCGGAACGCGCCCCACCACACGGTCGCGTCGCGCACCGCCGCCGCCGCATCGAGGAGGCCGGCGCCATACTTCTCCGCCTCGGGAGCCTGCGGCGCGCGCGCGTTGCCGGTGATCAGGCGCTCGACCGCGCCCGGATTGGTCACGCCCAGCGACTCGAGCAGCGCGGCCGCGCCCGCCACGTGCGGCGTCGCCATGCTGGTCCCCTGAAACCAGCGATAGGCGCTCTCGCTGGTGGAGCCCTCGGCGAGCGTCTCCTGCAGCACGCCGCCCTCCTCCCCTTGCGACTTGTCTCCGCCGGGCGCCGCGATGGCGACCTCTGGACCGAACGAGGTGTAGGGCGCAGGCTTCGCCGTCGGACCGACCGCGCTGACCGCGAAGGCGCCGGGATAGGCCGCCGGGAACGAGACGCCGCGCGAGCCCGAGTTCCCCGCGGCGCAGATCACCACCGCGCCCTTGCGCCGCGCGTACGCGACCGCGCGCTCCATGTCCATGGAGCGGCCGCCGCCGCCGAGCGAGAGGTTGAGCACGCGCGCGCCGTGGTCGACCGCGAAGCGGATGCCGTCGGCGATGCCCGCCGAGGTGCCGCCGCCGAAGGCGCTGAGGACCTTGACCGGCATCAGGCGCGCGAGCGGCGCCATGCCGGCCACGCCCTTCCCGTTGCCGGTGCTCTGCGCGATGGTTCCCGCGACGTGGGTGCCGTGGCCGTGGTCGTCGCGCGCGTCGGCGGAGTGGCCGACAAAATTGTAGCCCGCGACGATGCGCGAGGCGTCGAGGTCGTCGACCGGATAGATGCCCGTGTCGATCACCGCGACGGTGACGCCCTGCCCGCGCGTGGCGTCCCAGGCCGCGGGCGCGCCGGCCGCCTTGAGGTGCCACTGCTTCGAAAAGTCCGGGTCGTCCGGGAGCCACAGCGCCTGCACCCGCGTGACCGGCTCGGCGAAGATCACGCCGGGGCTGTTGCGCAGCTGGTCCAGGTCGCGCTGCTCCTCGGAAGGGTCGACCTGCAGCTCGATGCGCTCGTCGGTCTCCCACGGGGACTCGTCGATGGACTCGTCGTCGACGACGGCGCCCAGCTTCGCCGCCAGCGCGTGGTGCTCCGGCGCGCGGCCGCGCCACTCGACGTCGATCAGGCCCGGGACGATGTCGGCCGCGTCCGGCGCCACCGGCAGCGGCGCGCGGCCACAGCCGGCGAGGCCGGAGAGCAGCACCGCGAGCGTGGCGCAGGCGCCCACGATCAGCCGCTCCCCGAGAGCCGGGCGCGTGGTCGGTGTGCCTGCGGTCATACGGTCCCCCAAGGCTGAGACAGACGAAGCATAGCGCCCTCCCCTGACATACGCGACGCGCACGGTGCGTATTTCAGAGGGAAACGGGCGGGACCGCGAGACGATCTATGCGCCTCAGTCGGTGTCCAGCTCGAGCGGCGCCTCGTCGCCGGGGTCGAGGTCCAGCTCGCGCACCGGGGATGGGTCGTCGTCGTCGGCGGACATGCGCGCGGGCGCTTCCGGCCTGCCTCCGCGCAGCCACGCCGAGCAGAGCTTGCCCAGCTCGGTCAGGCCGCGCCGGAACGAATGGTCCGAGTGCGGGACGATCTCCAGCGAGCCTTGGGGCCCGGACTGCAAGAGCGTCCGATCGCAGAGCGGGTCGTGGTGCGCGCAGACCACCAGCGCGGGCTTGTCGAGCGTGCGCAGCGCGGAGAAGTCGGCCAGCGCGGTCGGCGGCGCCACCAGGATGATCCGCGAGATCCGCGCGTCGGGCGCGGCCGCGAGCACCACCGCCGCGCCGAAGGAGTAGCCGATGGCGCAGAGGCCGGTGCCCGCCGGGAGGTCGGCGGTTGCATCCGCGGCCATCCGGACAAGGCCGTCGTCCGCAGCCGCGCGAGCTGCGCCCTCCGCAGACCGCGCGGTGGCGCGCAGCTGATCGGCTGCGGCGAAGAAGTCCGCCAGCTCGTCCTCGAGCGGCCCGATGCGCAGCGAGCCCGGCGGGTGCCGCGTCTGCCCCTGCGACGCGCCGACGCCGCGATAGTCGAACCGCAGCGTCGCGTGCCCGGCGCGCGTCAACGCCCAGGCGAGCTCGGCGATCACCGGCGCGGTCATGCTGCCGCCCAGCGCCGGATGCGGCGAGGCCAGCACGCACGCGGGCGGGAACTGCCCGCGGTGGTAAAGCGCATCGAGCGAGAGCTCGCCGCTCTTCACCGTCACCGCGCGCTCGAGATACTGCCCGGCCAGCACCATCGGCTGCCTCAGTCGCCCCGGCGGAAGACGAAGAACTTGAGGTATCGCCCCTCGGGAAACGCCATCTGCATCGGGTGGTCGGCGGGCTGGCGGCGCTCCTCGAGCAGCTGCAGGTCCGCGTGCGTCTTGCCGGCGGCCTCGCGGACCGCGCCGAGGAACTCCTCGGGCGACACGCGCGCCGAGCACGACGCGGTGGCGAGGATGCCGCCCGGCGCGAGGACGTTGAGCGCCGCGCGGTGGAGCGAGGCGTAGCCGTCGATGGCCGCGGGGACCGCCTTCTGCGTCTTGGCGTAGGCGGGCGGGTCGAGGACGATGAGGTCGAAGCGTGTCTTCTCGTCCTTGCGATCCGACAGCCACTCGAGCACGTCGGAGGCGACGAAGCCGTGCTTCGCCGGATCGAGCCCGTTGAGCTCGAAGTTCTTCCGCGCCAGCGCGAGCGCCGAGGCGTCGCGGTCGATGGAGATCACCTCGCGCGCCCCGCCCAGCGCCGCCTGCAGCGAGAAGCCCCCCGTGTACGAGAAGCAGTTCACCGCGCGCCCGCGGCCCTTGGCGTACTTGCGCAGCGCCAGCCGGTTGTCGCGCTGGTCGAGGAAGAAGCCGGTCTTCTGGCCGCGCCGCACGTCGACCGCGATCTGGACGCCGTTCTCCTTGACCACGATGGGGTCGGGCGGCTCCTTGCCCCAGAGCAGCTGTCCCTTCGACGGCCGTTCGTCATCGTCCCCACTCTCGTCCGCGTCGGCCGCCGACTCCTGGTCGCGCCCGTAGATGCCCTCCAGCGCCACCTCGCCGCGCAGCGCATCGAGGATGAACGAGCGGTGCGGCGCGAGGCCGGCGCTGTACAGCTTGAGCACCGCGAACTTGCCGTACAGGTCGATGACCACGCCCGGCAAGGCGTCGCCCTCGCCGTGCACCAGGCGCACGCAGTCGGTGTCGCCGTCGAAGGGCGTGTACGCGCGGCGCAGCGCGATGGCCTTGGCGATGCGGCGCCGCCAGAAGTTCGCGCCGATGGCGTCGGCGGGGTCGCGCGTGAGCACCCGGACCGCGATGGCGCTGTGCGGATCGTAGTAGCCGCGTGCGACGAACTTGCCGCGCTCGACCACGTCGACGATCTCGCCCGCCTCCAGCTTCTGCGGCGGCTTCTCGATGGCGCGCGAGTACACCCACGGGTGTCCCCCGCGCAGGTGCCGCGCCAGATCTTTCTGCAGCTCCAGCTTCACCACGGTCACTCCCGCCCCCCGGGCTGCCGAGCAGGCCAATCGCCTGCGACCGACCTACCGTGTCTATCACCGGACGCACACACACACAGGGAGGAACTATGAACAAACTCTTCGCAGGTCTCGCAGCAGCGTTGCTCCTCGCGCCACTCGCAGCCAAAGCCGACAGCGAGTTCTCGGTCGTGCTCGAGGGCGGCGCCACGCACTACAACCAGGGTCTCTCCAGCGGCACCAGCACGGGCGGCGAGTACGGCGCGCGCCTCGGCATCATGCCGACGCCCATCGTGGGCGTGGAGATCGGCTACCTCGGCTCGCAGAACAACGTCAGCCAGTCGTTCAACGCCGGCCACAACGTCGGCACCCTGCGGACCAACGGCGGCTACGCCGACCTGCGCGTCAACGTGCTGCCCGGCGTGGTCACCCCGTACCTCTTCGGCGGCTACGGCCTGACCCACTTCGACGCGCCCGGCGACTCGACCAGCTTCAGCTCGCTGACCAGCACCACCACCTCGACCATCCCGTTCGGAGGCGGCGTCGAGGCGAACATCGGCGCCTTCAAGGTCGGCGGCCGGTTCCAGTACAACTACCTGTTCAACCACATCTACACCGGCAACAGCGCCACCAACGGCGGCGTCTCGGTGGACAAGGGCGGCAACGCGGACTTCTACGCGGTGAGCCTCGACCTCGGCGCCAGCTTCCGCTAGCTGCTGCCCAGTCCGTTCGACCCGCGGGGGCCAGGAGCGAGCGGCTCCGGGCTCCCGCTTTTTCTCGCGACCGCTAGAACGCGAAGCGCAGGTGTCCAACCGGATAGACGGTCTTGGCGCCGACGCCGTTGCTGGAGCTGAGCGGAATCAAGAGATCGACTCCGGCCAGCACCCGGACGCCGTAGAGGCGGAAGGCCTCGAGGCCGGCGTCGAGCTTGAAGGCGAGTCCGGAGTTGCTGCTGCCCGATCCGTAGCTGCTCTCGGTGTAGCCGGTGGCGCCGCCGTAGCCGAGTCCGCCGCCGAGGTAGGGCGAGAACTCGCTCTCGAGCGGGATCCAGTCGGCGCCGAACCCGATCAGGCCCGCGCCGACGCCGCCACGCTGGGCGTACTCGCCGAAGACCTCGATGCGCCAGACGTCGGCCTCGTAGCCGTAGCCGAGCGAGAAGCCGCCCACGGTCCCGGTGCCGTAGAGAGGAATGGGCAGGCCGATGAGGATGAACCGCTCGCCCTGCTTCTTGCGCGGCTTGCGCGCCTCCTGCTCGGTCACGGTGGACAGGGTCGCGTTGTCCTCGGGCGCGCGGCGATCCACCACCGCGTTGACCAGGCGCTCCATGACGATGTCCGCGTCCTCGATGCGCGCGGCGTTGAGCGAGGCCGAGGCGATCAGCCGGTCTCCCGAGACCTCCTCGAACGTCAGCGGGATCTTGGCGCCGAGCCGGCCGCCGACGCGCAGGTTGAAGGTCCGCACGCCTCCGGCTCCGCTGGCCTCCTGATCGGTGGCCGCGATGCCGCGCTTGCGAAGCTGCGCCACCGCGATGGAGCGGAGCGCGTGGACGGTGGACCGATCGAGGCCGCCGTCGTCGGCGACGAGGACGGTCGCGCGATCGTCGGCGCGGGCGAGCGGAGACAGGAGGAGGCAGAGCGCCAGAAGGCGAAAGCAGATCGAGTTCAAGTTCATGCTCCAGGACTACGCAACCGCTGTGCCGGCAGGAAAGCGCCGGGCGCGCGCGGGGCTATCACATTTCCGTGCGCGCGATCACGCGCGGGACCGCGTCACGGATGTCGCGGTGCGCGCCACTCGCCGCGCTCGCCCAGGCCCCGCGCGAAGTTCCCGATCACCAGGCCCTTGCGCGCGGCCTTCAGCCGGCGGAACAGCTCGCGCATGCCCAGCGGCTTTCCGCCCGCGCCGTGCTGCTGCGCGATGGGCAGGTACTGCTCGGGATCGATGGCGAGGCTGCGCACCTGCACCTGATCGACGCCCGCCGAAGCGACCAGCGCGCAGAGCTTGTCGGCCTCGCCCTCGCTGTCGACCACGCCCGGAAACGTGAGCAGGTTGAGCGCGGTGTAAAGGCCGCGCTGCTTCGCCAGGTGGATCGACTCCGCGACGTCGGCCCAGCCGTACTTGACCGGTTGGTAGTAGGCCTCGTAGAGCGGCGCGTGCGCGCTGTTGAGGCTGATGC
>FSWK01000091.1_pt1 | contig 24374 bp, 20 predicted proteins | sample 1637951 | NCBI WGS metagenome assembly FSWK01 (sample SAMEA3914789, study PRJEB12502) | metagenome | biome: forest; material: soil | place: Canada | collected 2011-07-03 | depth 0.3 m | reverse complement strand
GTGGAGGAGCTGCGCGGTCACGGGCGGCAGCGCGTTGGGCGCCGCGCGGGTGGGCGCGAGCTGGCCGCCGATCTGGGGCAGCTCAGCGACCGCCTTGGAGGCCTGCGGCTGCGGGGTCGCCGGCTGCTGCGAAGCGTCTTCCGCGCGCGCGGCGAGCGCGGCGCCCAGCAGGAGAAAGAGAGCGCGCGTCATCGGTCCCCCCGCCCGCCGAAGAACACCGAGACGCCGAGCGAGAACGTCCAGAAGCCCATCGCCTTGGTGGACGGCTGTCCGTCGATCACCACGCGCTCCGCATAGAGGTCGCCGCCCACGCGCGCCGTCAGCGCGAAGTCCTCGCCGAGGAAGACGCGCTGCCCGATCCCGCCCAGCAGCATGGGCCGCACGCCGCGTCCCGCGTCGGTCTCGGTGAGCGCCCCGCCCAGGCCGGCGTCGAAGAAGGTCTCGAAGTGCACCAGCACGTCGCCCGGCAGCGCCACCTTTCCATAGAGGGGCGCGATGGCCACCACGCCGGCGAGCGACGCGCGCTGCCGCGAGTCGATGATGCGCGCGTGCAGCTCGCGCTTGGCGATCACCAGCTCCTGCGTCTGCCAGGTGCCGAAGCCGTTGCCGTCGAGGCCGACCGACAGGCCCTCGCGCAGGTGCCACATGGCGCGCAGGCCCGCGCCCCAGCGCTGGAGGTACGGGTCGGCGATGCTCACCGATCCATAGGGGAAGAGCTCCAGCCGCTTCGCCTCGCGGAGGGGACGGCGCTGCACGGCGTGGATCTCGTCCGCGTCGGCAGGCTTCTCCTCCGCCAGCGAGGCGGTGGCGAAGAGTAAAATGGCGGACAACGGCAGGAGGCGCATGGCGAAGCGGAACATGGGTTCCCACTGCCAGTCAGGCAAGCCCTTGCATTTGCCGCACCGCGCACCAACTTTGCGGCCTCATGCACAGCCGGCTTGCAGCAGCTCTCGTCCTCTCCCTGACACTCCTGGGTGCCTGCGCCCGCACCGATCTCGGCTCGCCCTGCCACCTGCAGGACGCCAACGGCGCGGAGGTGAAGCCGCTGCCCGGCCGCGAATACCTCTACCTGGGCTCCAGCGAGTGCGCGTCGTTCACCTGCCTGGCCACGCCCGGCTCGGGCGGCGCATACTGCTCGCAGGCCTGCTCCGGCGCGGGCGCCAGCTGCCCGTCCGGCCTTTCCTGCAGCGGCCTCACGCTCAACGATACGTATCTCGCGGTGATGAAGGCGCGCCTGCCGGCCGATCAGTACCAGGCGCTGTTCGGCCAGGTGACCAGCTCGTTCTACTGCGTGCGCGGCGCAAAGTAGGTTACAGAGTCGGCCCATGCGCCGCCTCTGCCTGGCCCTGCTGATCGCGACCTCTTGCCACACTGCCGCGGGCGAAGCGAAGGATGCCCCCGTGAGCGCCCCAGCCGCCGCCGTCCGATTCGAGACACCGCGGGGCCCCTGGATCGTCCGCGTTGAAATCGCGCACACCGACAAGGAGCGCGCACGCGGGCTGATGTTCCGCCGCGACCTGCCGGCCAACCGCGGGATGATCTTCCTCTTCGACGACACCGGCGACCACTCGTTCTGGATGCACAACACGCTCATCAGCCTGGACATGATCTACCTGGGCGAGGACCGCGCGGTGGTCGGCGTGGTCGAGCGCGCCACGCCCCGGGACGACTCACCGCGGTCGGTGGGGAAGCCCTCGCGCTACGTGGTCGAGGTGTCCGGCGGCGAGGCGGCCGCGCACGGCGTGGGGCCGGGGACGCGCGCGAGCTTCATCGACGTGCCCGAGTAGTCACTTCGCCTGCAGCAGGCGCTGCGCGACCTCGACGCCCAGGCTCTCTTCCATCATCCTGGCCACCAAGTCCTCAAAGTCCTGCCGCGCGCGATCGTCGGGAAAGAGGAAGCGGATGCCCATGCCCGGCTCCTCGCCGCGCGGCACGGCGGCCTCGGCCGGGAGGATCCAGGTGACCTCGCCGTCGAGCTGCACCGGCTCGGACAGCGCCGGGACCGCGAGCGCGAAGAGGAAGCGCGTGCCGATGGGCAGCGGCCGCGCGGTCTTGATGAAGGTCCCGCCCTTCGAGATGTTCCTGGTGTAATCGGAGAAGAACGAGTTCATCCGCTCGTAGTCGACGCGGAGCCGCACGGGCGCGCGGACGGTCGCGCGCAAATCCCTGGGGTCTTCTTCGGAGTGCGCCATCGCCTCGCAGAATGACAGGACGCGGGACTCGGGGGCAAGGCTCCTCGGCCGGAGCGCCGGCGACACGCTGCTCTCGCGGCGCGGCCCGCGCGCGTACCTCGCGGGGCTGCTGCTGCTCTCGATCGCCGCGGCGTTCCTGCCGCTCGCCGATCACCTCGGGTACGAAGCGGCGGAGCTGGTCGCGCTCTATGCGGGGCTCTTCGGCGCCGCGCCCGGCGTCGCGGCGGCGCGCCAGTCGCCGTCCCGCGCGCTGCGCCGCGCGCTGTCGTTCGCGCTCCTCGCGCTGCTCTTGCCTGTCACCGTCCTGCTGCTCAACTCGCTGCGCCGCCCCGCCTGCGATCCGCTGGCGGGCCTGCTGCTCTACGCCCTGCTCGCGCTCCCGTCGGCGCTGCTGGCGGCCGCGCTGGGCGTGGCTTGCGGCATCCTCGCGCCCCGGCGCGCGCCGTGGCTGGTGGCGCTGATCTTCAGCGCCTCGCTCGCGGTCGCGCTCTGGCCCATCTGGCGCGGTCCGCAGATCTTCGCCTTCCATCATCTCGGGGGGATGTTCCCCGGACCCATCTACGATGAGGCCATCGCGGCGACGCCGGCGCTGTGGATCTTCCGCGGCGCGACGCTGCTCTACGCGCTGGCCGCGTGCGGGGTCGCGCTCTTCGCCGGCGGCGAGCGCGGGCGCGGCGGCCTGCTGGCTCTGGTGGCCAGCGGCGCGGCGGTCGCGCTGTCGCTGCAGGCCGAGCGATTCCACTGGAAGACGAGCGCGGCGCAGATCGACCGCGAACTGGGCGGGCGCCTCGAGACCGAGCACCTCGTCGTCCACTTCCCGCGCGAGAAGAAGGAGCCCGAGCGCGCGCTCCTCTCCCGCGAGGCCGAGGCCTCGTGGCGTGCGGTCCGCGCCTTCGCCGGGCTCGCGGAACCGTCCTCGAAGAAGATCGACGTCTATCTCTATCGATCCGCCGCCGAGAAGCGCCGCCTGATCGGCGCCGCCGACGTCAGCTTCACCAAGCCCTGGCTGCGGCAGATCCACACCAACGACGCGCCGGCGCCGCACCCGATCCTCCGGCACGAGCTCGCGCACGCGGTGCTGGCCGACGTCGCGCACGGCCCGTGGGGCGTGCCTGGCGTGGTGCCGCAGATGGCCTTCATCGAGGGCATCGCGGTGGCCGCGGACTGGCCGCCGGGCGAGTCCACCGTGCACGAGGAGGCGCGGGCGCTGCGCGACTTGAAGCTCCTGCCCGACGTCGCGCGGCTGTTCGCGCCGGGGCTCTTCTATGCCGAGTCCGGTCCGCGCGCGTACACCGCCGCGGGCTCGTTCGTGCGCTTTCTCTGGGAGACGCGCGGGCCCGCGTTCCTGCGGGAAGCCTATGCGGGCCGCGGGTCGCTGGGAGATCTGCCCGCGCTCGCGGCCGAGTACGCGCGCTTCCTCGACGCGCTCCCGGCCTCGCCGCGCGCGGCGGCGCTGGCCTCGCAGCGGTTCTTCGCGCCCGCCATCGTCCGCAAGCCGTGCGCGCACGAGGTGGCCGGGCTCGAGGCCGACGCCGCGGCCGCCGGCCAGCGCGGCGATCCCGCGCAGGCGGCGCAGCTCTGGTCGCGGTGCAGCGCGCTCGAGCCGGACGATCCCTCGCTGCTGCTCCACCTCGGCCGCGCGCAGCTGCAGGCCGGGGACCTCGCCGCCGCGCGCGCCACCCAGGAGCGCGCCTTGCGCCACCCGAAGCTGTCGCGCCCGCTGCGCGCGCAGCTGCTCACCGAGTCCGGCGACGCGGCCTGGAAGGCGAACGATCTCCCCGCCGCCACCGCGCTCTACGACGAGGCCGCCGCGCTGCCGCAGGCCGAGCCGCTCGAGCGCGCGCTGCTCCTGCGCCGCCGCGCGCTGGCCGACCCGCGGACCTTCCCGGCGCTGCGGCCGCTGCTCGCCGACGGCGACACCGGCCCCGCGGTCTGGCTCGCGCTGCGCGACCTCGACCTCGCGCGCCCGGCCGACGGCGTCTTCGCCTATCTGCTGGCGAAGCAGCTGCAGAACCATGCAGCCTGGCCGGAGTGCGCTGCGTACGCCCGCGCCGCGCTCGCGCGAGCGCTGCCCGGACCGCTGTTCCAGCAGGAGGCGCTGCGGATGCAGGGGATCTCGGCGTGGCACTTAGGCGACCTTGCGACCGCGCGCGCCGCGTTCACGGCGCTGGGGGCGGGCGCTCCACCGGGCCGCGCGCTGGAGTCCGCCCGCTGGCTGGAGCTGCTGCAGCGCTGACGGTCAGACCACCTCGGACGGCGTCGCCTTCCCGGCGAAGACTTCCTGGTTCCCGGCCGGCCGGACGCCGCGCACGTTGACCTCGAAGTAGAGCCGCTCGCCCGCGAGCGGATGGTTCAGGTCCACCACCACGAAGTCGCCGCGCACCTCGCGCACGGTGATGGGAAAGCTCTGCCCGCCCGACGCACGCGCGAACAGCGAGACGCCGGGCTTCAGCTCCACGTCGGAGGGAAAGACCTTCTTCGGCAGCGAGACGATGTTGTCTTCCTTGCGCCGGCCGTACGCGTCCTCGGGCGGGATGCTGAACGACGCCTGCTCGCCTTCGCGCAGCCCCTCGAGCGCGCGCTCCAGCGCGGGCAGGATCTGGCCGGTCCCATGGAGGTACTCGATGGGGCCCTTCCCCTTGCTGGTCTCGACGACCTTGCCGGTTGCGAGCCGGACCAGATAGTCGAGCAGGATGACGTTCCCGTCCTGCACCCTCATCACCACCTCCTCCGGGCAAGGTGGGCATGTCCGAAGCCGGACGAAACCCTCTCACTCGCCGGCGGTGACCGGCAGAGGGGCAGACAGGAGGGCTGCCGCCAGCGTGGCCATGACCGCTCCCAGCCCGAGCGCCGCGGCAGGAGAGACGCGGTCCCACAGCGCTCCCGCCAGCACCGACGCGATCAGCAGCCCCCCGCCCGAGGCCAGGCTGTACAAGCCGAGCGCCCGGCCGCGCGCCTGCGGACCGACGGCGGCGGCGACCAGCGCCCGCTCGCTCCCTTCGGTCAGGCCCGCGACCAGGCCGTAGGCGCCGAACAGCACCGCGGCTTGCAGTGCGCTGCGAGCGAAGGCGAAGCCTGTGTAGCAGCCCGCGTACCAGACCCAGCCGGCCACCAGCGCGCCCTGCCGCCCGAGCCGATCGGCGAGGCGGCCCAGCGGCCAGGAGCAGAGCGAGCGCACCGCGTGCAGCAGCATCCACAGCAGCGGCAACTGCGCGGTGGAGGCTCCCAGCGCCTGCGCCCGCAGCAGCAGGAGCGCGTCGGTGGAGTTGCCCAGCGCGAAGAGCCCGATGGCGACCAGCAGCCGCGGCGGCACCCGGCGCATGGTTGTCGAATCGGTTATCGAATCGGCGACCGATTTCGTTATCGATTTCTTTATCGAAACGCGGGCTTGCTCCTCGCGGACCAGCAAGAGCAGCAGCACCGCCAGCGCGCCCGGAACCGCGGCCACCAGGAACACGCGCCGCAGCTGCCCCGGCCAGGCGAGCAGCAGCGCGCTGGCAGCGAGCGGGCCCAGCGCGGCGCCGGCGTGATCCAGCGCGCGGTGGAAGGAGAACGCCTCGGCCAGCTTTCCCTCGGGAGCGCTGGCCGCCAGCAGCTTGTCGCGCGGTGAGCCGCGCACGCCCTTGCCCACGCGGTCGAGGCCGCGGACGACCAGCACCTGCCAGGGCGCGGCCGCGAGCGCGAGCAGCGGCCGGACCGCGGCGGCGAGGCCGTAGCCCGCGGCGGTGAGGGGCAGCAGGCGGCGGACCCGGTCCGCCCAGCGGCCCGACAGCCACTTGAACAGCGCCGCGGTCGCCTCGGCGAGGCCTTCCACCGTGCCGAGGAACGACGCGCCCGCGCCCAGCGAGAGCAGGAACGCGGGGAGCAGCGGCACCACCATGTCGCTCGCGACGTCGGCGCAGAACGACACCGCGCCCAGGATGACCACGTTGCGGGAGACCGCAGGCGAGCGGTTGCCGTCCGCAGGTGAGCCGCCCCGACCCGCGGCCGCGTCGGCTGGACCGGATCCGTTGTGAGCCGCGCTGTCCGGCGGCGCGCGGGGCGCCACGCTACTCGGAGGCTCGCTTGAGCCCGGCGGCATCGATCACGCGCAGCACTGCCGGCCGCGCCGCCGCGATCGGCCCCTGCGGCAGGTCGGCGCGCGCGGCGTAGAGCGCCTCCAGCGAGGCGACGAAGCTGCGCGCGGTCCGCTCGAGATCGCGCAGCGTGATCTCGCACTCGTCCAGCTGCCCCTCGGCCACCACCGACTGGATGGCGCGATCGACCAGCGCGCGCAGGCTCTCGGGCGAGACCGTGGCGAGGTTGCGCGCGGTGGCGACCACCATGTCGGCGATCATCACCAGCGCCGCCTCGCGCGTCTGCGGCTTCGGCCCCGGATAGTGGAACTCGGCGTCCGCGGGCGGCGGCAGCCCGGCGCGCTCGGCCTCCTCGCGGGCGCGGTGGTGGAAGTAGCCGATGACCCGCGTGCCGTGGTGCTGCGGGATGAAGTCGATCACCTGGCGCGGGAGCTTGGCCTGCGCCGCCAGCTCCATGCCTTCGGTGACGTGCCGCTTGATCAGGAGCGCGCTCATGGCCGGCGTCAGCGCGTCGTGGCGGTTCTGGCCCTTCTGGTTCTCGCCGAAGTAGAGCGGGTTCTTGCCCTTGCCGATGTCGTGGTAGTACGCGCCGACCCGCGACAGGAGCGGGTTTGCGCCGATCTCGCGCGCGGCCGCCTCGACCAGCCGGCCGATGACGATGCTGTGGTGGTAGGTCCCGGGCGCCTGGACGATCAGGTCCTTCAGGACCGGGTGGTTGAAGCTCGCGAGCTCGAGCAGCCGGATGTCGGTGACGTAGCCGAAGCAGAGCTCCAGCAGCGGCGCCAGCGCGAAGGCCAGCACCGGGACCACCAGCGCACCGCCGAGCAGGCCGCAGCCCACGGTGAAGAGCGCGTCCAGCGAGAAGAAGCGGCCCTGGAAGAGCGCCCACGCGCCCAGCACCACGACGTTGGCCGCGCCCGTCCAGAGCCCGGCGCGGAAGACGGCGGCGCGGCTGCCGGCGTGGCCGATGCGGTCGGCCGCCACCACGCCGCCGATCAGCGCCATCACCGCGGGCTGCAGCGCGCCGCCGGCGAGGAGCCCGCAGAGCGGCGCGAACGCGGCGGTCCAGAGCAGCGCCGCCTCGCTGTAGAGGAGGAAGCGCACCAGCAGCGAGCCCAGCGCGAACGGCACCGCGGCCGGCAGCGCCTCGGCCAGCAGCGCCGCCGTGCGGCCCGGCAGGTGATCGCGGAGGAAGTCGTGCAGCGCCTCGGCGCCCCAGAGCGACCCGCGCACCAGCAGGAGCTGGCCGATGAGCAGCGTGGCCAGCAGCACCGCGTCGCGCATGCGCAGCCGGAACTTGCGCACGTTGCGCCGGCCGAAGGCGAACATCGCCCCGCACACCAGCGCGGCGAAGAGCCCGCCGCCCCAGCGCACCTGCTCGGCGTTGTCGACGCGGCCCGCGGCCCGCAGCGCGCCGAAGATGAGCAGGTGCGCCTTGGTGACCTGCTCGCCGTCGCCGATGATCTTCTCGCCGCGCTTCACTTGCAGCAGGACGTCCTTCACCTGGGCGCGGCCCTGCTCCTCGCGCCGCCGCGTCTCGCCGTCGTCGTACGAGAGGTTGGGCTGCAGCGACCGGCGGACCACCTGCGCGACCGCGCGGCGCGTGGAGGCCGGTAGATCGCCCAGCTGCTCGGCGGCGATGCGGTCGACCTCGCTGCGCGCCTGCGCCAGATCGCGGATGCGGTCGATGTCGCGCACCGGCTTCTCGGGCGGCGAGGCCACCCAGGCGCCGTCGACCGTCTGCCGCTGCGGGAGCGTGCGGACCACGATGCCGCGCTCGCGGTCGGCCGCCAGCAGCTCGCGCTCGGCCACCGTGAACCCCGCGCCGGCCAGCCCTGCCAGCCGCACCGCCGCGCGCTCCACCGCGGGGTCGAAGCCCGACCGCGCCAGCTCCAGGTAGTCCTCGTCGTCGACCACCGCCTGCAGCGTCTTCCAGAGCTCGTCGCGGCGGTCGAGGAGGAACTTGAGCAGCTCGCCCTCCTCGGCCGGAGGCCGCTTGTGGACCGCGCCCTGCCGCACGCGATCGAGCTCGGCGGCCGCCACCCGCGCGGCCTTGCCCGGGTTGTCGCGCTTCCACTCCTCGATGGCCGCGCGCCCTTCCGCGAACGCCTGCGCGACGCGGTGCTGGAGCACCTCCACCGCGCTGCCGTCGAAGTCGTAGACCGGCCACACCGACCGCGCCGCCTCTTCGCGCTTCGCAGCCGTCGTCTCGGGGTCGGGCACGTCGTAGTCGCGGTGCGCCTTGAGCGTCCCGGCGAAGATGGTGCCGAGCGCGTCGTCGCCCGGGATGGACGGCGTGAAGCGCGAGGGCGTGAGCAAGAAGGCCGCGCTCACCGCCACCGCGATCAGCAGCAGCACGCCCAGCACGCGCCGGACCAGGCGCATCTCGAGGAAGCGCCCGAGGGCGGGCTTGGGGGAGGGGGCGCTCATCGGCGCGCGATTCTGGGCCCTGGAGACACCAGACGCAACTGCGCAGGCGCCCCGATTATTTGAGCTGGGCCTGCAGCTTCGCTTCGCTCTCGGGATGGCGCTGCGACTGCGGCAGCGAGCGCATCACTTCGAGCTCCTCGCGCAGCACCGCCGCGTTGGGCTTGTCCTCCGCGGCGAGGATGCGCGCCTTCAGGTCGAGGATCCCGACGCGCCGGTTGCCGCGGGTCATCTTCGCGAGCGCGCGGTCGACCGCCGCCTCGGCCTCCGGCAGCTTGTGCTCCTCGAGCAGGACGCGAGCGAGCCGCGCGGCCGGGTTGTAGTCGGCCGGCATCTCCCTCTCCCGCGCGGCCAGCAGCTGCTCGGCCTTCTCGGGCTCGTGCAGGTAGAGATAGGTCTCGGTCCGGTGCGGGTCGTAGGTGGAGGCCTGGGTCGCGTCGGCCGCTTTGGCCGCCGCCTCCTCCAGCACCGCGGCGCGCTTGCGCGCGAAGGTCAACGCGTCGACATGCCGCCCCGACTCGTCGAGCAGATCGATCATGGTGGAGTAGCCGTCGCTCCGGTCGTCGGCGGAGAGCGGCGCATCCGGCCGCGCCAGCAGCACCGACAGGCGCTGCACCGAGTTGACCCGCAGCCGCACCACCTCAGGGTCGTCCTTGGGCAGCGCGGCGGCGCACGACTCGGCGAAGCCGATGAAGTCGGTGACGATGGCGCTGTCGCCGGTCTGGTCCATCTCGTCGAGCGCGAGCTTCACGCAGGTCCGCGCCGACTCGGGCGTGTGCAGCTTGCGCAGGGCATTGGCGTAGAGCGCGAGGCGCTGGGGCCGCAGCGGATCCTCCGCGGGCGAGAGCTCGAGCGCCTTCGCGTACGCCGCGGCCGAGGCCGGCAGATCGCCGCGCAGCCGCGCCTCGTCTCCCGCGCGCTGGGCCGCGGCCGCGGGCGTTGACGGCTTGTGGCGCGCCTTGTACGCGTCGGCGCCCTGGCTGACGAAGGCGCGGAAGTCGCCGACGCTGGCCGCGCCCAGCCAGCGCGAGATCACCGTCTCGTCCTCGGGATTGAGGATCAGGAAGGTCGGCCAGACATCGAGCGGGAACTTGTCGATGAGCGGCTTGTTCACCTCGAGCTCGGTGTCGATGCCCAGCCACACCACCGCGTCGGCCACCGGCCGCAGGCCGGGATCGCGCATCACCGTGCGCTGCATCGACAGGCAGGTGTGGCACCAGCTGGCGCCGAAGTCGACGAAGAGCGGCTTGTGCTGCTTCTTCGCTTGCGCCAGCGCCTTCGGGTAGTCGTCCTCGATGATGTGGAGCGGACCCGCGGACGCGGCCGCGGAGGCCAGCAGCAGAGCGAGCAGCACTAGATCCTCTCGGCGGCCGGGATGGACTTGCGGGCGGCCTCGGCCGCCTCCTTGCGCGCCTGCGCGGCCTCGTACGCGCGCACCACCTCCTGGACCAGCGGGTGGCGGACCACGTCCTTGTCGGTGAACTCGCAGAAGCGGATGCCCTCGACCTCGCGCAGGATCAGGCGCGCCTCGTTCATGCCCGAGGTCTTGCCGCTGGGCAGGTCGATCTGCGTGGCGTCGCCGGTAATGACCGCCTTGGAGCCGAAGCCCAGGCGGGTGAGGAACATCTTCATCTGCTCGGTGGTGGTGTTCTGCGCCTCGTCGAGGATGACGAACGCGTCGTTCAACGTGCGGCCGCGCATGAAGGCGAGCGGCGCGACCTCCACGGTGCCGCGCTCGATCAGGTCGCCCGCGCGATCGATGTCCATCAGGTCGTGGAGCGCGTCGTAGAGCGGCCGCAAGTACGGCGAGACCTTCTCCGCGAGGTCGCCGGGCAGGAAGCCGAGCTTCTCGCCGGCCTCCACCGCGGGCCGGCACAGGACGATGCGCTTCACCTTGCGCTCCACCAGCGCCGCCACCGCCATGGCCATGGCGAGATAGGTCTTGCCGGTGCCGGCCGGGCCGATGCCGAAGACGATGTCGTGCTTGCGGATGGCGTCGATATACGCCTTCTGCGCGAAGCCCTTGGGCGTCACCGGGCGGTTGCGGTTGGTGACGAAGACGGTGTCGAGGAAGATGTCGCGCAGCTGCGCCTGCGGGTCCGCGAGCATCACCTTGCTCGCCTGCTCCACGTCCTCGAGGCCCAGCGGATACTTGCGGTGGATGAGGTCCTGCAGCTGGGCGATCAGGTTCTCGGCGAGCGCCACTTTCTCCGGCGCGCCCGAGATCAGCAGCACGTTCCCGCGCTGGCCTATCTGCACTCCGAGCCGACGCTCGATGAGCTTGAGGTTCTCGCTGCGCCCGCCCGCCAGCGCTCGCGCGCCGTCGTTGTCCGGGAGCTCCACCCGCGCTGAAGGATCGCCCATCGAGCCTCGTGCAGACCTACGGCGGCCCGGGAGCGGGCCGATGAAGTCTTGCAGCCAGATCTAATCAAGCGGCGGCAGCAAGACAAACCCTTGCGGGGTGCGGCGGTAATAATAGGACTCGCGGAACGGGTAGCGCAGGTCCTGCTCGCTGACGAGCTGGCCTTCCACCAGCTGGCGCAGCGCCTGCGGGTAGTCGCCGTGCTCGGTCCGGTACAGCTCCAGCGCGCTCTCCAGCCGCACCAGCTGATCGTGCGAGAGGAGCCGCGCGACCGCGCCCTTGCGGGCCGGGTTCTCGGCGCGCGCCGAGCCCAGCGCCGGCGCGATCCAGCGGACCAGGAACAGCGTGGCCAGGAAGAACGCCAGCGACAGGCCCATCCGGACGATGGCGCCGCTGCGCGCGAGCTTTCGACCGCCCTTGGCGAGCGACTTGGTGAGCGCGGCGGTGCCGTGCGCGGGCGGGATCGGCTTGAGGTAGCCCCAATCGATCAGGTCGTTGAGGACCTTGAGCGCCTCGAACTCGCCGATGCGCGAGGCGTCGACCACGCGCGACATGTCCTTGCCGCCGACCGCCAGCCGGTAGATGAGCTTGTGGCGCTCGGTGGGCTTGCCGTCCGGCTCGGACTCCGACCCGTCGGCCAGCGCGCCCTCGTCGATGGAAGGAAGGTCGCGGGTGTCGAGCTCCTTCACCTTCTCGAAGGTCGCGGCGGCCCACGGGATCTTCTTGCGCAGGTTCGGCCACTCGTCCACGCGCCGGAAGCCCTCGAGCAGGATGCTCTCGGCGCGGATGGGCTCGAAGCTGCCCTTGGTGGCGTCGATCTCTTCCTGCTCGAACTGGTAGGTCCCGGTCTTCCAGGCGAAGAGCTTGTAGAGCGTCTCGGTGGTCTGCAGCCGCATCATCTGCGCGAGCTGCTGCGCGGTGACGAACTCCATCTCGATGAGGATGTCGCCCAGCCGCTTGAGCGTGCGCTGCTGCAGGGCGAGGCCCTCGTCGAGCTGCTCCTGCGAGAGCAGCTCGGCGCGCAGCAGCAGGCTGCCGAGCAGGTTGGCCTGCTTGCGCGCCTTCTCGGTGGCGAAGACGACGTTGCCGTCGATGAACGAGACCTCGACCTCGTCGCCGCCGCTCTTCAGCACCAGCCGGCCGGTCTTGGTCTGGTGGCCGATGAGCTGGAGGATGTCGGCGATGCCGAAGTCCTTCAGTGTTCCGGAGAGAGCCATGCGCTTTCAGGCCCCCTCGGCGCGCTGCTGGTTCACGAGATCGCGCAGGCAGATGGCGTAGACCGCGACGAAGCAGGCCACCGTGACGCCGACGCGGAAGAGCGAGAGGCTGGCCCGCACCGCCACCGGATCGTGCGCGAGCCCGCGCCACAGCACCAGGCTCGCCACCAGCATGCCGGTGGCGAGCAGGAAGAGGATGCCGCGGATCGGGTAGCCCATCAGCACGTGGCCCGCGCCCGAGAGCAGCCCCAGCGCGCGCACCACCGCGGTCCGGCGCCGGTGATAGGCCTGCACCGCGAACTCCTTGCGGATGCGCTCGGCCGGGTCGACGCCGGTGCGGCGGATGAAGACGTTCACGCACTGCGCGCAGAGCGATTCGCTCGGGCGGGCGTCGGGGTCGCAGCGCTTGCAGACCTCGCGGCCGCAGCGCTCGCAGCGCCCGCTCGGCCGCAGCTTGCCGCGGGCCAGGTGCAGCGCCACCACGATGGCGCCGGCGAGGATGGGCAGCGCCGACGCAGCCTCGGTGGGCAGCGGCCCCGCCAGCTGCGCGCGCGCCTCGTCGCCCACCGGCCCCGCCACGCGGGCCTCGGCCTCGACCAGCGGGTCGAGCATGACGTCGTCGAGCGGCACGTCCATGACGAACTTGTTCGACTTCTTGTTGGCCGCGAGCTGGCCGCCGGTGAACTGTTCGATGCCCTCGCGATCCAGCTCGAGCGCGCGCGCCTGCTCGGACTGGACCTTCTCCAGCGTCTCGACGCCGCCCAGCCCCAGCGCGCGGCTGAGGTTGAAGTGCGGCGCGGCCAGCGCGTCCTGCAGCTCGGAGGCCTGCTGGTAGTGCGCCTGCGCCTTCTGCGCGTCGCCCTCCAGCAGGTAGACGTTGCCGAGGTTGTTGTGCGTGGCCGCGAGCCCCAGCGAGCTGGCGCCGCTGGTCTGCAGCGCCTGCGCGTAGAGCTTCTCGGCGGCGGGGAGATCTCCGTCGCGCTTGGCCTTGCGGGCGAGCGCGAACGGGATGGCGAGAGGCGGCGTTCCCTCGACGGCGCGCTGCAGCCGCGCGAGCTCGGCGGACGATCCCTCGCCGTGCTCGATGAGCCAGACGTCCACCGCCGGGCCGCCAAAAGCGGCCACCCGTCCAAGCCCCTCCGCCGCGACCGGCGAGAGCGCGAGCAGGACCAGCAGCGCGCAAGAGATCCCGACCTCGACCGTGCTCGCGTACAGCGCGCAGGCGAACAGCGAGGTAAAGAGCAGCGGCACCCAGCCCGCCTGCAGCAGCAGCGGCGCCAGCACCATCACCGCGGCCAGCATGTTGGTCTGCCAGCGCCGCGCGCCGGCCGGGAAGACGTGGTGGACGTCGTGGATGTAGAGCTGGGCGTAGCGCGCGAGCAGGAGCAGCACGAACGCGAGCCCCGCCACCAGCAGCCCGAAGAAGAGCACGCCGCCGGCGTTGGCGAAGAGCGCCCGCGAGGAGCGCGGGTCGGCGAGCGAGACGCGAACGGAGGCGAAGGCTTCGCTGAGCGCGGGCTTGAGCGCCCCGGCGTTGTCGGCGAGCACCGCGCGCGACAGGCAGCTGTGCGCTTCGGGGAGCGCGGGCGCGAGCTCGACGGCGAGCCGGCAGCGCTTGAGCGCCAGCGCCGGAGCGCCGGCCGCGAGCGCCTCGTGGCTCTCGCGCACCAGCGCGGCGGCGACGTTGAACAGGTTGTCGATGGAGAGGTCGTCCTTCAGCTGGCGGACGTGCTGCTCTTCGTCGTCGGCGCGGCGCTCGTCGCGGTCGCGCAGGTAGTCGCGGCGCTGGTTCCAGTGGGTCTGGATGTCAGCGGACTTCTCGGGAGGCAGGATGATGCCGCGGTTGCCCGGCGCAGCGGCGGCGGTGAGCGCGGCCGGCGCCACCGCGGGGACCGGCGCCGCGTCGGCGGACTGCGCGAATGCCTGGGAGGAAGCACATAGCGCGGCCACAGCCAAACCGGCATGAAACCAGCGCACCCTGCTGAACCGCAAAAAAGGCCTCCCCTTTGACACGGCGGCATCCTAGCCTCCCGCCTCTCGTGCCAGCAAGGAAACGTCGCTCGATTTTCCACGCCCGGTGGAGTACACGCGGCGCCATGGCCGACCCCTCCACCTCGCTCTCCCGATTGCTCGCCATCATGGACAAGCTGCGCGATCCGGGCGGGTGCCCATGGGACCGCGAGCAGACGCTGCGCACGCTGACGCCCTATCTCCTCGAGGAGGCGCACGAGGTGGTCGAGGCCATCGAGTCGGGCGACGCCGTCCACCACCGCGAGGAGCTGGGCGACCTGCTCTTCCAGATCGTCTTCCAGTCGCGCATCGCGCGCGAGGCCGGGCAGTTCGACTTCGCCGACGTCTGCGACGCCATCTCGGACAAGCTCACGCGGCGGCATCCGCACGTCTTCGCCGACGTCACCGTGAGCGGCTCGGGCGAGGTGGTGAAGAACTGGGAGCGCATCAAGGCGGAGGAGCGCAAGGAGAAGGGGCAGGCCGCGCGCTCGGCCATCGGCGGCGTGCCGGTGGCGCTGCCGGCGCTGGTGCGCGCCGAGCGGATGACCGAGAAGGCGGCCGCGGTGGGCTTCGACTGGCCCGACGCCAAGGCCGTGCTGGCCAAGGTTCGCGAGGAGCTGGGCGAGCTCGAGCACGAGCTGGCGCGAGCCGGCGCGGGCGGCTCTGACGGCGGCTCGCGCGCGCGCATCGAGAGCGAGCTGGGCGACCTGCTCTTCGCGCTGGCCAACCTCGGGCGCTTCGTCAAGGTCCATCCCGAGGAGGCGCTGCGCGGGACGCTGCGCCGCTTCGAGCAGCGCTTCCATCACATCGAGGAGCGCCTCCAGCAGCAGGGCCGCACGCCGCGCGAGTCCACGCTGCTGGAGATGGACGCGTTGTGGGATGAGGCCAAGGTCATCGAGGCCGGCAAATCGGACAGTTGACGCACACCGACGACGTTTGCCCACAGGCTTCGGGCGCCCTGTGGACAGGCTGTGGATTCAGCTCCACTAAAAAGATTACACCCGCCTCGCACAGTCCAATCCTCACCAGTGACTGGCCGGGGAGACGAGCCTGAAAACAAAGCAAGTACAGACCCTTGCGGTTTCACCCGGTCGAACCGGCTGCGCCGTATGACGTACGCTCAGGTCCTACACGCCGGCAGCACTCCGGGAGGTGGACAACCTGTGACCTCGCGTCGGGCAAGGGCTCGTTGACACTCCCGGCCTCTGGTGCTATCTGCCACCGCCCTCTCACGCCGTTCTGGAGTTTGTCAGTGGCCAACACCAAGTCTGCAGAAAAAGCGAACCGCCAGGCGACGAAGCACCGCGCCCGCAACACGCACATCACCTCGAGCCTGCGCACGCAGGTCCGCAAGTTCCGCGAGGCCGTCGCCGGCACCGACGGCGCCAAGACCAAGGAAGAGCTCGCGGCGGCGGTGAAGGCCATCGCCAAGGCGGCCTCCAAGGGCGTCATCCACAAGGCCCAGGCCTCGCGCCGCATCTCGCGCCTGACCAAGTCGGCCAACGCAGCGGCCGCTCCCAAGCCTTCGTAAGCTTCGCGCCGTTCGCCACTGCAGGAGGCCGCCCTTCCCGGGGCGGTCGTCGAAGCCGGGCATCGAGGCGCCCTCTCGCGCTCTGCCCGCTACCGCAAGCGACCCGCGACCTCCAGCCGCTCGACCAGCTCGCGCGAGACCTGCCGCAGGACGCGCCGCAGCGCCGCGCGCCGATTCGCCTCGGTGCCCAGCACGTCGACCCCGGCCAGGAAGTCCTCCGACCCGGTCAGCATGTCCTCATAGCCGGCGGTGCGCAGTCTGACCTGCGCCTCGATCCGGAACGCCTGCGCGCCATCGCCGCCCAGCGAGCTGGTGTAGCTGCGCAGCGCCACCAGCTCACTGTCGAGGGCCGGGACGGCCTGGGCCGACTCCGCCGCGAGCCGCCCGCGCCCCTGCAGCTCGCTGCGCAGCTCGGCCGCGAGCAGCCCGCCTGCCTCGGCCTCGGCCGTGTCGTTGCGGACGGCGGCCACGCGCAGCGGCTGCGTTCTCTTGTGCGCGAGCGAATAGCCGCAGGCCGGAAGGGCGAGCAGCAGCAGGCAGCAGCGCAGCTCAGCCGACAACGAAGTTCACCAGCCGCTTGGGAATCACCACCACTTTCTTGATGGTCTTGCCGGCGAGCCACCCCGCCACGCGCGGGTCCCGGGCCGCGGCGTCACGGATCTCGTCCTCGGCGGCGCTCGCGCTCACCTGCACCTCGCCGCGCAGCTTGCCATTGACCTGGATGGCGATCTGGTACGAGTCCTCGGCCACCAGCGCCGGGTCCGCGTGCGGCCAGGCCAGGAGCGACAGCTCGTCGGTCCTGCCCAGCTCGTGCCACAGCTCCTCGGCGAGGTGCGGGGCGAACGGCGCCAGCAGCTGCGCCAGCACCTCGAGGCACTCCTTGAGCGCCGCCTGCTGGCCCGCGTCCAGCGCGGCGTCGGGCTGTCCACCGCCCGACGCGAGGAAGTCCTGCGCCGCGTTGGACAGCTCCATCAGCGACGAGATCGCGGTGTTGAACTGCAGCCGCTCCAGCTGCTGCGTGACGCGCGCGATGGTGCGGTGCGTGCGCCGGCGCAGCTCCAGCGCGGCGCCGGTCGCATGGTGCGGCTCGGAGGCGCCGGCGATCTTCGGCAGCGCGTGGAGAAACAGCCGCCAGAGCCGCCCGAGGAACCGGTACTGACCTTCGACCTGCTCGTCGGACCAGTCCATGTCCTTCTCGGCGGGCGCCGCGAAGAGGATGAAGAGGCGCGCGGTGTCGGCGCCGAAGCGCGCGATGATGTCGCGGGGCGAGACCACGTTGCCCTTCGACTTGGACATCTTCTCGCCGTCGCGGCCCTTGACGATGCCCTGCGTGACCAGCCGCTTGGCGGGCTCGTCCACGTCGCAGAGGCCCAGCTCCTTCATCACCTTGGTCCAGAAGCGGAAGTAGAGCAGGTGCAGCACCGCGTGCTCGGGGCCGCCGACGTAGACGTCGACCGGCATCCAGCGATCGGCGTCGGCGCGCGCGAACGGCGCATGCTCGTCGTGCGGCGAGAGGTAGCGCGCCCAGTACCAGGTGGAGTCGACGAAGGTGTCCATCGTCTCGGCCTCGCGGCGCGCGGGCCCGCCGCACTTCGGGCAGGTGGTATTGACCCACGAGGCGATCTTGGCCAGCGGCGGCTCGCCCTTCCCGGTCAGCACCTCGCGGACGTCGATGTCCGGCAGGACCACCGGCAGGTCCTTGTCGGGGACCGGGATGCCGTGGTGCCCGGGATCGCAGCGCTCGCAGTAGACGATGGGGATCGGCGTGCCCCAGTAGCGCTGCCGCGAGATGCCCCAGTCGCGCAGGTGGAAGTTCACCGCCGGCGTGCCGATGCCGCGCCGCTGCGCCTCGGCCGCAATGGCGAGCCGCGCCTGCTCCGACGGCATGCCGCTGTACTCGCCCGAGTCGAACAGGTAGCCGTAGTCGAGGAAGGCCTTCTTCTCGGTCACCATGCGGCGCGCCGCGACCTGGGTGACCTCTTCCTCGTCGGCCTTGCGGACCACGAAGCTGACCGGCAGGCCGTACTTGGTGGCGAACTCGTAGTCGCGCTGGTCGTGCGCCGGGACGGCCATGACCGCGCCGGTGCCGTAGCCGGCGAGGACGAAGTTCGCCACCCAGACGGGGATTTCACGCCCAGTGAAAGGGTTGCGGACCCGCAGGCCGGTGTCGATGCCCTCCTTCTCGGCCGCCGCCGCGCCCGCGCCGACCTCGCGCGAGGCGACGCGGACCTTGTCGGCGAAGGCGTCGATCTCCTCGCGCTTCTCGGGGCTCAACAGCTCTCGCACCAGCTTGTGGTCCGGCGCCGCCGCGACATAGGTGGCGCCGAAGATGGTGTCAGCCCGCGTGGTGAAGACCCGAAACGATTTGCCCGGATGGCCGAGCACCGGGAAGTCGATCTCGAGGCCGTCGCTGCGGCCGATCCAGTTGCGCTGCATCGCGACCACGCGGTCGGGCCAGTCGAGCCCGGTCAGGCCCTCCAGCAGCCGGTCGGCATAGGCGGTGATGCGGAACGCCCACTCGGGGATCTCGCGCTCCTCGACGGTGTTGCCGCAGCGCCAGCACTTGCCGTCCTCGACCTGCTCGTTGGCGAGCACGGTGTTGCAGTCGGGGCAGAAGTTCACCTTGGCGCGGCGGCGATAGACCAGCCCGCGCTCGAGCATGCGGAGGAAGAACCACTGGTTCCAGCGATAGAAGGCCGGATCGCTGGTGGCGATCTCGCGGGTCCAGTCGATCGAGATGCCCAGCGAGACCACGTCCTGCTTGAACGAGGCGATGTTCTTCGGCGTGCGGATGGCGGGGTGGACGCCCTCCTTGATGGCGGCGTTCTCGGCGGGCAGGCCGAACGAGTCCCAGCCGAAGGGGTGCAGCACGTCGAAGCCGCGCTTGCGGTGGTAGCGCGCGATGATGTCGGTGATGCAGTACACGCGGGCGTGGCCCATGTGCATCTCGCCCGACGGGTACGGGAGCATGGCGAGCACGTACTTCTTGGGCGCGCCGGTGCGCGCGCCGGCGCGGAACAGGTCGCGCGCGGCCCACTGCTGCTGGTACTTCGGCTCGATCGACTTCGGGTCGTACCGGTCCTGCAAGGCTTTGCGCCTCCCCTGATGCTCCCGGGACGGGAGGCGGCCTCAGCTATCAGAACGATCAGGAGGCGACAAGGCGGGCGCAGCCGTTGGAGCCGCATCGGCCGCGGACTCGACCGGCGGCTCCGCGACCAGCGAGGGCCCGGCCGGCTGCGCTTCGAGCGGAGCCGGCGCCGCCGGCGCGAGCGGAGAGTCAGGAGGGGGCGGCGGACTGGTGGCGGGCGGGCTCATCTCGAAGACGCGCCTGCGCAGCCGCTCGGCCGAGTCGGCGCGCGCAAGCTCGGCGAGCCCCGCGATGCGCACGGCCTTGCCCCACCCCACCGCCACCACCGCGGCCTGCGCCAGCGCCCAGGCGAGGCCGACGCGCACCGCGCTGCCCTGCTCGATCCGGAGCCGCAGCAACATCACGCTGGCCGCGATCCCGAGGCCCGCCGCGGTCCCGAGCAAGCCCACCGCGAACGTCCGCACCGGCAGGCGCAGGATCAGCCGGACGCCGGCCCACCACGCCCGGAACGCCGAGCGCCGCGCCGGCTCGGCCGACAGCACCGCCCGGCCTGCGTCGAGCGTCAGGTGCGCGAGCCACAGCACCAGCGCGGAGACCGCGGTGGCCGCCGCCCGCTGGCGGCCGGCCTGCGTGGCCCAGATCGCCTTCTCCCCCGCGCTCTCCGCCAGCTTGAAGGCGCCGGCCGCGATGGCCCCGCCGACTCCGAGCGCCACCGCGCCCACCAGCGCGAGACGCGCCATCCTTCCAAAGAGCTCGCCCGCGGCGGCGAGGAGCGGGCGCAGGCGCAGCGGCTCGTCCGAGCGCGCCGCGGCCACCATCGCGCCGGTGACGGCGGGCGCGATCACCAGCAGCACCAGCAGGCCGGCGAGATAGCCGCCCGGCACCCCGGCTGAGAACTGCGGCTCGCCCGCCTGCCGCACCAACTCCAGCAGGGTGGCAGAGTCGAGCCAGGCGACCACCTGCTTCGCGCGGGTCGAGGTGTCGAGCAGCGCGCTGAAGAAGCCGAGCACCGGCAGCGTCGCCAGCAGCGTCGGCAGCAGCAGCGCGGCCCACCAGAGCAACAGCGGCCTCCACTGCGCGCCGGCGAAGAGAGCTCGGCGGAAGAGCCGCGGCGTGATCACAGCGCCCCCAGCAGCGCGAAGAAGAGCTGCGTCCAGGCGCTGGCCTCGAGCGTCCAGCGCCGCCCGGCCAGCTTCGCCGGCTCGCGCAGGCGGCCGTCGTCGAGCTTGTTGAGGTCCAGCAACCACTCGCCGTCCGGATCGAGCTGCGCCGAGACCGCCTTGACCGGCTTCTCGAAGACGTAGCGGTGCCAGCGCTCCTCTGCTCCAAAGCGCGCGGTCTCCGAGGTGCCGTCGGCGAACTTCACCACCAGCGTCTGCGGCACCCCGAAGGCGTAGCGGCGGACCTGGACCACGGTGCGGAAGGGGAACGGCCCGTGCTCCTTGTCGCCGGGGTGCGCCTTCTCGAACGCGTCGCGCGCCTCGTCGGCGGCCTTGTCGCGCGCCTCCTCGTCGACCTCGTGGCTGGCGACCCTTCCCTTGTCGGGCAGCACTTCGGTGCTCTCCAGCTTCTCGACGCGGTCGTCGATGGGCGCGCGCTCGAAGACCTGCCGCTCGAACCATTCGCGGACGATCGGCGCGCGGTCGCCGGCGACGTCCTCGAGCGTCTTCTGGAGGTCGGCGGTGGACGGATGCCGGTGGTGCCAGCGCCGGAAGTACTCGCGGAAGGCGCGCGCGATGAAGGTCGCGTCGCCAGTCGCGCCGGGTCCGTCCATCCGCACGCCCAGGTCGTGGAAGACCAGCGCGGTGCGCGCGTAGACGAGGCCGTAGCTCCCGGACGACCAGCGGTCCCAGGAGTTGCCCGCGATGGGGTCGGCCTGGAAGCGCTGGGTGCCGCCCAGGCGCTCGAGGTCGAACCAGCGCAGCGGCGGCGTGTGGACGCCGACGCGGCCCAGCAGCGGCGCGCGCAGCGTGATGGGCTGCATGAAGCGCGAATCCCAGAACTCGTTGAGGCCCTCGTCGAGGAACGGCTCCTCGAACTCGTTGCTGGCGAGCATGCCCATGAAGTAGCCGTGGCCGAACTCGTGCACGGTGACGAAGCGGACCAGCGAAAGCTGCGTCTCGTGGGCGAGCGCGCCCAGGCTGGTGAAGAAGGTCTCGTACTCCATGCCCGCGGCCTCGGCGGCGTTGTGCGGCGGCACCACGCAGGTGACCTGGGCGTAGGGGTATTCGCCGAGCGTGTTCGAGAAATACTCGATGGCGTCGATGGTGGACTGCTGCGCGATGCGGCCCGCCTCGGGCATCTCCGGCGGATAGAGCGTGATGACCTTGACGCGGCCGTCGCGCGCGGTGCCCTCGAGCGGCGGGGCGAACTGGTCCCAGGCGGTGAAGGCGAAGTCGTGGACGTCGTCCTGCGCGACCGTGTGGACGGTGCCCTGCGGCGTGTCCAGCGGCGGCGCGGTCTCGCGGCCCACCGAGCCGAATCGATAATGTTTCGGTAACGCAATCCGCGCCGTGTAATTACCGAAATCGGCATAGAACTCGGAGTGGAGGTGCAGCTCGTGGCAGTTCCAGCGCGGGGCCACGGCGCCGCGCTCGCCCGGCAGCTCGAGCACGCCCAGCTTGGGAAACCACTGCGCGACCAGGTGGAACTTGTCGAAGTAGCCGGTGCGCGCCACCAGCCGCGGGAGCTGGTCGTGGAAGTCGATCTCCAGCACCGCGGTGGCGTGCGGCAGGACGGGCTCGGCGAGCTCGACGCGGACCACGGTGTGGTCGGTGGCCGTCCCACCGTCGGGGTGGACGAAGGACCAACGCAGCGCCTTGCCCTGCTGCGCGACCGCCTTCAGCTCGATGAAGCCCCACTCGCCCTTCTTCGTCTTCACCCCGGTGCGGAAGCCGCCGTAGCGGACCATCTCGGTGAAGAAGGTGCTGCCGCTCGACTCGAACGCGTTCAGGTAGAGGTGGAAGTAGAGGCTGCGGATGGGCACGTCGCTGCGGTTGGTCCAGGTCAGGCGCTCGTGGCCGTCGACGGTGTGCCGCTCGGGGTCGAGCGTGGCGGTGAGGTCGTAGTCGGCCACGCGCTCGGCGGCGCCGGCGCGGATGCCGCCCCAGGCTGCGTCGCTGGAGGGCGTGCGGACGGCGCCCGCGTCAGCTCCCGCGAGCGCGATGCCGTCGGGCGCCGGGGCGGTCGGCGCGGGCGCAGTGGTCTCGCCTTTCGGCGTGGAAGCGGCCTTGTCGGGGGCTGCCTGCGGGGGGACGGGCAGCGCGAGCGCCGCGGCGATCATCAAATGGAGCATCGGTCCCCTGCTCACGGCCGGGAGGGCGGTTGATTTCAAGGTTTCGGCGGCGACGGTCGTACTCGACGCAGGAGCGGCACCGCAATAGGATGCGCGCCCTTTCGAGGAGCGCCACACCATGGAAAAGCAGATCTACGTCGCCGACATCGCCGCGCAGGAGGGCAAGCAGGTCACGTTGCGCGGCTGGCTCTACGGAAAGCGCTCGAGCGGGAAGCTGCACTTCCTCCAGGTGCGCGACGGCACCGGCGTCATCCAGGGCGTGGTCTCCAAGAAGGACGTCCCGCCCGAGGCGTTCGCGGCCGCCGAGAGCGCGCACCAGGAGTCCTCGCTCGAGGTGACCGGCACCATCGTCAAGGACACGCGCAGCGCGCTGGGATTCGAGATGCACGTCAGCGACCTTCGGGTGCTGCAGGGCGAGGGCGGGTATCCCATCCAGCCCAAGGAGCACGGCGTCGGCTTCCTGATGGAGCAGCGCCACCTCTGGCTGCGCAGCGCGCGGCAGCGGGCGATCCTGGCCATCCGGCACTCGCTGATCAAGAACATCCGCGACTACTTCGACGAGCGCGGATTCACGCTGGTGGACTCGCCCATCCTGACGCCGGCTGCCTGCGAGGGGACGTCCACGCTGTTCGAGGTGCCGTACTTCGATCTCGGCAAGGCGTTCCTCACCCAGTCGGGCCAGCTCTACGGCGAGGCGGCGGCCATGGCGGTGGGAAAGGCGTACGTCTTCGGGCCGACCTTCCGCGCCGAGAAGAGCAAGACGCGGCGGCACCTCACCGAGTTCTGGATGGTCGAGCCCGAGGTCGCGTACATGGATCTCGAGGGGGACATGAACCTGGCCGAGGACTTCCTCGTCGAGATCGTCGGCCGCACGCTGGCGAAGCACCGGCACGAACTGACGACCGTGCTCGAGCGCGACGTCACCGCGCTGGAGCGGGTGCAGAAGCCGTTCCCGCGCATCACCTATACCGAGGCGGTCGAGGCCATCGCTCGGACGGGGCACCCCGTCAAGTGGGGCGACGACTTCGGCGGCGACGAGGAGACGGTGCTCTGCAAGCAGTACGACCGGCCCGTGATGGTGCACCGCTACCCAACGGATCTCAAAGCGTTCTACTTCAAGCGCGACCCGAACGACGCCAAGGTCGCGCTGGGCGTGGACGTGCTCGCGCCAGAGGGCTTCGGCGAGATCATCGGCGGCGGGCAGCGCGAGGACGACTACGCCACGCTGGCGGGCCGCATCGACGAGCACAAGCTGCCGCGCGAGGCGTTCAGCTGGTACCTCGACCTGCGCAAGTACGGCTCGGTGCCGCACGCGGGCTTCGGGCTCGGGGTGGAGCGGACGCTGGGGTGGATCTGCGGGCTGCACCACGTGCGCGAGAGCATTCCCTTTCCGCGCATGATGGAGCGCCTGACGCCGTGAAGCTGGTGGCGGCGCTGTTCGGGCTGATGCTCGCCATCGCGGCGGTGGCGGGCTTCGTCTTCCTGCGCGGCGAGCCTTCCGACTGCGACGACCGCGCGCTGGAGGAGACGCGCAGCCCGGACGGGCGCATCGGGGCGATGGTCTACGAGCGGCGCTGCGGCGACGAGCGCACCACGCGGGTGAAGCTGTGGCTGGTGGGCAATCCGCGGACGCCGTCGGACGTCTGGGTGGCGGCGGGGGCGGCGGCGCCGCACGTGCGGTTCAGCGGGGCGCGCGCGGTGGCGGTGGAGGAGCCGGCGGGGCCGCGGCCGCTGCTGGTGGAGGGGGCGTGGCGGGACGTCACCATCACCAGCGGCAGAAGAACTCCTTAGGCACTTAACCTTCAAGGTCTTAAGGAATTTCGCCGGAGGGCGAAAATTCCTTAAGACCTTGACCTTCAGCACTCTGTCGATTCGCGGGTGCCCGGTCAGCGGCGCTTCTTGCCCTTGCCTTTGCCCTTGCCGCTTTCGAACACATGCGGCTTCTGCGGGGGCGGAACGAACCGCTGCGGCGGCGGCGGCGCGGGCTTGAGCTCGACCGGCTTGCCTGGCTCGCCGGGCTTCACCGGCGGCGCGGGGACCTTCGGCGGCGCCGCTGGCTCGAGGGGCCCGCCCTCAGCGACGGTCGCCGCAGTCGACGCTGCGATCGGCGCGGCCGCGGTCGACGCGGAAGGGGAAGCCGCGGCGGGCGACTCCGGCGCAGGAGTCTGCGGAACCT
>FSWK01000790.1_pt1 | contig 27514 bp, 20 predicted proteins | sample 1637951 | NCBI WGS metagenome assembly FSWK01 (sample SAMEA3914789, study PRJEB12502) | metagenome | biome: forest; material: soil | place: Canada | collected 2011-07-03 | depth 0.3 m | reverse complement strand
GTACTATCCGTCGCGCGGGACCATCATCAAGTCGGGCGATGGCGAGGAGATCACGCTGGACGGCAAGGACTTCGCCGACGCGCTCTTCTCGGTCTGGCTGGGCAATCACCCGGTCGACGACGACCTCAAGGGCGAGATGCTGAGAAACAATAAGTGATCGCAGCGGTCTTCGCCGTGGCCTTGACCGCCGCACCACCCGACTTGACGCTCGACGCGGCGGCCGCCAGCCGCTTCGTCCAGCTCGCGCTCAAGTGCGTGCGGCGCGAATATCCCAACAAGCTCGATCATGTGATGAATGACTCCACGGAAGTGCAGTCGCCCAGGGTGCTGCACCCGTCTTTCTATGGCTGCTTCGACTGGCACTCAGCGGTGCACGGCTATTGGATGATGGCGCGGCTGCTGCACAAGTTTCCCGCGCTGCCCGAGGCGGCGCAGATCCGCGCGGCGCTGGACGAGAGCCTGACGCCCGCCAACATCGCGGTCGAGGTCGCTTATTGGAAGAAGCCCAACCGCAAGAACTTCGAGCGCACCTATGGCTGGGCCTGGCTGCTCGCGCTTTCGGCGGAGCTGAAGAGCTCTCCAGAAGGCAAACAGTGGGACACGGATCTGCAGCCGCTGGCGGATACCGTGGTCGAGGCGCTGCATTCCTTCCTGCCCAAACAGACCTATGCCATCCGGACCGGCGTGCATCCGAACACCGCCTTCAGCCTGTCCTTGATTCGGGACTATTCGCGGGCGGCCAAAGACGACAAGCTCGCGGCGCTGGTCGAGGAGCGCGCACGCAACTACTTCGGCAAGGACCGCGACGCGCCGCTGCGCTGGGAGCCGGGCGGCGAGGACTTCCTCTCGCCGTCGCTGGAGGAGGCGGCGCTGATGTCGAAGGTGCTGCCGCGCAAGGAGTACGGCAGGTGGGCGCGCGGCTTCCTGCCCGCGCTGCTCAAGAGCGGCAAGCTGGAGACGGCGGTGGTCTCCGACCGCACCGACCCGAAGATCGTCCACCTCGACGGGCTCAACCTGAGCCGCGCCCGCGCGCTCTACACCATCGGCGCGGCGCTGGGCGACCAGCGGCTGGTCGCGCTGGGCGATACGCACGCGCGCGCCACGCTGCCGCACATCGCGAGCGGCAGCTACGAGGGCGAGCACTGGCTGGCGACGTTCGCGGTGCAGATGCTCGACGCGCGCTGACGACCGGCGCGCTTCTCACGAGCGGTCACGCAGCAGCCGGCTTTCAGTCCCGCCCGAGCAGCTGCGCCAGGACATCCACCAGCGCCGCGGGCTCCACCGGCTTGGCGATGTGCTGCTGGAAGCCCGCCGCCAGCGCCCGCACACGGTCCTCGACGCGCGCGTTGGCGGTCAGCGCCGCCGCCGGGATGGCCGGCTGGGAGTTCCCGCGCCGGACGCGACGGATGAGCGAATAGCCGTCCTCGCCCGGCATCGAGACGTCGCTGAGCAGCAGGTCGAAGGACCCCGCCTCGAGCGCGCTCATCGCCTCGGCCGCCGAGCCGCTGGGCGTCACCCGCGCGCCGAACTGCTCCAGCATCAGGGTGAGCAGGTACTGCGCGTCGACGTCGTCTTCGACCAGCAGGACGCGCACGCCTTGCAGGTCCCGCTGCCGTCCGCGCTCCGCGGCGTGCGCGGGCGGCGGCGCCGGCGCTCTCGACGACCGCGAGCGCAGCGGCAGCGAGACGGTGAAGCGCGCGCCGGTTCCTTCGCCCTCGCTGTCGGCGGTGACGGTGCCTCCGTGCAGCTCCACCAAATTCCGCACCAGCGAGAGGCCGAGGCCCAGGCCGCCCTTGTCGCGCGACAGCTGCGCGTCCTCCTGCCGGAAGGCATCGAAGGCGTGCGGCAGGAACGACGGGTCGATGCCGCGGCCCGAGTCGCCGACCACCAGCAAGAGCTCGGTGTCGGACGGCACCAGCTGCACCTGCACCGACCCGCCGCGCGCGCTGAACTTGATGGCGTTGCCCACCAGGCTGGTGACGATCTGGTGCAGCCGGTCGGCGTCGCCGAAGACCCGCAGGTCCTCGTGGAGCGGGCGGGTGACCCGCAGCAGGAGGCCCGCCTCCTCGGCCGGCGCCCGCAGCGTGTGCACCGCCGCCTCGACCAGGCCTCCCAGCTCCACGTCGTGGAAGCTGAGGCTCATCTTGCCGGCCGAGATGCGCTGCGCGTCGAGCAGGTCGGCCACGAGCTGCGCCTGCAGCCGCGCGTTGCGCTCGATGGCCTCGAGCGGGCGGCCCTGCGGATCGGCGCTGGCCTTGCCCAGGCGCAGCAGCCGCACCCAGCCGAGGATGGAGGTCAGCGGCGTCCGCATCTCGTGGGAGAGCGTGGCGAGGAACTGGTCTTTCAGGCGGCCCGCTTCCTCGGCGGCGCGCTGGCCGGCCTCGGCGCGGAGCTGCGCGGCTTCGGCCAGCTTCTGCGCGGCCTCGGCGAGCTGCCGGGCGGCTTCGGCGCGCGCGACCGCCTGCTCCGCGCGCCGCAGCGTCAGCAGCGCCGCGGCCTTCGCCCGCAGCAGCGGCGGGTCGAGCGGTGCGGGCAGCGCGTCGGCCGCGCCGCCTTCCAGCATCTCCAGCACCGCGGCGGGGGGAACGTCGACGACCATCACCGGGACCTGCGGCACCGTCTCGCGCAGGCGCTGCAGCGGAGCGGGGTAGAGGGCGATGATGAGCTCGTTCGAGCCCAGCGCCACGCCCGCTTCCCAGAGGCTCTCGACCGAGGTGAGCGTGAGCTCGAGCGGCTCCAGGGCCGCGGCCAGCGGCCCGGTCCCGGCGCCCAGCAGCAGGGCCCGCTTTCCCCGCGCGCTCATGGAGCGGGAGCCGAGGCCGGCAGGCGCAGCCAGAAGGTGCTGCCGCGGCCCGGCTCGGACCGGACGCCCACCGTGCCGCCGTGGGCCTCCACGATCTCCTTCACGATGACGAGGCCGAGGCCGGTGCCCTCCATGCGGGGAGCCCCCGCGGTGTTGACCCGGGCGTACTTGGTGAAGAGGTTGGACTGCGCCTCGAGCGGGATGCCCCGGCCGGTGTCCTCGACGCTCAGCTCGATCCCGGCGTCATCGTGCTGCAGGCGCAGCAGCACCTGCCCGCCCGAGGCGGTGAACTTGAGCGCGTTCGAGACCAGGTTGCCCACCACCTGCGTCAGCCGGCGCCCGTCGCCGCGCACGGCGGCCGGCTCTCCCGCCAGCAGCGACAGCTCGAGGCCGCGGGCAGCCGCGAGCGGCCGGTACTCGTCGAAGACGCCGGCGCAGAGCTCCGCCAGGTCGACCTCGCCTTGCTCCATCTTGAAGTGCGCCGACTCCATCTGGGCGACGTCGAGGAAGTCGCTGACCATCCGCACCAGCTCCCGCACGCGCGCGCCCATCTTCTCCACCTCCTGCTTCACCTCCGCGCTGAGCGGGCCGCGGACGCCCTGCAGCAGCATCTGCGCGCGCATCTGCAGGGCGGTCAGCGGCGAGCGGAGATCGTGCGCGACCATCGAATAGAAGTCGACCTTCCGCTTGTCGCGCTGCCGGAGGTCGGTGACATCGCGCAGGGTGACCGTGGTGTTGCCGAGGTCGTCGGCGGGCGGAATGCTGACGTGCGGCGAGTAGAGCCGGTTGCGGATGGCGACGTCGCGCGGGGTGCCCGGCCGGTCGCCGCCGGTGGTGAGGAGCAGGGTGGTCAGTCCCGGCTCCAGCTCCGCGATCGAGCTGTCGATCAAGGACGCAGCGCTCCTCTCGAACGCCCGCTCGGCCTCTCCGTTGACGAACACGATCCGGCCCTCGCTGTCGAAGGTAATGACTGCATCGGGAAGCTGGGAGAGCACGCGCCGCAGCACCAGCTCCGCGTGGTCCGCCCGCTCGCGCAGCTGGAGCGCGCGGATGAGCGCGCCCAGCCTCGCCCGGAGCTCCGGAGCCGCGTACGGCTTGGCGAGGTAATCGTTGGCTCCGGCGTTCAGCCCTTCCACCACTTGCTCCACCTGCTGGTTGGTCGTCAGCAGGAGCACGCCCAGCGCCGAGGTCGTCGGCCGCGACCGGACGAACTGGCAGATGTCGATTCCGGAGATGCCGGGCATCACCCAGTCCACCACCAGCACGTCGGGGGGATTCCGCGAGGTCAGCTGCTCGAGCGCGACCGAGGCGTCGTTGAAGACCTCGACGTCGTAGGGGCCGGCCAGCGCGCGCCTCGCCATCTCCGATTCCAGCGGGCTGTCATCGACGATCCACGCAAGCCTGCGCCGTTCGAAAGGGGACGCCTGGGAGGATGCGGGCATTACGCAGGCCTGTAACACGAGGCGCCCGGACGTTGGGATCCGTGGAACTGGGCTTGTTCTGCAGAGGACCAGCCGCCCGCCAGCTCCTTGACCCACTGCGTATTAACCCACATGGTCGCCGTCCGATGACAGAGCTCCTGGTGGTGGACGACAGCAAGGTGATGCGCGACATGATCGTGGCGTGCCTGCGGCCCGACTCCCGGCTGCGCTTCTCGCACGCCGCCAGCGGCCTCGAGGCCATCGAGCAGCTCTCCCTGCGGCCGTTCGATCTGGTGGTGCTCGATCTCAACATGCCGGACATCGGCGGCATCGAGGTGGTGGAGTTCATCCGCGGGCAGGATCGCCTGCGCCACCTGCCGATCATCATCGTCACCACGCGCGGGGACGAGGCGTCGCGCGCCAGGTCGCTCGCCGCGGGCGCGTCCCTCTTCATGGCCAAGCCGTTCGATCCCGAGGTCATCCTGCGCGAGGTCCAGTCCCTGCTCGGGAGCCAGACCGCGGCCCATCCGTGAGCGGCAAGGTGGATTTCAGCGAGTTCGTCGCGGGCTTCCTGGCCGAATCGGACGACCTGCTCGCGCTGGCCAACGCAAGCCTGCTGGCGGCCGAGACGGCGGGGCGCAGCGGCGGCCAGAGCCCGCGCGCGGTGCGGGAGGCGTTCCGCGCGCTGCACACCATCAAGGGTCTGGCGTCCATGGTCGGCGTCGAGCCGGTGGTGGCGCTGGCGCACCGGATGGAGGCGCTGCTGCGCCTCGCCGATCAGGGCGCGACGCGGCTGACGCCCCAGTCGGTGGATCTGTTGCTGCAGGGAGTGCGCGCCATCGAACAGCGGGTCGCGGCGCTCCGCGAAGGCAAGCCGGTGGCCGACGCGCCCGGCGGGCTGCTGGGCCGCATGGAGGCCATCGAGGCGGGCCCGCTCGCGCCGCAGGCCGTGTCGCCGCCGCTGCTGGGGCTCGCGCCCGGCTTGCTGGCGAAGCTGCAGCCGATGGATCGCGATCAGCTGCTGCAGGGCATCGCGGCCGGCAAGCACGCGCTGCGCGCCGACTTCACCCCTACGCCGGAGAAGGCGGCGGCGGGCGTCAGCATCACCTCGGTCCGCGAGCAGCTCAAGGCGCACGCGGAGATCGTCAAGGTGCTGCCGCTCTCCGTCGCCGCGACGGCGAGCGCGCCGGGCGGCCTGTCGTTCGCGCTCTTCCTGCTCGCCGACCTGTCCGGCGAGGCGCTGGCCGCGCTGCTGCCCGCGGCAGGCCTGGCGATGAGCGCGCTGGCCGCCGCGCCGCCGCCGGCCGAGCCGGAGGAGGAGCAGGACGATGGCGCGGGCGCGCGGCCGGGGCTGGTGCGCGTCGAGGTGTCGCGGCTGGACGACGCCATGGAGAAGCTGTCGGCGCTGATCGTCACGCGCTTCCGGATGGCGCGCGCCGTAACCGCGCTCGCCGCCACCGGCGCCGACGTGCGCGCGCTCCAGCAGATCATGTCCGAGAACGCGCGCCAGCTGCGCGACCTGCGCGCCGCCGTGCTGCACGTGCGGATGGTGCGAATGTCCGAGGTGCTGGAGCGCGTGCCGCTCTTGGTGCGCGGGCTGCGGCGCAACACCGGCAAGCAGGTCAAGCTGCTGCTCGACACCGGCGACGCCGAGGTGGACAAGGCCGTCGCCGACCGGCTCTTCCCGGCCATCGTGCACCTGGTCCGCAACGCGGTCGACCACGCCATCGAGAGCCCGGCGGAGCGGCGCGCGCTGGGCAAGCCCGAGGAGGGCGCGCTGCGCATCGCCTGCCGGCATCGGGGCGGCAACCAGCTGGAGCTCACCCTCGCGGACGACGGCCGCGGCGTCGATCGCAAGCTGGTCGCCCAGCGCGCGCGCCGCGAGGTGCCCGACACCGACGCCGGCCTGCTCGACCTGCTCTGCCTGCCGGGCCTCTCCACGCGCGACGAGGCGACCACCACCAGCGGGCGCGGCATGGGCATGGACATCGTCCGCCGCGTCGCCGAGGACGAGCTGGGCGGCGAGCTGCTGCTGCACACCGAGCCGGGCGTGGGGACGACCTTCACCCTGCGCGTCCCGCTCACCATCACCATCGTCGACGCCTTCACCTTCGAGTGCGCCGACCAGCGGTACGTGGTGCCGGTGTCGATGGTCGAGGAGATCGTCGAGCTCGATGCGGCGCGGCTCACGCGCACGCCCGGCGCGCTCTCCAACGCCTCGATGATCCAGCGGCGCGGCGAGGCGCTGCCGGTGCTCCAATTGGCGGGATTGTTCGGGCTTTCGCAACAATCAGAGGCGACGCGCGCGCTGGTGATCCGGCGCGGCGGCGAGGCCACCGGCATCGCGGTCCACCGCATGCTGGGGCAGCAGGAGGTCGTCGTCCGGCCGATGCAGGACGCGCTGGTCCGGGTCACCGGCATCACCGGCGCGACCGATCTGGGCGACGGGCGGCCCACGCTGGTGCTGGACCTGGCCGCCATCGCGGGCGCCGCGCTGGGCAAGGAGGCGGCATGAGCCTGCACGTGGTCTTCAAGGTGGGGGGCAGCGAGTACGCGCTGCCCGCGAAGGACGTCCTGCAGATGGAGTCCTTCACCTCCGCCACGCCGGTGCCCGGCGCGCGGCCCTGGGTCAAGGGCGTGATGCAGGTGCGCGGGCGCATCGTGCCGGTGGTGGATGCGCGCGCGCGCTTCGGCCTGCCGCCCGCGGAGCAGACGCTGGACAGCCGCGTGGTGGTGGCCCTGCACGGCGAGCGCGCGGTGGCGCTGCTGGTGGACGCGGCGCGCGAGGTGCTCAAGCTGGAGGCGGCGCAGATCAAGCCGCCTCCGGAGATCGTCACGCAGGAGGCGCACGGCCTGGTCAAGGGCGTGGCGCAGGTGGGCGCACGGATCGTGATGCTGCTCGATTTCGCAAAAGTGATCGGCGAGGAGTGACCTTCAGAGCCATGGCATCGACCAACCAGCAGACGAATGCAGACCGCGCCCACGTCCGGGCGGAAGAGACCACGCAGTCGCTGCGCGAGACCGCGGCGCAGGCGCAGGCCATCGAGCAGTCCGCGGCGCGGCTGGCCGAGACGGGAAATTCTCAAGCCGCCGCCACCGAGGAGATCCGCGCCAGCGTGGAGTCGATCGCCGCGGGCGTCGAGGAGACCGGCCAGTCCATCCACGAGCTGGGAAGGTCGCAGCGCGAGGTGGCCGACACGGCCAAGGCGCTGCAGGAGAGCGCCGAGGGCAACGCCGCCGCGCTGCAGGAGGTGAGCAAGTCGATCGCGTCGGTGCGCCGCGACTCCGAGTCGCTGGCGGGCTCGGTCGAGAGCACCACCGCCACCGTCGAGGAGATGGCGCGCTCGGTGAAGGGCGTCGCCGCCAACGCGGAGGACGTCGCGTCGGCCAGCGAGGAGCTGCTGGCGGCGGCCACCGAGAGCTCCAACACCATCGGCCAGATGGTCAAGGCCGGCGAGGCGTCGGCGGCCAACACCGAGCAGGTGGCGGCCACCATCGAGGAGATGGCCAAGGGCTTCTCCCGGCTGGCCTCCGACGCGCAGGGCGTGGCGGCGCGCGCCGAGGGCACCTCGGTCGCCGTGACGTCGATGGGCAAGGCGCTGGCCGAGGTGGCTCGCGGCGCCACCGAGATGGCCGCCTCGGTCGAGGAGACCTCGGTCTCCACCGAGGAGCTGGCGCGCAGCATCCGCGCCGTGGCCGATCACGCCCGGACGGTCGAGAGCGCCGCGCAGGGCAACGCCGCGGCCACCACCGAGATCGCCGCCTCGATCGAGGAGGTCTCCGCCACCGCCGAGAAGAACGCGGCCACCGTCGAGCAGAACGTCGCCACCATCGAAGAGCTGGCGCGCAGCGCGCAGAGCACCGCGCAGGCGGCCGAGCGCATCGGCGGCCTGGCGGCCTCCAGCGCCGCCGCCGCGCAGGAGCTCGACGCCACCTCGCAGCGCATCGCGCAGATGGGCGACAGCGCGCGCCTCACCGCCGACAAGGTGACGGCCAGCGCGCGCGAGGGCGGGGCCAGCGTGACCAAGTCCATCGCGGGGCTGGGCCGCATCCGGGCCTCCATGTCCGAGTCGGCCACGGTGATGAAGGAGATGGGCAAGCGCGCCGAGGAGATCGGCGACTTCGTCCAGACCATCAACCTGATCGCCGACCGCACCAACCTGCTCTCGCTCAACGCCAGCATCGAGGCGGCGCGCGCGGGCGAGCACGGGCGCGGCTTCGCGGTGGTGGCCGAGGAGATCCGCGCGCTGGCCGATCGCGCCGCGGTGGCCAGCGCCGACATCGCCAAGGTGATCCGCGGGCTGCAGTCCACCACCCGCGACGCCATCTCCGCCTCGGCCGAGGGGCTCAAGGCGGCCGAGGAGGGGAACGCGCTGGCGGGCGACGCGGACAAGGCGCTGGGGTCGATCCTGTCCGGCGTCGAGCAGCTGGGCGTGTCGGTGAAGGAGGTCTCGCGGGCGAACGCCGAGCAGCTGCAGGCCTCGCGCTCTTTGGCGCAGGGGACCACGCAGGTCAACGAGCACGCGCGCGCCATCGCGGTGGCCGCCAACGAGCAGGCCCAGGCGGCGCACGCGCTCGCCCGCGCCGGCGGCGAGATGCGCAAGATGGCCCGGCAGACCAGCCAGTCCGCCGCCGAGCAGGCGGTGGCGCTGCGCGAGCTGCTGCGCAACAACGCGCAGCTGACCTCCAGCTCCGAGCAGGTCTCGCGCGCCACCCAGGAGCAGGCCAACGCGGCCGCACAGCTGGCCAAGGCCGCGGGACAGATGCGCGCCCTCACCCAGCAGACGGCGGCGGCGATGGCAGAGCAGGGGCGCGCGGCGACGCAGGTGATCGCCACGGCCGCCGAGAGCGCGACCTCGGTGCAGCGCATGCAGGCGGGGCTGGCCGAGCAGTCCAAGGGCGCGGCCGAGGTGGCGCGGGCCATGGAGGATTCGCGCAAGCAGGCGGCGCAGACCGCGCGCGCCGTGGGCGAGCAGGCGCGCACCGCGAAGCAGATCGAGCAGGCGGCGCGGCAGGTGGCGCAGCTGGCGGGCGAGGTGACCAAGGCGACCGCCGAGCAGACGCGCGCGGCGGCGTCGCTGGCCAAGGAGTCCGAGGAGGTCCGGCGGATCGCGCGGCAGACGGCGCGCGCCTCGGCCGAGCAGGACACGGTGCTCGGCGGCATCGCCGGAGCGGCGGTGAAGCAGGCCGCGGGCGTGGCCGCCATTGCGCGCGCCACTGCCGAGCAGGCGGCGGCCAGCGAGGAGATCGGCCGCGCCACGGTGGAGATGCGCACGCGCGCCAAGGAGATCACCACCAACGTCGCGCAGGCGGTGAAGACCGCGACCGCGGTGGCCGCCGAGGTCGCGGGCATCGCCGCCGACGTCGGACAGATCCGCGCCTCGAACCTCGCCAACGCCGAGGCCCTGGCCAGCATCGCGTCCGCGCTGGCCGAGGGCCGCCCCGGGGTGGCGCCCCTCCGGGCGGAGAAGGCGTGACCCCGTCACCGCTGGTCCTCTCGTCGGCCGATCGCGAGCGCATTGCCCAGGTGGACATGCTGGCGGCGCAGGGCGCCTCGCGCGTGGACGACCTGGCGCTGCTGCTCGACAACCGGAGCTGGGCCGTCCGCCGCGCGGTGGTGGCGGCGCTGGCGCGCATCGGCCAGCCCGCGGTCGCGGCGCTCTCGCGCAGCCTGATCTCCCAGCGCGACAGCGAGACCCGCCTCGCCGCGCTGGTCGACGCGCTCTCGGCCTCCCGCGGCGACGCGGCCGCGCCGATGCTGGACATCCTGCACCATGCCGGGAGCGCGCCGGCGCTGCTCTGCGACGCGGCCCAGGTGCTCGGCCGGCGCAAGGTGGCCGCGGCCGCGCCCGCGCTCGAGAAGCTGACCGCGCACCCCGACGACAACGTCGGCGTCGCCGCCATCGAGGCGCTGGGCCGCATCGGCGCGGGCGCCGGGCTCGACGGCCTGGTCGCGGTGCTCTCCAGCAAGAACTTCTTCCGCATCTTCCCCACCATCGACGTGCTCGGCCGCAGCGGCGACCCGCGCGTGCTGCTGCCGCTGGTGTCGCTGCTGGACGACCCGCGCTACGCGCTGGAGGCCGCGCGGGCGCTGGGCCGCGCGGGAGATCCCGGCGCGGCCCCGGCGCTGGCCGCGCTCCTGCGCCGCGCCAACGACGCGCTCGCGCGGGTGATCGCGGCCTCGCTCGCCGCCATCCACGCGCACGCGCTCAGCCTCTACGGCACCGCCGACCCCGTCGAAGCCTCGCTCCGCGCCGCCGGCGCCGATCCGCTGCCGCTGGTGCAGCGCCTGGCCCAGTCGGTTGCGGGCGCGGCCGCCGAGGAGCAGGACGCCATCTGCACGGTGCTCTCGTGGATTCGCGATCCCGTGGCCGCCGAGACGCTCATCGGCCTGCTCGACGCCACGCCGGCGGCGGCCGCCGTGGCGTTGCGCGCGCTCGGGCGGGAGAGCGATGCGCAGATCCTGCAGGCGCTGCGCGAGGGCGACAGCAGCCGCCGCGCGCTCCTGCTGCCGCTCATCAGTGTCCGCACGCGCTCGGCCACCGACGTGCTGGCGTGCCTCGCCGACCCCGACGCCTCGGTGCGCGTCCTCGCCTGCAACGCGCTCGCGCGCATCGGCGACACCAGCGCGGTGCCGCGGCTCTTCGAGCTCCTGCGCGATCCCGATCCGATGCTGGGACAGGCCGCGGTCGGCGCCATCCAGTCGCTCGGCAGCGCCACCACCGAGGCGCTGGCGCTGCAGGCCGCGCGCGCGCCCCAGCCTCACCTGCGCCGCGCCGCGCTGCGCATCGTGGCCTACTTCGGCTATCCCGCCGGACTGGAGCTGCTCATCGAAGCCGCGCAGGGCGCGGACGAGCGCCTGCGCGACGCCGCCATCCACGGCCTCGCGCTGCTGGTCGAGCCGCGCGCGCTCGCCGTCCTGATCGAGATGGCCGGGCACGGCAACCCGCGCGCGCGCGGCGCGGCGGTGCGCGCGCTCGGCCAGGCCCAGCGCGGCGGCGAGGTCCTGGCGGTGCTGCGCAAGAGTCTCTCCGACAGCGACGCCTGGGTCCGCTACTACGCCTGCCAGTCGCTGGGCCGGTTGCACGACGACGGCGCGGTCGACGCCATCCTGCTGCTGGTGGAGGACCCCGCGGGGCAGGTGCGCGTCGCCGCCATCGAGGCGCTGGCCCGGCTGGAGACAGAGGCGGCGCTGCACGCGCTGCGGACCGCGGCCAGCTCCGACGACCCCGATGTGCAGCGCGCGGCCTTGCTGGGCCTGGGCTCGCGCCGCGTTCCCGAGGCGCTGCCGGTGCTGCTCCAGGCGGCGCACAGCCCCGATGCGGCCACGCGCCTGATCGCGCTCTCGGCGGTCGCGGCCTACCAGAGCCCCGACGGCCTCGCCGCGATCGCCACGGCCACCGGCGATCCCGACGCCGCCGTGCGCGACGCCGCCATCGGCTTCCTCACCGCGCGCGAGGAGCCGGCCGCGACTGCCGCCCTGATCGCGTTGCTGGCCAACCCCTTCGCCCGCGATCGCGCCGTCGAATCGCTGGCCAGCGCGCCTTGCCGCATCGGCGGGATCTCGGCCGCGCTCGAGGGCGCCGGCGCGGAGCTCGCCACCTCGCTGGTCGCGGTGCTGGCGCGCACCCGCCGGCCCGAGGCGCTGGCCGCCATCATCGACGCGCTCGCGCTCCCGAACGTCTTCGCCCGCCGCGCCGCCGCCGCTGCGCTGGGGGCGCTGCGGACTCCGGAAGCGCGCGCCGCGCTGGAGCGCGCCATCGACTCGGACTCCGACCCCGAGGTGCGCCGCGCCGGTCTCGCGGCCGCGGGGCCCTGATGGCGCTGCCGCTCTCTCCGCAGGTGTTCGCCATCCTCAACGGGTTGATCGAGGAGCGCGCCGGGCTGCACTACCGCCCCGAGGATCTGGAGCTGGTGCGCGACAAGATCTCCTCGCGCGCCGAGGCGGTCGGGTTCGAGTCGCTGCTCGATTACTATTACTTCCTCCGCTACGATCACGGCGGCAGCGCCGAGCTGGACGCGCTGGTCGAGGCGCTGGTCGTCCACGAGACCTACTTCTTCCGCGAGGCCGATCAGCTCGAGGTGCTGGTGCGCCGGCTGCTCGCGCGGAGGCTGTCGGAGGACGCCACCGTCCGCATCTGGTGCGCGGCCTGCGCCACCGGCGAGGAGCCGCTCACGCTGGCGATGATGCTGTCCGACCTGGGCCTGCTGCACCGCGTGCGCATCGTCGCGAGCGACATCAGCGAGCGCGCGCTGGCCCGCGCCCGCAGCGGCGAGTTCTCGCTGCGCGCGGTGCGCTCGCTGCCCCCGGGCATCGAGGGCCGCTGGGTCCGGCGCGAGGGCAGCCGCGTCCGGGTCGATCCCTCGCTGGCCTCGGCGATCGAGTGGCGCCGCGTGAACCTGCTCGACCGCGCGGCCGTCGCGCAGCTGGGCCGCTTCGACGCGGTGCTGTCGCGCAACGTGCTCATCTACTTCGGCGACGACACCGTGCGGCGGGTGGTCTCCAACCTCTCGGACGCGCTGGTGACCGGCGGCCTCCTGCTGGTGGGCGCGGCGGAGTCGCTCCTCCGGTACGGCACGTCCCTCGCCTGCGAGGAGCACGGCGGCGCGTTCTTCTACCGGAGGGTCGCGTGAACCGGTCCGCCTTCTTTGACTTCTTGGAGGCCCGCGTGAACGCCTGCCGGACGCAGCCCGGGTGTATGACCGTGCGCGGGCGGTGCGGATGACGACGCGGGTGCTGGTGGTGGACGACTCGGCGTTTGCGCGCAAGGTGGTGCGCGAGGTGCTCACCGCCGCGGGCTTCGACGTGGTCGGCATCGCCCGCGACGGCCTCGAGGCGCTGGAGAAGATCGGCGAGCTCAAGCCCGACGTGGTCACGCTGGATCTGGTGATGCCCAACCTCGACGGGCTGGGCGTGCTGGCGGCGCTGCGAGCCGGCACGCCGCCGCGCGTGGTGGTGGTGAGCATGGCGGGCGAGGAGAGCGCGCTGGGCATCGCCGCGCTGCACGCCGGCGCCGTGGTGGTGGTGCGCAAGCCCACCGCGCTGGCGCTCGACCGCCTCTATGACCTGTCGGCCGAGCTGATCTCCGCGGTGACCACCGCCGCCGCGGCGCGGACGCCGCGCCCGGTGGACGGGGTCGCCCCGGCCGGGCCCGCTCCCGCCGCAGCGAAGCACGCGGTGCTGGTGCTGGGCGCGTCCACCGGCGGCCCGCAGGCGCTGACGCGCATCATCAAAGCGCTGCCGGGAAACTTCCCGCTGCCGGTGGCGCTGGTGCTGCATCTGCCCGCCGGCTACACGCAGCCGTTCGCCGAGCGGATGGACCGCGACTCGGACGTCGAGGTGCTCGAGGCGGAGGAAGGCCTCGAGCTGCTGCCCGGCCGCGTGCTGGTCGCGCGCGCGGGGATGCACCTGCGCCTGCAGCGCGTGGGCCGCGAGGTCCGCGCGGCGCTCGACCTGCACCCGGCCGATACGCCGCACCGGCCCTCGGTCGACGTGCTCTTCGAGAGCGCGGCGCAGGTGTACGGCGGGCGCGTGCTGGCCGCGGTGCTCACCGGGATGGGCAACGACGGCACCCGCGGCGCACGCGCCATCCACGCTGCCGGCGGCACGGTGCTGACCGAGGCCGAGCACTCCTGCGTGGTGTACGGCATGCCTCGCTGCGTGGTCGAAGCCGGCGTGTCGGCGGGCAGCTACGGGCTGGACCTGATGGCGACCGAACTCCTGCGCCGCCTGTAGGGTCGAAATCCGGGGACACCATACGCATTGTCTCGAGGCGTGGGCTGCCGCGTCAGCCTGGATGTCTCCCGAGAGCCTTGGTGTGGCGATCGCTCGCGCGCGGCCTGGCGCGCGTCCATCCGATCCGCAAAAGCCAGGTCCGCGGGTCGGCCGCCAGGTCCGGCCGCGCGCCGGAGGAGAACGGGTCGATCGCGTGCGTCAGCTCGGGAAAGTGATGCGCGAAGTTCTCGCGGACATAGCGAATGGCATTCGCCACCTCCGTGGGCGTCGCCAGCACCCGCGCGTGATCGCGCGCGGCGGCGAACGCGCGCCCGACCGCGCCGAAGCACTTCCCGCCGCGCAGGTTCGAGACGGCGCTCCGCACCCGGAGCGTGACGTGGACCGGCGCCCGCCTGGCGAAGCGCGGCCGCGCCTGGTGAGAGCTGCCCGCGTCGCGCATGCGCGGCCGGCCCGCACCGGGCTGCCGATTCTGAAAGGCTCAGACTTGTTGCTGCTTCATTTTCGTGGCGCTCCGGCCCTGCGGGCCTTCGCTTGTGCGGGGGCCCGCCCCCGCAACGCCCCGGGCTCCGATGGCGATGCCACGGCGCGCACTGCCCGCGGCCCACGGCGCGCACCGTCTCCGCCGCCCGCGCGGCGTCCAAGCTCAGCGCCGCTTCACCGTGCCGTCGCGGCGCCGATCGAGTCCAGGTCGGTCACCATTCGAGGTGACAACCGCAGCGCAGCCGCGGCGAGGTTTTCCCGGAGATGGTCAATCGAAGAGGTGCCCGGAATCAGCAGGAGGTTGGGAGAGCGCTGCAGCAGCCACGCCAGCGCGACCTGCATGGGCGTCGCCTGCAGCTCCGCCGCGACGGCCCCCAGGGTCGACGACTGCAGCGGCGTGAATCCGCCCAGCGGAAAGAACGGCACATACGCAATGCCCTGCCGCGCGAGATCCTCAATCAATGCATCGTCACCGCGATGAGCCAGGTTGTACTGGTTCTGCACGCAGACGATCTCCGCGATCGCGCGCGCCTCGGCGATCTGGCCGGCGGTGACGTTGCTGACGCCGAGGTGGCGGATCTTCCCTTGCCGCTGCAGCCCGGCCAGCGCGGCGAGCGGCTCTGCGAGTGAGCGCTCGACAGGTCCGTGCGGGCCGCCCACCCGGAGGTTCACCACCTCCAGCGTCTCCAGACCCAGGTTCCGCAGGTTGTCGTCGACGGCGGCTGCGAGGTCCTGCGGCGAGAAGGCGGGAATCCACGACTTGTCGGCTCCTCGCCGGAACCCGACCTTGGTGACGATCACCAGCCCCGGCGGATAGGGATGGAGCGCGCGCCGCAGCAGCTGGTTGGTGACGTGCGGTCCATAGAAGTCGCTGGTGTCGAGGTGATTGATGCCGAGCGCGACGGCCTCGCGGAGCACGGCGACGGCGGCGTCGGGATCGCGGGGCGGGCCCCACACGCCGGGACCGGCGAGCTGCATGCAGCCGTACCCGATGCGGTTCAAATCGATCGAGGAGCCGGGGAGCCGGAACCGGCCGCCAAGCGGATGGGTCGTTGTCATGCGATGCAATCTAGCGCTTCCGACCGGCGGGACCAGCGAAGAGAAGGCATGCAATTCATGGTCGATGGCGGCGCGCTGGTCGCCACCGTGCCGGAGATCGTCGCGCTGCACCTGCTCCGGAAACGGCCGCACCCGCGCACCGCTCCGCTGCCGCTCCCTCACAGCAAGAGCGGGCTGGACCTGCTCTAGCCGCTTCCAGACGCGGGCTTCAGCCCGCGGCTCCGGAAGACGCGGTGACGAACGGCTGGCTGCAACATCGTTCGCCCCTGATTTGATTACGTCATCACTTCTGGCTCGGCGGCGGAGAGCAGCTCCAGCAGCGCGGCCAGCGCGGCCAGCCGCCGTCCGGCGCGGCCCTCTCCCAGCGGCGCCGGAAGCTCGGCGCGGCCCAGCAGCCGCATCGCCTGCTCCACGCCGCCCGGGCGGCGGCGCAGGTGGCGCGCGGCGGCGAGGCGCAGGTCGCTGAAGGCGCGCTCGGGGCCGCTCTCGGCGCGGAGCAGGTCCATGGCATAGCGGCCCCAGCCGCAATAGAGATCATCCGTCTGGACGAAGGCGCGAAAGCGCCCGAGCGCATCATTGACGCTCTCGCCCGAGAGGATGCGCTCGGCCGGGAGCTCCAGGTGCAGCGGGGCCGCGGGAGCCAATGGCCGCCGCGGCGCAATCAAGGCCTCGAAGCGCTCGCCGGTGAAGGGCCGCACGGCGAGCAGCTGAATCAACTCGGACTCTCCGGGCACGCCGCTGTCCATGGCGTGCGCATTTGATTCGGCATAGACGGCCACCACGTCGCGCGGGCGCGCGCGCAGCTCGACGACCGCGCCGTCCAGCCGCGGCCGGCGCTGCGGCGGCTTGCGGCGGATGCGCGCGGGGCCGGGGCGCCGCTCGGCATAGTCCAGCTGCACATCGACCATGCGGTCGAAGACGCCCAGCAGCGGGCGGAACCGGTCCGGATCGCGCTCGAGCGCGCCCAGCACGTGCACCACCGCTTCGATGGTCGACACGCACTCTTCCGACGGCTCCTTGCGAATTCGATAGTTGCTCGGCTGCGGCGGCTTGAGGCCGATGCGCGGGAGCGCATGCAGGAACGGATTGCGCCGGACCACCTTGCGCGCCTGCGCCCAGGTGCCGTCGACGACGATGAGCGTGCGCGGCGGCTGCGCGAGCGCCCCCGGGTCCACCGCACCGTCGCCCGGGAAGAGCAGGGCGGTGCCCTCCTGCGCGGCCAGCTCGCGGACGCGCGCGTGCTCGCCGAAGTCGACGCCGACGTGGAGCTCGGAGTTGGGCAGCGACAGGTGCGCCATGCGCGCGGTGCCGATGGCCACCTTTCCCTCGCGCGGGTGCTGGAGGAAGCAGGCGCGCGTGCGGCTCTGCACCGGCACGATGCGGTCGCACCAGCAGACGCTGGCCGGCCGCCTGCACTGCAGGCACAGGTCGCGGTATTCGGGTTGCACGCCGCGCTCGTCTACCACAGCCGGCCCCGCGCCCCGAAAAGTCAATCCCGGTGAGGGCCGGCGGCATGCCCTGGACCTGCGCGAGCCGATCAGGCGAACTGCGGCAGCGCGCGGATGCGGTCCAGCGCATCGGGCGGCGCGTCGGAGGGCAGCGGGGCGCTCGACCGCGACAGCCGCTCGAGAAAGCGCTTGTCGAACGGCTGCAGCAGGTCGCGCGCCTCGACCGCGGCGGCGGTGGTCTGGTGCTGCGTGCCGGTCCCGGAGCCCATTCCCACCGCGAAGCCGGCGAGCAGCAGCGCAACTCGCGTGGTGGTCGAGGAGCTATAAGTATAGAGGGTCGCGCGCGGCCCGCAGCGCCGGCGCAAGGCGGTAAAGGCGGCCACCGTCCAGAGCGCGGGATTGCTCTTGGGCGAATAAGGGTCCCAATAGACGATATCGGCGAGCACGTCAGTCGCCGGCAGCGTCTCGGCGATATCGCCGTGCAGGAGCCGCCAGAGCGTGTGCGGCGTCTCGTGGACGCCCCCTTGCAGCAGCGCCCGCGCCGCCTCGCCGGCCTCGCCTTCGAGACCAAACTGCGCCGGGTGCTGCAGCGCCAATCGCAATGCGCCCAGCTCGTTCTCGAAGGATATCAGTGTCAAATGACCATTCGACCGCTCGGCGATGGCGCGCGCCGCCAGCGCATTGGAGCCGGCGCCCAGGCCGATATCGAAGAGGACGATGCGCCCGGAGGCCAGCCGCTCCTCCAGTCGCGACTGCTGCGCATAAAGAGACTCGGCCTCCTTCTGCGCGCCGATCACGGGGTGCATGATCTCACCGGTCGCGAGGTCGCGCACGGCCGCCGCGCCGTTGCGGACGGCGATCACCTCGTGGCGGCCCTTGCGGCCGGGCTGCAGCACGCCGTGCTCGTGGCGATCGATCCTGTCGAGTGTCTCGCGCGCATGGGCCGCGAATCGGCCCGCGTCGATGGCCTCGCGCGCCTCCCGCGCCAGCTCGAGATAATGGTGCAGGTTATGAAACGAGAGCAGCCGCGGCGCCAATGGCTCGCGGCATTTCACCAGATGATGGAGACATCCGCGGGTAAACGTCGTGCGGGTGCTGCAGGCGCAGCGCGGGTCGAGCGGCGCGTCGGAGAGCCGGTGCTCCAGCCGGTCGAGCCGCACCCGCCCCGTCGAGGTGAACGCGGTGCTCTGCCAGGCCAGCATGGTGGGAATCACGCAATCGAAGAGATCGACGCCGCGCGCGATGCCTTCCAATATATCCGGCGGCGTCCCCACGCCCATGAGATAGCGCGGCTTGTCCTCGGGCAATGACCCGGCGGCCAACTCGATGATATCGCCGCGCTCGCTGCGGGTATCGCCGACCGCGAGGCCGCCGATGGCAAATCCATCGAAGGGATGTTGCGTGAGGAAGGCCGCCGACTCGCGCCGCAGCGCCGGATCGAGGCCGCCCTGGACGATGGCAAAGAGGCCTTGATCGCGGTTGCGCCGCGCCGCCAGGCTGCGCAGCGCCCAGCGGTGGGTGCGGTCCATCGCCTCGCGGATCTCGGTGGCGCCGCTGGTCGACGGCAGGCAGACGTCGAGCACCATCATGACGTCTGAGCCGATGGCCTCCTGCACTTCAATCGACCGCTCGGGCGACAGCATCTCTTCGTGATTGTCGACATAGCTGCGGAAGCGCGCGCCCTCCTCGGTGATGACGCGATCCCGCGGCAGCGAGAAGATCTGGAAGCCGCCCGAGTCGGTCAGGATGGGGCCGTCATAGCGCATGAAGCGGTGCAGGCCGCCCACCTTGCGGAACAGCTCGGGGCCGGGCCGCAGCAGCAGGTGATAGGTGTTGGCGAGGATCATCTGCGACTTGAGCTCGCGCAGATCCCACGGCGCCATGCCGGTCACGGTGGCGCGGGTGCCCACCGGCATGAAGGCGGGCGTCTCGACGGGACCGTGCGCGGTCTGGAGCGTGCCCCGGCGGGCGTGGCTCCCTAAGTCGCGCGCGCCGGGGCGAAAGGAGATCGGCATTGGCGGACTCATATCCCGGCAGCGCGCGCGGGCGAGCGGTAATCGTCGCGAATCAGGGAATCAGCAGCAGCTTCCCGGTGGTCTTCCGCGAGGCCAGCAGCCGGTGCGCGTCGCCCGCTTGCGCCAGCGGCATCGGCTCCTCGAGCCGCAGCTTGAGCTCCCCGCGCTGGACCGCGCCCAGCACCGCTCCCGCGTGCGCCAGCAGCTCCTCGCGACTCGCGATGTACGTCCCGATCGTGGGCCGGGTCAGGTAGAGCGAGCCGCCCGCCGCGAGGCGCTGCACATCGAGCGGCGGCACCGGCCCGCTGGAGGCGCCGAACAGCACCATCATCCCGCGCGGCCGCAGGCAGCGCAGCGACTTCTCGAAGGTATCGACGCCGACCGAGTCATAGACGACGTGCACGCCCTTGCCGCCGGTGAGCCGCTTCACCTCGGCCTCGAAGTCGGCCGCCTTGTAATCGATGGCTTCATGGGCGCCGGCCTTCAATGCCAGCTCGACTTTATCGGGCCCGCCCGCGGTGCCGATGACGTGCGCGCCCGTGCGCCGCGCCAACTGGCAGAAGAGCTGACCCACGCCGCCCGCCGCGGCGTGAATCAGCGCGATGTCTCCCGCTTTCAATCGAACCGTATCGTTGATGAGGTAATGCGCGGTGATTCCCTGCAGCATGGCGGCCGCGGCGCTGCGCGAGTCCACGCCCTCGGGCACGCGGACCAGCTTCGCGGCAGGAAGGAGCTGGTGCGTCGCATAGGAGCCCATCGGTCCGGCCCAGGCCACGCGGTCGCCCGGGACTACTTCGGTGACACCGGGGCCGATGCTCTCGACCACGCCCGCCCCCTCCTGCCCCGCCGTGAACGGCAGGTCGACCTTGTAGGTGCCGGCGCGGTGGTAGATGTCGATGAAGTTCACCCCGGCCGCCTCGACGCGGACCAGCGCCTGGCCCGCGCCTGCCGTGGGCGTGGGCAGCTCGACCAGCTGGAGAACCTCAGGACCGCCGGGGGACTCGACGCGGATGGCTCGCATGCGCTGCTCACGCCCACGAAGCGGTCCGCGAGTCAAGCGCCGGAAATGCGCAGTCGACGCGACCCGCCTTTCGGTATGCTCCGCGCCCAGTGCCGGACGACGAAACCATCCCCGAGCCGGCGACGCGCACCGACCCCGGCGGCGCCGCGCCCGCCGTCGGCCCGGGCTCCGAGCTGGTCTCGGAGCTGGTCTCGTTCGCCGATCGCTATCGGCTGGATCACGAGCTCGCGCGCGGCGGCATGGGCCGCGTGCTGGTGGCGCACGACCGCAAGATCGGCCGCGAGGTCGCCATCAAGGAGCTGCTGCGCAAGACCAGCGCGGCGGCGGTGGCGCGCTTCTGGCGCGAGTCGGTGATGACCGCGCGGCTGCAGCACCCGGGCATCATCCCGGTCTACGAGGTGGACCGGCGCGCCGACGGCGAGCCGTTCATCACCATGCGCCGCGTGCACGGCAGCCCGCTCTCGGCGCTGATCCGCGAGGCGCGCACTCCCGAGGAGCGCTTGCGCCTGCTCCCGAACGTGCTGGCCGCGGTGGACGCGCTCGCCTATGCGCACGAGCACCGCGTGATCCACCGCGACGTGAAGCCGGCCAACATCCTGGTCGGCAAGTTCGGCGAGACGGTGGTGATCGACTGGGGCCTCGCGCGGCAACTTGATTCGGCAGAGATCACCGAGCCAGGCGAGCCCGAGGCGCCGGGGACCGCGGCCAGCCCCGATCTCACCCAGGGGCACGTCATCGGCACGCCCGCGTTCATGGCGCCGGAGCAGGCGCGCGGCGAGCCCGCCGACGAGCGCACCGACGTCTATGCGCTGGGCGCGGTGCTGTACACGCTGCTGGGCGGCGCCACGCCCTACCGCGGCGCCACCACCGAAGAGGTGGTGCGGCGCACGGCCTCCGAGGATCCGGTGCCGCTCGAGCAGCTCGCGCCCTGGGCGCCGCCCGATCTGGTCAGCATCGTCCGCACCGCGATGGCGCGCGACGCGTCCCGGCGCTTTCCCTCGGCGCGCGAGCTCGCGGCCGAGCTGCGCAGCTTCCAGGCGGGGCAGCTGGTCAGCTCGCACCGCTACTCGCCGCGCGAGCTGGTGGCGCGCTTCGTGCGCCGGCACCGTCTGCCGCTGCTGGTCGCCGCTGCGTTCTTAATCGTCCTGGCGGCGGTGGCGACGGTGAGCCTGCGCGACGTGCTCCAGGAGCGGACCATCGCGCAGCGCGCGCTCGCCGAGGCGCGGCTCTCCGGCCAGTACCTGCGCCTCGGCCAGGCGCGCGCGCTGCTGGCCACCAATCCGACCGGAGCGCTCGACGCCATCTCTGCGCTCGAGCCCGGGCTGCCCGGCTGGGGCGAGGCGCGGCTGATCGCGGCCGAGGCGCTCTCGCTGGGCGTGCCGCAGCGGCGCTATCGCGGGCCGCACGGGCCGCTCGCCAACCTGCACTTCGAGCCCGACAGCCAGCTGCTCGCGATGGCCGGGCCGAAGGGCGCCATCGTCCTCGACCTCCGCACCGGCGAGGCGCGGACGTTCGGGAAGACGCGCTCGGCGGATGCGCGGCTCTCGCCGGACGGTCACGTGCTGGCGAGCGGCAATCCCGATGGAGCGATTGAGTTGATCACCGTCGCCACCGGCGCGCAGCGGACGCTGCAGGTGACCGACGGGCCGCTGCGGCGCGTGTCGTTCGTCAGCAACGAGGTGCTGGCGGCGTGGGACGCCGCGGGCTCGCTCTTCATCCTCCACGTCGCGGAAGGGAAGGTGGAGCGTCCGTGCCACACCGATGCGCTGCGCTGGCTGCCGCACCTGGAGCGCGCCTCGGTGGGGCTGGGCGCGGCCAAGCGGGTGGCGGACGAGACCCTCTGTGTGTGGACTCTCTCTGATGGTCAGACTCGCATGGTGAAGCTGCCGCCGCGGACCAGCGGGTCGGCCATCGCGCGGCTGGCTTTGAAGGTCACCGCGGTGGGCAAGGACGGCGGGCTCTCGCTGCTCGATGTCCTCGCGGGCACCACCCGCGTGCTGGAGCCGAACACGCGCTACGCGGGCGCGACGCCCAGCGACGACGGCAAGCTGGTGGTGGGGTGGACGCACGAGGGCGGGCTGCACATCTATGACGATCAGGGCCGCCGCGTGCGCGAGCTGGTGGCGGCGCCCGGCTCTCGCGTGCGCGGCTTCTCGCCCCGCAATGCCGAGCTGATGACTTTGGACGAGAACGTCGCGCTGGTCTGGGACGTGGCCACCGGGCGGCAGCGGCGCTTCGTGGGCCCGAAGAGCATCATCTCCGACGCGTTCCTGCGCGACGCGAGCGGCATCGTCACCGGCGACGCGGACGGGACGCTCGCGGTCTGGCCGCTGGACTGGACCGAGGACGACGCGGCGGCCGACGTGCGCGTGCTGCGCTATCTCGCCGACGGGACGCTGCTGACCGGCGGCGCGGACGGGCTGCAGCTCTGGAGCGAGGGCGCGGGCCGTCTGGGCGGCGAGCCCGCTCGTGCGGTGCCGGGCGGCGAGCCGCAGGCGCGCGCACTCGAGGGCGCGGGCGCGGTGGTGGCGGCGGGCTTCGGCAGCGGCGCGGTGATGGCGATCGACCGCGGCGTGGCGCGCAGGCTGGGCGCGCAGCGCGGGGCGATTGTCGCGCTGGCGGTGTCGAGCGACGGGAAGATCGCCGCGGCCGACGACTCCGGCGCAGTGGGCCTCTACGACGCAGCGGCGCTTGCAGCGGGTCCGGCCGCCGCCGCGACCAACAGCGCCGCGAGCGCGATCGGCGCACCGACCGCGGCCGGCTCCGCGAGCGCGATCGGTGCAGCGACCGCGACCGCCACTGGCGCCGCGACCGCCCTCCGCAAAGCCGGCCCGCCCGCGAGCAGCTTGGTGTTCTGCAACGGCGCGTTCGTCGGGGTCTTCGCCAATCAAGTGGTGCGGCTGCCCGACGGCGCGGTGCTGCGCGACAAGCTGGTGCGGCCGGGCAGGCTCGCGTGCTCTCCCGATGGCCAGAAGCTCGCCGTCCTCGAGGGCGCCGATGCGCAGCTGATCGGCGGCCCGCGGCTGCGCGGCCACGCCGACGACATCAACTGGCTCGACTTCTCGGCCGACTCGCGGACGCTCGCCACCGCCTCGGCCGACGGGACCATCCGGCTCTGGCCGGTGGCGGGCGGCGCGCCGCGCATCCTCTCGGACCACTCGGACTCGGTGACGCAGGTCCGCTTCGTCGGCGCGACGCGGCTGATCTCGACCAGCCACGACGGCACCACCCGCGTGTGGGATCTGGAGACGGGGCGCAGCCGCGCGGTGCTCGATCACCAGCACTTCGTGCAGGCGGTGGTGTCGCCCGATGGCACGCGCATCGCGGCGGCCATTCATAAAGGCTCGCGCGTGTACTTCGCGCGCGACGACCTGCCCGAGGATCCGGCGGAGTTGCTGCGCGCCTGCCACGAGCGCGCCCCGGCGGGGCCGCTGTTTCCGTAAGAGCCGGCCTCAGCGCCGCGCGCGAGAAATAGAAGAAAAGGAGCGGGGCCAGCACGGAGGCCACGAACAGCGCCACGGTCCGCATCGTGTGCGACCGCAAGACAATCACCCTCTGCCCGGGAAGGTGGTGACCCGGCTCTTCGCCACGTGGTCGAAGAACTCCGGAAAGCCGGCGCCATTGGCATTCAAGGTCGAGCCGTCGCACGTCTTCGACCAGAAGCTGAGCCACTGCACTTGATGGTCCGGCGTGGCGATCGACGTGATCAAACACTCGGTCGTTCCCGGACCATTGAGCCAAGTATGAAAGATGAGACTCATATTCTCGGCTCGACAGGAGAGTGACGGTCGAAAGCCGAGCGTCCGGAGCTCCTCGCCGAGCCGGAGGGGGAGCGACTCTGCGGGCAGAAGGGTCGACACCGGCTGATAAAGCAGCTTCGCGGGCTGAAGCGGGTCTTTACCCAAGGTGTGATTCAGGAGCGAAATGGCGGCGATGATTCCGGCAAGGCTTCAATAGATGATGAGTGCGCCCGGTGACAGGGTGCATGCTTGATTAGACGGCGCTGAGCGCGCGGACGCGCTCGCCCAGGCTCTGCGCAAAGAGCCGGTAGATGCAGAGCGCCGCGCGCGGGTGCGTCTGGAGGAAGCCGTTGAATTGCGGCGGGGTGATGGTGAGCGCGCGCACTTCGGTGCTGGCCACCACGCGCGCCGAGGTGAGGCCGCCGCTCAAGAGCGAGATCTCGCCCAGGTAATCGCCCTGGCCCAGGCTGTTCAGGTAGCGGACCTTGACTCCGTCGATGGCGACGACATCCACGGTGCCGTCGAGCAGGACGATCAGGCCGGGCGGGTCGCGGCCCTCCTCGATGACGCGGTGGCCGGGCGCGAACGTCACCTCGGCCGCCAGCCGGTGCAGCGCCTGCAGGTCCTCGAGGTTGAGCTTCGAGAAGAGCGGAATCGACTTGAGCGCGCCGTAGCCTTCGTCGGGCACCGCGGCGATCTGCGCGGCCGAATCCTGGCGCAGCGGCGCGGTCTCCACGGTTGCGGACAGCGCCGCGGCCTCCTCCGCGGGCGCGGCCACCGGCGCCGACTGCGCGGGCGCGGCAGGCTCGATCCGGTTGAGGCGGCTGGCGAGGCGGCCCATCCGCGCGCGCAGGCGGGCGGCGTGCTCGGGATAGCCCTGCTTGTCGAAGAGCCCCGCGAGCAGGCCGTGCAGGTCGGGGTCGGCGCGCGCGTGATCATTGCTATTCAAGGTGCTGGTGACGAGCTCGATCGCCTCGGCCAGGCGGTTGCGGTGGGCGAGGATCTCGGCGAGCCGCATCACCGCGGGGACGCGCGCGGCCGCGGCCTCCGGGACCTGGCGGAGCACCTCGACCTCGCCGCGCAGGTTGCCAAGCTCGCGGTACAGCTTCGCGGCTTCGACGGGGCGGCTGTTGCGCGAGAGGCACTCGGCGGCGGCCGCGCGATCGCCCAGCTTTTCGTAGAGCGCGACCGCGCCGTCCACGTCGCCCGAGGCGTCCGCGCACTGCGCCGCGTGAAAGAGGTCTCCCGCGCGCTGGTAACAGCGCGCGGCCGCGGCAAAGTCGCCGCCCTCGGCGTGCAGCCTGGCGGCATCGGGCCAGGCCTTGGCGTGCTCGTGCAGCCGGGCCGCGCGGGCGAAGTCGCGCGCGGCCGCGTACATCTGCGCGCCGGCGGCGCGGGTAGCGGCCGAGGTCTTCTTGAGCCGCTCGAGCAGCTCTTCGCTGGTGGCGCTGCCGCTCTCTTCGTAGAGCCGGCAGGCCAGCGGGACCTCGCCCTGCTCGAGCGCGTTGAGGAGCGCGGCGACGACGTTTCCAGAGGTGACGCGGAGGCCGCCTTGCGCATCCTCGGCGATCTTGAATTCACTGCTCGCGTAGGCCATGGGCCGAGTGTAGCGCGAGCCTCGGCTCACGCGCCGAGATAGAGCGCGGCTGCCAGGGCGATGGCGCAGGCACTCGCGAAGCGCGCGAGCCACGCTGGCTGGCGCAACGCGGCCGCGGCGGCGAGCGCGAGTGCGGCCAGCGCGCAGGCAGCAAGGGCCGCGGCGTGAAGGAGCTCGGGGCCAGCCTCCGGATAGGCGGCCGCGACGGCGGCGCTGGTCTGCGCGAGCGCGGCGGCGCAATGCACTGCCGCGACCGCTGCGGCCCCGGCGCCCGCGACCGCTGCGAGCACCTGCGCGCGGGCGAGGTCGAGCGCGGCGCGCGCCTGCAGCGCCACTAGCAGCGCCGCGAGCAGCACCAGCGCCGCCGGCCCCGCCTGCCGCAGCGCGGTCCGGACGCCGGCCGCGCGCAGCACGCGCGGCGCGGGCGTGGTCACCGGTCCCGCCTCGGCGATCCGGCGCGCGAGCACCGCGGTTGCCCCGAGCAGCCGGGTGTTCGCGCCCGCGACCGCCATCTGCGCGCGCGCCTGCGCGAATGCCTCGCGGACCTTCGCCACCTGCTCCGGCGCGGTCTCGCGCACCAGCGGCTCGAGCGGCGCCCAGCCCGCGCGCTCGGCCTCGCGCAGCCGCTGCTGCGCCTCGGCGAGGTTGCCGTGCACATAGCGGCTGGTGGCGATGGAGATCTGCTCACGCAGCGCGGGAAAGCCCACCGGCGGCGGCCCGGCGAAGGGGGCGATGCGCCGGACCCAGGCCAGCAGGTCGCGCGCGTCGCCGGGGGAGATTCCACGGGCAGTGAAGTCGGCGCGCAGCTCTTCATCGCTGCGCGCCACCAGCAGCGGCGCCTCGGCAGTGAGGCCTCGCTGTTGCGCGAGGCCCTCGCCGCGGCGCGCGTCTTCCTGCGAGTGGCCGAAGGTCAGGACGCTGAGCGCCATCAACCAGCGCCGCTGCTCGCTCTGCGCGTCGAACGCCGGCATGGATGTCCGCGGCACGCCCCAGGTGATGGCGCTGTACACGCGATAAGGAGTGAGCGCCGCGCGGTCCTTGCCGGTGAAGTCGGTGGGCGGCGTCGAGAGGGCGCTCGCGGCGAAGCCGTCGCCGCGGCCCTCGAGGCCGTGGCAGGCCGCGCACGACTGCTCGTAGAGGATGGGACCGATCGATGCCTGCAAGTTGGGCGGCGGGGTGGTCGCGAGGCCGGCCGCATCGAGCAGCCGGCGATCGATCGAGAGCGCCTGCGCCGAGACTTCCGCGCCGGGAGCGCGCGCGCGCACCGCGGTCTCCAGCGCCCGCGCCTCGCCGGCAAAGGGCTTTCCCACGGGCTGTCGCTCGAGGATCTCGGCGGCCTCCTGCGCGAAGGCCTGCTGCTCTTCGTACTCGACCGGGTTGACCACCCGGCCTTCCATGACCGCGGCGCCGTAGCCGCGCGCGACATAATCGATGAGCGCCGCGGCCCGGCGGATCTCCGTCTCGCCGCCACCGGCTGTGAACCCGGAGGCGGCGAGCGGGATCAGGATCAGCGCGAGGCTACTGCGGATAGTGCGCAACGAACGCCTTGCCAGGCGCGTTGGTGTTTGCGGGCGGCAGCGCGGGATTCATGGTGCCGGTGATGGTGGAGACGGCGGGATCGAACGAGAGCCGCAAGCGGCCCAGGCCTCCCGCGCCGCCCGAGGCGCCTGCCGCGGTGGCGCCGGCTACGCCGCCCGCGCCGCCGTGGGCCGAGACGGTTGCGCCGCCCGGCACGGTCAGGACCGGCGCTTCCAGCCAGATGGCGCCGCCCGAGCCGCCGCCACCTGCGCCGCCTGCGTCGTCGTTGCAGTCGTCGATGCTGACGCCGCCGCTGCCGCCGTTGCCGCCGTTGGCGAGGATGGCCCCGCCGGGCGCCAGCACGATGCTGACCTGCGAGACGATGCGCAGCGCGCCGCCGCCGCCACCGCCGCCGCCGCCGCCGCCCGAGCGCTGGCCGGAGCCGGGCTCGTTGGAGTCGCCGCCGTTGCCGCCGCCGCCGCCGCCCGAGCCGGGCCGCAGCGTGTTGACCATGGCCGGGTCGGCCGCCGCGTCGCAGCCGATGGCGCCGCCGCCGCCGCTGCCGGAGATGGTGGTGCAGGGCGAGCTGCCGACGCCGCCGTTGGTGCCGGCGTAGGTCGCGCCGCACGCCGCGCCGCCGCCCGCGCCTGCCGCGCCGCAGCCGGTCGCCGCGCCG
>FSWK01000764.1_pt1 | contig 28230 bp, 20 predicted proteins | sample 1637951 | NCBI WGS metagenome assembly FSWK01 (sample SAMEA3914789, study PRJEB12502) | metagenome | biome: forest; material: soil | place: Canada | collected 2011-07-03 | depth 0.3 m | reverse complement strand
GTCGAAAGTCGCGGCTGAACGGTCGGTCTTCCGTCAGGCGGCCGAGGTGGACGGCGCCGGCACCGCGGGCAGCGCTGCCGCCGTGTCGCGCCGCGCCTGCTCCTGGGCTTCGGCGATGCGCTCGCGGACCTGCAGGAACACCGCGTTGGCGCGCCCGGTGGGAAAGCGGAACATCATCTGCGCGATGGTTCGCTTTCCGAAGATGGTCACGTAGTCGGAGCCGACGGCGGCGTGGAAGCCCATGATCGCCAGGAACGGCGACAGGAAGACGGCGACGATGCCGAGGCCGCCCAGGTCGACGCGCCCGACGCCAGCCAGCGCACACAGCCCCACCAGCGCCGCGACGAGCCCGAGACCGATGAGAAGGCTCCGGCTGCGGCGGCGATCGAGCGTCACCAGCAGGACCTCGTCGAGCAGGACCCGCTTGCGCGTGCCGGTGTATCCCTCGATCTCATCGATCTCGATCGCGTCCTGCGCCAGGTAGATGCGGCTGCGGCTGCCGAGCGTGGCGAGACTTCCGAGCAGTGCGCGCGTCATGTCGATTTCACTTTCCGAAAGCCTTGGCGAGCATCAGCGCCATGACCAGGCCGAACAGCGTCGAGAGCATGCCCAGCACAAACGCGGTGACGGTCCCCGCTGCACCGCCGGCCTCCTCGCCCCTGCGCACCTGCGCGACGCCGCGGGCGGACGCCACCAGCGAGGCCGGCCCGAGGATGAGGCCGACGGGGCTGAGGAGGAGCCCGAGCACGCCCAGGTGCAGCCCCAGCGTGCGCCAGCTCTTGAAGGTCGTGCGCGTGTCGGCGATGGCGCCGTCGCCGCGCAGCCGCTCGAAGCACGGCATGCACAGGGCCTTGCCGTCGGCGTCGGTGCGGCAGAGGCCGCACATGAACGCGCCGCAGCGCTCGCAGGTGGCGATAGCGGGATTGCGCGCGTGGCGGGCGCAGGGAGTGGCCGCGCCCGGCTCCAGCGCGGGCGCCGCGGGCGCGGGCCGCAAAGGCGGGCTGAAGAGCGCCGCCGTGAAGGTCAGTGCACACTCGCCGCAATACACTTGGCCCTGCTGCAGCACCATCTGCGGAATCGGGGTCCAGCAGCGCGGGCAGCCCGGTCCGATATCGGCGCGCGCGTTTCGCACGGCCTATCGCTTCCAGTTCACGACCAGCGTCCGGGCCGCGCGATCGTGGAGCGTCCGGCGCCGGCTGGAATAGACGAGCAGGACGTCGACGATTCCCAGAACGTAAGTGATGCTCATGAGCGCCCGCGAGCCCGCGCGCCACCACGCCTGTCCCGAGCTGACCTCGCTCCCATCGGCATTGATGACCTTCGTGCCGACGGCCTTCTTGCCCAGGGTCTGACCGCCGGAACCCAGCATGAGCGCCTCGTACAGCACCGCAACGAATGCCGGAAACAGGACGACCAGCGCGCGCGCGCCGAGAGGCACTGACGGCGAGCTCGCCACCAGGAACATGACGATGAGCGACGCAGGGATGCAGACGAGCGAATCGACGAAGATGCCGGCAAAGCGCCGCCCCGCGCTGGCCAGGTCGGGACCCTCGCTGCCCGAGCGCAGATCGCGCAGGTGCTCTTCCTTGCAGGCGGCGTCATACGAGAGCCCGCCGATCTCCACCACGCAGTCGCGGCAATACTCCTTTGCGCAGCGGGCGCAGGAGACGAGCTGGGACACGGCATCTGGATGATTGGGACACGGCATCAAGGAACCTCGCGCGAGGCCCGATTGAGTAGCAGCAACCCGGGGGTCACGTCGATGCGGCGCTGCCCGCGCAGACCGCGGCGATGCCCCGGACCACGCTCTCGCCGGACAGGCTGGGCTCCTCGATGCCGAGGGCGGCGCGGTAGTGATTGCCGACTTCCTCGAACAGCTCGAAGCGCGCCCGCTCCGTCAGGCCCTCGCCGCGCAGGCAGAGCGCAAACAAGAGCTCCCGCTCGTCCAGCCCGATGCGGTGGCGGATGAGCCGCTGCAGCCGCGGCGAGCGCAGCGTGTTGAAGCGGCGCGAGCCCAGCGATTGCAGCAGCCCGGTCCCCGGCTGCCGCTCGTCCACCACCAGGGTGTCGGCGGCGCGGTCGCCCAGCCGGCGGTGCTGGCTGTCGGTCAGCGCGGCCAGCATGCCAATGCCGCCGGAAGGAATCATATCGACGATGCGAACGACATTGCGGACCAGCGACTGCGCCGCCTGGATGGGCAGGCCGCGGCCGTCGACCACGCGCAGTCCGAGGATGCGCTTGCCCGGCGTCTGGCCATTCCAGAGCACCTCAAAGACCACGTGATATCCCCACAGCACGAGGAAGTCGGCGGTGGTCACCAGCAGCCCGGCGACTGAATCCGGCAGGAGCCTCCCCGCCAGCTGCAGCAGGCCGACGGCGCCGGCGAGGATGGCCGCGTCCAGCGCGAACGCGCCCAGGCGGCTCCCCAGTCCGGCGGGGCGCAACTCAATCAGCACGTGCTCGGGGCTGTGCACCTGCCGATTGCGCGTCACCTCTTCTCCTTGCCCGCGAAGAGCCAGAGGCAGAGTGCGCCGAAGAGCGAGATCGCGACTGCGATCTTGACTGGATAGTTCACCGTGCGCGCGGACATCTGCGAGAACGAGCCTTCGATGAGGCCCGCGCAGAGCAGCAGGAGCGCAGTGGCCGAGAGCATATGAAAGACCGCGGGCAGCGCCAGCCGCAGCGCCGCCGGCCGGCCGCGGTCGCCCGGCAGCAGCAGCGCGCGACCGAGGCAGAGTCCGGCCGCGCCGGCAAAGACGATCGACGGCAACTCGAGCGCTCCGTGCGGCCCGACCCAGGCGATGAAGAAGGTCCCGACGCCGTCGAGCAGGTAAGTGGTGGCGACCACGCCGAGGAGGACGCCGTTGTAGAAGAGCATCGCCCAGCCGCCGATCAGCGTCAGCGCGCCCAGCGCGAAGGTGAGAAAAGAGACCTGCAGGTTGTGGGTATAAAGATAGCTCCCGAATTCGGTGGCCTTGCTGAGCGTGTCAATGCGCTCCTCGCCGGTCTCGATCTGCACGACGCGCTTCTGCGGGCTCCTGGTGGACATCTGCTCCGGCACCAGCAGCCGCGCCAACGCCGGGTCTACGAGGACGGCGGCCACGCCGAGCGCCACGCCGAGCAGCAGCGCCGAGGCGGCCAGCCGCACCACCCGCTCCTCGCGCCGGAAGGTGCCCGGCACGTCGCGGGCGAAGAAGCGCAACAGCGCCCGCCAGTCGAGTCGCGCGCGCGGGCGGCCGCGATAGATGAAGCGATAAGCGCGGCCGGTCAATTGATTGATGAACCCGAGCAGCTCCGGGTTGGCGGTCAGGGCCCGCGCCTGGTTCAGGTCCGCGCAGGCGCCGCGATAGAGCAGCAGCAGCTCGTGAAGCCGGTCGCGGCCGAGCAGGCCCTCCGGCGCGTCGCGCGCCTCGTCCAGCAGCCTCTCCAGCCGAGTCCAGCGCGGGCGCCGGTCTTCAATGAAGGTCTCGAGATCCATTTAAAGCAGCTGCCTGCGCTTGACGTCGAGATAGGCATTCACCGCCGCGGTGCCGAGCTCCTCCGGCGTGGTCTCGACGACCAGAGCGCCCAGCTGGCGCAGCTCGCGGACCAGCAGGGCCTTGCCCTGCACCAGCTCGGTGGCCACCAGCGCCCGGTCGAGCTCGCCGCGATCGGCCGGGAGCGCCTGCATGGCCGCCTCCAGCCCCGCGTCGCGCAGGACCAGCAGCAGCGGGAGGTGGCGGGGCATCATCATCTTCAATGCGGCGACCAACTCGAAGTGATCGCCGCGCTCGGGGAGCACGGTCAGCACCAGCACCAGAGTGCGCGCGCGCAGGCGCCGGCGGACGTGCGCGGCGAGCGCGCGATAGTCGCTCTGCAGGTATTGCGGGCTGATGCCGGTGGCGAAGCGGGTGATGGCGGCCAGGTGGGGAGCGCCGCGGCCCTGCGGAACGCCGCGGTCCACGCCCGCGGAAAACGACAGCAGGCCCGAGCGGTCCTCGCCGCGATTGCAGACATAGGCGGCGAGCAGGGCCGCATTCACCGCGTGATCGGTGCGCGTCAGCGAGCCGATGCGGGCCGCCATCCGGTGGCCGCGGTCCACGCAGACCAGCACGTCCTGCGAGCGCTCGACGCGGAACTCTCTCACGATGAGCTTGCCCTGCCGCGCGCTCGCCTTCCATGCCAGTTGGCGAAAGTCGTCGCCGCGGACATATTCGCGCAATCGATCGAACTCGCGGCCTTGCCCGTTGCGGGGCGCCATCCGCGTGCCCTGGCCGCGCAGGAAGAGCGCGTTGAGCTGCGCGTGCAGCCGCTTCACGGCCTCCATGTCGGGCAGAACGCGCAGCAACTGCGGCGGGCCCGCCTGCGCCACGCGCTCCAGCAATCCCCAGCGGGTGAATGCGAGATGGGGCGAATCGATCTGCGCCTCGCCGCGCGCCGCGCCCGTGACGGGATGCGAGAGCGCGAGCCGCTCGCCGGCCCGGCAGACGCCGCGCGCGGTGCTGGACCCTCCGCCCAGCTCGCGCGGCCAGCGGGTGCGGACTTCCATCTTCAATGGCACGGTCGCGTCGTGAGAGAGCGTGACCGGCAGCTGTTGAGTGTGGCCCAGCGAGACCACCGCCTGCCCGGCGCGCGCGGCGTCGACCCGGACGCGCGCGAGCAGGGCGCCCTCGAGTGCGGCCCAGAGCAACAGCGCCGCTGCCGCGCCGGCCGCCAGCCACGCCAGCGCCGGCAGCGCGACCGCTCCCGCGGCGACCAGCGCCACGGCGGCGAGGGCGGGCGCGAGGCGCGGGCCGGCGCGGAAGGTCACCGCGGGACCTCCACCTTCTCGAAGATCTGCTGCGTGAGGCCGGTGAGGTCGAGCCCCTCCATCTCTGCCTCTGGCGAGAGCGTCACGCGGTGGGCCAGCACGGCGGGCGCGAGCTCTTTGATGTCGTCCGGCGTAATGAAATCGCGGCCGCGCAGCGCCGCCATCGCGCGCGCGCCGGCCAGCATCGCCAGCGAGGCGCGCGGCCCGGCGCCCAACTGCACACCATCGATGTTGCGCGTGGCCGCGACGATGTCGCGGATGAACGGGAGCAGCTTCTCCTCGACCCGGACGTGCGCGGCGACGGTGTGAATCGCCGCGGCGAGCGAAACCGCGTCGAGGACGGGAGTGAGCGCGGAGAGCGCGTCCTCGTGCAGGCTGCGCCCGGAGGCGTAGGACTTGAGCATCGAGACCTCGTCCGGCGCCTCCGGATAATCGACTTCGATCTTCAACAGGAAGCGGTCTTTCTGCGCCTCGGGCAATGGATAGGTGCCCTCGTATTCGACCGGATTCTGCGTCGCCACCACGAAGAACACCGGCGAGACGGGAAGGCGGACGCCGTCGATGGTGACCGCGCGCTCCTGCATGGCCTCCAGCAGCGCGGACTGCGTGCGGGGCGTGGCGCGGTTGATCTCGTCGGCGAGCAGGACATCGGTAAAGACAGGGCCGGCCTGGAAGACGAAGTCCTGCAGCTTTTGATTGAAGACATTGGTGCCGAGGAGATCGACGGGCATCAGGTCGGGCGTGAACTGGATGCGCCGGAAGCGGCAGCCGAGCAGCCGCGAGACGGCCAGTGCGAGCAGCGTCTTGCCGGTGCCCGGCGCCCCTTCCAGCAGCGCATGGCCGCCCGCGAGCAGGCACAGGAGCGTGCGCTCCTTCATGCGCGGTTGCCCGAGGATGATGCTGTCGAGTTGCTCGCGCATCCTGGAGAAAGCAAGGCTGACGTCGGCGAGCGATCGATCAGCGTCGGCGGTGTTCATCGCGGGACCTCTGGAAGGCGTGGACAAGGAGCTTGAGCTGGGAGCGGAAAGCGGCGCCCGACGAGTGGGCGCTGTCGAGATCGAGCCCGGGTGTGAGCTCATTGAGCAGCTGCGCCGCGCGGCGCTCGCTCACGCCCCGGCGCAGCGCGAGGTGGTGAATGAGCTGGTTTCGATACAGCTGCAGAGTCTCGATCGGCGAGAGCGAGCGGCGATACAGCGCGGCCATGGACTCGACCAGATCGACGGACTCCGAGCGCTGATCGTGGAAGTCGTCCGCGGGCGGTCCGACAGTGGTGAAAGCGCGCCAGAAAGCCGCGCCCAGCGCGAGCGCGGTGCAGAGCAGGGCGGGCCCCAGCCCCAGGCGGCGCAGCAGGCCGAGGATGCCAGTGTCCTCGCGGAGGCCGTGGACGGTCTCGTCGAAATAGACAGGCCGGTTGCCGGCGAGCGCGAGGAGGAGCTGCAGGTGATCGGCCTCGCCCAGCCGGTCATTGAAGAAGAGGTCGGGCTCGGCGAGGGAATAGAGGTCTCCGGCGCCCAGCGATCGCACCGCGATGGAGGGACGCTCGCCGTGCTCGAAGAGCGGAGTGGTGTCGACGAGCGCGGGGCCGGCGAGCGCGCGGGGAGTGGCCGGGGCGAGGTGCTCGACGCCGTCTGGCCAGGGAACCACTTTGACCGCGGGCCCGGCGTCGGGAATTGAATCGCCTTGAATCGCGAGGACGAGCCGGCCGCCGCGGCGCACGAACGTCTCGTCCGCCTCGGAGAGAGGCGAAAAGCCGGTGAGCGGCGATAAACCGGTGAGCGGCGAAAGGGCGATGCCGGCGTCGAGGGACTCCGGCGCGCGGCCGCCATCACCCGCTGCTCCAGCGTTGGCGCCCCCCTCGCGAACTTCGCCGGTCCCGGCCAGCGCCCGCGGGGCCTCCGGGGCAATCCGGAAGATCACCGCGTCGGGAGGAAGTCCCGCGCCCTCGATCGGCCGCTCCAGGACAGCGGCATGGATCCCCCGGCCGTCGAGATAAGCGCGCGCCAGGGAGGTGCCGTCGTCCCCGGTGCCCAGCGAGCAGCCGCTGCCCCAGGCGGTGCGCACGAAGACCGGGTCGCGGCCCAGCCACACCAGTGCCGCGACGACATACAAGCTGAAGGCCGCGATTGGTCCCCATTTCATGCGGGCTTCTTCAATGCGGCCAGGATCTCCACCGCGCCTTCCGCGAAGCCCTGCAGCGCCTCGGCAGAGCTCTCGGCGTGGCCGTACCATTCGAGATCGAACGTGCGAGTGAGATCCTCAAAGCGCCGCCGCCAGCCGAGCGCGGGCGAGAGCGCATGAACGTATTCCCAGTTGGTGCTGCCGCGCCGGTAATGCAGCGCGCCCGCGCCATAACAGTTCACCAGCAGCGCGTGGTACCAGGCGCGGATGGCCTCGCGCGCCCGGCCTTCGGCGGCCAGCGAACGCGCGCGCTCCTCCCAGCCCGACGCGGTCCGCGAGAGCGGATCGTCATCTTCACGCGCGGCGCGAACGGACCCGGGCGGCGGCTGCGGCAGGCGGGGCGCGAGCAGCGCGCGGGCGGCGAGCGCGGCCACCAGCACCACGATGGCGCCGACCAGGACGAAGACGAGCCGGGCGATCTGTGCCGGAGCCCCGGGTGCGGCCACGTCGTCCGGGAACTGTCTGCGCAGCCAATGAAAGAGAGCTTTGATGCGGTCAAGGAGCCAGCCCGCGCCTTGAGCGATGGCCTCGATCAGCTCTTGGAGACTCGATGGCTCCTGGATCGGCAGCGGCCGCACCTCTCCGCCCTCGGCCATTGCGCGAGCCTTTCGCTCGCGCTGCAGCTCCTCGAAGGCGGCGCGATCGGCGCCTGGCATGACCTGCGCAGTCTCCAGGGCAGCAATCAAGTTGTGCAGCCGGGCGCGGCGCGGGTGGCCCTGCGCGATTGGTTCCAGCGTATAGCGGTCGGGCTGGAGGTCGTCCTTGCCCGCGTGAATTGCGGTGACCGCAAGCAGCGCGCGCGCTCCCGCGGCCGCCGCGTCCTGCCGATTGCCCGAAAGGTTCATCTCAATGGCATTCAATCGAGCGCGATAGTCCGCGAGGCTCAGCGACGCGGCGAGGAGCAGGGCGATCACGTCCGCGCCTTGATGGCGGCGAACCATTGCCGCAGGTCATCGCCGCTCTTGCGCGACCGCGCCCGCTCGACGTGTCCCGTCAGCGCAGCCAGCCAGAAAGGCTCGATCAGCAGGGTGGCGCCCGCGACCAGCAGGATTCCATAGAGCGGATTGAACGGGGACAGGACTGCGGACCAGGCGGCGCCGTCGATGGCCGCGAGGCCGGCCGCGAGCCAGAGGCCAGCCGCGAAGAGGAGGTGCAGGTTGAGCGCGGCGAGGGCGAGCGCCAGCGCGAACAAGGCCGCAAGCCGCAGCAACACCGAGAGCGAGCCCATGCTCTCGCCGATGGCGCGGAACGGGTTGACGAGGCCGGCGCGCTCGCGGGGCGAGGCCGCCGCCGCGAGGCCCGCCGCGGCCAGCAGGGCGAGCGGCGCCACCAGCGTGAGGAGCAGGGCCCAGAAGAGCGTCTCGATGACGAGCGCGGAGAAGACATAGCCGGCGAACTCCGGGAGCGGAATGCGCAGGAGGGGCGAGGGCGGCGGCTGCTCCGACTCGAGCGCACGCCGGCAGGAGCGAACGAAGACCTGGCGGCCCCAGAGCGAGAGCAGCCACGCGCCGAGCGTCGCATAAGCGAGGCGAGTGAACGAGTCTCCATAGGAGGTCGCCTTGGGGCCCAGCTCCACCAGGCGCGCGCACACGAGCGACAGCAGCAGCCGCGAAGGCAACGCCGTCAGCCAGAGCAGTCCGATGGCGGGGCCCAGCCGGACCGCCGCGTCCGCCGCGTCGTCGATCAGGACCAATGCGCCCGCGGGGCGAAGTCTGGCGGTCAAAAGGCTCTCGCCAGCAGCACGGCGGACCAGGCCAGGAGCCGGCCGGCGGCGACGAAGAGCAGCGCCGAGCCGCACAGCCAGAGGAGCCAGGTGCTGAATGGTTGCTTCGATTCAATGCCGGTGCCTCTCGCAGCCAGGCAGGAGCGGCAATGATTGACCCCGTCCCAGGTGGTGGCGCACTCTTGGCAGACGACCTTCCGGCACGCCATGCACAGCGCGAAGCCCGGGCGGCCGGGATGGTGCGCGCAAGTCTGGGCACCGAGGGCCGGCATGAGAGCGCGGCAGCGTAGAAGGCCCCTCGTACCGGCGCAAGCGATGACTGCAGCCCCGGCTGGTTGCGCTCTCCATCACCGCGTTCGTCGTGATGCTCAGTGCGCGGCGCGCCACACCTTCGCCATTTCAACCAGCCTCTCCGGAGCGGCGGGATCGGCGGCCACGCGGTCGAAAGTGCTGCGCAGGAGCGCGCGGTCTTCGCCGGTCTGCTCGAGCGCGGCGAGCGCGCGCATGCGCAGCGCAGGCTCGCCGTGGAAGACGCACTGCTCGAGCAGCGCCAGGTCGGCCGTCGTGGCCGCGGGCCGGCCCAGCAGCGTCGCCGACTCCTCGCGCAGCCGTGTGCCTGCGGGGTCATCGCCGGAGAGCGCGCGCCGCGCCGCCTCCAGCGCGTCTCGCAATGCTGCTGCGGGCAGCTCCCCGGGAGCGTTGTTGAGGAGGAAGGCAGCGGACGCCCGCGCCTCGGCGCTCGGGTCGGCGCCGAGGGTCGCCGCGGCGAGCTGCAGCACCTCCGGTTCGCCGCGGCCCAGCAGGGCGATCAGGCCCGTCGACCGCGACTCGCTGCTCCCCGCGCGCAAAGTGGCGACGGTCTCCGCGCGCAGCGTCGCGTCGTCTTCCAGCGTCCCCAGGACCTGCGCGAGCTGCAGGGCGACGGCCGGCGAGCGCTCGGCCGCGAGCGCGCGCAGGACCGCGCTGCCGAGCTCGGGATGACCGGCGGTCGCGGCGCGCAGGCGGCGCCCCAACTCGACAGGATCCGCGCGGCCGGCCCTCGCGTCGTCGAGGGCTTGATCGATCAGGCTGGCGCGGCCGACGCGCGCGGCGAGCGCGGCCCCGAGCGCCGCGACCGCGCCCGGGTCGAGCGCGACCGTGCGCGCGCCGCCGAGGGACGTCTCGACTGGCGATGGCTCGCGCAGGGCTGGAGCTGGATCTCGCGCGGACCCTGGCTGCCGGGGCGGCGCTTGCTCAGAGAACAGCAGAGCAGCCCCGACGGCTCCCGCCGCGAAGAGGAGCCACGCCCGCTTCACCGCGCGCTCGCCAGCTGCGGCGGGCCTCCCACGGGACTGCCCGGCGGGGCGATCGCGCCGTAATAGCGGGACATCCAATAAGGCAGCAGGAAATCGAGCGTCTCGCCTTCGATATAGGCGTCGGGGCCGGCCGCATATCCCGGATCGAGCTGGCAGGGCGACACCGTCCACATGTTGCCCGAGCCGATGCGCTGGTCCGGAGGCAGCGGATATTTCGCGATCTGGATCGGCTTCGGCGGCTGCCCGGCGAGCGCACCGGCGTCGAGCGGCGGCGTGTACCAGACCTTCTCAATCGAAGGGTCGCCGTGCAGATCGACGCGCTGGCGGCGCCGGGGCGAGCCCAGCCAGCGCGAGAGGAGATTGACGTTCTCCGCCGCCAGCCTGGGCTTCGAGGCGGGGTCGAAGGCGAGATAGGTGTTGTTGAAGTGCGCATTCAAATGGTGCCCGATGTAATGGCGCATGATCGCGATCGCTTGATAAGAGCGCATCCACGCCGCGGGGTCGGTCTCGTGCGTGAGCAGGACCTGCATCGCGTCGTCGCCGAGCTGGAACTTGTAATACTCGCCATAAGGATCGGCCGCGGCCATCCACATGCCGGTCCAGAGGATATCGCTGAGTCCCTTGTAATCGTCCCGGACCGATTGATACTTGCCCGGGTTGCCGTACCAGGTGGCGAGGATCCAGGCATATTGCTGATCCATTGTTCCGGCCCAGTGCTCGCCGAAGCTGCCGTCGCGGCGCCGCCAGGTCCAGTGGTGGCGCAGCAGGTAATCGAGGGCGAGCTCCATTGAAGCCTGCGCGCTCGCCTTCATCGCCGGGTCGTCGAAGAGATCGCGCGCAATGGAGAGGCCGTGAAAGAGCCCCAGATATTCATCGCGAGAGGCGTAGTCGGTGAAATAGTAGAGATCGCCATTCCACGCCGCCGCGTAATCCGAGCCGGGCGTGTAGGCGATGGGCGGCCGCTGATCGGCGTGCAGGTACCAGAGCGGCATGATGCTGCGGTTCATGCTGCCCGGCTCGTCGCGCATGGTGATCAGCGTGCGCAGGGTCGCCAGCGCCCGCCGCGCGCGGCCCTGCGCCACGGCGTCATGCGTGGATGCATATTGATACGCGAGCGACGCGAGGTAATGCCCGGTGAACTCTCCCGAGTCTCCGTACGACGACGGCCCCACCGCCGCGCCGGGATCGAAGGCCGGGTCGGCGAGCGACGCGCCCCAGGTGCCGTCATAAGGCGCGTCGAACCGCATCTCCAGCAGCGGGCCGAACGGGGTCCGGTAACGCTCGAGCTCGTCGCCGAGCTTCCTGGCGGCGCTCTCGAGATCGGCGCGCGCGATCGGCGCGAGCCCGGGGCCGCCCGCGTTCATCACCGACGGCAGGTTCGCCGCCAGCCCGCCGAGCTTCCCGGCGAAGTAGTTCCCCGCCGCCAGCACCAGCGCCTGGCCGACGCCGTCCACGAGCCCGCTCGCGAGGAAGCCCATCCCGTTGACGAGCACGTTGGTCGAGCGCACCTCGAGGTGGAAGCGCACCACCGGCGGATGGACCGACTGCACCCGGGGCGCCTCGGGATGGCTCGAATCGAAGCTGGCGGAGAGGTCCGCGGTGAGGCCCGAGAGCTTCAGCGTGACGGCGAACGTCTGGTCGAGCGGGACGAAGAGCAGCTTGCCCCGCGCGCGGACCTCGACGCCCAGCGTGGCGCTCCAGGCTCCGCTGCGCGGCAGCGCGAGCTCGAAGCCGTTCGCGTCCAGCCGGCGCAGCCCCGGCGCCGTGCCCAGGTCGAGCGTGAGCGAGTTGATGCCCACGATGGTGGCGGTCAGCTTCGAATTGAGCGCGTGCGGGACGCCGACCATCTTGCGCGCCTGCGCGAGCGCGGCGGCGTGGGCGAGCGGGACGCCGTCCTGCGTCCAGAGCGCCTGGACGTCCTGGTTCAGCCGCGCGACGCCCAGATCGTTCGCGCTCTGCGCGCGCGCCGCGAGACAGGGGAGCAGCAGGATCGAGAGCAGCGAGCCACGCATGGTGCCTCCGGGAAGAGGCAGGGCTACCGGATCGATCGGCGCGCGGGAGTCGGTCGCGCAGCCGAGAGCAGTTTCTGGCGCGGACCCCCGGGAAATCACCGGCTCCGGGAGCGGGCTTTTGCGGGGGCGCGGTTACAGATCGGCGAGGTGGTGCTTGAGCGCGTACTTGACCAGGCCGGCGACGGAGTGGATGTCCAGCTTGTCCATCACCGCGGCGCGGTGGCCCTCGACCGTCTTGGGCGAGAGGTTGAGCCGGCTGGCGATGTCCTTGCTGCGCAGCCCCTCGGCCAGGAGCCGCAGGACGTCGCGCTCGCGCGCGGTCAGCGTGGTCGCGGGCGTGGCCTCGCGCTGCCGCAGCGCGCGCACCAGCGAGCCGGAGACGCGGGGAGAGATGTACATCTCTCCGCGGGCGGCGGCGCGAATGGCGTGCACGAGCGCGGCGGTCAGGTCGTCCTTGAGGACGTAGCCCAGCACGCCGGCGTCGATGGCCGATTGCACGTCCAGCTCTTCGCGGTGCAGCGAGAGCAGCACGATGGCGCTGCGGGTCCCGGCCAGCGCGCGCGCCACCTCGATGCCGGACATGCCCGGCATCTGGATGTCGAGGACGGCGACGTCGGGCTTGAGCCTCCGGATCGATTCCAGCGCGCTGGTCCCGTCCACGTCCTCGGCCACGATCTGCAGATCGGACTCGGCGGAGAGGACCGCGCGCAGGCCGGCCCGGAGCACCGGATGATCATCGGCAAGGACGATTCGCATCGAGCCTCCTGCTGTAGCAATACACCCCCAAACGCGCCGCTGTCACTGGAGGCACAGCGGCTTTCTTGCACGCGCGGCGCAGCCCGTGCGTTATTGACGGCTTGTCCTCTTCCCCCGCAGCGCTGGCCGGAAAGGTGGCGATCGGGGGCCGGTTCGAGGTCGTCCGGAGGCTCAAGACCGGACGCGGAATCGAGACGTTCCTGGCCACCGATCGGGCCGGGGGCGGCCTCGCGGTGGTCAAGACCGTGCGCGCCGCGGCGCTGTCTCCGGGCGCGCGCGAGCGGCTCGAGAACCTCGTCCAGCGGCTGCAGCAGACTCGCAGTCCGTTCCTCGCGCGGCCGCTCGCGGTGGGCGGCGAGGAGGAGTTCGTCTATCTCGCCAGGCCGTTCGTCGAGGGAGAGACGCTCGAGGCCGCCATCGCCCGCGGGCCGCTGCCGCTGCCTGCCGCCTTGATGGTCGGGCGCTGCATCCTCGGCGCGCTCCAGGAGGCGCACGAGCACGGCCTGCTGCAGCGCAGCCTCAGCACCGGGAGCATCATCCTCGAGTGGGGCGCGCCCGAGCCGCGCGCGCGGCTGGTGGCCTTCGGGCTGTCGCGGAGCAGCTGGCTCGATCCGGCGGCCGCGCGCGACCAGCCCCCGCCCGCCGCGCTCTATGCGTCGCCCGAGCAGTCGGGCCTGCTGGGCCAGGGCGTGGACGAAGCCGCCGACCTCTATTCGCTGGGCGTGATCCTCTACGAGAGCCTCCGGGGAGAGAATCCGTTTCGCGCGCCGGCGCTGGGCGAGGTGCTGCGCCGCCACCTGATGCTGCAGCCCCCGACGTTGCGCAGCCGCGGCGTCGCGGTTCCGCCCGCGGTCGATGAGCTGCTCGCGCGGCTGCTGCGCAAGGACCCGCGCGAGCGCCCTCCGTCGGCGCGGGAGGCGCTGCAGGATCTGCTGGAGATCGCCGCCGGGCTCTCGCCGGAGCCGATGCCCTCCGCGAGGAGCGCGGGCGATCGACGGCGGACGCTCGCGGACCCCGCGTTCGTCGGCCGCGAGGAGGTGCTGGCGACGCTCGAAGAGTCGCTGGCGAGGACCGTCGCCGGCGAGGGCTCGATCGCGCTCATCGAGGCGGAGTCCGGAGGCGGCAAGACCCGGCTCCTCGATGAGCTGGCCCGGCGCAGCCTGCGGCGTGGCGCGCTGGTGCTGCGCGGGCAGTCGATCGAGCTGGGGGCGGCGCTGCCGTTCCAGTTCCTCGCCGGCGTGGTGGCCGGGCTGTCGTCGGCGTGTCGCGCGCGCCCCGAGCTGCTGCAGCGGCTCCGCCGGCAGCTCGGCGGCGATGTCGACGCCGTGTGCACGCTCTTCCCCGAGCTGGCCCCGGTGCTGGGCGACGGCGTCGCGCTCTCGCCGCCCGCGGAGGAGCTCGGCGAGCTGCGCGCCGGGAGCGCGGTGAGCGCGCTGCTGGCGGCGCTGGGATCGCCCGGAGAGCCGGCGGTGGTGCTGCTGGATGACTTGCAGTGGGCGGCGGGGCCGGGCGCGCGGGCGCTGGACGAGCTGCTGCGGCGGCCCTTCCCGCACGTGCTGGTGGCCGGCGCCTTCCGCTCGGAGGAGGCGCCCGCCGATCACTGGCTGCGGCGGCTCCCGGCGCAGCAGCGCCTCGTGCTCCCGCCGCTGGGGCCGCTCGGGATCCGCAGGATGGCGGAGTCGATGGCGGGGCCGCTGCCCGAGGAGGCGCTGGCCGCGGTGGTGAGGCTCGGCGGCGGCAATCCCTTCTTCGCTTCTGCGGTGCTGCGCGGGCTGGTGGAGACGCGGGCGCTGGTCGGCGGACGGGATGGTTGGGAGATCGACGACCGGGCGATGCGCGATGTGCAGGCCTCGCGCGAGGCGGGGGCGCTGCTCGCGCGCCGCGTGGATCAGCTCCCCGCCGAGACGGCGGCGCTGCTCGGCGCGGGCGCGCTGCTCGGCAAGCGGTTCGAGCTGGAGCTGGCCGCGCGGCTCTCGGGCCTGGGCTGGCCGGCGGTGCTGCGCGCGGTCGAGGAGGGCCGCCGGCGCCACCTCCTCTGGCTCTCCACCGATGACGGCTGGTGCTCGCTGGTCCACGACCGCATCCGCGACGAGCTGCTCTCCCGGCTCGACGAGGCCGAGCGCAGGCGGCTGCACGGCCTCGCCGCGCAGATCTTCCGCGAGCGGCCGGGTGACCAGGCCTTTCCGTTGGCCTACCACTTCGGCGCGGCCGGGCAGCCCGGCGCGGCGCTGCCGTACGCGCTCGCCGCGGCGGTGCAGGCGCGGGCGCGCTGCGACTTCGAGACGGCGCTGCGCTACTACCGCATCGCCGAAGCCGGCGCGGCCGGCGCCGACACCGGGACGCGCCTGCTGATCGCCGAGGCGCTCGGCCACCTGCTCGGCATCCGCGGCGCCTTCGACGAGGCGGTGGTGCAGCTCGAGGGCGCCTGCGCGTTGGCGCGGGACACGCCGCATGAGGCGCGCGTCGAGAGGCTGCTCGGCGAGGTCCACTTCCGGCGGGGCGCGCAGGCCGACGCGAGCCGCGTCCTCGAGTCGGCGCTGCGACGTCTGGGCAAGTGGGTGCCTTCGAGCCGCGCCGGCTATCTCGCGGGGCTCGCCTTCCAGGTGGCGGTGCTGCTGGTGCGGAAGCTGCCGCTGCGCCGGCGCGCCGCGCCGGAGAACGCGGAGCGCCAGCGGCTCTCGGCCGAGCTGTCCCGCGGGCTCTGCTTCTCGTACCTGATGGAGCGCGGGACGGTCCCGGTGCTCTGGGCGCAGCTGCGGGACCTCAACGTCGCCGAGCGGCATGGCCCGCCCGCGGCGCTGGCGCAAGCCTGGGCCGAGCACGCCTACGTGATGGCGCTGGTCCCGTGGACGCGCAGGTCCATCGCCTATGCGCGGCGCGCGTGCGCGCTGTCGCGGAGCCTGGGCGACGCGCACCAGGACGCGCGCTTGCGCCACTGCCTGGCCGCGGTGCTCTGCTGGGCCGGCGAGTACGCCGAGGCGATCGAGATCGAGCGCGCGACCTTCCCGGTGCTCGAGCGGCTGGGCGACGCGACCTGGGCGAACTTCTCGCGCGGACGCCTGGCCATCGCGCTGCGGCTCTCCGGGTCGCTGCGGGAGGCGGCGGCCATCGGCGCGGCGCACGACCGCGCGCGGCTCGACACGCAGTCGCTGTCGTTCTCGATCGAGGCCTGGAGCGCCGCCGCGGGCGGCAGGATTCCGGCGCGGGTGATCGAGGACGCGCGGGCGCGCTGCAGCGGGCCGCAGGAGCGGGTCGCGCTGGCGCGGGCCGAGGGCATGCGGCTGCTGGCGGAGGGGCGGCCCGCCGACGCGGCTCAGGAGTTCGCCGCGGCCGAGGGGATCGTGCGCGAGGTCCGGCTGCGGGGAAACTATGCCGGGAACAGCGCGGCCTGGCTCACGACTGCGCTGCGCCTCACTCTCGAGCAGCTCCCCGCGCTGGCCACGGCGCGACGGGCCGCGCTGCTCCGCCGCGCGAGGGCCGCGTCGCGGCGCAGCCTGCGCGTGGCCCGCACCTTCCCCGAGAGCCTGCCGCACGCGCTGCGCGAGCGCGGCTATCTCGACGCGCTCGGTGGCCGGCTGCGGCGCGCGCGGGCCGCCTTCGACGAGAGCCTGGCGGTGGCCACGGCGCGCGGGATGCGGGCGGAGCACGCGCAGACGCGGTGGGCGCGCGGACAGGTCGGGCTGGTGGCCGGCTGGGCCGGCGCGGCCGAGGAGGCTCGCGAAGGGGGCGCCGCCTTGCACGCTCTCGGCGGCGAGCCGCTCGAGGCGCGGCCGCGCGCCGGCGGCGAGCCGGTCACGTTCTCGCTGGTCGACCGGTACGAGCAGGTGCTGGGCGCCGGCCACGCCATCGCCTCGGCGAGCTCGGTCGAGGCGATCCACGCCGCGGTGGTGAAGGCTTCGCTGAACCTGCTCCGCGCGGAGCGGTGCGAGGTCGTGCCCGTCGCGCAGCCGCTCGCGCGCCGCGCCGTCGAGGCGCGCCGGCCGCTGATCGAGGACGCGCCCGAGGAGGTGCGCTCCGCCATCTGCGCGCCCATCTTCGTGCACGGCAAGCCCGCCTGCGCGCTCTACGCGACCACGCGGCAGCTGCAGGGACAGTTCGGCCCCGACGACGAGCGGCTGGCCGGCTTCATCGCCAACCTCGCCTCCGCCGCCCTCGAGAACGCGGCCCACCAGGCCGCGCGCGACTCGGCCGAGCGCGAGGTCCGCGACCTCACCGAGTCGGCGCTGCGCGAGCAGGAGGAGGAGCGCCGCCGGCTCGCGCTCGCGCTCCACGACGGCGCCGGCCAGGTCCTCGCCGCCATCACGCTGCACCTCGGCCTGCTCGGCAAGGCGATGCCGGACCGCGCGCTCGCGGCGCGCGTCGACGGCGTGATGGCGCTGACGAGGAGCGTGATCGAGGACCTGCGCGGCCTCTCGCACGACCTGCGGCCCGCGGCGCTGGACCGGCAGGGCTTGCTGGCCGCGCTGCGCGAGCTGGCGCGGAGCACCAGCCTGCCCGGGCTGTCGATCGAAGTGGTGATCGAGCCGCCGGAGCTGCCGCCGCCCTCGCCCGACGTCGCGATCGGGCTGTTCCGCATCGCCCAGGCGGCGGTCGCGAACCTGGTGGCGCACGGCCAGGCGCGCCGGGCCACCATCTTTGTTCGCCAGCTGCCGGGCTCGCTGCTGCTCGAGATCGTGGACGACGGCAAAGGCTTCGACCCGGCGAGCGCGAGGCCGGGCGGCATCGGCCTGATCGGCATGCGCGAGCGCGCCACCTGGCTGGGCGGCGCCTTCCGCGTCGAGAGCGCGCCGGGGCAGGGCACCCGCGTGTCGGTCGAGCTGCCCCGCGGACCGGGAGCTGCGTCGCGCGTGCACCCTGCCGGTCAGTAATAGATCTCGGCCGAGCCCAGCTGGGGCCCGGTGTCTCCGTAGCCGCCGGAGACGAGCACGCGCCCGCCGGGCAGGGTCGTCAACGCCAGATCGGAGCGCGCGGTGATCAGGCTGCCGGTCGCCGTGAAGGCGCCGCTGGCCGGGTCGTAGAGCTCCGCGCTGGAGAGGTTGCCCCAGCCATTCCCGTTGCCGCCCGCGACGAGGACCAGCCCGCTCGGCAGGCGCGTGGCGTCGTGCCAGGTGCGCCCGGTTCCCATGCTCCCGGTCGCGGCGAAGCTGCCCGTCGCAGGGTCGTACAGCTCCGCGCCGTTGAGGAAGCCCGCGTTGCTGTAGCCTCCGGCGACCAGCACCAGCCCGCTCGACAGCAGCGTGGCGGTGAAGGTCGCGCGCGCCGAGACCATGCTGCCGGTGGGCGTGAACAGCCCGGTCGCCGGATCGTACAGCTCCGCGACCGATTGGTAAGAGTTGTCGTAGCCGCCGGCCAGGAGCACGAGCCCGTTGGACAGCAGCGTGGCGGTGGGGAACTCGCGCGGCGTGGCCATGCTGCCGGTGGCGGTGAACGTGCCGGTGCCCGGGTCGAAGAGCTCGGCGCTCGAGAGGTAGGCGCCGCCGCCGGGGGTGCCTCCCGCGATCAGCACGCGTCCGCTGGGCAGGAGCGTCGCGGTGTGGAAGGTCCGCGAGCCGCTCAGGTTGCCCACGCGCGTGAAGCTGCCCGCCGCCGGATCGTAGAGCTCCGCGCTGGGCAGCTGCGCCGCGGAGCCGCCGGTCAGCAGCACCAGCCCGCTGGGCAGCAGCGTCGCGGTCTGGCCGTAGCGGGCGTCGGTCATGGCGCCGGTCGGGCTGAAGGTCCCGGTGGCCGGGTCGTACAGCTCCGCGCTCGCCAGGTTCGCCGCCGACGCGTCCTGCCCTCCCGCGATCAGCACCTTCCCGCTCTGCAGCAGCGTCGCGGTGGGAAAGTCGCGGACCGTGGTCAGGCGGCCCGCCGAGTGGAAGAGGCCCGTCTTCGCCGGCGCCGCCGCCGGCAGCGGCAGGCAGCCGCCCTTGCCGAAGAGGCCCATCGCCTGCTGCTCCGCGAGCGAAGGGAGCGCGACGGGCGCGCCGCCGCTCCACGCGCCGGTGGCGAGGTCCAGCGTCAGCACCTCGACCTCGGGCCCCGCGGGCGTCTGCAGCACGGCGAGCAGCTCATCCGGGTGGAGCAGGCTGGCGAAGATGCCGCTGGGCGGAAAAGGCGTCGAGAGCGACTGCAGCTGCGCGAGCGCGGCGTACCCGGTCGTGGCCGGGGTCGCGGTCCCCAGCTTCGGGTCCCCGAGCGAGGTGCTGAGCTCGATGGTCTGCGCCGCGGTGAGGATCGCCGAGACCGTCGCCGTCCCCGGCCACGAGACGATCAGGTCGGCGATCTGCACGGCGGTCTGCGCGGTCGCGCCGTCGGTGCGGGTGAAGCACTCCGCGGCGTGCGGCGAGACGTTCATCTGGCCCGCGGGGCAGGCCGCCGTCAGCGCCTGGATCACCGTCGTCACCTGCGGCGCGGGCGGAAGCCGGAGGACGCCGGTGAAGTATTCGTCGGTGACGCCGGCCGCGCCGACGGCGCCGCTGAACTGCTGCAGCGCTCCCGCCTGCGGGCCCGACGCGCTCGACGCCGGCGGCGTCTGGACTCCGATGCCGGTATAGGCCGACGGCTGGACCGCGCCGGCCGGGCCTTCCCAGCTCTGGCCGAAGTGCAGCGCGCCGCTCGCGTCGAGGTCGGCGACCTTGCAGCCCGTCTGCACCGCGGTGGCGTCGACGCCGATCGAGATGTCGAGATAGCCGGCGGCGTTGGCGACCGGGATCGAGACGTCGACGGCGATGTTCAGCGCCGTGTCCTTCCCGCGCGTGCAGCTGACGGTCGCGTTGGCGAACACCGTCGCGGGAGTCGCGGTGGGGAGCGCGTTTCCGGCGCAGTCCGTCCAGCCGGAGGCGGTGACCTCGTATCCCCAGTTGGGCGTCGCGGTGTTGCCGTCGTCGATGCAGCCGAGGATGGCGCTGGTCTGGGCGCTGCCGGAGGAGTCGAGCGACACCGGTGCGCCCGCGGGCACCTCGTGGCCGGCGGCATCGATCGAGACCGGCTGCAACACGAAGTGTCCGCACACCGCGGGCGGGCCACCGGCCGGCGCCGCGACGTGCAGGTTGGTCCGGGCCTGGACGGCGACGCGGCCGTTGGTCTCCAGCCGGCTGGCGTTGCCGCACGCGAGGGCGGCGAGGGAACCGAACAAGGGTGCCAGTGTGCGGAGCTTCTTCATTTGAGATCCTGCTTTCTGGAGCGGAGCGCGCTATCCATGCGGGCACGGCGTCGGAGAGAGGCAGCCTTCACTGGCGGTGAAGAGGCCCAGACAGCTCGATTGCGCAGCGCTCAATCCAGAGAGCGGATTGAAGGCGCCGATTGACCAGCTGCCGGCAGCGACAGAGACGGTCGCGTAAGCGGGCACGCCGGTGGCGTCGACCGCCATCGCCAGCAGCTGATTCGCGGTCGAGCGATCGATATAGAGGCCGGAGAGGGTGCGGCCCTGGATCGTCAGAGTCTGCGTGCTCATCCCGCCGTTGAAGCCGAGCGTGGGCGGCGGCGAGCCGGCGGTGGAATCCATGAAGCGCGGCTGTCCCGCGCCGGCGCTTTGAACCGAATAGAGCGTGATTGTGGTGGGGCTCGCGATGCTGGCCGAGACGAACCCCACGCCGGGCGCCGCGATGAAGACATCGGCGAGCAGGGCCTGCGTGGACGGCGGCTGGGACGTGGTCAGGCACTGCGCGTGGTGCGAGCCCGCATACTCCTGACCGGCGCCGCAGTTGTCGGGCGCGAAGGTCTGCAGCAACGTGATCGCGGGTGTCGCGGTGATATCGAGTTGGCCGGTGTAATAGGTATCTTCCGAGGGCGCGCCGGCGCTGACGTTGCCGCCCCACTGGCGCGGCACGCCGCTGCTCGAGAGGCCCAGCAGCCCCGGGTGGGGAACCAAAGCGCCGCCGGCGAGCTGCCCTGCCGGGTCGATCACCGATTGGCCGAAGTTGAGCAGCGTGGCGCCGCCGGCGGCGTGGACGTCGGCCTGCTTGCATCCGGTCTGCACGGTGCTGCTGTTGACGGTCACCGAGATGTCGACGAACCCGCCGGCATTGGCCTGCGAGATCGAGACGCCGACGGCGATGGGAAGGGCGATGTCGCGACCGGCAAGGCAATCGACGGGATAGTCTCCGGTCACGATTGAAGGGGAGAGTCCGGGGATGGGCAGCGCCGGGCTGCCGCAATCATTGAAGCCGCTCGCGGTGACGAGAAAGCCCCAGTCGTTGCCGCTCACTGCGGGGTTGTCGACGCAGCCGAGGATGGCGTCGGTCTGGCTGGACGCGACGGAGTGAATCGTCACCGGGCTGCCGGCCAGGGTGCGTGCGCCGCCGGCGCCCAGCGCGTACGGCTGCAACGTGAAGGCCGCGCAGACGCTGGCGGGGCCGGGTCCCTGCGCGAGTGTGGTGGCGCTCAGGCGCACCTGGCCGCCGCCCCCCGCGCCGGGGGGAGCGCCGCCGCAAGCGGCGGTGAGGAGGGCGGCGACCAGGATGAGGTGGCGGTTCATGAGGGCTGACGGCTACTTGATCTTCAGCGTGAAGCAGGGAGCCGGCGTGACGCAGGCGCCGCTGTCGCTGCCGTAGAGCCCGAGGCAGGTGGCGACTGTCGAGGTGAGGCTCGAGATCGGCGCCGCGGCGGAGGAGAGCAGCCAGGTCGAGGCGGCCGTGTTCCACGAGAGCGTCCAATAGACGGGCACGCCGCCGGCATCGGTGCCGGTCGCGAGCAGCTGATCGGCGGTACCGTGATCGATGAAGAGGCCGGTGAAGGCAAAGCCTGCGGGCGGCAACAGGCGCTGCGTGGCGAGCGCGTTGACCCCGGTGGCGTTCGCCGGCGTCGCGGTCATCAGATTGACCGGCGCCACATTCGAATACAACTGGATGGTGCCAGTGCTGTCGATGGACGCGGAGACGTAGCCCCAGGCGGGATCGGAGAGGAAGACGTCGGCCAGCGTGGCGATGGTGTGCGGGCTGCCCTTTCCGACCTGGGTGAGGCACTGGGCGTGGTGGCCGTCGGCGTATTCGCCGGCGGCGCAGGGATTGACGAAGGTCTGGAAGATGAGTCCCGGCGCGCCCGGACTCAGCTCTCCAGTGTAATAGGTGTCCTCGGAGGTGCCGCCGGTGACGATGCCGGCCCACTGTTGCGGCGAGCCTTTTTCGAGACCGACGATCCCCTCGTGATTGGCCTGCGGGCCGCCCGCCGGATTGCCCGAGGCGTCGAGATAAGATTCGCCGAAGTGGATCATCCCGTCGGCGCCGGTGTCCGCGGCCTTGCAGCCGGTCTGGACCGTGGTGCTGTTCACCGCGACGGAGATGTCGATATAGCCGGCGTCATTCGCGTGCGGAATCGAGACCGCGACCGAGATCGCCAGCGGCACGTCCTGGCCCGCGACGCAGTCGACCGGGAAGTTCTGCGTGACGATCGAGGGCGAGAGTCCGGCGATGGCCGCGCCGGTGCTGCAATCGATGAAGTTGGTGGCGGTGACGATATAGCCCCAGTCATTGCCCGGGACTTGCGGGTTGTCGATGCAGCCCAGGATCGCCGCGGTGGAAGTGCTGGTGGCCGACGAACTGAGGGTCACCGGGCTGCCGGCCAGCGTCGGCGTGCCCGTGGCGTCGAGCGAGTAGGGCTGCAGCGTGAACGACCCGCAGACGCTCGGCGGCAGCGTCCCGGAAGGGATCTGGCTGACCGCATGCGTCTGCGCGCTGAAGGTCACCTGCCCATTCGGCGCCTTGCTCGCGTGGCCGCCGCCGCAGGCGCCCAGCAGCAATCCAGAGAGCAAGGCCCAGGCTGAAGCTCGATTCATCATGGCGTGATCCTTTTCAGTCATCGGTGAGAGTTCCCGGCCGAGGAAGTGACCCGTTTCGCGGAGCGGGGGCCGATGCCTCCGTTGGACCACGCGAGAGCAGGCGCACGCCTCGGCAGTTCACACCGCTGCGGCGCCCGAAGAACACCGGGGCAGCGGAGGAAAACTCTGCGCGCGACCGGTAAAAACCCTGCCCGGGCCCCGGCAACAATCCCGTGCGGCGGAGAGACTCTTCCTCTGGCGGCGCGCGCGGGCGGCGTGGTCTCTGGCGAGCGTGACCCTGATCCACAGAGCGCTTGCGCTGGCCGTCGCGTGCGCGGGCTGCGCGCAGCCGAAGCCCGGCTCGCCGCCGGCCGGCCGCTCGCAGTTCGCGCTGCAGACGCCGTCCCTGCCGGGGCTCACCTCGGTCGATTACACGCTGCACTTCTGGTTCCTCGGCGCGGTGCCGCCGCTCGCTTACGACACGTATTTGGCGAGCAGCGCGTCCGGCAGCGTCTTCGCGATCCTGCCCTGCTTCTCCGATCGATCGGGCCTGAACCAGGTCCGCGCCGACGCGGTCCTGCACTTCGCGGGCGCGCCCGACCTGGCCGGCAGCGCCTCCGCGATCTTCTCCTGCCAGCAGTCGCTCGACACGCCCGTCAGCCTGGTGATCTCGGCGGTGCGGGGGACCGGCGTCGGCTATGGAGACATCGCCGGCCTCGCCGCGGGAGTGAGCTGCCAGAGCGCGATCAACCTGCGCGGCGACAGCTACCTGGCCGTCTGCGCCGAATCGACCTGCGGCGATTCGGGCGCCGTCTTCCTCTTCACCAACTCGTGCCGCGCGCTCGACGGCAGCGCGCCCTCATTCTGGGCCTGCGGCCCGCCCACCGACTGGACGCTGTTGGGACCGCTCGCGAGCAGCGCCTTCACTCTGGTGCGCGACGGGACCTTCCGCTTCGGCATCGCCGCGCCGCCCGCGGTCAAGCTCTCCGCTCCCGACCCGACGCTCACCGATGCCTCGGGAAACCTGCTGGTGTGGGGCGCGGTGGCGACGCCCGCGGCGACGCTGATCCGCAGCGGCGGCGCGGTGACCCGCTCGACGCTCGACGCGACCCGCACCGCCTCGTTCGCGGCGCGGCTGCAGGCGGCAGGCGGCCCGCCGCTGCTGCTCGAGGTGCAAGGCGGCGCGGCCGGCGCGGCGCTCTTCGCCTGGACGCCGCTCGGTCCCTGCCTGGCTCCCGCGGCGGGCGTCGCCTCGCTGCCCGGGCTGTTCGTGGTCGACGTCCGCCTCGCTTCGCCGGCGGTGGCCACGCTGCTGCTCGCGGCCGCGCCGGCCGGCCCCGCCAGCCAGAGATCGAGCTGCACCGCCACGGCCGCGGGCGCCATCCTCTGCTCCGCTCCGGGGCCGCTGTGAGGCGCGCGCTCCTGCTGCTGCTGCTGGTCGCGGCCGCGGCACGCGCGGACCAGGCGCTGCTCGGACTCTGCTCCGCCGTCGAGAACGCGCAGTGCACGGCCACGACGGCGTGGACGCTCGCCGAAAGCGCGCTGACGCCCTCTCTCGTCAGCCCCAGCGGCGGCACGGCTGCCTTCCAGATCGTCGTCACCGAGGGCGCCTCCTCGCGCGTGCTGACGCTCACCGACGTGCTCACCCTGAGCGGGCTCTTCGAGAGCGGGACGCAGGTCCGCGCGATCTTCCTCGGCGTGCAGAAGGCCGACGCGAGCGGCGCCTTCACCACCGTCGCCAGCGCGGTGGCGGGCGACGCGAGCGCGTCCTGCGGGTGCCCGTTCGTCCCGGGCTCGATGGCGATGACCGCGCGCGATGGCACAGGCAACCTGCTGTCGGGAGCGCCGCTCGCGACCCTCGCCTTCGGACAGCAGCAGACGGTGGTGCTGGGCCTGAGCTGGGACCTCGGCCAGGGGCTGGTGAAGCCCGGCGACGTGCTGCGGCTGCAGCCGTGCGTCGCCTACGCGCCGGCGGGGGTCTCGCTCCCGCCCGGATGCTTCGCCGACGGCGGGGGCGTGCGCGCGGTCAAGGCCTGCAGCGCGCTGGCGCTCGGGGCGTGCGCGGCCGCGCCGGCGGCGCTGACCGAGTCGCTCGGGTCCTTGAGCTGCTCCATCGCCGCGCTGGGCGGGTTCGGCGCCACCGCCAGCGCGCCCACGGTGTCGCCGCCTTCCGTCATCCAGGTCCCCGGGGGGGCGGCGGTCTCGTTCACGGTGACGCCGACGGGCGTGCCCGGCACCCGCAGCGTGGTGACCGTGCAGGGGAAGGTCACTTGCCAGGCCGCGGGGAGCGCGACCCTCGCGGACAGCGCGGCGCTCGCCGGGGCGCACGCGGCGGCGTCGGTGGCGATCAGCTGTTCCGAGCGGGAGATCTCGGTCGGCGACTTCTGCACCTATACGCAGGGCGGCTGGGGCTCGGCCTGCCACGGCGGAAACCCCGGCTGCATCCGCGACGCCAGCTTCTCTGCCATATTCAAGACGGCGCTCGGCTGCGGGCAGCCCGGGCTCGCGCTGGGGGCGGACAGCGCGCGGCGCGCCGGGTTCGGGACCGCCGCGGCCGTCCGGACCTTCCTTCCGCAGGGGAGCACCGCGGGCACCTTCGCGGGCGCGCTCTGCGATCCCTCCAGCAGCACCGCGGGCGTCTTCGCGGGACAGTTGCTCGCGCTCAAGCTGAACCTGGGCTTCGGCGACGCCGGGGTTCTGCCGAAGAAGAACGGCGTCGCACTGGGCGATCTGGTGATGGTCTCGGGTCCCTGCGCGGGCCTCACCGCGCGCGACGTGCTCTCGCGCGGAGAGATCGCCATCTCGGGCGCGGTCAGCGCCGGCACCACCTGCGTGAGCGTGAGCGACCTGAGCGAAGCCGCCGACGCCATCAACAACGACTTCGACAACTGCACGCAGGACCTAGGCGCGCTGCGGAAGCCGTGATCCGTCCGGAGGCTCGAGCCGCCGTTGCTCCTCGAGCTAGCCCGCGCCGAAATCGCCGGGTGCCACGAGAGGCAGCGTCGCGCGCACGAGGGTGCCGCGGCCCGGCGCGCTCTCGATCGAGAGGGTCCCGCCCAGGCTGGCCGCGCGCTCTCGCATGCCCAGCATGCCGACGCCGTGGGGCGCGAGCGAAGGAAGAAAGCCGACGCCGTCGTCCTCGATCTCCAGCCGCACTGTCAGCGGCTCCACGCACAGCCGCAGCGTGGCTCGCCGCGCGCCCGAGTGATTGGCGACGTTGGCGAGCGCCGCCTGCGAGATGCGGAAGAGCGCCAGCGAGGTGGCCGCGCCCAGGTCGGCCGGCGCCGGCGGCTGGATCTCCGAGACGATGGCCATGCGTTCGCTCGACATCGACGCGGCCAGCGCGCGCAAGGTCAGGGGAAGGCCCTGCTGCGCCAGCACGGGCGGGTGCAGGTCGCGCGCCAGCCCGCGCAGCTCGTCGATGGCCTGCCTCACCAGCTCGGAAGCGGTGTCGAGGCCGCTGGCCCGGCCGTCGCGGCGCGCCAGATCCAGGTGCAGGAGCGCGCCAGCCAGCGTCTGGCCGGTGCCGTCGTGCAGCTCGAAGGCGAGCCGCTTGCGCTCCGAGTCCTGGCCGCTCAGCACCGCGGCCGAGAGCCGCCGCTGCTCGTCCGCGCTCCGCGCCAGCGCGCTCATGCTGCGCTCGCGCTCGAGCAGCAGCGCCGCGCAGAGCGCCGCCGTCGCCAGGCTATCGAGCTCGGCTGCGGTCACCGGACGCCGCGCGCGCGCCACGCCCACCAGCAGCGCCAGCCGCTCGCCGTGCGCCACCGGAGCCGCCGCGGCGCGCCCGAACCCGGCCGCGGCGGCGGGGAGCGGGCCCGACGGCGCGCCGTCCGAGACCAGCGCCCGCGCGGCGGCGATGGCAGCGACCCAGGGAGCATCGGCGCTCTCCCAGCCGCTGGCGGGTGGCTCGGCCGCGCCGCCCCACGCCGACACCCCGAGCGATCCGTCGGGCTGCGCGGAGAGCAGCAGGACCGCGTCGTAGTCCAGCGCGACGGCGAGGGCGCGGCACAACGGGCGCAGCACCGGCGCCGCGCGCTCGCCCTCCTCGCGCCGGAGCCGCAGGCGCAGGAGCGCCTCCACCCGCGCGCGCAGCAGGGCGGCGTCGAAGGGCTTGGCCATCGTGTCGTCGGCCCCGGCCGCCAGCCCCTGCAGCGTGTGCTCCCGGCCCGCCAGCGCGCTCAGCAGCAGGATAGGCACGAGCCGCCCCGCGGGCTCCTCGCGCAGCTTGCGCGCCAGCTCGTGACCCGAGAGCCCCGGGAGCAGGACGTCGGAGATGATCAGGTCGGGCCGCAGCGAGCGCGCGAGCTCCAGGCCCTGGTTCCCGTCGTGGGCGAGCCGCGTTCGCACGCCGGCCCCCAGCGCCGCGGCGATGCGCTCGGCGAGCTGCGCGTGGTCCTCGACGACCAGCACCAGCGGCCGGTCTCCGGAGATCGGCTGTGCGGGCAGCAGCGCGGCCTCGCCGGGCAGCCCGTCGAGCGCCGCCGCGACGGCGCCCGCCACGTGGATGGGCTGGCGCGCGGCAGGCAGCGGCGTCGCCGGCGCGGCCTCCGCCCAGGTCGCGCGGAAGAGGGTGCCCTGCCCGGGCGCGCTCTCGCAGGTGAGCCGCCCGCCGTGCAGCTCTGCGAGCTCCCGCGCGAGCGCGAGGCCGATGCCGCTCCCCGGCGCGAACCGGGGGCGGTCCAGGCGGACGAAGCGATCGAAGATGCGCGGGATCTGATCGGCGGCGATGCCCGGGCCGTCGTCGCGCACCTCGAGCGCCGCGGAGCCCGCGCTCCTGGCGATCCGGACCTCCACCCGTCCGCCGTCCTGCGTGTACTTGAGCGCGTTGCCGAGGATGTTGACCGCGATCTTCTCCAGCGCGTCCTGCCCCACGCGGACGAACACGGGCTCCGCGGGCGCCTCGAATTGCAGGCGCAAGTGGCGCGACTCGAACGCGGCGGAGAACTCGTCGACCATGGGGCGGAGCGCGGCCACCAGGTCGATCACCTCCCCGGAGATCCCGGCGAAGCCGGCGTCGACGCGGCTGAGCTCGAGCAGCTCGTCGACCAGCTTCTGCAGCCGGCGCAGCGGCCGCACCGCCGGGTGCGCGACCCCGGCGTCGCCCGCCTCGAGCGAGAGCAGCGCAGCGGTCAGCGGCGTCCGCAGCTCGTGCGAGACGTCGGTGAAGAACTGGTCCTTCACGCGCCCGAGCTCCTCCAGCCGCACGTTCGCGGCGGCCAGCCGGCGGACGGCCAGGAACTCGCTGCGGCGCAGGCGGTCCGACATGGCGGCCGCGACCAGCGAGATGGCGCCGGTGGCCAGGAGATTTCCGGTGTGCTTGAGCACGGCGCCCAGGCTCGAGTGGCCCAGCCAGAGGTGGATGCCGAAGAAGGCCGCCGCGAAGCTCGCCGCCAGCAGCGCCGTGGGCACGCGCCGCAGCGGCAGGAACACCACCAGGAAGAGGATCGCGGGGAAGAGGCCGACGTTGTCGGCGGCGGGCAGGGGCGCGCCCACCAGCGCCAGATCGATCGCAAGCGTCGCGCCGAAGAGCAGCACCACCGCTTCGGGAGCGCGCCGGCCCAGCCGGTGGTGCGCCAGCAACATCAGCGCGAGGTACGCCGGCGTGAACGCGAGCCGCACCACCGTGCAGAAGAACAAGGCGTCGGCGGGGAGCGTGAAGCGGTCGACGGCCAGGGCGAAGAGGCCGTTGGCGGCGATGGCGGTGAGCGCCGCGAGCCGCGTCCGGTAGGGGAGGAGATCGT
>FSWK01000533.1_pt1 | contig 35172 bp, 24 predicted proteins | sample 1637951 | NCBI WGS metagenome assembly FSWK01 (sample SAMEA3914789, study PRJEB12502) | metagenome | biome: forest; material: soil | place: Canada | collected 2011-07-03 | depth 0.3 m | reverse complement strand
TCGGGACGGCGGAGTTCTTCTTCCGCTCGCTCAACCTGCCGCGCGAGGCGCTGCCCTGGTTCAGCGCGCGCTGAAGCGGCGGCCGCTGCGCGGATCTTGCGAGCTAGGCGGGCTGGAGCGTGAGCAGCGTGATCTCCGCCGGCGCGAAGACCCGCAGCGGCGGGCCCCAGAAGCCGGTGCCGCGGCTGACGTAGAGCTGCGAGCCGCCGCGCGCGTGCAGCCCCGCGAGGTACGGCTGCGCCAGCGCGACCAGCCAGCTGAACGGCCAGATCTGCCCGCCGTGGGTGTGGCCCGAGAGCGTGAGGTCGACCTCGTGCCGCGCCGCCTCGGCGAACTGGCGCGGCTGGTGCGCGAGCAGGATGAGCGGCCTGCGCGCGTCGCGGCCTTCGAGCGCGCGCGGCAGGTCCGGCGCGCCCGAGGGGTCGTCGATGCCCGCGAGGTCGAGGCCGGGCGCCAGCTCGACGCGCCGATTCGACAGCGGCTGGATGCCCAGCGTGGGCAGGTGCGCGAGCCACTGCGCGACGCCCGAGTAGTACTCGTGGTTGCCGGTGCTGAAGAAGACGCCGCGCGGAGGCTTCAGGTCGCCGAGCGGCGCGACGTGATCGCGAAGCTCGGCCACCGTGCCGTCGACGAGATCGCCGGTGATCACCACCGCGTCCGGCGCGAGCGAGCCGATGCGGTCCACCACGCCGCGCACCCAGTCCTTGCGCAGCAGCGGGCCCACGTGGACGTCCGAAATCTGCACCAGCTTGAAGCCGGCCAGCGCCTGCGGCAGGCCGCGCAGCCGGATGGTCAGCTGCTTCACGTCGACCGCGCCCAGCGCACTTCGGACGCCGAACGCGGTCAGACCCGCGACCACGCCGCCCACTCCGGCGGCGAGCGTCCGCGCCAGCAGCACGCGGCGCGCGGGATCGCTTGGGCCGTCAGGCAGCCCCAGCCGGCGCGCGGCCCAGAAGGCAAAGCGGCCCGCGTCGGCGAGGCCGAGGAAGGCGACCAGCAGGAAGCCCACGCCCATCCAGACGAACGCGAGCCAGAGCAGCGGGCGGACGCCCGGCGCCACGCGGCTGAGCCAGAGCGCGAGCGGCAGCGCGATGGCCAGCGCCACCAGCGCGCCGGTGCCCGCGCGGGCCCAGGCCTGCGGCAGCTGCGGGTCGCGCACCAGCCGCGCCCAGACGTAATAGTGCATGCCCGCGACCAGACTCAGCGCGATGGCGAGAAACAACAGGAAGGGCAGCAGTCGGGACATTGAATAGAGGATGCCACGCCGGCACTCGCGGTTCGTGGAGACCTTGCATGCCAAGCGCGAGCGGCACGGGGAAATCCGTGGGGTGTCCCCGGATTTCAGAGCTCTTCGGACTTGAGCAGCAACGCGAGGTGCGCCTCGTCGATGCGGACCCGCACCGTCTTCTCCTGCGAGAAGACCACCGCGCCCGGCGCCGCGCCCTTCGGCTTGCGGACGTGCTTGCGGCGGGTCCAGGCCACCTCGGCGAAGTCAGCGCCGCGAGCCGAGGAGAAGTGCGCGGCCAGCAGCGCCGCATCGCCCAGCGCGCGCGCGTCCGGTGCGTCGCCCGCTCCGGGAAGGATCACGTGCGCGCCCTGGACGCCGCGCGCATGGAGCCAGACGTCGTTGCCGCGGGCGACGCGCAAGGTGAGCGTGTCGTTGTCGCGCGCGCCGCGGCCCACCAGGATCTGCGCGCCCGACATGGACCGGAAGCTGCGGTACGGCAGCCGCGGCCGCGGGGCGCCGGCGCGCGGACCGCGCTCGGCCCCGGCTGGTCCGGCGGGCCCGGCCTCGCCCTGGACGAGCAGCAGGGCGGAGATGTCGGGGGCGGCGGCCGCGCGCGCGCGGAGCGACTCGGCGCGCGCGAGGTCTTCGGCGACCTCCGCGCGCCGCGCCGCGATGCGGCCCGCCGCGGCCTGGTAGCGCTTCGACTTCTTGAGCCAGCGCGCGGCGTTCTCGGCGGCCGACAGCGCGGGGTCGAGCGCGAGCACGACCTCGCGCGGCTGGCCCTCGTCGTCGAGCTGGGACCAGTCGGGCACGCGCGCCTCCTTCGCCCCGCGCGCGATGCGGCCTTGGTGGGGCAGCAGCAGCTCGGCCTGCTTGCGATCGCCCTCGGCCCGCGCGGCGCGCGCGGCGTCCTCCTCGACCGCGGCCAGCGTGCGCCGCAGCTTCTGCGCCCGGGTCTTCAGCCGGCCGGCGAGCTCGCGCCGCCGCGCCTCGAGCCCGCGCGCCTCCTCCTGCGCGACCGCGCGGCGGACGATCTCCGCCGAGTCGAACGGGACATCGTCGCCGGCCGGCGTGGCTTGCGCGAGCGGGTCCTGGACCGGCGCGCGGTCCGCGGGCGCGCCTGCCGCGCGCGCGGCGCCAGGTCGATCGGAGTCGCCGCCCGGCTCTTCGATCGTCGCGGGATAGGTCGCGCCCGGCCGCCGCTTCTCGCCCGCGCCCGCGGCGGCCCAGACGATCCGCCCGGCCTCGCCCAGCAGCAAGAGCCCGGCGCCCTGCTCGGCGATCAGCGTGCGCGGGCCCTGCGGAGTGCTGAAGAGCATCCGCACGAGCGGCACGCGGTCCACCTGCTCCAGCCGCGCGCCGTCGAGCCGCGCGCCGGTGAGCGCCGCGCGGAGAGTGGCCTGCGATCGCGGCGAGGAATCGGGTGCGGTGGGCCGCTCGGGCGCGACGGCGGCGATGGCCAGCCGCGCGTCCATCACCACCAGCAGCGTCCGGCCGGGAACGCGCAGCTGCAGCACGCACAGCTGGGCCGAGGGCAGCCACAGCTTCTGCAGCGCGGCGCCAAACAGCGGACGCACCTCGCCGAGGAGGCGCGCCCGCTGTTCAATTGGAATGTACGAGGGATTCACCAGCTGATTGTTACTTCAAGGCGGCTCGGACTCACGCCATAAGCGGAACCTGCATTGGAACCCGCGGGCGACCTCCTCCGCTCCGGAGGCCGCCCGGTCAAGCCGCCGGGCTTACTTCTTCTTTGCAGCCGTCTTCTTCTTTGCAGCAGCCGCAGGCTTCTTTGCAGCGCTCTTTGCCGCGGGCTTCTTTGCCGCTGCCTTCTTCTTCGTTGCTGCCGCCATCGTTTTGCCTCCTGAAAAGTGGGCCGTGCACAGCGAAAGGCACGATATAGACGCGGATCATACCCGTCAAGGAATCGCCCGCGCCTGAAGCCGCGGAATTCCTCTGTAAAATTGATTTCACGCACAGTGAATAGAGCTCTGGCCCGCGCGGGGCGCGGTCGAGACGCTCGCCGCGTATCCAGCCGGCGCGCCGCGATGCGCGCGCAAATGAATCTTCGATTTCGCCGCGAAAGGTCGAGTGGCGCCACGCCGCCGCGGCGATTCCTTGCGCGCGCGGCGAGGTTTCGTGTTCGCGAAGCCACAGTCTGGCACCAGCCGGAGCGCGGCCCGCGGCGCTGCGCCGCGCACCCGTCGCGCTGCTTGAAGCGGGATCGACCTCCCTCTAAAGTGACCGCGCATGGGCCAGCTCTCGCTCCCGCTCTGGACGACGACCGACCGGCCCGAGCGCCCGTCCAGCGCGGCCGCGCCGCATGCGCAGCCTCAGCCGCAGGACGGCGCGGGGCTGGTGCTCGCGGCGCGGCTGGGCACGCTCTTGCGCGAGCCGGTCGAGGTGGAGCTCACCGACAACGCCTGGACCATGGTGAGCTGGAAGCGCCTCGCGGGCCGGCTGCAGTTCCGCCTGCACCACATGTTCTGCGGCGCCGCCGAACCGGTGGTGCGCGCGCTGGCCGGCTTCACCGGCAAGAACCGCCGGCAGCACGGCGCCATCATCGACGAGTTCGTCCGCACCCACCGGCACCTGATCAAGAGCGCGCCGGCGAAGGCCGAGACCTCGCTCGCCGCGCGCGGCCGCGTCCACGACCTCACCGACATCTACGACCAGCTGAACGCGCAGCACTTTGAGCGCCGCGTGGCCGCGCGCATCGGCTGGGGCCGGCGGCCGCCCGACGGCCGGCGCCGCTCGATCAAGATGGGTGTCTACTTCCACGAGCAGAAGCTCATCCGCATCCACCCGGCGCTCGACGACGAGCAGGTGCCGCGCCACTTCGTCGGCCTCGTCGTCTTCCACGAGATGCTGCACCAGGTGGTCCCGCCCACGACCGACGGGAGCGGGCGTCGCACGGTGCACGGCCGCGACTTCCGTGCGGCCGAGCGGCGCTTCCCCGACTACGAGCGTGCGCGCGCCTGGGAGAAGGCGAACCTGCATCTGTTGCTCCGCCGACGCGGCTGATCCAAAAACCTGCACCCCCGCCGCCGCGACGCTAAGTTGCCCGCACCTTGGAACGGCAACCGCGAAGGCGCGAAGGCGCGAAGTCTTCATTGTTGGAGTCGATGCGGCGTCGATCCCGAACCCGTGCTTTTCCTTCGCGTCTCTGCGCCTTCGCGGCCGCTTTTGCTTTTTTGTCGTGCGCGACGCCGTCGAAGCCGTTCGAGGGCCACCCGGTCCTGACCGCGATCAAGTTCGAGGGCAACGGGTCGATCAGCGGCGGCGACCTGCTGCAGAAGATCGCCACCGCGCCCACCACCGGCTTCTTCAGCAAGGAGGCGCACTACTACGACGCCGACCTCTTCGCGGTGGACTTGAAGCGCATCGTGCGCTGGTACAACGAGAAGGGCTTCTACGAAGCGAAGATCGCCGACGTCCAGGAGAAGAAGGACGACGAGGGCCGCGTCTCCGTGCTGGTGAAGATCGACGAGGGCCGCCGCGCCGTCGTCCGGCAGATGGACTTCGCCGGCGTGGACGCGCTGGGCAAGGACGAGATCAACTCCATCAACGAGACGCTCTCGATCCACAAGGGCGACAGCTTTGACGAGGACGGCTACGAGAAGTCCAAGCTCGAGTTCCAGGACGGCCTGAAGGAGCACGGCTTCGCCGAGGCGCAGGTGAGCGGCGCGGTCAAGGTCAAGCCCGAGGAGGGCGCGGCGGCCATCCTGCTCACCGCCGAGCCGGGCAAGCGCTACAAGTTCGGCAAGGTGATCGTCAGCGGCAACCGGCAGATCCCCGCCGACCAGATCGCGCGGGCCACCGGCATCGATCAGGGCGATCGCTACTCGCCCACCGGCATGGAGCTGGCCCAGCAGCGCGTCTACAACCTGGGGACGTTCTCGGGCGTGCGCGTGGGCCTCGAGCCGCTGGGCGAGACGCCGGTCGCGACGGTGCGCGTGAACGTCCGCGAGGCGCCGTTCGAGACGGTGCGCTTCGGCATCGGCGGCACCGCCGAGCAGACGCGCTACGTGCTGCCCAAGCTGCACGGCGAGTACACCAACCGCAGCCTCTTCGGCGGCCTGCGCCGGCTGGAGCTGGCCAGCGACGTCGGCTACGCGTTCGTCCCCGACATCTTTCACTACGATCAGGCCCAGTCGGGCATCGTCACCCAGACCAGCGCGCAGCTGACCATTCCCAACTTCTACTATCCGGGCCTCGACGCGGTGGCGCGCGGCGAGTTCGACCGCGAGTTCCAGCAGGGCTTCTCCTATGACGAGGTGGCGGCGCGCTTCTCGCTGCTCTACCGCCGCGGCCGCCACTCGATCTCGCCGTCGATCAACTTCGTCCGTTATCTCAACATCGTGGTCAACACCGGCATCGACAACACCTTCACCCAGAGCACCAGGGGCAGCCTCGCCGACGACTGCCCCGGCGGCGCCTGCACGCTGACCTATCCCGAGCTGCGCTACACCTACGACGCGCGCGACAACGTCATCGAGACGCTCGAGGGCTTCTACGCCACCCTCGACCTGCAGCAGACGCTCAAGCCCGGCTCGTTCACCTACTTCCGCATCGAGCCCGAGGTGCGCTTCTACCGCGGCCTCTTCCGCTACATCACCCTGGCCGCCCGCGCCGAGTACGGCGGGCTCTTCACCTTCGGCGGCAGCGGCAGCCTCTTCACCCAGCGCTTCTTCGGCGGCGGCCAGAGCTTCCAGCGCGGCTACGCGCCGCTGCAGCAGGGCCCCAAGCGCGCCGCCAATCCAGACGCCGACAAGTTCGGGCAGACCACCGTGCCCACCGGCGGCACCAGCTCGATCCTGCTCTCCGGCGAGCTGCGCATCCACATCGACTACGTGCTCAACCACCTCGCGGTGGTGCCGTTCGTGGACGCGAGCCGCATCGACAACAACCCGGCGGCGCCGTGGAAGGGAGGCCTGGAGGTCGCGCCCGGCCTGGGCCTGCGCTACATCACGCCCTTCGGGCCGCTGCGGCTGGACGTCGCCTGGCTGCTCAATCCCCTCGATCTGGTGGCGACGGGCTCGGTCGACAAGACGGGCGCCGTCCAGATCCGCGGCACCCGCGTCTCCGGCGCCTGCAACCAGATGGAAGGCTGCCTGCGGCAATCGCGCCTCGCCTATCACCTGACTCTCGGCGAGGCCTTCTGATGCGGGAAGGCCGCTCTGTGTCCACATTCAAAAGCGCGTGAGCGAGCACCCGCCAGAGCCGGTCTCCGAGCCGATGAGGCCTCTGCTGAGCCGGCCGCCGCCACGCAAGCCGCCGAGGTCCGGCTGGCGCAAGGCGGGCCGCGTTCTCTTCATCGTCCTCGGCACGCTGCTCTCGCTCCTCGTCCTCGCCATCGGCGGAGCGCTCGTCTGGCTGCACAGCGGCGGCGGCCGCGAAGAGCTGGGAAAGCTCGTGACGTCCGAAGCGCGCAACGCCATCAAGGGCGACCTGCGGGTGAAGGACATCCGCGTCACCGGCTTCCTCGATATTTGTGTCGACGGCGTCGAGCTGCGCGATCCCGAAGGCAACCCGGTGATCAAGGCGAGCCGCCTCTGCCTGCACGTCAACCCGCTCGCGCTGCGGGCCAACAAGGTCCTGCTCTCGAAGGTCCGGCTCGACGATCCGTGGATCGAGATCGCCACCATCCCCGACCCCGACAAGCCCGGCGCGATGACCACCACGCTGTCGCGCGCGGTGCTGCCCAAGGTGCAGAAGGCGCCCGCGCCGGACACCGGTCCGTTCAAGTGGGTCATCGACGTGGCCGATCTCGCGCTCACGCACGGCACGGTCGCGCTGCGGCCCGTGCTCAAGGCGCCCACCACCTTCGAGCTGGACCAGCTGAACCTCGCCGACGCGCACGCGCAGTACGCGGCCGACGGCGCGGCGGCCGGGCTGCAGCTCTCGGCGCAGCTGATCTCTCCCGGCAAGCTGCCGGTCGCCATCGAGCTCGACGCCGCGCTCACCGGCGCCATTCCCACCGGCGCGGCCGAGATCAAGAAGCTGCGCGTGCAGCTGGGCAAGAGCGGGCTTCTGGCGACGGGCCGCTGGGACCTGGCGACGAACGCAGGCCAGCTGCACCTCCGCGAGCTGGTCGTCGAGCCCGACGACCTCGAGAGCATCGCGCACCAGCGGCCGCTCGACGCACAGCTCAAGGGCGACGCCGACGTCACCAGCGACGGGACCAAGGTCACCGCGGTGGCGCACCTCGACGGCGCGGGCGGCCGGCTGCAGGTCAACGCCAGCTCCACCACCGACTTCAAGAAGCCTGTCTGGGCGATCGATCTCGACGTCGATCACATCGATCCGGGCGCGCTCTCGCCCAAGGCGCCGCACGGCCAGGTGACCGCGCGCATCGACGGCAAGGGCCACGGCATCCCGGCGTTCGACAAGCACGGCGTGCTCGGTCAGATCGATCTCGACGTGCACGTGGGCCCGGCGCGCCTGGACCGCATCGGCGCCATCACCGCCGATCTCAAGGCGGACATCGACGGCCGCAACGGCGACGTCAAGGCCTTCACCGCCACCGCGATGGGCCTGAAGCTGAACGCCCACGGCCACGCCACCCTGGACGCGCTCGCCATGGACGTGCAGCTGGACGCGCCCGATCTCCAGGCGGTCGGCCGCGCGGTCGGGGCGCTGACCAAAAAGCCGGGGCCGCCGCTCGACGGCTCGATGCACCTGGTGGCGCGCGTGACCGGCTCGCCCACCAACCCGCGCGCACAGGTGCAGCTGCGCGCGCCGCGCCTGCGCTACGGGCCGGGGCTGGCGGCGAACGGGCTCGCGGTCGATGGACACCTGCAGGGACTCTCGAAGCCGAGCGGCAGGCTCTCGATCGCCGCCAGCAACCTCGCGCTCGGGCAGATCGCGCTGGGCGCGCCCAGCATCGACATGGACCTGCAGTGGCCGGTGGCGCACCTGCGCATCGACGCCGGGGTGGCGCAGGGCCGGCTCGCGCTGGCGGGCGACGCCACCATCGACGACGACAAGGACGGCCTGGTGCTGTCGCGCTTCACCGTCTCGTATCCCGGCAACGAGCTGCAGCTGGTGCGCAACACCAACGTGCACTTCCGCGACGACACCATCATCGAGCCGTTCGAGCTGGCCGGGCCGCACGGAGAGCTGCGGCTGTCGGCGCAGATCTCGCCGCAGACCGCGCACAAGGCGGGGCGCATCGAGGCCGCGGTGGTGCTGCAGAACTTCGACCTCGAGCACCTGCCGGAGTTCGCGCTGCCCAGGGATCTGGGGCTGCGCGGAATCGTCGACGCCGACGCGGTCGTGGCAGGACCGCTGCCGAGCCCCGACGTGGACCTGAAGGTCCAGTTCAAGAACGGCGGCCTCAAGCGGCTGGACGGCCTGGGCGTGGACGCGCAGGCCCACGCGCACCTGCACGCGGGCCGGCTGATCGCGAGCGGCACCGCTGCCGTGGCTGCGGCCGCGAAGCTGCGCCCCGAGCCGGTTGCGAAGCTCCGCTTCGACGCCGACGTGCCGGCGCAGTCGCTCAAGACCATGTCGCCGTTCGCGCCCATCAAGGTCGAGCTGGTGCTGAGCGACGTCGACCTTGCGCAGCTGGCGGACAAGGCGAAGATCGCGCCGCTGCAGAAGCAGGGCGCGCGCGGCTTCGCCGAGGTGCGACTGGTGGGCTCCGGCAACCTGGGCGCGCCGCGGCTGTCGGTCTCGGTGAAGGCGCGCGAGCTGGGCACGGCGAAGATCCAGCACGTCGACGCCCGGGCGGGCGTGCTGGTGGAGAAGGGCAAGGCCGCGCTCGACGGCGAGGTCTCGGTGGAGGGCGCGCAGGCGCTGGGCCTCACCGCCTCGGCGCCGTTCGACCTCACCCGCGCGCTGAAGGAGCCCGCCTACCTCAAGAGCGCGCTGCACCGCGCGCTCACGGCGGAGGTCGCGGTCACCCACCTCGAGCTGGCGCGGCTGGCGAAGGCCGGGCTGCTGCCGGCGGGCAGCGACGGCGCGGTCGACCTGTCGCTGCGCCTCTCCGGCACACCGCTCTCGCCCGAGGTGAAGCTCAGCGCCAGCGGCAGCGGCGTCGCCGTGGGCAAGCTGCAGGGCCTCGACTTCCAGAGCGATCTCTCGCTGGGCAAGAACGTCCAGCTCAAGCTGGGCGCGCAGGCCAAGGGCACCGACCTCGCGCGGCTCGAGGGCACGGTGGGCCTCTCCGGCGCCGAGGTGGTGGAGCTGCTGCAGAAGAACCCGGAGGACGTGAGCATCGCGCCGCTGCTCGACCGGCCCGTCAACCTCGCGCTCGACATCCCGGGGCTGATCCTCGGCCGCGCGGCGCAGATGGCGGGCCGCAAGGAGCCGCCGGCCGAGGGACGCCTGGAAGGCCGGGTGACGCTGACGGGCTCGCCGGCGCGGCCGCGGCTGGTGGCGAAGCTGGCGGTGCGCGACGTCTCCGCGGGCACGCGCAAGCTGGGCCAGGCCGACCTCTACGTCGAGGCCGACGCGGCGGGCGCGCTCCTGCACCTGGGCATGGACCCGCCCGGCGGCGGAGCTCTTTCGGCGCACGCGCAGCTCAAGGCCGACCTGGGCGCGCGCACGCTGCTGCGCGACGGCTTCGCGCCGGTGATGGACGCACCGCTCACGGGCCGGCTCGATGCGACGAAGCTGGATCTCGTCTTCCTCTCGGGGCTCGCGCCCAACCTGCGCCACACCGGCGGCACGCTGGACGCGCACGTCGCGATCGAGGGCGCGCTCGGCAAGCCGCAGGCGCAGGGCGACGCGCACCTGCGGCGCGGCGTGTTCGACGTGGTCGGGCAGGGCGTGTTCCAGGACATCGGCCTCGACGCCACCTTCTCGCCGAAGGAGGTCGTGATCGATCGCCTCACCGGCTCCACCGGCGAAGGGACCTTTGCCGCCGTGCTGGTCGCGGCAATGAAGCCCGGGAGCGACACCGCGCCCGACAAGATCGAGCTGAGCGGAGAGGTGCACCTGGGCGACGCCGAGTCGGTGAAGGACCGCAAGGGCCCGAGCGGCCTGCCGCTGCGCGCGGGGCCGCTGCCGGTGCGGCAGGCGGGCGACCACCGCGCCGACGTCACCGCCGAGCTGGATCTCTTCGGCAGCTACTCCGATGGCCTGCTCGATCTCACCACCAAGATCCCCGACGCGCGGGTGGTGATCCGCCAGCTGCCCAACAAGAAGCTGCCGGGCCTCGACCCCAACCCCGACGTGCTGCTGGTGCACCCGAACGAGCGGCCGCACCCGCCGGGCCGCGAGCCCGAAGAGGTGGACGCCGAGGAGACGGCGCGCAAGGCGGCCACCTTCCGCCTGCACGCGCACTTGCAGCTGCAGCACCTCTACGTGAAGGCGCCCGACTTCGAGTTCCCGGTCGAGAGCGACCTGAACTTCGACTACGACGCCAGGCACCCCGACGTGCCCACCGCCGACGGGACGGTGCACGTGGCCGAGGGCTCGTTCTCGGCGCTGGGCCGCCGCTTCACCATCCAGAACGCGCTCATCACCGAGACCGGCGGCGACATCAGCGACCCGGAGCTGGACGTGAAGGCGCAGTTCGAGAACTCGTCGGCGGCGGTGACCATCAACGTCTCGGGCAGCGCCAAGGAGCCCGAGATCACCATGAGCTCGACGCCGCCGATGGACCAGGACGCCATCGCGTTCTTCCTCGCCACCGGCCGCGTGCAGGGCCGCGCGGCGCAGTCGGGCAGCGGCGTCGATCTCTCCTCGGCGGCCACCAGCGTGCTGGGCGGGCTGCTCTTCGGCGAGGTCCGCAAGTCGCTGGCCAGCGTGCTGCCGGTGGACGTGCTCACCATCGAGACCGGCGCCGGCGGCGGCGTGGCGCAGGCGAGCGTGGGCAAGTACATCGGCGACCGCGTCTTCATCGGCTACCGGCAGAGCTTCACCAACGACCAGTTCCAGAACATCAGCGAGGGCCGGATCGAATACGAGATCAGCCGCGCGGTGGAGGCCCAGGCCACGGTGGGCGACAAGACAAAAGACGTCTCGATCCTCTACACCAAGGATTTCTAGCTGCGTGATGCGCGAGCCTCGGGCTGTCCAGGGCCTCAGCGGTGCCGGATGCGGATGGTCCAGCCCAGCTGCAAGAGCCCGCGCAGCACCCGCGGCACCCGCCGCAAGAGCTGGATGGAGGGCGGCCGCTTCTCGGCCAGCGTGATGGGGATCTCGCGCACGTCGCGGCCCATGCGCTGGGCGCGGATGACCAGCTCGCTGGCGAAGAGGTCGCGCTCGACCACGCACGCCTGCACCACCGGGACGATGCGGTCGCGCTTGAAGGCCTTGAGCCCGTGCGTGTCGGTGCCGCGGAAGCCGGTGATGGCGCGCAGCAGCAGCGTGATCACGCGCGTGGCCAGCCGGCGGAGAAAGGGCCGCGCGTCGTCCGAGCCCTTCATCGCCTTGGAGCCCACGACGAGATCGGCGCCGGCGTCCAGCAGCGGCAGCGCGCGCTGGTAGAAGTCGACGTCGCAGAGATCGATCTCGTCGCAGATCACGCGCTCGCCGCGGGCGGCGAGGATGCCCTTCTTCAGCGCGCGGCCGTAGTTGGGCTCGTCCTCGTGCAGCGCGCGCACGCGCGGGTTCGCCCCGGCGAGCGCGCGAAGCAACGCCGGCGTCTGGTCCTTCGAGCCGTTCTCCGAGAGCAAGAGCTCGTAGTCGAGCCCGAGCGCGTCGAGCTTGCGGCACAGCTCCTCGGCCGCCTCGCGCACGATTCCGGCCTCGTTGTAGACGGGGATGACGATCGAGATCATGCCAGCCTGCGGGCGGCGTCGCGGCCGGAGAGCAGCGCGTCTTCCATGGAGCTGTACTCCCAGCGGCCGTAGCGGCCCGCGGCCTGGACGCCCGCGGTCTCGAGGTGCGCGAGCACCTGCGCGCGGGCGGCGGCGTGAGCGTGGTCGAAGAGCACGTAAGCCACCGGGATGGTGCGCGCCCGGGCGACCAGCACCTGCGCGCGGTCGAGCAGCCCGCAACTTTCCAAACCGGCGAGCGCGCTTTCGATAACCAATTCTTTATCGATTGGCCCTCGGTGCGCGAACTCGACGGCGAAGCTGCGGCAGCCCGGCGGCGCCAGCGCGGGGTTGACCTCGCTGGGCGAGCCGATGCGGTAGAAGCCGAACTTCGGCTCGGGGAAGTAGGCCCAGTGGAAGCGCTGGCCTTTGGGCAGGTCGCGGGCGCCGATCTCCACCACCGTGACGCTCACCGAGCGCAGCCTTCCGGCGGCCTCGCGCACCTCGGCCGGCGCGTCGACGAGCAGCTTCGCCAGCGCCGAGAGCGGCGCGGTCCACACCAGCCGGTCGTACGAAAGATCCTCGCCGCCGGTCAGTCGCGCGCGACGCCCGCGCAGGTCCAGCGCCTCGATGCGCGCGCCGAGCCGGATCTGCCCGCGGCCCAGCACGTCGCGCTCGAGGCCGCGCACCAGCGACTCGATGCCTCCCTGCGCCGGATACCAGAAGCTGGCGTTGTAGCCCGCGTCGCCTTTCGACAGCCCGACCGCGCCGCGGACGACGTCTTCAATCGAGGGCCGCGGGATGAAGCGGCCGCCCCACTCGGGCGACAGCTCGGTGCAGGGGACGGTGAAGAGCTTCTGGTTGTACGGCCGCATGAAGTGGCGCGCGAAGCCCTCGCCGAGGTGGGCGAGGATGAAGTCGTCGGCGTTGGCGAGCGGGCGCGCGGCGTCGCGGCCGAGGAATCCCAGCAGGCAGTCGGCGATGGTCTGCGGCGGCAGGCCGTGCAAATTGAACTGGTAGGGGAACTGCGTCCACGCCTGCTCGCTGTAGACGATGGCGCGCCGCTGCACCTCGAGCAGGTTGCCGGCGAGCCAGCGCTCCTGCACCAGCTTGCGCACCTCGGGATCGCGCGCGTGGAACCAGTGGCCGGTCCAGTCGAAGGAGAAGCCGTCGATGAGGTCGGTGCGGCAGAGGCCGCCCAGCCGGTCCTCGGCCTCCACCAGCGTGAAATCCGCGCCGAGCTCGCGCGCGCAGGAGAGCCCCGCGAGGCCGCCGCCGGCGATGAGCGTGTGCGCGCGAGAGGCCATGTGTGGCCTCGCGTCTACCACGGAAACGAGCGCCGTTTCGTTGCCGTTCTCTCGAACGCTCTGCTAGCGTGCCCGATTTGTCATGAGCGAAATCCTCGCGGGGAACCTGGACCAGCTGGTCCGCAAGCACGCGGCGGGCACGGTGCTGTTTCGCGAGGGAGATCGCGGCGAGAAGATGTACGTCATCCGCGCCGGCAAGGTGAACATCTGGAAGCACATCTCGGAGTCCGAAGTCTCGCTGGCCGTGCTGGGCGCGGGCGAGTTCTTCGGCGAGATGGCGCTGCTGGAAGGGCTGCCGCGCAGCGCCTCCGCCACGGTGGTGGAGGACGCGCTGCTCATCGAGGTCGCGCAGCCCGCCTTCGAGACGCTGGTGCACAAGAACGGCGAGATCGCGGTGCGGCTGATGAAGCGGCTCTCGTCGCGGCTGCGCGAGGCCGACCGGCAGATCCAGTCGCTGATGAGCCGGTCGGGCGCGGCGCGGGCGCTGTCGCTGGTGCGCACGCTCGCCGAGGCGCCCGACCGCAAGGGCCGCCGCCTGCTGCCGGCCGAGCTCACGCCGGCGAAGCTGATCGCGCGCGTGGGGCTCGCGGGAGACGAGGCGCGGCGGGTGGAGAAGAGCTTCCACCGCTGCGGGCTGCTGGTCCCGGCCGAGGGCGGCCGCTGGGCGGTGGGGCCCGACGGGCTTTTGAACGATTTCCTCTTATATGTGGAGCTGCAGGAGCAGTACGACCCGCTCAACGTCCACGAGCTCGCCGAGCTCGCTGGCCTGCCCGACGAGGAGGCGCACGCCATCGTGCGGCGCGTGCTGGCGGCGCGGTTGGCCGAGACGCGCAAGGGAGTCGGCGAGGATCTCGTCGACACCTATTCAACGTACCTGGCTCTCAAGCAGCGCTTCGAGTACGCCGAGGATTGAGTGAAGATCAGCTGCCCAAATTGCCCCGCCGCCTACGAGCTGGACGACTCGCGCATCCCGCCGGCCGGGCTCTCCATCAAGTGTCCGCGCTGCAAGACGCCGTTCATCGTCCACAAGCCGAAGCCCGGCGACACGTCCAAGGTGGTCAAGGGCTCGGCGGTGCCGCTGCCGGGACAGGCGGGCGCGAAGCCTGCGCCGGCCCGGGCGGCAGGGTCGCCGCCGCAAGGCTTGCCGCCTCCGGCAGTGCCGCTGCCGGGCGGCGAAGAGCACGCAGAGGCCGAGCCGGAGAGCGCCACGCCGGGCGCCGTCCCGCTGCCCGGACTCGCGGGCGACGAGCCGTCGCTCGAGACCACCTCGGTTGATTTCAGGCCGCCGCTTCCGGGCCCGGCCGCTCCGTCCCCGCGCGCTTCGGCTCCGCCGGCTCGCGCTCAGCCGCCTCCGCCGCCGCCGCTGTCCGTTCCGCCTCCGGTCGACTTCGGCGCGGTGCCGCTGCCGGGTCTCGACGACGGCCCCTCGCCGCCGGCGCGCCCGGCGTCGCGGCCTTCCGCTCTCCGGCCAGAGCCGGAGGACGGCTTCGGAGCGCCGTCCCCGCCGGCGAAAGCGCCGGCCGACGACGACCCGTTCGGGCTGGACCTCGACGGCCTCCCGCCCGCGCCGGTCCATCCGTCGCGACCCGCGCTGCAGGAGGACGAGGAGTTCGCGCCGCCAGCCGGGGCGCCGCCGGCTCTTGACCTCGACTTCCCCGAGGAGCCGCCGCTTGCGCCGGCGCGGCCCGCTTCGTCGGCGATGGACGACATCTTCGCGGTGGACGTTCCTGAACCACCACGGCCGTCCGCCCTGGACGATCCGGGCATCTCCTTCGACTTCGTCGAGGAGGCGCCGCGGCCGCCGCCTCCGCCCCCTCCCTCGGCGCCGCCATCGCGCTCAGACCTGCTCGACTTCGTCGACGACAAGCCCTTGGTCGACGAGGACACGGCGCTGCGTCCGGTGGACGAGAACGCGCTCCGCCCCGTGGTCGAGACCGGGCTGCGTCCCGTGGACGAGTCCGCGGTGCGGTCGGCGGGCAAGGCTGAAAAAGCCGAGAAGGCGGGCAAGCCCAGGCGGCCGCCGCCGATGATCGCGCCCTCGGGGCCCGCCGCGGGCAAGGCCGGCGACGATCTCTCGCTCGACCTCGAGAGCCACGACCGCGGCGTCGAAGGCGCCCCGACGGACGACTCGAAGAAGGCCGAGAAGGAGCGCAAGAAGCAGGAGAAGGCCAACGCTCGCGAGGACCGCAAGCTGCGCGACCGCGAGGAGCGCGCGCGCCGCAAGCAGGGCCAGCCCGACCGCCTGGGGCCGCTGGTCTCCACTGCGCGAGAGCGGCTGCGGAACCCGCGCGTGCTGGGCCTGGGCGCACTCGGGCTCGCGCTGCTGGTCTTCGCCGTGGCCGGTGTCCGCGCCCGCGGCACGCCGGCGGGCCTGTTCTGGATGAACAAGTACATCCCCTCCAAGAAGGCCGCGAGCCCGACCGAGACGAGGGTGATCGAGAAGGGGATGGAGCGGCTCTCGGACGGCAGCTTCGCGGCGGCGCGCGAGGCGCTGGGGATGGCCGCGCAGCTGCTCGCCGTCCTGCCCGACGACGACAACGTCAAGTCGTTCTTCGTGCTCTCGGCCTCCGAGCTCAAGCTCGCCTACAACCAGGTCGGCGGCGACTGGGACCAGGCCAGGCGCGTGGTCGAGAAGATCAAGGCGAACGGCTGGGCCCAGAACCGCGCCCGCGGCGCATTTGCGCTGGCCACCGGCGACGTCGCCAAGGGAAAGCTGCTGCTGGCGCCGCTGGGCGACCGGCCCAACGCGGACCTCGAGTCGCTCTACCTCTACGCGGAGTCGCTCATCCTCGGCGGCGAGCCGCCGCGCGCGGCGCAGGTGCTCGACAACGCGCTCAAGGGGAAGGGCGGCGAGTCCACCAAGCTGCTGCTGCTGCGCGGACTGGTGGCGCGGCAGAAGGGCCAGCTGCCCGAGGCGGCCGGCTTCTTCGAGAAGGCGCTGCAGAAGTCGCCGGGCAACGGCCGCGCGCTCATCGAACTCGCCGACGTGAAGCTGCGGCAGGGAGACGTCAAGACCACCGCGGACCTGCTCGACAAGACGCTGCAGCCCGACCTGCGCAAGACGCTGGACGCCACCGAAGAGGGCCGCGCCAGCATGCTGCGCGGGCGGCTGATGGCCGTGAACCACCGGAACAAGGACGCCGAGGCCGCCTACGACCGCGCGGTCGAGCTCGACCCGGCGTCGGCCGAGATCCGCGAGGCCTATGGCGAGTTCCGCAACTCGCGCCGCGAGTGGGAGAAGGCGGCGAAGCAGTTCGACGCCGCCATCGCCTCGGGCAGTGCCACGCCGGCAGGCCTGGCGGGCGCGGCGCGGGCCTATCTCGGCACCAACCGCCTGCTCGACGCCGACAAGCGCGTCAACGAGGCGGTCTCGAAGGACAACCAGAACGCCCACTTCATCTACATGCAGGGCCGCGTCGCCGAGGCCATCGGCAAGGGCGACGAGGCCTTCAAGGATTACGCGCGCGCGCTGGGCCGCAAGGCGGACCTGGCCGAGGCGCTGGCGGCCGAAGGCCAGATCTTCCTCGCCCGCGCCGACAAGGACAAGGCGCAGGAGCGGCTCGCGGCCGCGCTCAAGGCGCCCAGCCGCACCTCGGTGGAGGACGAGGCGGTGGGCGATCTGGCGCTCGCGCTCGGCAACAAGGAGCAGGCGCGCGACGCCTTCGCCAGCGCGCTGCTGAAGGATCCGGAAGACCCGCAGGCGCACGCCGGCCTGGGCAAGACCCTGGCGGTGATGGGCGATCTCAAGGCGGCGCGCGTCGAGCTGGAGAAGGCGCTGGCCGAGGTCGATAACGATGCTTCGCTGGAATATGAATATGGCTCGCTGCTGCGCCGCGCGGGCGAGTCCGACAACGCGCTGGCCGCGCTGCAGAAGGCCGTCAAGATCGACGGCAAGGATCCGCGCTATCGCTCGCGCCTGGGCGCGCTGCTGGTGGAGCGCCGCGACTTCGAGGCTGCCGAGTCGCAGCTGCGGCAGGCGGTGCTGATGAACGATCGCTATGCCGAGGGACAGTTCTTCCTCGCCCGCGCGCTGGCCGGCCAGAAGAAGCTGGCCGAGGCGGTCGACATCGCCAAGCGCGCCGTCGAGCTGGACCTCGACAACCCCGAATATCTCTACAGCCTGGGGCTCATCTACGAGCAGGGGCAGCAGGTGCAGGACGCAATTGAATCCTTCCAGAAGAGCATTGATAAGGATCCGAAGAGCGCCGACACCTGGGAGCACCTGGGCCAGAACCTCACCGTCGAGAATCGATTCAATGAGGCGGTGAATGCCTTCAAGAAGGCCGCCGACCTGGACCCGAAGCGCGCGCGCGTCTGGGCCGAGGTGGGCGACTCCGAGCAGCAGGCGGGCGACATCGACGGCGCCATCCGCGACTTCCAGAAGGCGCTGGCGCAGGACTCGAGTCTGCCCGGCGTCTGGAGCAAGCTGGGCGTCGCCTATAAAGACAAGGACTGCAAGGGCTGCAAGAGCAAGGCGATGGACGCGCTCCGGCGCGGCGCCCAGCTGGACCCCACCGACGCCGTGGCGCACCACGAGCTGGGCTATATGTACAAGGACGACGGGCGCCGCAAGGAGGCCATCGCCGAGTTCAAGCGCTACCTCGACCTCCGGCCCGACGCGGGCGATCTCTCGACGGTGCAGGACGATATCTATTACCTGCAGGAAGAGTCGCGACGCGCGCCGTGAGCGATGCGCTGGCGTCGGTCTCGGTCGATCTCGACGGGCTCGGCTGCTATGCGGCGATTCACGGGCTGCCCGCGCCGCTCGACGACGCCGCGCTGCGGGCGGTGCCCGAGGTGGCCGTCTCGCGGCTCGGCGCGCTGTTTGCCGGGCTGGGGATCCGCGCCACCTTCTTTGTCATCGGCCGCGAACTCGAGATCTCGACTCGCGAGATCAAGGCAGCTGCGGCGGCAGGGCACGAGATCGCCTCGCATTCCTATGATCACGATTATGCGCTGTCGCGGCTCGCGCCGGCGGCGATCGATCGCGATCTCGCTCTCGCCGAGGACGCCATCTTCGCCGCGGTGGGCGCGCGCCCGCGGGGATTCCGCGCGCCGGGATATACGCTCTCGACTGCATTGCTTCGTGTCATCGCAAAGCGCGGATATCGATATGACAGCTCGCTTCTGCCGTCGCCGCCGTATTACGCGGCGAAGGCGGCGGTCATGGGGCTGCACGCGCTGCGCGGGCGCCGCAGCCACAGCATCCTGGGGGCGCCGGGGCAGCTGTTCGCGCAGAGGCGTCCGCACCTGCGCGAGGGCGTGCGCGAGCTGCCGGTGGCGACCCTGCCGCTGTTGCGGCTGCCGGTCATCGGCACGGTCGCGGTGGGCGTGAATCCAGCCATCTCGTCGGCGCTGGCGCGGCGCGCGTTCGCCGGCGGGCACTTCAACCTCGAGCTGCACGGCATCGACGCGCTCGACGCCTCCGACGCGCCGATGCTCGCCGGCGTGCAGCCGGGGCTGCGCACGCCGGCCGCGTTGAAGCTGAAGAGACTGCGCGCGCTGCTCGTCTCCCTGCAGGAGCGCGCCGCGCTGGTGACGCTCGAGGAGGCCGCGCAAAGGACATGGGCCGACTGATCCTCGCTTGTCTGCTCCTGGCCGGTGCGGAGGCCCCGCGCCCTGCCGCCGAGGCCCCGCGGCCAGCGCCGGCGCTGGAGGAGCTTGCGCCGCTGCTCGGCGCCTGGCGCTGCACCGGGACGCAGCAGCTCACGCCGTCGGCGAAGCCGTCGCCCACCGCCGGCGCCTGGACCTTCGCGCGCGACCTCGACGGCTTCTGGATCTCGGTGGCTGACGAGCAGGGCCGCACCGACGCCAACCCGCACCCGCTCAAGGCGAGGGGCCACCTCGGCTACAACGCCGACCAGCAGCGCTTCGTGCTCTTCCTCGCCAGCAACGACGGGCTCAGCGAGCAGCAGGGCTCGCCCGGCTGGGACGGGCGCCGGCTGGTGTTCAATGGCCAGCTGCGCGACGGCGACGACGTGGTGAGCTTTCGCCGGACGTTCGAGACGGCTGGCGACCGGTTGAAGATCACGCTCGAGCTGGAGCTGGTGGAGAAGCAGTGGACGCAGGTCTCCGCCGAGAGCTGCGCGCGCTGACTCAGGCCAGCTTCACCGAGACGACCGCCTCGAGGGCGGCGCCCGCCGTGCGCAGCGCGCGCTCGACCGCGGCCGGCGTCTCGCCGCGCGCGAAGGCAAAGCCGAGATAGCTGCTTCCTTCGGGCAGCGGCACCAGCTCCTCGCGCAGGTGCGCGGTGATCACCACATCGTCGATCAGCGGGACTGCGCGGGCCGCGTCGAGGCCGCGCACCTCCTGCAGCACGCCCGCCTTGCGGATCGGCAGCATCAGCACGCCGGCCGCCAGGCGCTCGCGGGGCGGCGGCGCGGCCTGCAGCCCCAGCGCATGCCGCAGCACCAGCTCCTCCAGCGAGATGCCCAGGCCGAAGCGCAGCGTGCGGCCGCAGAGCCCGCCGATCGATCGCGCCGCGACCTCGAGAATGCGCGGACCGCCGGGAGAGAGCCGCAGCTCGGCGTGGACCGGGCCCTCGCGCAGGCCCAGCGCGCGCGCGGCGGAGGCCACCGCCTGCACGATGGCCGCCTGCAGCCGGTGCGAATGGCGCGAGGGCGTCACGTACAGCGTCTCCTCGAAGAAGGGCCCGTCGAGCGGGTCGGGCTTGTCGAAGAGCGCGAGGACGTGCAGCACGCCGCCGGTGAGCAGGCCTTCGAGCGCGACCTCCGGGCCGGGGATGAAGTCCTCAATCAAGATCCGCTGCAGCAGCGGGTCGCGGCGGACCGCCACCTGCGGCGAGCGCAACAGCCGCGTCAGCCGCGCCAGGGCAGCGTCGAGACCGGCGGCATCGTCGGCGCGCATCACCCCGCGGCTGCCGGAGAGCGAGAGCGGCTTGACCACGCAGGGAAAGCGCACGTCGCGCGGCGCCTCGCCCAACGCCACGGTCTGCCAGTCCGGCACCGGGACGCCGGCCTGGCGAAGGCGCGCGCGGCCCTGGTCCTTGTCGCGGGCGGCGCGGACCGCGTCGGGCGGGTTGTGCGGCAGCCCGAGCCTCGCGGCGGTCAGCGCGGCGATGAGCGCGGTCTGGTCGTCGACGCCCAAGACTGCCACGGGTCGTCTCGCGGCGACCTCGTCCGCGATGCGGACGGCGGCGGCCTCGGCGTCGCGCAGCTCGACGGCGAGCGGTCCGGCGGTCCACTCCTCGGCGAGAACGTGGCAGCGGTCGGAGATGGCCAGCACCTCGACGCCGATCTTCCCGGCGGCCGCGAGGAAGTCGTCAGTGCGGTACGAGGTCGTCGGCAGGAGCAGCACGATGGGTCCGGGCACCGGGCGATGATAACGCTCAGCGCGGGCGGAACCGCTCGGGATGCCCCAGGGGCCAGCGCCAGCCCCAGAGCCGGCTGTAGTGCCACCACTCTTTCGGGTTCACGCGGAAGCCGGCCTCGTGCATGGCTGTGGCGAGCGCGGCGCGGTGCGCGCGCGCGGGACCTTCGGGCAGCGGAGCGTCGGCGGCGGCGGCGGGGCCGAAGGCGTCGAACGCGGTCGGCAGCGCGACGGGCGCGCCCGAGAGATCGGCCACCGCGACGTCCACCGCGACCCCGCGGGCGTGCAGGCTGCCGCGCGCGGGATCGGCCACGGCGCCCGCGTGCGGATGCGCCTTCCACAGCTCTTCCTGCACCGCCTGCGGGCGCGTGCAGTCCCACGCCACCAGCCGAAGCTTCTGCGCCGCGAGCGCCCGCGCGGCGACCGCCAGCCGCTCGGCCACGCTCCGGCGCAGCAGGCACGGCGTGCCGGCCGGGTAGAGCGGCCGCCCGAGCAGGTTGTGGGGAGTGGCGTAGGCCAGCGCGACGATCAGTCCCGGAACGGCCGCGGCTGCGTCGACGAGCGGATCGTCCTGATCGGCGACGGCCGGGAGGTGCTCGGGCCCATAACCGCCGGAGACGGCGGCGCGCGCGGCGCGAGGGCTCGCGGACGGTGCAGGGCCGGCCCGCGCGGCGCTCGCGGCGAGCAGGAGCGCGGCCGCGCGCGCGAGCAGGCGCGCGGTCAAGCGGCTACTTCAGCCGGCGGAGCGCCCGGATGATCTTGTCCTTCTCTTTGGTGCGCACGGCGGCGCCCGCCTTCGGCGCGGCAGCGGCGGTGGCGCCCTTGCGGGCAGCGACCTTGCGGACGAGCTCGAGCTCGAGCGCCAGCAGCTCGGCGCGCGCTTCCGGATGTTCCTGCCCGCGGCGGGGCAGCGGCTCGCCCTTGCCGAGGCCGACCCCGTTGCGCATGCGCAGCGCCTTCTCTTCGCGGGCGCTGAGCCGCTGGGCGGCGGTGCGCAGCATCTCGCGCACCTCGGTAGCGGTGATGGTGGTCGAGGAGGACTTGTTGCTCATACCTGGGTTACCTCTCCTGAAGTCGCCGCGGAGTCGCCATCAATTTACGCCGCATTCCGCGGAGATCAAATTTTCGACAGACGTTCTGCAGCTCGCCGGCAAGAGTGCCGCGCCGGTGCAGCAGAGACACCATGGCCCGGTGGACAGATCAATGTTTCGACCCTCCGAATCGGGCAAGGTACGGATCGAGGTCGAGCTTGCGAAGCGCCGAGGCCGAGGTCATCGACCGCACCACGCCGAAGATCTTCCGCTCGGGGAACGGCCGATCGTGCATCCCCAGGCACCACTGGAAGCCGGCCCAGGAGTTGGCGTCGCGGCCGTCGAGCGCGTAGCGGTCGTTCAGCTGCGCCATACGCCGCAGCGCCTCGCCGGCGTCCTGGCTGAAGGTCAGGATGTTCTTCCCCCAGAGCATGCGCAGGTAGCCGTGGATGCGGCCCTCCTCGAGCAGCTGGCGGTGCGAGGCGTTCCACACCGGGTCGGGGCTGCGCGCCGCCTCCAGATCCTCCAGCGGGACCAGCTCGCGCGGGTCGGCCTCGTGCGCGGCCAGCGACCTCTGCGCCCAGGTCGGCAGCGCCGTGACCGAGCCGTAGTTCTTTACCCGCGCGCAGAAGTTGAGCGCCAGCTCGCGGCGGACCAGCAGCTCCTCGAGGTAGCTCTCCTCGTCCTGCTCCGGCGCGTGCGCGGCCTTGACCGCGAGCGCGATCTCGGTGGCGCCGACGAAGCCGAAGTGCAGCCAGGGCGACATCCAGCTGGAGCTGCCCGAAGCCGGCTCGTTGCGGTTCTCCGCGTAGCCCGTGAGCCCAAGCTGGAGGAAGTCGCGCAGCCGCGCGAGCCCGGCCGCACGGCCCCCGCGCACGCCCGCGACCGGCGCGGGATGTTCGGGCACGCCCGAGACGTCCGTCCACGGCGCGCGCAGCGGCGCGAAGCCCCAGTCGAAGCGCGCGGGCGCCTTCACCCTCGCGGGGACCCTCGGCACCGGCTTGAGCACCACCGCCTTCCACAGCCGCGGCCGCACCGTGCGCGCGCCGATCTGCGCGGCGGGAAAGGTCGAGAGCGGCACCGAGCCCGCGGCGTCGACGGCTTCCACGAGGCACGACGCGCGATGGGCCAGCCGGCGCGTCTGGCCCGGATGGATGAAGGTCGGCAGCCAGTCGGTGACCACCAGCGCGGCGCGGGCCGCGAGCGCGTGGAGCACGCCGCGCGGCGTCTGCGGGGTCTCGAGGAAGAACGCGTAGGCGACGCCCTGCTCCTCGCAGTCGCGCGCGTTGTCGGCCGCGCCGTCGAGGATGAAGCGGTGCAGGCGCGCGCTGGCGTGCGGGTAGTCGCGCCGCAGGCCCTCGTAGACCACCAGCGGCTTGCCCAGCTCGTTGGCGCGGCGCTGCGCGTGGGCGAAGGCGAGGTTCTCGCGGATGCGGCGCTGGCCCTGCAGCCAGAGCAGCACGAAGTCGCGCGCGGCGGCCACTGACTGCTGGTTGAGCGCCGCGACCCGGTCGTGCAAGAGCTCGGTGAGGACCGCGTCCATGCCGGTGTGCTGCGGGACGGGCGGCCGCGGCGCAAGCGATTCCCGCGCGCGCGGCCCCGCTGGCTCTGCGAGGTTTGCTGCCCTCCGCGCGGCTCGCTGTCGCGCGGTCTGCTGTCGCGCGGCCGGTTGCCATTCGCGCGGGGCTTGCTGCCGCGGGCGGGGCCTACTGGCTCTTCGTGCGCGGCTTCTCCTTCTCGGGCGGCGGCGTCGCGGCGGGCTCCTCGTCTGCCTTGTCGTCTTCCTCCTCGACCGCGGGCTCCTCGGTGGAGGCCGCGCCCGGGGCCGCCGGCACCTTCCCGAGGAAGCGCAGCGGGTCCTTGACCGCGTGCGCGACCGACGGCTCGGTGTCGACCTTCGGCTCCTTGAGATTCGGATCCTTGCCGATGGCCTGCGTCACCAGCACCGAGTGCAGGTCCAGCTCGGCGGCGGGGCCGGCCTTGCTGTCGGCCTCCACCTTGAACCGCCCCTGCAGATCGCAGCCCAGCGGCGCGGCGGTGTCGGCGTCGATCAGCACCGTCCCCGAGACAGAGAGGGGCTCCTCCTTCTGCCAGAGCTCCAGGCGCCGCGCGGTGTCCGGATCGGGAGCGCCCGCCTTGCCGGACTGGCCCGGGAACTCGATCGGCGGCAGGTCGCGGTCGTCCTTCGGGTGTGGCCGCGCGCCGAAGCCGATCACGCTGAAGCGGAGCGCGCGCCGGCCCTCGGCGCGGGTCTCGCCGTCGAGCTTGAGCTTGAGGCCGCGCGCGAGCCGGTCGAACGAGGGCAGCGCCGCCAGCGCCTGCTCGCGCACGCGCGCCGGATCGGTCCGGTCGGTGCGCCGCTTGCGGAACGGCCCGTACAGGCTCTTGACCAGCGCCTGCCCGTTGACCCAGAGGATCTCGAAGCCCTGGTTGTGATCGTTCGAGAGGCGGATGGAGTAGTCGCCGTGCGGTCCGTCGGCGAGCGAGGTCTCCTCGGAGAGCGACACCTCGGCGCCGCCGTCCGGCAGGCCGGGCCCGCGGAACCAGGCGAACTGCACGCGGGTCTGCGCGCGGTGCGGGCCCAGCCGCTCGGCCACCTCGGCCTGCGGCATGTGCAAGACCCGGTGCGCGAGCTCCGGGTCGCTCTCGATGCGGCGCGCGTCGAGCGGCTCCTTCGCCTCGGCCGCCGCGCCGATGGCCTCCTCGGGCGAGAAGATGCGCTGCCGGGCGGCCTCGTTCTCCTCGCTGCTTCGCTTGCAGGAGGTGAGCGCGACCAGTGCGAGGACGGCGGGAAGGGTTCTCATCGCGGCGCACCTTAGCGGCTTGCGGCCCGCGCGCAAGCCGCTCGCGCTGGTTCTATCTAGCGCGTGCTGGTCGCGGTGGCGGACGGCGACGGCGCGCTCGGCCCCGACGAGTTGAGCGCCAGGACCTGGTAGCTGAAGGTTGCGCCGTCTGCCAGGCCACCGTCGACGCAGCTGGTGGTGGTGCTGCCGGCGAGGACGGTGAACGCCACGCTCCGCCGCCCAGCGTGAGCAGCAGCGTGCGCTCGCTGTGTCGCGCGGGCGTCGTTCGGGACCAGCACGACGAACGACCGGTAGCTCGCGGCGGCCTCGCGCTGCTCGCCGAGCGCCTGGTGGCACTGGCCGATGTCGAAGAGCAGCGCGGCTCCTGCGGCGCGACGCTACCCCCAGAGCAGTCGAGCGATCACCATGCTGGCCATCAGGCCGGTCGCGTCGGCGGCCAGCCCGGCCGCCAGCGCGTGCCGGTAGCGCACGATTCCGACCGACCCGCAGTAGACGCTGAGGACATAGAAGGTCGTCTCGGTCGAGCCTTGCAGGATGGACCCGAGCCGCCCCGCATACGAGTCGGGGCCGAGTCCCGGCGTCGCGAAGACGTTGCCGAGCAGGCCCAGCGAGCCCGAGCCCGAGAAGGGCCGCACCAGCGCGATGGGCAGCACCTCGGGCGGCAGGCCGATGCGCGTGGTGATGGGCGCGAGGACGGTGGCGAGCGCGTCCATCGCCCCCGCGCCGCGGAAGGCGCCCACCGCGGCCAGGATGGCCACCAGGAAGGGGATGATCCGCAGCGCGACGTTGAAGCCCTCTCTCGCGCCCTCGACGAAGACCTCGTAGACCTTGACGCCCTTGAGCAGCCCGTAGAGCGGGATGCCGACGATGAGCAGCGCCAGGATCCAGCCCGACGCGGTCTCGACCACGAGCTTGATCACTTCCACACCCGCTCGAGCAGCTTGGCCGCGGTGATGGCGACGATCAGCGCGCAGGAGGTCGCGGCCAGCGTGGGCAGCAGGACGACGGCCGCGTCGCTCGAGTGCGCCGACGCGCGCAGCGCGATCACCGTGGTCGGCACCAGCTGGATGGACGCCGTGTTGATGGCGAGGAAGAGCACCTGCGCGTTGGTGGCCGTGCCCGGCGTGGGGTTCAGCTTCTCCAGCTCCTCCATCGCCTTGATGCCGAACGGCGTGGCGGCGTTGCCGAGGCCCAGCATGTTGGCGGCGATGTTGAGCAGCATGGCCGAGATGGCGGGGTGGCCGTCGGGCACGCCGGGAAAGAGCGGGCGGAAGATCGGCCGGGCGGCGCGCGCGAGCTTCTCCACCAGCCCGGCCTTCTCGGCGATGCGCAGCAGCCCCAGCCACAGCGCCATCACGCCCACCAGGCCGATGGAGAGCGTGACGGCCTGGGCCGCGCCGTCGAACGCGCCCTGGCCGACGGCGCGGACATCTCCCTTGATGGCGCCGGCCACCAGCGCCGCCACCAGCAGCAGGACGAAGACCAGGTTCACCGGCAGGCGCCGTTCGAGCAGACCCCGCCGCCCTTGCAGGGCAGCCCCTGCGCCGGGGCGCTGGTGTCGCAGGTGCCGCAGTGGTGCGTGTTCGAGGTGGCCTCGCAGACCGCGCCGGCGCCGCCGGGGCAGGTGCCGGGACGGTCGGCGCCGTCGCAGCTGCAGCGCGCCGGGGTCTGGAAGCCGAAGTCGCAGGACTCCGGGTGAACCCCGTCGCTGCAGACGTTGCTGGTGGAAGCGCTGCCGCTGACGAGGCAGGTGTTGCCTCCGCAGGTCACCAGCGCGGCGCCGCACTGGAAGCTGCCGCAGCCGTTCACGCAGCTGGGCACGCCCGAGTTGTTCGACGGGCAGTAGATCTCCGAGACGGCGGCGCAGGTCTTCGGCGAAGGCGGGTCGCAGTGCGCATGGTCGGGCGAGCAGACCTCGCCCAGGTTGTTGCAGGCGGTCTGGTCGCAGGCGCAGGTCTGGCCGCCGCTGCAGGTCTCGCCGGGTCCGCAGCAGCCGCCGCTGCCGCAGCGGTTGGTGCAGTTGCTGATGCAGGCGCCGCCGTGGCAGCTGCCGCCGCCCGAGCAGGAGCTGCCGTCGGGCGCGGGCGTCGTGCCGCAGGCGCCGGACGCCGAGCAGAGCTCCACCTGGCACTCGGGCGCGGCGGGACAGGCCGCGCAGGCGGCGCCGCCGCTCCCGCAGGCGCTGAGCGATTGCCCGCCCTGCGCGAGGCAGGCGCCGCCGCCGCTGACGCAGCCCAGGCAGCACGCGCCGCCTTCGCACCTGCCGGGCGCGTTGCCGTCGTTGCACGAGCTGCCCGGCGCGAGCGGCGCGTGAACGCAAGAGCCCGTGCTCGCGTCGCAGCTGTCGGAGGTGCAGCCGTTGCCGTCGTTGCACGACTGGGCCTGGCACGCGCCGCCCGGCTTCCCGCAGTGCGCGACGTCGATGGTCTGGCACTGGCCGCTGCCGTCGATGCAGGAGTCGGCCGGACAGCAGCTCCCCTGGTTGCAGAAGCCGTCGCCGCCGCCGGAGACGGTGCAGGCGCCGCTGTTGTACGACTGGCTGCAGCCCGTGGCGGTGCACGCGCCGGTGACGCACTGGTTCTGCGGCTGGCAGTCCTGGCAGGCGCCGCCCGCGCCCACGCACTCGTGCAGGTCGGTGCCCGGGTGGCAGAGCCCGTCGCCGCCGACGCAGCCCGCGCAGCAGGTGCCGCCCGCGCACTGGCCCTGGGCTCCGGTGGCGTTGAGACAGTTGGCGCCGTCGCAGCCGGGGATGGTGCAGTCGGTGGCGGCGCCGCAGTTGCCGCCGGGGTTGCAGACGGCCGCGCCGCAGGCTCCGCCGGGCGCGGGGCAGACCCTGCCGCAGGCGCCGCAGTTGTCCGGATCGCCGTGGTCCAGGTCGGTCCAGCCGGGCGGGTTTCCGCAGCACGCGGGGCGCACCTCGTTGCCGGGCGCGGGGCAGGAGACCCTGTCCTGGCAGTCGGTGCGGCCGTCGCAGTTGTTGTCGATGCCGTCGGTGCAGCTGGTCTCGCGGTCCGGCACGCAGTTGCCGCCGCAGCAGACGCCGCCGGCGCACGCCGTGCGGTTGGGCGCGGTGCCGTAGCGGCAGGAGCCGGCGACGCAGGCGATGCTGCCGCAGTCGACGCTGTGCCCCGCCGAGCAGTCGGTGCCGCAGCCGCCGCAGTGGTGGACGTCGTCGCTGGTGTCGGCCCACGCCGTCCCGCAGCAGGCGGGCGCGGCCATCGACGCGGGCGCCTTGCACGCCACCGCGTCCTGGCAGTCGATGAGCCCGTCGCCGTTGTCGTCGACGCCGTTGGTGCAGTTCTCGACCACGCACTGCGCGGCTCTGGTGCAGACGCCGTTGTTCTGGCAGCGGCGGTGCAGGCACTGCGGGTCCTTGCAGTCGGTCAGGCCGTCGCCGTCGTTGTCGATGCCGTCGGCGCAGGAGGTCTCGTGCGCGCAGACGGCGTTGAAGCAGTGGCTGCCCGCCGCGTCGCAGACGGCGTGCTCGCAGCTCGCCTGGGTGCAGTCGACCGGACCGCCGGGCGCGCAGGCCGGCGTCACGCACTGGCCGCCCTTGCACTGCAGTCCGTCGGCACACGAAGTCCCGCAGGTGCCGCAGTTCTGCGCGGTGTCGGTGGCCACGCACTTGCCGGCGCAGCAGGCCGCGTTCCCCGCGCAGACGTTGCCGCAGGTGCCGCAGTTCTGCGGATCGGACGCGAGGTTTCCGCAGCGCCCCCCGCAGCAGGCGTCGCCGGGATTGCAGGCGCGGCAGTCGTAGGCGCCGCCGCAGTGCTGCGGATCGGTCTGCTTGTTGAAGCCCTCGTCGACCAGGCCGTTGCAGTTGTTGTCGAGGCCGTCGCAGATCTCGGGGGTCGGCGCGGTGAGCGGCGCGCAGATCAGCGCAGCCGCGATGCAATCCTTGAAGCCCGCGGCGCAGACCCCGGGCTGGCCGGTGGCGCAGGCCGCGCCTTCGCCGATCACGAGGTCGTCGACCAGGCCGTTGCAGTCGTTGTCCTTGCCGTCGCAGATCTCCTGCTGCGGGAGCAGCTGGTTCGCGCACGCGGTCCAGAGCAGCGTCCCGTTCTTGTTGATGCAGGTCTGCCGGCCCTTGTGGCAGGGCCCATGCTGGAGCGTGGGGCTGCCCAGGCCGGGGCCGTAGCAGTCGCGCTCGAGGCCGACGGTGTCGCAGCCCTGGCAGCCGAGCGCGCCGATGACGCCGTCGCAGTCGTGATCGATGCCGTCGGTGCAGCTGGTGTCGACGCCGTAGTAAGTGCCGTGGGCGCTGGCGCTGGCCTGGTACTCGGGGATGCCGCAAGCGGTGTTGAAGGCGCCGTTGACGCAGGTCAGCCGCGAGCCGGCGCAGACGCCCTTCTGGTTGACGCAGGCAGGCCGGCCGACCATGACCGGCTTCTGGTCGCCGTCGAACTCCTCGTCGACGCGGCCGTCGCAGTTGTCGTCGATGCCGTTGCAGAGCTCGTAGGGCAGCGGGCCGACCTCGCCGAGGCAGGGGCCGTAGAAGCCGTCCTGCCCGCAGGTCCGCTCGCCCGCCTTGCAGCGGCCGACGCCGGCCTGCGCCGCCGGGCCCTTGCTGTAGCACTGCTGCTTGCTGCCTGGCGTGCACGGACAGGAGGGCAGCCCGATGGTGCCGTCGCAGTCGTGGTCCTGCCCGTCGCAGCGCTCGGGCTGGGGAGTCACCGCGCCGTCGCAGGTCCCGCTCCACTTGCCGCCCAGGCACGCCTGCGTGCCGGCGTGGCACAGGCCCACGCCCTCGGTCGGGCTCGAGAGGCCCAGAGGGTAGCAGGGGCGCGATGCCGAGGCGCAGGGGCAGCCCTTGTCGATCACGCCCGAGCAGGAGTGGTCCTTGCCGTCGCACAGCTCGGGCGCGCCCGGGTAGATGGTGGGGTCGTGATCGTCGCAGTCCTCGGGCGCGGCGAAGCCGTCGCCGTCGGCGTCGCTGCCCTTGAGCGACAGCATGCCGGGCTGCTGCGTGACTTCACCCTGCGTGAACCCCGCGGTCACCGGGCCGAAGACCGAGACCACCGGGCCGGTGCAGCTGCCGCGGTGTCCATCGGCCGAGAGGGTGACGGCGCCCTGGCCGAGCGGCCCTCCCGCGTAGACCAGCGCCGACAGCTTCGCGCGCTGCCAGCTGGTCTTGTCGGGCTGGCCGAAGTCGTCGGGCAGCCCGGACTTGAGCTGCAGCGACTGGTGCAGCGCGCCGCCCGGCGCGGTCTCGGTGATCACCACGCACTGCACGGGCCCGCGCGTGCCGAGCTCGAGGAGGATCGCGGTCTGGCCGGTCTGCTCGCGGCGGCAGGCCCCCGCGGCGAGCGCGAGAAGGAGGAGGAAGGCGAGCCTGGTCGAGGAGGGGAAGCGCACGGGCGGCCGATTCTCGGGGCGGCGCACAGGGGGGTCAAGCCGTAAAGCGGCGGGGCCCGCGGCGCGGGCGGCCGCGATGAGCGCGACCGGCGATCAGCCGCGATGAGCGCGACCGGCGATCAATTGTTGCGCGCGCCCGGCACTCCCGGCGGCGACGGGGGACGGAAGCGCAGTCGGGGTCCGGCAGCTCCGCAGTTCCTTGACCGAGGGGAACCCCCATGCTACTCGCGCGCCCTCTGTCCACCGCTCTGCTCCCACGGGTGTTCCTCATGCACCGCTCGTCCGCGCTCGCCGCCATTCTCTGCCTTGCCGCCGTGCCGGCCCTTGCCCAGATCAAGCCGGCTCCCGCGGCGAAGGCGAAGAAGAAGGGACCCGCGGGGCCGAAGACGAACGCGGGCGCCGCCGACGCGACCCAGGCGCCGGCCACCGCGGCGAAGCCGGGCGACGCGGGCACCGCGCCGGCAGGCACCGAGGCCCCCGCTGCTCCCGCCGAGGCCGCCGCGGTGGTCAAGACCGCGCCCTCCTTCGACTCGGAAGAGTTCCGCCGCCAGGTCATGGAAGAGGTCCGGCGCGAGCTGCAGAAGACGAAGGACGAGGTGAAGCAGGAGACCGCCTGGGTCGAGCAGGACTCGCAGGCGCGCGTGCAGGACAGCGAGGCCGTCGAGCAGCTCAAGCAGCGGGTCAACCTGTTCCAGCCGCACGGCTACCTGCGCCTGCGCGGCGAGTTCTTCCACAACCTCACGCTCGGCCGCGGCGCCGACCCCGCCGGCTACACCACCTTCCCCTCGCCCTTCATCGGCGCCGACAGCGGGAACAAGTCGCAGTCCGACGCCAACTTCCGCTTCCGCTTCCAGCCCGAGCTCGCGGTCAGCGAGGACCTGTCCATCTACGCGGACATGGACATCTTCGACAACATCCTGCTCGGCTCGGACCCGATCTCCGACAATTACATCGATCCGTACACGCCGCTCGCCATCTTCGCCAAGAGCCGCGGCTCCGACACCGTCCACGTCAAGCGCCTCTGGGGCCGCGTCAACACGCAGGTCGGCGAGATCCTCTTCGGCCGCATGGGCTACCACTGGGGCCTCGGCATCCTGCACAACGACGGCAACTGCCTCGACTGCGACTACGGCGACACCTACGACCGCGTCGCCTTCGCCCCGCGCGAGTTCAAGGGCCACCACCTCACCGCCATGTTCGACCTGCTCTCCAAGGGCCAGGGCACCACCGGCGAGCACGGCGAGCTGGGCCGCAGCGTCGACCTCGACACCCTCGACGACGGCTACCGGATCGCCATCGAGATCACCCACCTCGACACGCCCGAGGACGCGCGGCGCAAGCTCGCCGCCAACGAGTTCGTCCTCAACTACGGCTTGGTGCTCGACCGCCGCACGCAGACCTGGGACACGCCGGTGCAGGGCTCGCTCGACCTCAACGCCGACAACGGCGTCGGCACGCTGGGCGGCTCCGGCATCGCCCGCTCGCGCGTGGTCCGCCGCTCGGGGCAGATCTACCAGCCCGACGTCTTCGTCTCGCTCCGCAAGCGCAAGTTCCGCCTCGACGCGGAGATCGCCACCACCTTCGGCAGCATCGGCACGCACCAGAACCGCGAGGACCTGACCGGCCTCGACCCGAACGTCGCGCTGGCGCTGCAGCAGCCGGTCACCTACGCGCAGGTCGGCGGCGCGCTGCAGAGCGACGTCGCGCTCTTCCCCGCCGACGCGCTGCTGCTCGGCGTCGAGCTGGGCGCGGCCTCCGGAGACAAGGGCGCGAACGGCTTCGGCGCGCGCCCCTGGCGCTCGGGCGGCCCGGGCGGAAACATCCAGCCCACCTCGGCCGGCGGCCCCGCGCCCTACCGCTCGGCTGGCCCGGGCGACATCGACGGCAACCACATCGACTTCAGCAACCTCGACAACTCGCACGGCCGGGTGAACAACTTCGTCTTCAACCGGGCGTTCAACGTCGACATGATCCTCTTCCGCAACCTCGTCACCGCGGTCACCTCGGCCTGGTACGTGAAGCCGTCGTTCCGCTACCGGCCCACCGGCCGCAAGACGGGCGGCGGCGACGACACCGGCTTCGAGCTGATGGCTTCAGTGATGTACGCGCAGGCCTGGTATCCGGAGAACACGCCCAGCGGGCCCACGGGCTCGAAGGCGCTGGGCCTCGAGGCGAACGTCGGCATCACCTACGACACCTCGGACCGGTTTCACACCGGGCTCTCCTACGGGCTGCTGCTGCCCTTCGCCGGCTTCAACAACACCGCGACCGGGGCGAGCGCCGGCATCGCGCACGCGGCGCGCCTGATCATGGCGATTCCTTTCTAGCCATGCGGCGCGCGCTGCGCCTGCTCTCGCTGGTTGCCACTTCCGCGCTCGCGGTGTGCGGGGTCAAGGGCCCGCCGCGGCCGCCCGAGGCGGCGCAGGTCCAGGCCGCCCCTGTCGACGCGGGCGCCGAGGCGCAGCCGGACGCGGGGCCGCGCCCGTGAACCACTTCCAGCGCAAGGGCGGCGACCTCTACTGCGAGGACGTCCCGCTGGCAGAGCTCGCCGAGGAAGTCGGCACGCCCGCCTACGTCTACTCGACCGCCACGCTGCAGCGGCACGCGCGCGTCTTCCGCGCGGCGCTGAGCGGCCTCGATCACCTCGCCTGCTTCGCGGTCAAGGCGCTGCCCAACCTGGCGGTGCTCGCGCTGCTGTCGAAGGAGGGCTTCGGCTTCGACATCGTCTCGGGCGGCGAGCTCTTCCGCGCGCTCAAGGCGGGCGCCGACGTCAAGCGCATCGTCTTCAGCGGCGTCGGCAAGCGCCCCGACGAGCTCGACGCGGCGCTGAAGGCCGGCATCCTCCAGTTCAACTGCGAGAGCGAGGAGGAGCTGGAGCAGCTGTCGGCTGCGGCGGTCCGCCGCAAGACGCGCGCGCGGGTCGCCATCCGGGTCAATCCCGACGTGAACGCGCGGACGCATCCGTACATCGCCACCGCGCTGTCGACCTCCAAGTTCGGCGTGCCGGCCGCGCGCGTGCGCAAGGCGTACCAGGCGGCCGCGGCGCTGCCGGGCCTGCAGATCGTCGGCGTCGCCTGCCACATCGGCTCGCAGATCGCCGAGGTCAAGCCGTTCGTCGAGGCGGCGGTGAAGATGCGCGCGCTGGTCGAGACGCTGCGCAAGGACGGCCACCCCATCGAGCGGCTCGACATGGGCGGCGGGCTGGGCGTTCCGTATGGGGAAGAGGCCGCGCCCGCCTCGCCGCGCGAGTACGGCGAGGCGCTGGTCTCGGCGCTGCGCGGTCTCGACGTCAAGGTCATGTTCGAGCCCGGCCGCCTGCTGGTGGCGAACGCGGGCGTGCTGCTGACGCGCGTGCTGCTGCGCAAGCGGGGCGCGGGCGCGCGGCGCTTCGTGGTCGTCGACGCGGGCATGAACGACCTGCTGCGGCCGGCGCTGTACGGCGCGCACCACGAGCTGGAGCCGGTGGGACGGCCGCGCAAGCCGATCGAGCTGGTCGACGTGGTCGGCCCCGTCTGCGAGAGCGCCGACGTGCTGGCGAAGCGGCGCCGGCTGCCTGCGCTGCAGACGGGCGACCTCCTCGTGCTGCGCAGCGCCGGCGCCTACGGCATGGCGATGGCGTCGCAGTACAACGCGCGCCCGCGGCCGGCCGAGGTGCTGGTGGACGGCCGCTCGTGGCGCATCGTGCGCCAGCGCGAGTCGCTCGACGACCTCACGCGCGGCGAGACCGTCTAGTCGAACCGTCTAGTCGCGGAACGAGGTCGCGCAGCGAGCGTTGCGGGGCTCGCGAGCGGCGACTACAGTGCGCGCCCTCGCAGCTGTTTCGCAGCCGGAGCCGCCCATGTTGAAGCTCGCCGGATCGATGGTCGCCCTGGTGACGCCGTTCAAGGACGGCGCGGTCGACGAAGCGTCGCTGCGCGCGCTCGCCGAGTGGCAATTGGACAAGGGCACCGACGCGCTCGTCGCCTGCGGCAGCACCGGCGAAGGCGCGACGCTGACCCAGGACGAGCTGGTGAAGGTCGTCTCCATCTGCGTCGAAGCCGCGCGCACCCACGGCCGCGGCGCGCCGGTGATCGCGGGCTGCGGCACCAACGCCACCGCCTCCACCATCGAGAACGTCAAGCGCGCGCGCGACGCCGGCGCCGACGCCGCGCTGGTCGTCACGCCCTACTACAACAAGCCTACGCAGGAGGGCCTCTTCCGCCACTACGAGGCCGTCGCGCAGCAGGGCGGCCTGCCGGTGATCATCTACAACGTCCCCTCGCGCACCAGCGTGGACATGCTGGCCGACACCATCGCGCGCTGCGCCCGCATCCCGGGCATCGTCGGCGTCAAGGAGGCGAGCGGCAGCATCGCGCGCGTCGCCGAGATCCGCGCCGCGGGCGCCGATCAGCTCTCGATCCTCGCCGGCGACGACCTCTACACGCTGGCGACGCTGGCGATGGGCGGGCAGGGCGTCATCAGCGTGGTGGCGAACGTCGCGCCGGGCGATCTGGCCATGCTCTGCGACGCCTTTGCCGACGGCAATCTCACGCTCGCGCAGAACACCATGGTGCGCTTCGCGCCGCTGGTGCGCGCGCTCTTCTGCGAGACCAATCCGCTGCCGGTGAAGCACGCGCTCGCGCGGATGGGAAAGATCGGCCCCGAGCTGCGGCTGCCGCTCGTGCCCATCTCCGCCGAGGGCGCCGCGCGGGTCGACAAGGCGCTGGCGGACTACGGCGGGCTGCTGTGAGCGGCTCGGCGAGCGCGCCGGTCATTCGCGTCGTCGTCACCGGCGCCTCGGGAAAGATGGGCGCGCGCATCCTCAACGCCGCGCGCGCCGAGTGGGACCTGTTGGTGGTCGGCGCCACCGAGCGGCCCGGCAGCCCGCACATCGGCCTCGACGCCGGCCTGCTCTCGGGCGCGGGCCCGCTCGAGGTCACGGTGACCGCGTCGCTCGATGAAGCGCTCGCGCGCGGCGCCGACGTGGTCATCGACTTCACCGCTCCCGGCGCGTCGCTGCACCACGCCCAGGTCTGCGCGAAGCGCAACGTCGCGCTGGTGGTCGGCACCACCGGCTTCTCGGCGCAGGCCAAGGCCGAGCTGGCCGGCTACGCGCGCGAGGTCCCGATCCTGATGGCGCCGAACATGAGCGTGGGCGTCAACGTGCTGTCGCGGCTGGTGGCCGAGGCCGCGCGCGCTCTCGGGCCGTCGTACGAAGTCGAGATCGTCGAGCTCCACCACCGCGCCAAGAAGGACGCGCCGAGCGGCACCGCGCTCCACCTGGCCGAAGCCGCGGCCGAGGCGCTGGGCCTCGACCCGCGCAGCGCCGCCGTCTACGAGCGCCACGGCGACATCGGCGCGCGCCGCCCCGGCACCATCGGCATGCAGACCCTGCGCGGCGGCGACGTGGTGGGCGATCACACCGTCTATTTC